>Ga0224508_10001370_pt1 | contig 21950 bp, 21 predicted proteins | sample SF_Jan12_sed_USG_4_FD_170157 | JGI IMG/M metagenome (GOLD analysis project Ga0224508, IMG submission 170157) | Sediment microbial communities from San Francisco Bay, California, United States - SF_Jan12_sed_USGS_21 | ecosystem: Environmental > Aquatic > Marine > Sediment | place: USA... | reverse complement strand
GCCGTGGAGGAATTCGGCCACTATCCCCTCTGATAGCAGGGCCCCCCGGGTTGGCGCCGGACGCTTCGACTTCGAATGCAATTAAATCGGGAATTATTTAAAACTTGAAAGTATATTATCCTAACTTTTCAATATCTTACGAAATCGTAAAGTGTTGCATTCGAAGTACATCTGGTCTATCATTATCTTATCGTGTCCGGGGCGCTTTGCTCCGTGACCGGAGTGATGACCATGTTTGAATCCGCCCTCGAGATCAGCAACAGTCCGGCTGCCTCGTTAACCGCGAATCCTGAAATGCATGCAGCCTACAGCCTGCTGAAGAACAGCTCGATCGAGCTCAGCACCAATGGCGAACAGGCGATCAAGGGCGCAGCGGCGGTATTGCCCAACAACATGGCCGTGTACGTTCCCAAGATGCCTCACGTTGCATTGGGGGAAAAGCTCGTGCAGCTGAAACTGCTGCACAAATACGGGTTCAATCCGATTCCGCATATTGTCGCGCGACAGCTGAGCTCCGATAGCGAGTTGCGAGCATTTCTGAGCTACGCGGTTGTCACCGCAGGCGTCCACCGGGTGTTGGTCATAGGCGGTGACGATGCAGAGGCTGCCGGACCATTTGCCGACAGTGCCGCGGTTATCGAAAGTGGCATCTTGAGCGAACTCGGCATCACCGCGGTCGACGTTGCGGGCTACCCGGATGGCCACCCGAAGATACCGCGCGAAGTACTCATCGCAGACATGCAAGGCAAAGTCGAACTGGCTGACGAACAGGGCCTCGAGCTGAGCGTCGTCACGCAGATTTCTTTTCATGCCGACAACGTCGTTCGGTTCTGCGGCGAGATGGCGGAAACGGCACCCGGGGTGCCGGTCTACGCGGGCCTCGCCGGCCCTACGAGCCCGGCCAGCTTATTGCGTTTCGCGAAGATCTGCGGCGTCAGTACGTCAATGCGTGCCGCGAACAAGCTGGGCATGAACGCAATCCGCCTGGCGACGCACTCGAGCCCGGAAAAGCAGTTTGACACGCTGGCAAGCGGGGTTGCAGCGCGTGCGGCCGGTAACCTGAAGGGCATTCACCTTTTCAGTTTCGGTGGTTTCGTGGATTCGGCGAACTGGCTCGATGACAAGGCTCGAAGTGTGGGCCTGGGCTCATAGGTTCTGCAGGCGCTCGTACTCCTCATCCGTAACCGTGCTGTAGCCTGGCGTCGGATATGCCTGGAATCCTCTTCCGCCATCGATGAATATCGACTGGCCGAAGATAAAGTTCGAATCGTCGCTGGCGAGAAATACCGCTAATCGACCGCACTCCTGCGGCGTGCCTATGCGGCCAATCGGCGTGCGCGACAGGATCGTGTCCATGAGTTGCTTGTCGGAACCCACTCTCCGCATGAGATCAGTTTCGATCGGGCCGGGCGCCATCGCGTTGACCTTGATACCGTGCGGCGCCAGTGCGACGGCCTGGACCTTGGTCAATTGTTGAATGCCACCTTTCGACACCGTGTAAACAAACTGTGAATCAAGTGCCAGGTAAGCGTTGACCGATGACATATTGATGATGACGCCACCGCCACCCTGTGCAATCATCTGCTGCGCCGCCTTTTGCCCACCGAAAAACATGCCTCTCAGATTCACGCCCATGATTCGGTCGTACTGCCCGGGCGTAATGTCGAGATAATGTGTCTTGTCGGCATCGTTGATACCGGCATTGGCGACGTAGATATCCACGCGTCCGAAGTGCTCGACGGTACGCTCGATGATCGTATCCAGGTCGCTCAGGTTAGCCACGTCGCAGTTGATGAACAGCCCGTTGCCGCCAGCGGCCTCGATGTCCCGGACGGCCGCCTCGCCGGTCTTGTCCGTGGTTCCGCCAACGACAACGCTCGCACCTTCCCGCACAAATTCGAGAGCGATGCCCAGGCCAATGCCCTTGGTACCACCAGCGATGATCGCCACCTTGTTAGCGAGTTTCATAGAGGTTCACCGTTCCCCAGTAAATCCTGCAATTCCTGCACCGTTTCTCTGCCGATCTGCAGCAGCGTCGCCCCGTCCTGCATGACCACGAGCCACTGGTAACCCCGCTCGAAGCATTTGATGGCATTCTTCCGGGTGGTCGCGACGGTGCCGAGGAACTTGTCGGACTTCAGCACCTTCTCCTCGATTTTCGCGATCTGCGCCCTGGCTTCAGGATGTCCCGGGTCGCCGAGGTGTCCCATGCTGCTGGCCAGGTCCATCTGTCCGATAAATATGCCGTCCAGGTCCGGGATACGCAGAATCTCATCCAGGTTTTCGACAGCTTCGGTCGTCTCGACGGCGACCATCACGATAATTTCATCATTGGCCGATGCGAGATAGTCCGAAACGTTGCCCGTGTAGCCGGCGGCACGCGGGCTGCCGGCCACGCCGCGAACGCCCTGTGGCGGGTATTTGCAGGCGGCCACCGCCGCCTCGGCCTCGGCACGCGTGTTGACGTAGGGGACCAGGACACCCATGACGCCCGTGTCGAGGATGCGCTTGATGGCGACTTCGTCGTTCCAGGGCGCCCGCGCGAACGGCACGACACCGGATCCGTTCATGGCCTGCAATTGCAGCTGCAGGTTCGCGAAGTCGCCCGGAGCATGTTCGAGATCGACGATCAGCCAGTCGAATCCCGAACCGCTCAGGATCTCGGCCGATACGGGACTCATGATCTGCAGGAAAGCGCCGATGGTCCTGCCACCGCTTTTCAGTTTCAGTTTTACCGGGTTTTTCATACTCGTGTCAGGCGACTGCGTGCCGGGTGAAGTACGAGCCGCCGCTTTCGGCGATCGCCTTGAGTGCCACGGGATCGTCACCGAGTTGGCGTGCTTTCTCGAACAGGGTGACGACGTTCTCTGGCGGGATGTCGTGACCGATGTTGTGGCACGGCGCGAGGATGAAACCGCCGTTGCGCCCAAGGTCGTAAATGCGGCGCGCGATCTCCTGTTCGAGTTCCGCGGTGGTCGCGTTGGGCATCATCTGCTGCACGTCGATAGCGCCATGGAACGACAGTCGGTCACCGAAGGCTTCTTTCAACGCGAACGTGTCATCAAGTCCGCTGACTGATGTTTGTACCGGGTTCAGGATGTCGACGTTCATGTCAACAAAATCGTCGAGCAGCGGCAGCACCGCTCCGTCGCTGTGGAACATTAGCTGCACGTCTGCGCAGCGCTTGGTGTGGTCGTGCAGTTCCTTCATGCGCGGTTTGATCAGTTTGCGAAACATGCGCGGCGACACCAGCAGCGACGTCTGCGATCCGAGATCATCGGTGACATAGGCCAGTTGCACGTACTCGCCGACCTCCTCGAGGTAACGGCTCCACATTTCCTTGAGCGTGGCCAGGATGCGGTCCATCATGGCCTCCGCGAACGGCTCGTCGATGGCGAGATCCATGAAGAACTTGTCGTAGCCACGCATCTGCAGCGAATTCATCAGGACGCCGGCCTTAATGGCGTCGGCGCCGATGACGAAATCGGTGTTTTCGTACAGGTGTCGGGCTTGCTCGCGCAGTCCGCGAAACTGCTCCGGGTCCGCGGGGTCGGGCCACTGGTAATCATCGATCGTCTCCAGCGTGGCCTCGCGCATCGGCGCCCCGTCGACGACGCAGTGATCCCAGTCGGCGGTTGCTTTGTAGGGTACACCCCACATGTCGACATACCCGGGTACGTCCTGCCGTTCCGTCACCTGGACCCAGTTAGGCACGACCCAGCGAAAGTCGATGTCGAAGCGCTCGAGCAGGCATTCGTCCGGCACGACCGTCTGCGCCATGCGATCCAGGATCAGTTCGCCGTTCAGCATGTTCTCGTCGCCGAGGTAGTCCTTCAATTGCGCGTACGCACGTCGGTGTATCGAACCGATGTGCTTGCCCATGTCGAGCAACAGTTTGTCGGGCTGCTCGTGGTTCATCGCAGCGTAGAAGCATTCCCTGGGTGTCATCATTCGGTCGTCCCTCTCTAGTGAAAATTCTCGTCCATGACGACGGATTCGACGTCGAGTAAATCGCACAGCGTGACGAGTTCGCGTACCCAGGCGCCACCCACGCCGGAGATATGATTGGAGCCGAATTCGTCGATGAAACGACCGAGGTCGGCATCGACCCTGACGAACGCCGTCGGCAACTGGTGTTTGCCGCGTGCGGCAACGAAAGCCGCGCGGTCGGCATCGTCGAGATCCACGACGTGGCCGGGAACGATAGCCATCCGATAGGTGCCGGCAACGCGATACAGTCTCGCCAGTGTGACCGGTCCGGGTGCCGCCGTGAAATACGTGATCGCGCCGCCACCGGGCCTGACCGACGGACGCAACTCGATACGCTCGAGATTAACGCGCGCTTCGTCCGAGCGGCCCGCGAACCAGGAGCACATGCCGCCACAGTTCGGCAGGTACAGGATCTTCTTGTCCTCGTCCATGTGACTGACGTCCGCGAACAGCGTCGGACTGCCGCCGGAGACCAGCTTCAGGATTTCCATGCTGAGCGCACCGTCACCGTCTGCCTCACAGGACATGGAACAGGGTTGCTTGTCGCCCTCTGCGTCATAGGGCCCGGGCATCAGCGCCGCCGAGATGCATTGGGGCACGTAATGATCCGACAGCTCCGTCATGCACTTCACTGAGATGAAGTCGAAGTTCTTCTCCGCGTTGATGTCCTTGTTGGCGAGGTAACAGCTCACCTGGAAGCGCAGCTTGTCCTCGGTCAGCTTGTCGTCGTCGAAAGCAATCGAGGCGAAGTTCTCTGACATCCAGGCCACGAACTGATCGACCCGCTGGGCATCAATCAACTCCGCCCGCCGCACGATTTCGAGCTGGTCGACATGATCGACGTCGACACCGAATTGCGCCCGCCACTGAATCGGATCGAAGGTGCCCGTGTCTATCCCAAGGGATCGCCCTCCGAACAGACCCATCACGCGGCCCGCAAGTCGCGCTTTGGCCGACGCGGCACGGAAGTAGGGCAGGAGCTTCTCCTCGAACACCGGCGCACCGAAGTCATCGCGCACGCGGATGTGTTCGATGCCGATCTGTGACAGTGCGCCGGCGGTGCCGAACATCCCGACCATGCCGTGCGTTGCTGCACTCTTGCTGGTCATGGTCACCGTCGGCAGGCTGGCCGCCTGCACGGCACGAACGACGATGTTCGGTGTCGCCCAGCAGGGCAGGTGCACGAACAGCGCCTCGGCGCCCGCTGCTTTGAGGTCCCTGACCTGCGAATCGACGAGTTCCCTGGAACGGGCGACCTCGTCGAACGCGACGACCTCGATTGGCAGCGTCCGCAAATAATCGATGGCCTCGGCATGACGCGGCTCGGTCAGTGGGCCGAAGTAGCCCTCCCACATGTAGTCACGGTCGTCGCCGAAGGTCATCAGCGCGACTTTGGGTCTGGACGTCGACTCGTCTCTCATCGGATTTTCCTGTCTCAGGCGGTGCGCGGCCGGGTGCCAACCGGGTACTGTTCCATGATCTCGGTGACCAGCTGACTGACGTGATCGACGAGCCGGTTGACGATGATCTCGCCTTTCTCCAGCGTGGCTTTCGTCGGGTCGCCGACGACGCCGTTGCCGCCTTCTGCCATCTCCAGCTTCTCAGGTTTGGCGAACGTCCCCTCGAAGTGATACATCTGGCCCGGTTTGGGCATGACGCCCGGCGCGATCTTCCATTTCGGGTCGATCAGCCCCGTGCTCGAGCCGGGTGCCGCCTTGCTCATGTCCACGAACTGCGGGTAGAGGTACAGCGCGACCGATGTCTCTGCTTCGTCGGCGTGCCACATCGGGTCGTCGAGTATCTCCATGTTGTCGCGCAGGAAGTCGTACCAGTGCAGCGACAGTACAAAGTGCCCCTCGATGCCGAGCTTGTGCACGGCGACAATCGTCGACGACACCTGGCCGTGTGCGGAGAGAATAATGAACTTGTTGAACCCCGCAACAGACGCGCCGCGTACGATGTCCTCGAGCAGTGCGATGTGGGTTTCAAAGCGCAGGGGAATGGTTCCCTCAACGCCCCAGTGATGATACGGGTGCGAACCATACATGGGACATGGCAATACGGTTGCGCCGGATTTCTTCGCAATGAGTTCGGCCATACCGATTGCATTCAGCGCGTCGCTGGCACACGGACAATGCGGGCCGTGCTGCTCGATCGCGCCGATCGGGAGAATGGCGAGATCGCAGACGCTCTGCGCGTAGTCAACAATGTCCGGCCCCGCTACTTCATGAAACCATACTGATGATCTTTCACTCTTCGACATAGTCCTCTCTCCCGTTCATGCTGCGATGCGGTCCAGTGCCGCATCCAGGTTCAATTCGTTGCCAATGGCTGCGAGTTCGTCGTACAGGGCGCCGGTGAGCGGTATACCGTTACGGCGGCGCTCTTTTTCGCTCCGATACTCGAGCTCACCCGGTAGCAACATCTCTGCTTGCGGGTCCCACATAGGCGACTCTTTTAGCGTCTCTACAAATTCGCTCATTCGTTCCTGCATTTGCTGTTTTCCGATGAAGGCCAGTGGGTTCATGACGATCATCAGGTGCGCGGTGTTGCTGGGATCGTTTGGATAGCGATACATGCTCTTCAGTTCGTGCTGGAAACTGCCGCCTGTGATCACGCCGCACAGAATGTCGATGAGCAGGGACAGGCCGAAGCCCTTGTGGCCGCCCATCGGCAGCAGGAATCCGTCGAACCCGACTTTTGGATCGGTCGTCGGTCGTCCGTCCCTGTCGGTTGCCCAACCAGTCGGGATAGGTTCACCGTTCTTCGCCGCCACGAGCAGCTTGCCGCCCGCAACGGCGGACAGCGAGATGTCGAGGACGAACGGAAAATCACCGAACGTCGGAACGGCGACAGCGATCGGGTTGTTACCCGTGACAGGACGGCTGCCGCCCGTCATGACCATGTTGGGGGCAACGTTGGTCATGGCGATGCCGATCATGTCGTGCTCCAGCGCCATGCGCGCGTAGAGCGATGTTGCTCCGCAATGATTGCTGTTGATGATGGCGACGGCCGCGATATTCTGCTGCCCGGCGAGTTCGACGGCGCGCGCCATTGCTGCCTTGCCGGCGACATAACCCGAGCCGTTGTCCGCATCGAGGACTTCGAGGGCACGGTCAGCTCGTACCGTTCGGATCTGTGGATTGCCGTTCATGCCCCCGGAGCGCAGACGTTCCAGGTATTTGCCGACGCGCAAGACACCGTGAGAATCAATACCCCAGAGGTTCGTGTGCACGAGGCACTGCGCCATGTCCCTCGCACCCGAATCGTTGCAGCCCGCTGCCGCGAACGCCTGGGCGACGAAGCGCTCGAGTGATTCCGCAGAAACATTGATTGTATTGTCAGACATGATTGCTCACGGGCTGCCGCCCGCGGTTCTCGCGGGAAAACAGGGCGCACGGCCAGGAGCCTTCATCCTGATGCGATACAGGGAATGCGTTGCCGTGACGTACAGGTCAGTGAGGTCGTCACCGCCCCACGCGAAGTTAGCGGCTACCTCCGGCATGGCAATGATGCCGAGCCTGGTACCGTCTGGGTCGAAAACGTGGATGCCGCCCGAGCCACAGCAGTACAGGTTGCCCGCGCTGTCGATCTTCATACCGTCGGCGACGCCCGGTTGGTCACCGCTCGTTTCGGCCCAGGTGCGGCCGTTATCGATGCTGCCGTCCGGGATAACGTTGAACGCGCGAATGTGTTGCCGGTTCGTGTCATTGATGAAGAGCACGGACTCGTCCAGCGAGAAACACAGCCCGTTGGGTTTCGAGAAGTCGTTGGCCAGCAGGGTCAGTTCGGATGTGTGCGGATCGAGGCGGTAAACGCCCTGGAACTCGAGCTCCTGGGCGCGCGCGACGCCGTATTTCGCAATGCGCCCGGAGTTCGGATCCGTGAAGTAGATGCCGCCGTCGGTTCGGACGACGATATCGTTGGGACTGTTGAGTTCTCTGCCCTGGTAGTGAGTCGCCAGGACCTCGTATCGGCCTTTGTCCGTGGTGCGACTGACGCGGCTGGTCGCGTGTTCACAGCTGAGCAGGCGTCCTTCCCGGTCCCACGTGTTGCCGTTCGCCATGTGACTCGGGCGGCGCAGTATTCGCGGGCTGCTGCCGGGCTTCCAGCAGTACAGGGTGTCGCCGATGATGTCGCTGAATACGAGTTCGCCGCGCGCGCTGTGCCACGCGGGTCCTTCGAGGAAATCGTAGCCGGTCAGAACCCGTTCGGGAGTCGCGCCCGGTTCGACAATGGCTTCAAGCCCGCTGACAGAACTCCTGGAGAATACCGTGGCGGACGTGTTCATTTATGTGACCATGAATCTCAGGTGGGAATGGCTTCGAGGCCGAGGCTCTCGCGCACGGCCCGGACGGCATCCGCCGCGTCGACGCCGTACGCGTCTGCGCCGATGTCATCGGCAAATTCCTGGGTAATTACCGCGCCGCCGACGACGATCTTCACATCGTCACGATTTTCGAAGTGTTCAATGACCGGCCGCATTTCGTTACGGGTGGTGCTCAAGAGCGCGCTGAGACAGATGACCTGGGCGCCGTTCACTACCGCTTCCTCGAACTTGTCGATTCGGCAGTCAACACCGAGGTCGTCGACCTGGAATCCGGACCCCTTGAGCATCATGATGACCAGGTTCTTGCCAATATCGTGCAGGTCGCCCTTGACCGAGCCGATGGCTACGCGTGCGATTGGTTCGTGCCCCGATTTCACGAGCAGCGGCTCGATGATATCGACGCCGGCCTGCATCGCGCGCGCCGAGATCAACATCTCCGGGACGAACACCTCGCCGCGGGAAAACTGGTCGCCGACCTCTCGGAGCGCCGGAATCATCGTGACGTTCAGCAGTTCGCCGACATCCTCGTCGTTGTCCACCGCCTGCTGCACGATGGCAACGACCTTGTCGCGCTCACCGAACACGATGGCGTCGTACAATTCGTCATTGATAGTCATGGCGGCATCACCTGGTCAGAAGGATAATTATAGGATAAATGACGTCGAAGTCAAAATGTCAAAGCAATAAAAATCAAAGAGTTATAAATTCGGAAACTACTTATCTCGGTGGGATATATCACATCTAATTGCATTCGCAGTCAAATCGACCGACAATGCTGGCAGACGCTAGGAGTGGAGCAAGGGATGCCTGTGGCCAAGAAGATCCTCGTCATCGCCTGTGGGGCGCTTGCGCATGAACTCGCACGGATTGTGCGCCTGAATCGCTGGACCGCGATCCGCCTGCGGTGCCTCCCGCCAGAGCTCCACAATCGGCCTGCAGACATTGCGGCCGCGGTTCGCCGGCAGATCGAGGAGAGTCTCGACCAGTACGAGCAGATCTTCGTTGCCTACGGCGATTGCGGCACCGGCGGCAAGCTCGATGAGGTCCTCGAGGAGTACGGCGTGCAACGATTGCCCGGAGCGCACTGCTACGAATTCTACGCCGGCAGCGAATCGTTCACTGAACTCGCCGATGCAGAGCCCGGGACCTTCTACCTGACCGACTTCCTCGCCCGGCATTTCGACCGGCTGGTGAAAAAGGGCCTCGGCCTCGACGAGCGCCCGGAGCTCAAGGACCTGTACTTCGGCAACTATCGTCGGCTGGTCTATCTCTCGCAGCGCGAAGACGTCAGTCTGGAACGGCTGGCAAAGCGACACGCCGACTATCTCGGACTTAAGTACTGTCATCGCCATACCAGTTCCGCAGGGGTCGAGGCACAATTACGGGAGCAGGTTATCTGCTGGCAACAGAGGGCGGCTACACAGGGGTGATGCCATGACAGACACCGTAGTGAGTTCAGCGTCAAGCGAGGTCGCGATCGGATTCGAGCGCCCCTTCGTCGTCATTGGCGAGCGCATCAATCCGACCGGGCGCAAGCTGCTGGCGGAGGAGATGCGGAACGGCGACTACAGCCGGATCGAGGCGGATGCCCTCGCGCAGGTCGAGGCCGGCGCTACGATTCTGGATGTGAACGCCTGTGTCGCGATGACCGATGAAGCGACGATGCTCGCCGACTGCGTCAGGCTCGTGCAATCGGTCACCGATGTCCCGCTGTGCATCGACTCGTCGATGGTCGAGGCGCTCGAAGCGGGTCTCGCCGCGTATGAAGGCCGCCCGCTATTGAACTCCGTGACCGGCGAAGAGGAGCGTCTCGAGCGCGTGTTGCCACTCGTCAAGAAATACGAATGTGCCGTTGTAGCAATTTCCAACGACGACTCCGGGATATCCGAGGACATCGACGTGCGTTTCGCCGTTGCGAAGAAGATCGTCGAACGCGCCAGTGACTACGGCATCTCGGCGGATCGCGTCGTCGTCGATCCACTGGTCATGCCGGTCGGCGCGGTCAACACGGCGGGTCGCCAGGTCATGGAATTGCTGCGCCGATTGCGCGAGGAGCTGAAGGTCAACACGACCTGCGGCGCGTCCAACATTAGTTTCGGTCTGCCGAATCGCACCGGGCTCAACGCGGCGTTCATCAGCATGGCGATTGCCAGCGGCATGACGTCGGCGATTACCAACCCGCTGCACCCGGGTTTGATGCAAGCCGTGCGCGGCGCCGACGTCGTCATGGGGCATGATGCCGAGTGCATGGCCTGGATCGGTGCGAACCGGCCGGCGGAAGGCCAGGGCAGGCGCCGTCGTCGGGCGAGCCCGGGCTGACGCAGGAACGCAGTATGGCCTCGCGCACGTCCGCTGATCCGCTTGTCGTCTTTTCTCCCTCCGGCAAGAAAGGTCGGTTTGCGGCCGGCACACCGTTGCTGCAGGCGGCTCGCAGCCTCGGCGTCGATCTCGATTCCGTCTGCGGCGGTCACGCAATGTGCGGGCGTTGCCAGGTCGATGTCGTCGAAGGGGACTTGCCGAAACATGACATCGTCTCGAGCGCAGAAAACCTGTCGGCGATCGATGAGTTTGAGCAACAATTCCTCGCGCAAAGTCATGCGCTTCCCACTCGACGACTTGCTTGCCACGCAAAAGTTCGTGGTGATGTTGCGGTGGACGTGCCGGCGAGCAGCCAGGTACATCGGCAGGTTGTCCGCAAGCCCCACGAAGACCACGCGATAAACATAGACCCGGTTGTGCGGCCCTGCTTTGTCGAGGTTCCCGAGCCTGACATCGACCGGCCGGAGGGAGACCTGCATCGTTTGCTAACCGCCTTGCTGCAAGACTGGGGGCTGCGGGAATTGAATGTTGTGCCGCCGGTGCTGCGACAGTTGCAGAGCGCGTTACGGGCAGGTGGTCGGAAGGTGACGGTCGCGATACGCAACGACGCCGAAGTTATCGCGGTCTGGCCCGGCGTCAGGGATCGCCTGCACGGCATCGCGGTCGACGTCGGCTCGACCACCGTTGCCGCGCACCTGTGCGATCTGCGCAGCGGCGACGTGCTGGCGAGCGCCGGCAAAATGAACCCTCAGATCCGTTTCGGCGAAGACCTGATGAGTCGCGTTTCCTACATCATGTCGAACCCCGGAGCCGAGGCGAAGCTGACAGCGGTGATACGCGAGACGGTTAACGAACTGATCGGCGATGTTTGCGCCGAGGCGGGCATCGACCGTGACGACATCGTCGAGATGACCGCTGTCGGTAACCCGATCATGCATCACCTGTTTCTCGGCATCAGCCCGATCGAACTGGGGAGGGCGCCGTTTACTCTCGCGACCAACGAGAGTGTCGATGTTGTCGCCAGCGAGATGGACATTTCGATTCACCCCGGCGGGCATATTTACGTTTTGCCGTGCATCGCCGGGCATGTCGGTGCCGATACGGCGGGCGTAATGTTGGCCGAGCTGCCTTTCGATCGCGATGATATTTCGCTGATTGTCGACGTCGGTACCAACGCCGAGATGCTGGTCGGCAACCGCGAGCGGCTGCTCGCGGCGTCGAGCCCGACCGGCCCGGCCTTTGAAGGCGCGCAGATTTCGTGCGGGCAACGAGCGGCACCGGGCGCTATCGAACGCGTTCGTATCGATCGCGAGAGCCTCGAGCCTCGGTTCAAGGTGATCGGCAACGACCTGTGGTCCGACGACCCGGGATTCGCGGACGTGCTTCCAGCTGGCGGCGTGACGGGCATCTGCGGGTCCGGCATCATCGAGGCGATTGCGGAGATGTATTCGGCAGGCATCGTATTGTCCAATGGCAATATCAACGGTGCGCTGGCGAAGCAATCCGCCAGGATCGTCAAAGATGGCACTGTGTACGAATATGTTTTGTTTGATGCCGACCCGCAAATATCGATTACGCAGCATGACGTTCGCGCGATTCAACTGGCGAAGGCGGCGCTTTACGCGGGAGTAGAGTTGCTAATGAAGGAACGCGGCGTCGAACGGGTCGATCGGGTTCGTTTTGCCGGAGCCTTCGGTGCACAGATCGATGCTCGATATGCGATGGTGTTAGGCATGATTCCGGCCTGCGACCTCGATATCGTGTCGTCCGCTGGTAATGCAGCCGGCACCGGCGCACGTATTGCGCTGCTGGACAGGAAGGCGAGGCCACTGATCGAAGAACAGGTCAGCAGGGTAGAAAAAGTCGAAACCGCAACCCGGCCGGAATTTCAGGACCTGTATGTCGCGGCGATGGCGATACCTCATCAAGACTTAGGAACACAATCGGACAAGGCGAAAAGATGCCGGTAAGCACACTTGATCATATTAATCTTCGTGCCACGCACGAGTTGCTGGACCAGTTACGCGACTTCTACTGTCACGTGGTTGGTCTCTCTGTCGGCAGACGTCCGCCATTCTCGGTTCAGGGGTACTGGCTGTATGCCGGTGATCGGGCAATTGTTCATCTTAGCGTTGCCGACTCGGATGACGACTGCCCGGCCGATGTGCCCTCTACATTCGCCCATATCGCATTTGCGTGTTCGGACCGGGCAAGTTACGAACGTCGTCTCGAGGAATCCGGCGTGCAATACGACGTAGCGGTTGTGCCGGATCTCGGTATCACCCAGTTTTTTTTCAAAGACCCGGCCGGTAACGGCATTGAACTGAGCTTTGCCTGACTACCTCCCGTTTTGCACCGGCATCCGTTCGGAGTCGTTCTGTTCCCGGCCGTGACCCAGTTGTCGATAATCTTGCCGTCGGCGGAGTGGGCTGCCCGCCAGGTGACCGACACCCTGTCTTCTTAAGTAATGGTGGAGACGCCATAAGGTGAAACGCGTCTCAAGAGATCCACACCGAACTGGCGGAAAAGGTGGAGCATGTCCACGAACACCCAGTTCTCGATGAACTGATCGCCGGAGCGGCGCCAGAAATCCAGACCGTTCACGCCGAGATCCTGGCCGGTGGCCGGGCAGCCCAGGTACCGGCCCAGGTGGGTCGCATGGACGCCGTGCCACCCAGCTGCGGCCGTGTAATTCCCTTCGGCAAACAAGCAGTCCAGCGGCTGCACGCTGCGATCCGGAAATGCATGCAGCCAGTGACTCTGGTGCATGTCCTCGAATTCCTTCATGCTGAAACAGGCGCCGATTCCACCCGGGCCGTACCAATGCACGCCGGGATGGAACCAATCGGCAAGGCCCATGCTGGACAGGTCGTCCTGGTCGTAGACGTTTAGTCCCTCGTAGATGAACCTGCGGATCATGTCGAGCGTCTGGTCAGACTCCACTTGATTCTGCGGGTCCAGAAATACTGCATCGTCATCCCGGGGCGGCGGATAGACACCATCGCGGCCGCGGGAAGGCGGCAGGATCCTGAATCCGGCCTGCTGCAGCAGGTCGACCACGTCCAGCAACAGGTAGATCTCGCTGATCCGGCCATTCTCAACGCAACACAATTCGCCCCAGCGAATATTCACTTCCCGGCCGTTCGGCGAGATGGAAAGCCAGTCCCGGGTGAACGTGCCGATGAACCAGCCGGTTCCTCCGACCCACATGCGGCCATCGCCCTGGCCGTCCGGATTGCCACTGGAGGGGCCGCCCAGGAACATGTGGCAACTGCGGCGCAGGTCGGGAAACGCGTTCAGCAATGGCCGCCAATAGCGGTCGGCAAATTCACCGGCGCCGGTGAGCTCGTTGATGGGGTCCGGGCCGTGCCATGGCATGTCGGGCGCCATGCAGGTTGCGGCCACGCGCTCTGCGGAGTCCGGTCCGGAAGCCTCCAGGCTCTTCCAGAAATCCCAGACAAGGCGCTTGTTTGCCTGATTTAGTTCGATGCTCATGGGTGTCCTTCTTATTCGTCCGGGAAACTCAGTTCGACCCCGTTGCCGGCGGGATCACTGAAGAACAACTGAATGCGGTCCAGTTCGGCCGTCGATGATGTGTCCATCGCAGCGTTCAGGTCGCGGGCAATCCGCTTGGCGTGTTGCAGTGTGTTGGAACTTGTCGTCGGCAAATAGTATTGCAAATGACTTCGAATGCAATATATATTTTCTCCCACGATGAGCGATTCTATTCTCGACAGCAAACACCGCTTCGCCACGTTCCGCCACACCCTCTATAACTGCAATGCAGACGCATTGCCCGGCCAGCTCGATGAACTCTTCAGCGACGACTGCCGCATCCGCCTGCCGCACCCGATAGGTGACGTTGTCGGACCCGGTGCGTTGTTCGAATCCGGTTATGCCCCTTTGCTCGAGGCCATACCGGACCTCGAACGCCGCGATTACATCGTGGGCGGGGCAATCGACCGGGATGCGCACTGGTTGGGGTGCGGCGGTTACTACACGGGCGTATTCGAGCACCCGTGGCTGCATATTCCCGCCACGCGTCACCTCGTCGCGATGCGCTACATCGAGTTCTTCCGCTTCGAGGGTGAAAAGATCGTCGAGGCCAAGCTGCTGTGGGATATCCCGGCGCTCATGATGCAGGCCGGGGCGTGGCCGATGGCGCCGAGCCTTGGCGTCGAGTTCAATGTTCCCGGTCCGGCGACCAAGGACGGGATTATTGATCACGAAAGCGACCCGGCCGTGTCAGCCGCGAGCATAGATCTCGTGAATTCGATGGTCGAGGGCCTCGGTCGCTACGCTGAGGGCGGGGCGGAAGCCATGCAGCTGGAGCGCTTCTGGCACCCGAAGATGTCCTGGTACGGACCGGCCGGTATCGGCTCCAACCGACGCCTGTCCGGGTTTCGCAACTGGCACCAGATACCGTTCCTCAATGGTATGCCGGACCGCAGCAGCGATACCAAGGATGGCGTTTACGACTGCTATTTTGCCGACGGCGATTACGTGTTCTTCTGTGGCTGGCCGGCGATGCGCGCGAACGTCTCGGGGGACGGCTGGATGGGCATAGCGCCGGCCGGGCAGAAGCTCGAATTCTCGAGCCTCGACATCTGGCGTTGCGAGAACGGCCTGATCCGCGAAAACTGGGTGCTCATCGATCTTCTCGATATCTGGCATCAGCTCGGCGTCAATGTGCTCGCTCGTATGAAGGATATGACGATTGCCCGGCAGCCCGATAGTTTCAAACTCTGACTGGAGATTCTTCTCGTGAAAGGTGCGCGTCCTGAACAAGGCCTGTTGACGGCCGACAACGATCTCTCAAGAACCGACGAGACAACCGCCGCTATCGATGCAATGGTGGATGGCCTCAATGACCACGACATCGACAACATGGGATGTTTCTTCAGCGAGACATTTCGCTGGATGGGGAACGCAGGCTGCGGCACCAAGAACGGACTGAAGGAATTTCAGGATAACTGGCAGCGTCCATTCCAGGCGGCGTTCTCCGACAAGGTCTGCATCGACGAGGCGCGCATCACGCAGGGCGAATGGTGCGCCGCTTTCGGGCGCCAGGAGGCCGTGCACAGCGGCGAGTTCATGGGTATTGCGCCGACCGGAAAGCGTGTCGAGATTCGCTACATGGATTTCTGGAAAGTCGTCGACGGCAAGATCGTCGATAACTGGGTCATGGTCGATTTTCCGCACGTGATGCGGCAGCTCGGTGTCGATCCGTTCGGCGGCCACGGCTGGGAAAAATTTGACTCCCTGCCGTAACCGGCAGGTTTGATCAGGCCGCGGCCTGTTTGTCCTTGTAGCGCATGGTCACGACGTGCTGCATTATCGCAATCATAGAGGGCAGCCCGATAGCGGCTGAATTAGCCTTTACTGTTCACTGTCGAATCCGGCATTGCTGCATTGGTGCCAAGCGATAATGGTCGAGCGAATATATATTGCATTCGAAGTCAAATACAATCATATTGCGATCCCACGAGTGTTCCCGGGCTGTCCCAATGAGTTCAACTGTTCTGCAGGAAGCGAAGCGAGTCGTCAAGCGCTACCAGCTTGACTTCGATTCGGCCAGCGACAGTGATCTCACCAGCATGTTGACTGAGCATATGGCGCCCGATTACTTGTGGCGCGGCATGCATCCGTTTTACGAACAAGTTGGCGCGACGGCCGTTGCCGACGTCTTCTGGTTGCCACTGCGACAATCCTTCAGGCATTTGCAGCGGCGTGAAGATATTTTCATGGCCGGACACAACGACGTGGATGGTGGCGCGACCGTCTGGGTCGCGAGCATGGGTCATATGATGGGCCTGTTTGACGAGGACTGGCTGGGAATTCCTGCGACACGCAAGATGGCGTTTCTTCGCTACGCCGAGTTTCATCGTGTTGCCGACGGCAAGATCGCCGAGTCAGCGTTTTTCTGCGATGTGATCAGCATCATGCAGCAGGCCGGGCACTACCCGTTACCGCCGCAGACCGGTGCCGCATTCCTGCACCCCGGTCCGCGCACCCACGACGGTATTGTCCTCGAGCCGCAGGATCCGGACGAAGGCGAGAAGACCATGACGCTCGTGAATCGGATGATCAAGGACCTGAGCAAGCTCAACGTCAGTGATGCGCATTACTGCCCGCCTGAAATGCTCGCCGAGACCTGGCACGACGACATGATCTGGTACGGCCCGACGGGCATCGGCGCAACCTATACGATCCGTCGCTACCAGGAGCAGCACCAGTTCCCGTTTCGTCGTCACATCAAGGAAAAAGTGTTCAACGGACACGTCGCGCGATTCGCCGAGGGGAACTACGCCGGTTTTTTCGGCTGGGCGAATTTGACAAATACACCGACGGGTGGCTTCCTGGGATTACCCGGTAACGAAGTGCGCGCGGATATGCGCGTCGTCGATATTTATCGACGCGACGGCGACAAGCTGGCCGAGAACTGGGTGTTCATCGACCTGTTGCATTATCTCGATATGCAGGGTCTCGATATCCTGCAGCGCTTGAAGGAATTACGAGAATAAAAAAAGAGCCCCGAACGGGGCTCTATTGCTTCCAGCTATTTGCGGTGGGCGTCAGGCAGCCTTTTCCTTATAGCGGGCCACGCGGATGTCGGCCTGCGCTTTGTGCCCGGCGAAGCCTTCGAGCGCACACAGCCGTGAACAGTACTCGCCGATCGTCGCCGTTGCTTCCGGTGTGACTCGCTGGTACGTACAGGTCTTGATGAACTTGCCGACCCAGAGGCCACCGGTGTAGCGCGCGGCCAGCTTTGTCGGCAGCGTGTGGTTGGTGCCGATGACCTTGTCACCGTAAGCGACATTCGTCTCGGGGCCGATGAACAGCGCGCCGTAATTGGTCATGTTGTTCAGGAAGTAGTCATCGTCGCTGGTCATGACCTGCACATGCTCGCTGGCGATGCGATCAGCCTCGGCGAGCATTTCTTCCTTCGTGTCGCAGAGTATGATCTGGCCATAGTCGCGCCACGCCTGGCCGGCGATATCGGCCGTTGCCAATGTCTTGAGCTGGCGTTCAATCTCTTTCTGAGTGTCTGCAACCAGTTTCGACGACGTCGTGAGCAGTATCGCTGGTGAATTGGTGCCGTGCTCTGCCTGCCCCAGCAGGTCCGTTGCCGCCATTTCTCCGTCGATCGTGTCGTCGGCGATGACGAGTGTCTCGGTCGGGCCCGCAAACAGATCGATGCCAACGCGTCCATAGAGCTGACGCTTCGCCTCAGCGACGAACGCGTTGCCCGGTCCGACCAGCATATCGACAGGCGCTATCGTCTCGGTGCCCAGCGCCATCGCGCCAACCGCTTGGATGCCGCCGAAGCAATAGATTTCGTCGGCGCCGGCAAAGTGCATCGCGGTGACAATGGCGTCGTGCGGGCCGCCGTCGAACGGCGGTGCGCAGGCGATAACGCGTTTTACGCCCGCAACCTTCGCGGTCAGGACGCTCATATGCGCACTCGCAACCATCGGGTACTTGCCACCCGGGATATAGCAACCGACGCTGTTGACCGGGATATTCTTGTGGCCCAGCGTTACGCCAGGATAAGTTTCTTCCTCGACGTCCTGGAGTGCGGCTTTCTGGATCTCTGCGAACTTGCGGATCTGCTCCTGGGCGAACTTGATGTCGTCGATAGTACGTTGCGGCAGCCGGGACACGGCAGCCTCGATATCTTCGTCCGACAGGCGGAAAGACTCGGGCGACCAGTTGTCGAATTTCTCCGACAAATCGCGCACGGCGGCGTCTCCACGAGTTTCGATGTCCTTGAGCGTGGCCTCGACAGTTGCTTTGACCTTCGCGTCGAAATCGGCAGCCGCTTCCTCGCTGATGCCGGACTTAATAACCTTGATCACGATAGTTTCCTCAAAAAGTTCAGATGGTGTGACAACTAGTCGATCAGGCGTGGTGGCTTCGGATGGTCGCCTCCACGCACGACGTATGCTTCGGCAATCTCGTTGCCCTTGTTTGAAAGAGCCCGCCGCATCCCCACCGGCACGGTAAATACGTCGCCGGGCCCAATTCCGACCTCGCCGTCCGCGAAGTGCAGAATTAATTCTCCGGAATGCATGAGTATGACTTCTTCCTCGTCGCGGATGTGTTCTTTGGTCGTTGCGCCAGGATCGACGGCGATGTGCCGTACCTGGAAGCCGTGTGGCCAGTTCATCTTGCCTGCACGCAAGTGCTCATCAGGCGACGCAGCACCGATGACGGGGGACTCCTTGATGCCGGCAGCAAGTGCCAGTTCCGTATCGGAGTCCGCCTGCAGCTCGTCGTGCAGTACGACACAGCCCGCCATTTCATCGGCAGTCATGCGCTGCAGGCGCGCGACGTCATCGGCGGTAGTCGCCGCCATGGGTTTCTTGCCGTCGGGAATCGATTCACCTTTTGCCGTATCGACAAGGCTGCCATCTTCCAGCAGCACCAATCCGTATTTCCTCGCCGCGTCGAAGACGTAGGGCGCCCAGGTCACGTGGCCCGGATCGTCGCCGCCGAGGACGGCAAACATGTAGCCGACATCATCGCCGACGTTCTTGAAACCTCGGAAGACGTGGACGGGTATCGAGATGGTGTCGCCCGGGCCGAGGACGACTTCGCCGTCTTCACATTCGGGTCCGAGGTAAAACGCCCACGTCCCCGAATGGATGATGAAGACTTCGGCTGTCTCGTGACTGTGCTGGGAATTGATACAGTCGGGCGGCTGGCGGGCGCCGCCAATATTGAAGCCGTGCGGGATTTCGATATGCACATGCTGGTCGGGGCTTTCCGCGACTCCCGGCCCGATAATCGTGAAGTTTTCTTTCTCCTGCCGACCCGGGGTGCGCGTGTCGATGAAAGCTGTCGTGCAGGGATTCAGGTCCGCATAACGCACGAGTCGCTCGGCCAGTATGGACGAGAGGCGGTCCTGGTCGGGTAGGGCCTGATTCATCGGAGCGGGTTCCTTCGGCGCATCCAAACGCCAACTTGTTCCGGCGAAATGTACTTCGAATGCAATTCGAATTCAACTTGTACAGCTGCAGAGCTATTGATCATCCTGCCGAATATGGCCTTTCAGTGTGAATTTGAGCTGCATTCGAAGTACAATCCACGGCCTTGCAGGCGTTAAGACCACGGTAAAGGACGAGCATGACTGCGCTTAAAGGCGTCTACGGCGCTAACGACGACCTCGTCGACTATATCCTCGGTATCACCTTCGAGATCTGGGAACAGCGCGGTATCGACCTGATCGACGAGTACTACGGGCCCGATACCGTGGTCTACAGCCTGGACGGCATCGTCCGGGGTTCGAGGGCGATGATAGACGGCACGAACGCCATGCTGTCCGCATTCCCGGATCGCCTGCTGCTCGGGGACGACGTCATCGTCTCGGGCGACAGTCACGCGGGCTACTCGTCGCATCGTGTCCTGAGTCCGATGACCAACACCGGCGATTCGATGTTCGGCGCGGCGACGGGAAAGGCCGTGCGCATCATGAATATCGCGGACTGCGTGGTCGAGGAAGGGGTCATCACCCTCGAGTGGCTGGCGCGCGATAACCTGGCGCTGGTGCAGCAGCTTGGATTCGACGTTCACAAGAGTGCCTTGCTCGTGAAGAACGGGCATACGCCGGAGCTGCGGCAGTGGTTCGAAGGGGAAACGCAGCGTCTCGTTGACGGCCCGGCGGCGACTTCGGCGAAGTCTCTGCCAAATCCGGGCACGGATCCCGCGGCGTTTTCGCAGCGGTTGACGGAAGCACTTTGGCATGACGGCGACGCCGCTGTCATCGAAGGCGCATACGCACCGTATGCGGTTATGCATCGCTCGCCGATCGAGATTGTCTCGGGCCGTCCCGCAATCGCCGATTGCTTTGCACAGCTGCGCCGCAGCTTTTCGATTTCCGGCGTGAGCGTCGATCATGTGGCAACTCAGCCTGCCGGCGACAACGCGATCAGTGTTGCAACCCGCTGGGCGGCCTGCGGCAGGCACACCGGCGCGTTTCTCGGCGCGACGCCAACGGATAAGCCTGTTTACATAATGGGTGTGACGCATCGCCGCATCGTCGACGGCCGGATTGCAGTCGAGTGGACGGTCTTCGACAGGCTCGGCGCTCTGAGCCAGATCCTGTAGTAATGGCCGACCAACGCAGGATCGTCGATGCGCACCATCACCTCTGGGATCTCGACGCGTGCCACTACCCGTGGCTGATGGAGAGGGGCGTGGTGCGCTTCTTCGGCGATCCAACCCCGATTCAGAAGAACTATCTGGTTCCTGACCTGGTCAGGGACGCGGCGAACTTCGAGCTTGCCGGCTCCGTGCACGTGCAAGTGGGTGTTGCCAACGGCGACGAGGTCAAGGAAACCGAATGGCTGGAGGTAACGGCTGAGCGGGACGGTTTGCCGAGCGCAATCATTGCCTATTGCGACCTGACCGCAGCGGATGCTCAGCAGGTTCTCGATAGCCACTCGCGGGCGTCGCGCCTGCGGGGAGTGCGCCAAATCGTCGGCCGCTCGGAATCGGAGGATAAGGTGACAGGCAGCGGCGCGTTGCTGGAGAATCCTCTTTGGCGCGACAACCTGGGCTCATTACGCGAGCGCGGCCTCAGTTTCGACTTGCAACTCATTCCGCCGCAGCTACCAAAGGTTGCAGAAGTATTGGAGTCGCTGCCGGGCCTGAAGGTAGCGCTATGTCACTGCGGGTCGCCGTGGGACCAGTCGGCAGCCGGGCTACGGGTCTGGCGCGCGGGCCTCGAGCGACTGGCACGGCTCCCTGATGTGTACTGCAAGATCTCGGGTCTCAGCATGTTCAATCACGATTGGGCCCTCGATGACATCCGTCCGATTGTTGAATCTTGCATCGAGGTTTTCGGACCGACGCGCTGCATGTTCGGCTCCAATTTCCCCGTGGACAAACTGCACAAAACCTGGGATGAGGTTTGGTTGGCCTACGAAGAGATCGCCGGTCAGTACACGAGCCGTGAGCAGGAGCATCTGTTCGGGGAGACGGCGGCCGCCTTTTATCGGCTGGCTGACTGAGGCGCAGCTCCTAATCTTAATCTGTCGCCCGGATCGAACGTTCGCTTGTTGCGGAACCAGACGCTCGAGTGTCTTGTCTCGGGATGCATCGACCGGTTGAAACCGCACGCGGTCAGCAGCCCCGCGTGAAGTGCTCGACCGTTTCATGACGCTGGTGGAGCGACTCCTCCGCGGAGGATGCTCTGAGGCCGTTCGGGTAAATTTACCTCAGTAGCCGCCGTTCCAGGATAGATTGCAAACTCCGCCGACCATCCACAATCATGTGAATGAATACCTCGCGACCAGTCACCTCGTAG
>Ga0224508_10001369_pt1 | contig 21952 bp, 15 predicted proteins | sample SF_Jan12_sed_USG_4_FD_170157 | JGI IMG/M metagenome (GOLD analysis project Ga0224508, IMG submission 170157) | Sediment microbial communities from San Francisco Bay, California, United States - SF_Jan12_sed_USGS_21 | ecosystem: Environmental > Aquatic > Marine > Sediment | place: USA... | reverse complement strand
GTTCGCGAGGTGCTCGCCCAGGCGCTGCGTCAGGTGCAGAACGTGGGTCGCGCCGCTCAGCTCGAGGATGTCGATCGAGTCTTCGTGGTCGGCGATGGCCGCGATCGGCACCTCCTTCGTGAGCTCCCGGACGGTCAGGACGATGTTCGAGTTGACCGTGTCCGACGCGTTGGCCAGGACGAACCGCGCCCGGCCCGCGCCGGCACGCCGATACGTGTCCACCGAATCGATCTCGCCGTTCACGACGGGGACTCCCGCGTCCTCCATCAACATCGCGGTCTCGGGGTCCGGCTCGATGAGATACCCGGGGACTCCGCCGACTCCGAGACGGCGGATCAGCCCGCGGGCGATGGGGTCATCCGCGCAAATGAGCACGTGTTCGGCGACGTCGTCCGGCACGGACTGGAGCGAGCGTAGCCGGGCCCGACTCCGTTGTTCGAGCCAGGGTGCGTACACCATCCGGATGAACAGGAAGGGCAGGATGATCAGGAGGAGCAGGACACCGGTCAGCAACACGACCGAGCTGAACAACCGCCCCAGATCGGTGTGGAACGTGATGTCGCCGAACCCGAGGGTGCTCATCACGGTCAGGGCCCAGTACACACCGGTAAACCACGAGTGGTCCTGACCCTCCCACGCCATGATGACGTGAAACAGCCACCCGTAGAACAGGACGAACCCGGTGAGGACCGCGAGGTATCGGATGAACGGGGCCAACTGACGGCGATAACGAGCCCGGTCGCCGACGAGTGAAGCCAGGTGTGCTCCAAGCGTCTTCATGCACGAATCATACGTGGCGGGCCGGGATCGGCTCCAGGGCCAGGGCCCAGACTGTCTCGCCCCCCGGGATGTCCGGAGCCATCTGCCGCCTTGCCGGCGGACAGCCGACCCGGCAGGGTCGTGGCTACGGGTCCGAACGCCGGACCGCCGCCCAGGAGAGGACCATGATCGGGCTGGTCCTACGGGGGCTACATGACGGCCTGGCTGACTGCGCACTACGACGGGTGGGCCGCCGCCATGGCGGGCGCCGCGGTCACGGACTGGTTCGACTGGTACAACATGGCCGACATGAACACGTGGGCGGGCTTCGGCCTCGGTGGATCGCCGTGGCTGAACGACAACGCCACGAACTACTGGCGTCAGTCGCCGATGGCGTACGCGCATCAGATCCGCACCCCGACGCTGATCCTGTCCAACCGCGGGGACGAGCGCGTGACGGTCAGCCAGTCGTACAAGCTCTACCACGCGCTCAAGGACAACGGGGTCGAGGTCCAGTTCGTCGTCTACCCGATTGCTGGGCACTTCCCAGGCGACCCGGTTCACCAGCGCGACGTGCGACGGCGCTGGATCGCCTGGATCGCGGAACACTTCGACCGGGCTACGGCAACCTCGGGCCGCTAGTCACTCGCGCAACGGCGGAAGGTGCGCCGCACTCACTACTGCATCCGCAGCGATCGAAGGAGCAAGCCATCGATTCGAAGCTCCCTCTGGTGCATCACGAGGCATACGAAGTCGACATCGGTCCGCACGTCTTCCCGACCGCGAAGTATCGGCTCGTGCTCGAGCGCCTGCGCGCGGACGGGCGCCTCGGCGGGATCTCGATGCACGAACCCGGACCCGCGAGCGACGACGACATCCTGCTCGTCCACACGGCCGACTGGGTTCGGAAGTTCAGCTCCGGCCATCTCACCTATTCCGAGCGAGTCGCGCTCGAGGTTCCCTGGTCGGCCGCCCTGGTACACGCCTCGTGGCTCTGCGCCGGCGGCTCGATACTTACCGGGCAGCTCGCTCTCGAGAACGGGCTGGCCGTGCACCTCGGCGGGGGCTTCCACCACGCGTTCTCCGACCACGGAGAGGGGTTCTGCGCGATCAACGACGTCGCGGTCGCGATCCGTGTGCTCCAGCGGGATCGTGCGATCGAACGGGCCATCGTGGTCGACCTCGACGTCCATCACGGAAACGGGACAGCCGCGATATTCGCCGACGACCCGTCCGTGTTCACCATGTCGTTCCACCAGGAGCGGAACTACCCGGCTGTGAAGCCGCCCGGAGACCTCGATATCGGGCTCGAGAATGGCACGGGGGACGAGGAGTATCTGCGCCTCCTCGCGGAGCATCTGCCCCTGATCCTCGACGACCACCGGCCCGACGTGGCGTTCTATCTCGCGGGGGCGGATCCGTATCGGGAGGATCAACTGGGCGGGCTCGGGCTAACGCTCGCCGGCCTGCGGGAGCGCGATGTCGAGGTGCTGCGGGCCGCGTCGAGCCGCCAGATCCCGACCGCGGTCTGTCTCGCGGGCGGATATGCCTACCGTCAATCGGATACGGTCTCGATCCACGCGGCGACTGTCGAGGCCGCGATGGAGGCGCTGTCAGACTGCGCGGCGCACCTCAAGGCGAGCACCTAGCCCACACTCAGTCTTCGGCGAACACCGCGGTCAGGTCGATCTGACCCAAGGTCTTCTCCGCGAGCCGTACCGGGAGGCGATCGACGAACCGTTCGTGGCGGGGATCGGCGGTGAAGCGCCACACATCGACCGCCTCGAGATCGTGATCCACGATCCAGTATTCGGCGACGCCCTGACGCTCGTACAGGCGTCGCTTCACGCCCCGATCGCGGCTCGCGGTCGTCGGGGAGAGGATCTCGACGACGAGGTCGGGGGCTCCCCGCAGCCCCTCCGGGGCCAGGATCCCTCGCCGCTCGTTCGAGACGAAGAGCAGGTCGGGCTGGACGCCTTCGTCCGTCGCTGGAAACCAAACGCCAACGGGAGCATACCAGACGCGTCCGAGGCCGGGGTCGACAAGTAGTCGCGCTAGCTCCCGCAGCAGGCGATAGGAGATCGTCTGGTGACGCAGCGTCGGCGCTGGCGTCACGTACAGATCTCCCTCGATCGCCTCGTAGCGATTGCCGTCGTCCGGGAGCTGCTGGACGTCCTGCCAGGTGATCTGTGGTAGCGGCATGGTCCCCACATTATACCTCCGGCGGCGGCTGGAATCGAACGCTCCAACCAGTATCCGCTGGAGGGTCAACCGTCTGTCATGGGGCTCGGCAACGCTGGCCTGAGCTTCGGCCCGCTTGGTCGCGCTCGGGGAGGTCCGGTCCTGAAGCCACGGGTCACCGAGGCTCGGACTGGCGACGGGCACCCGGCGAGGTGATCCTCACGGGCCAGGGGACCTGACCACCGGGAGACGATCCGAGGACGACGTGTCGACAACCGAACCCCGCAGACCCCGCCACCTGCCCACCGGCCTGACCGCGACCGTCGGAGAGGTCGAGGCATTGCTTGGGGAGGTGGTCGCCGACACCGAGGGATCGAAGCTCTTCGACGCGGTGGAGGGTGTCCGCCGGGCGATGGTGGCCTTCCGGGAAGGCGACGATGCGGCCGCCCGCGAGCGCGCGCTGGATGAGGCCGCGGGGCTCCTCGCCTCGCTCGACCTCGGGCAGAAGACGGCCCTCGCTCGCGCCTACACGCTGTATCTCCAGCTCGTGAATGTGTGCGAGAACGCGTACCGGACCCACCGGCTGCGGCAGCGGCGCAAGGCGGAATCCGGAGAGCGCCCGCGGGCGGAGCTGACGTTCGTCCTCACGGCGCACCCGACCGAGTCCCGCTCGCCCGAGAACATCCGGCTCCTCCGGCGCATCCAGAACGCCGTGATCGCCGGCCTCGAGCGGGGCGATGCCGTGGATCGGCCCGCGATTCAGAACCTGATCCGCCTCGCGTGGCGGGTCGGGACCCACCCGGAGCGAAAGCCGTCGGTGGAGGACGAGGCGAATCACCTGTTCTCCCTGCTCGACGACCCGATCCTGACCGAGCTCCTGTCACTGACCGAGTCGGGGCACCGGGTGCTGCTTCGAAGCTGGGTCGGCGGGGACAAGGACGGGCACCCCGGTGTCGGGCCCGACCAGACCGTCGCGGCGCTCCAGCGCGCCCGGGCCCGGCTTCTCTCCTTCGTGGAGACCGCGCTCATGGGACCCGTCCGCGAGGACGCCGCTCTTGTCGCGGTGCCGCCGGTCGATTCCGCGCTGGACGAGCTCGAGGGCGCCTTGCGTGCCCTGGAAGCCGTGAGGGATGGAGATGGAGGCCGGGTGACGGCGCTTCGCGAGGCGATCGAGGGCTTCCAGTCGACCTACGGAGAGGCGTTCGGCGCCTCCCACCCGGGCGTGGATCGCCTCGCCACCCTGCTGGAGGTGTTTCCCGCGCTCGCCGTGCCGCTCGAGCTCCGCGAAGAGCGCGGACGTTTCGGCACCGGGGCGCCGATCGCGGACATGATGCGCCGCATCGCCGACGTCGCGTCGGGCGGGTCGGTCGGTGACTACGCCCGCGCGGTCGTGGTCAGCATGACGCTCGCCGCCGAGGACCTGCTCGAGGCGCAGCGGTGCGTCGAGGACGTGTTCGGCGAACCGATGATCCCGGTCATCCCTCTGTTCGAGCTTCCCGACGTGCTGGAGCGGGCCGAGGGGATCCTGGACGAGACGTGGCAGGACCCGTCGTTCCGGAGTGCGGTGCGCACGCGGGGCTATCTCGAGGTGATGCTCGGCTACTCAGACACCGCCAAGCGGATGGGAATGCTCGCGAGTCGCGTCGCGCTCCACGACGCGATGCGCGCGATCGGCGTCTGGGGCGAGGCGCACGACGTGCGGGCCACCTTCTTCCACGGACACGGCGGGAGCGTGGGCCGCGGCGGCGGGCGGATCGAAGACGTGATGGCGACGTGGCCGCCCCGGGCGCGGAGGCCGTACAAGTACACGGTCCAGGGTGAGATGGTGGAGCGCACGCTCGCCACGCCCGAGATCCTGAGGAGCCTGGTCGAGAAGGTGGCCGAGGTCCAGGCGTACCCTCCCGAGTACCGCGAGGTCGGTGCGTTCGCCCGCGATCTAGCCGCGGCCTCGCAGCAGGTGTTTTCGACGACGGTGTCGTCGTCCTCGTTCCTCGAGCTCCTGGAGCACGCGACGCCCTATACGCGCCTCCAGGCCCTGACCATCGGTTCGAGGCCGGCGCGCCGCGGCTCGGGTGGGCTCGAGAAGCTTCGCGCGATCCCCTGGGTGTTGTGCTGGACCCAGACGCGTCTGTTGCTGCACGCGTGGCTCGGCGTGGGACGGGCCTGGCGCCAGGTGGCGGACGAGGCGGGCGCGGCGGCCCGGCTCGACGAGGCCTCGGGGGCCGACCCGCTGTTCCGCTCGTACGCCCGGCTGCTCGGGTTCACGCTCGCCAAGACCGAGCCCGCGATCTGGCGCAGATACGGCGCGGCTCTGATCCGCGACGAAGGCGCCGGGAAGGTGGCGACCCTCGACGAGGACTATCGCGCCGCCGTCGACTTCGCGTGCCGTGCGATGGGGGGAGACGCCCTCCTGCCCGATCGGCCCTGGCTCGAGGAGTCGATCCGCTACCGCGCTCCGATGATCCACCCCCTCAACCTGCTCCAGATCGAGCTCCTCTCGAAGGCGGAGTGGAGCGACGAGGAAGTGGCACTCTTCCGCGAGACGGTCACGGGGATCGCGGCGGGGATGCTGACGACGGGGTGACTTCCCGGAGAGCTTCGGGCGGCACCATCACGAGGATTCCCGGCGTCCCGCCCGTATCGACGCACTCGCCTTCGAACGATCCGTCTTCCTGCTGGGTGAGTTCGCAGGTCAGGGCGGTACCTCCGAACCACGAGAAGGTGAGGCTCCCGTCCTCGAACTCCAGGCTCTCGAAGGGGATGCTCGCCGGCGCCCCGAGGCCGGCCGGTGGGATCAGGTCGATCTTCAGCGCGCCTTCGTCGTCGTAGGACACCTCGTAGGAGACGTCGAAGCCGGCCTGGTCCGGAGGGGAGACCGTGCCCGACCAGACTCCGGTCGGCAGGTCCTGGCCCAGCGCGGGCCACGCGGCAAGTAGGATTGCGAGCCCCGCGGTCGTCCAGGAGGCGGTGCTTTTCTTCATGGGGATCTCCGGTGCCGAGGTCGAGGAGGACAGGCGATACCGTGAAGTACGGGCATCGTATCGCTCAGGTGTCGCGCGACCACGCGAACACCTCGTTCGCCTTGAGCAGTCGAGGCGAGCTCGCCGCGGCGAGCAGCAGAAGCTTTACGCTCTCTCGTCTGTCCATGCGTCTCTACGGTGTGCGACCCGTGACGTCACGGACGTGATCCACCCACCATTCCGGGGCTTCCCAGCCGGTCGCCTCGCGCAGGTCCTCGGTCCGGTAGGGCACCCCCGCCCGGATGACATCCTCGACGAACCACAAATCGACGATGCGCTCGGCCGGGTTTCCGTCGATGATCGCCAGATCGGCGACTTTTCCGACCGCGATGCTGCCGTAGTGGTCGTCCTGGCCCATGAAGCGCGCCGCATCGATCGTCGCGATCTGGAGCACCTTCGGCGCAGGGATCCCGGCGTCCTCGTATAGGGCGAGCTCCCAGTGGTACGGCAGGCCGTTGCCGTTGTCGGTGCCGGCCACGAGCTGGATCCCCTCTTCGTGGAGGCGTTCGAGGAGCCGCCCGTATGCGGCGGAGTGCGGCATCGTGTCTCCGACGAGGGTCCGGGACCCTTCCCAGATGTTGAACGTGCCGTCGAGGACGGTGCCCCTCTCGGCGAGGAATTCGAGGAGCTCGGTCATCTCCTCTCCGTCGACGTCGAAGTTCGGCGCCACCAGGTTCGCCACCCCGGAATACGGCCGCATCTCGGGCACGTATAGCGAATCCTGAAAGTGGTTCGAGAACAGGAACGCCGCGTGCTGGATCTCGTCATAGCCGAGCTCGACCGCGGCCTCGACACTCATGCCGCGCGGAATGTGGCCGCTCAGGAGCATCCCGCGGCGCTCGGCCTCCGCCGCGATCGCCGGGACGATGTCCGGGTGGACGATGTTGTAGAGCTTGAGCTGGACGTACCCCTGCGAGTCGTATAGCTCGATCCACTCGAGCGCCTCGTCCACGGTTCCCGCGATGGCCGCGGTGGGGCCGGCCCACGCGCCCGGACCCTCGATGAATCCCGCCAGCACGAGCCGGGGGGAGACGATCTCGCCGGCGTCGGCACGATCACGTTGCGAGACCGCGACGTCCACGTCCGCCGCCAGATCGCGAATCGTCGTGATCCCGGCGGCGAGCTTCCAGAGGCTGCTCCTCACCTGGCTTTGCTGGAAGAGGTGCCCGTGCATCTCCCACATGCCGGGGATCACGGTGCGGCCGGTCGCGTCGATCACCGTTGCGTTCCGTGGCGCTTCGACGGAGTCGGCGGGTCCGACGGCCACGATCCGGTCGCCCTCGATCACGACGGTCGTCCGGGGCAGGACGACGCCGTTCTCCGAATCGAACACATCGCCGTTGGAGACGACCACGGGGCCGTCGAGCTCCGGCATCAGCTCGTCGGCCAGGCGGGCCGCCTCGGCGTTCCAGTACGCGTATTCGACCGCACGAAGCGCGGGGAGCGTGTTTTCAGCCCCCGGGCGCACGGAGATGAACCACCCGGCGCCGCTCGCGAAGAACTCGCCGCCGTCGTCGATCCAGACCGTCCCATTCCGCCCGCCTGCCTGGCCCAACGTGACGAGCCGCAACCGCACGGGGGCGCCGTCGACCCTGACCATCGCGTCGGCCACCACGTCCGCGCGGATCTCGTCACCGGAGACGAGGCGGACCAGACGGGACGGGTCCTCGAGGAGGAACCGCGCCGTCCGCGCGGCGTCGATCGGTGAGCTTACGGGGGGCTGATAGAAGAAGCCGGACTCGGCGCGCTCGGACTCCGCTTCATCACCGATACCCCAGCGGACGGAGTCGGCGCTCGCCTCGAGCCAGCCGGTGCGCTCGCCTGTCTCGCCGGTCTCGTTGTCGATCGCGTACGTCTCGATCGACGTGGGCCAGCCGTCGCTGAACGAACCGTACCGCGTCTCGACCCACTGGCCGCGGTTGCGGTCGCGGAACTCCACGCGGACGACGGTCTGTTGGTCGCCAGGGATGACTGTCATGTGACCCGCGAGTCGCCCGTGGTTCAGGACCGGATAGACTGTCTTGTCGTCTCCGGCCTGTGCCGCGACGGGGAGTGCGCACAGCGAGAAGACGATGCTCGAAGCGAGGAGGCGGATGTTCACGGGTGACATTGGAGCTCCTGAGCTCGGGGCTGTCCGTGGCCTACAGGTCCTGTGTCCCCTCCGCGCTCAGCCCCGCCTGCCCCGCCGCGAGCCGCGCGACCGGGATGCGCGGCGGCGAGCAGGACACGTAGTCCAGGCCGATCTCGTGGCAGAACTGGATCGAGGCCGGGTGGCCGCCGTGCTCCCCGCAGATGCCAACCTCGAGGTCGGGTGAGCTCTCGCGGCCCCACCGCACCGCGAGCGACATGAGCCGTCCCACACCTTCGGAATCGAGCACTTCGAACGGGTTGTCGGTGAGGATGCCGCGCTCGCTGTATAGCGGCAGGAACTTGTTCTCGGCGTCCTCGCGGCTGAACGAGAAAGTCCCCTGCGTGAGATCGTTCGTGCCGAACGAGAAGAACTCCGCGAACTCGGTGAGCTTCTCGGCCCGCAGGCACGCTCGCACGACTTCCATCATCGTCCCGAACTTCACGTCCAGCTCGACCCCGTAGGCCGCTTCTACCTCGGGGCGCAGGTCGTCGAGATACCCGCGCGCGACCTCGAGCTCCTCCCCCGTGCAAACCTGGGGCACCATGATTTGCGGCCGCACCTCGATCCCCTTCTTCACGCACTCGGCGGCGGCCTCGAGGATGGCCCGGATCTGCGTGCGGTAGATCTCCGGGTGAGTGAGGCCGAGCCGCACGCCCCGGTGGCCGAGCATGGGGTTCGTCTCCTTGAGCGCCTGAGCCCGAAGCAGGATCTGCTTCTTGCGCGCGATCGCCGCCTCGAGGACCCTCGAGTCGACGAAGTCCGGAACCGTTCCAAGCCCGGCACCGTCCCCGGAAAGGTCGTCGAGGAGGCGCGCGGTGTCGGCCAGGACCTCCATCCCCTCGACGGCCTCGCGGAGGTGCTCGAGCTGGTCGATCTCGCGCTCGAGCTGGTGCTCCTCTGGAAGGAACTCGTGGATGGGCGGGTCGAGAAGCCGGATTGTCACCGGCAGCGGCGACATCGCCTCGAACAGCCCGACGAAATCGCTCCTCTGGATGGGGAGGATGCGGTCCAGCGCCTCCTGCCTTTCTTCGGTCGTCTCTGCCATGATCATGTCGAGCACGATCGGCAGGCGGTCGGCCGCGTTGAACATGCGTTCCGTCCGGCACAGGCCGATCCCCATCGCGCCGTACTCGCGGGCACTGCGGGCCGCGTCGGGCGTGTCCGCGTTCGCGCGCACCCCGAGCCGGGCGAACTCGTCGGCCCACTCGAGGAGCGTTGACAGCGAGTCCGTGAACTCGGGCTCTACGGTGGGCACCTCTCCGAGGTACACGTTGCCCGTCGATCCGTCGATCGTGATGACGTCGCCCTCAGCGATCGTCACCCCGCCCACTCGCGCCTCGCGGTGAAGCACATCGACGTCGATCCCCTCGGCTCCCGCCACACACGGCTTGCCCATGCCCCGCGCCACCACGGCGGCATGGGACGTCTTGCCGCCGCGGCTCGTCAGAACACCGCGGGAGGCGAAGAAGCCGTGGATGTCCTCGGGCCTGGTCTCGTCGCGAACGAGGATGATGTCCATTCCGTCCTGTCCGAGCCGCTCGGCGTCGTCGGCATCGAAGACCGCTCGGCCGCTCGCCGCACCCGGCGACGCGGCCAGACCCTGAGCCAGAGCGGGCGCGTCGTGGCGCCGATCGATGTGGGGGTGGAGCATCTGCTCGAGATCCGCCGGCCCGACCCGCATGATCGCGCCCTCGCGGTCGATCAACCCTTCCTCGCACATCTCGACGGAGGTCCGCACGCTGGCGACCGCATTCATCTTCCCGTCTCGGGTCTGCAGACAGTACAGCACGCCCTGCTCGATCGTGAACTCGAAGTCCTGCACCTCGTGGAAGTGCGACTCGAGCCGGTCCCGCAGGTCGATGAGCTGCCGGTGCATCTCGGGCATCTCTTCGGCCATCTCTCGGACCTGCTTGGGCGTACGGATGCCGGCGACGACGTCCTCGCCCTGTGCATCCATCAGGTACTCGCCGAAGAGCTCGTTCTCGCCAGTCGCGGGGTCGCGGGTGAACGCCACACCGGTCGCGCAGTCGGAGCCCATGTTGCCGAACACCATCGTCACGACGTTCGCAGCGGTGCCACTCGCCATTTCGGGCGTGATGCCGAACTCGCGACGGTAGTCGACCGCTCGTTTGCCCATCCAGGATCCGCACACGGCCTTGATCGCCATCTCCAGCTGCTCGAGCGGATCATCAGGAAACGCGCGCCCGGTCTGATCGTGGACGACTTCGAGAAAACGTCGGCTGATCTCCTCGAGCTCTGGGGCGCCCAGGCCCGCGTCGGTGTCGACGCCCGCCTGCTCCTTGACCAGCTCGAACTGCTTGTCGAACTGCTCGTCCGAGATGCCGAAGGCGACCTTGCCGAAGAGCTGGATGAGGCGACGGTACGCGTCGTACCCGAAACGCGCGTCCGACGTCTGGGCGATCAGGCCCTCGAGCGTCTGCGCGTTCAAACCAAGGTTGAGAATCGTGTCCATCATCCCCGGCATGGACAGCGCGGACCCCGAACGAACCGACACCAGAAGCGGGTTCGCGGGGTCCCCGAATCCTCTTTCCGTCTTCGATTCGAGGTCGCGGATCGCCGCTTCGACCTGGTCCATCAGCCCGTCGGGGAGCTCACGGTCCGGTGAGTCGAGGTAGGCCAAACACGCCTGTGTCGTGACGACGAAGCCGGGGGGCACGTTGAGCCCGATCTGCGTCATCTCGCAGAGGTTCGCGCCCTTCCCGCCCAGCAGGAGCTTGTTCTTTCCGTCACCTTCGTCGAAGGCGTATAGCCACCTGGCACTCGTGCTCGTGGCGCCATCCGGCTCGTTAGCCGAGGCGCCCGTCGGCGCGCCGATCGCAGTGTCCATCCCGTTCACCAGCCCCGTTGATCGTTCAACAGCAGTGCGGTGAACGTATCACGCGGGCTGGTGGATCGCGCAGCGGCCGAGAGCTCGCGCCTCAGACGACTGCGGCATCCTCCCGAACGAGGCGTAGTAGCCAGTCTTCCAGGACCCCACCGAGTTCGACGGCGTCGAAGCGTCCCTCTGCCAGGCGACGAGCCTCCTCTTTCATGGCCAAGCGCCTCGGCTCGTCCTCCAGTAGCCGGCGCACCGCCTGCCCCAGGGCCACCGGATCGCGTGTCGTCAGGATTCCGCAGTCGGGGGTGACGATGGAGTCGACACCGCCGCCTCTGTACGCGACGCACGGAGTTCCGCCGGCCAGCGCCTCCGCATAGATGATCCCGAAGTGCTCCTTTTTCTCGGGTGCGGCTACGAGCAGCGTCGCGCCAGTGATGAGCTCCGCTTTGTCTTCCGAAGAGACGAAGCCCAGGAACCGGCCGCGGCTTCCCAGGTCTCGTTCGAGCTGCGGACGGAGCTCTCCATCTCCGATGAAGATCGTGGGAGCGAGATCGCCGTACTGCTCGGACGCCGCGACGACGTTTTGAGGGCCTTTCGATAGTGTGAGTGCGCCGGGACAGATCACATAGGGGTCACGCAGATCGTGGCGCCGGACGGCGTCGCCCCTCCGCTCGGGGTTGAACTCGTCGAGGTCGATGCCGCACGGGAGCACCAGAAAGCGCTCCGGGGGGACCGGCACCACCGATCGGACGAGGGCATCTCGCACGTACTCGGTCGTAACCAGCAAGCCGGCCGCTTCCCGGATGGCCTGCTCGATCTCCCGCCACAGCCGATCGTCGTATCCGCCATGGAGACGCGGCTCGATACCCGTCCCGTGGAGAAAGAGGACGTACGGCTTGCCGGCACGAGTACATACTCTGTGGGTCGCGAGGGCGACCAGGTTGGCGTGGTGCCCGACGACGATGTCCGCGCCCTCGATATGCCGCTCGAGCGCACGCTCGTAATAGGGAACGAGGTCGCTGGCCTCCTCATAGGCCATCTCGGATACGGCTTTCTGCGCGGGACCGGCCGAGGGCAGGTATTCGTGGACGGGCAGGTGGGGGCCCGGCAGGGCAACATCGTACTTTGCCGCCCCATCGACACCTTCACCGACCCCTGGATGCATGAAGAGAACCTCGTGTCCTCGTGCGATGAGCTGGCGCGCCTGCTGGCGGGCGACCTCCCCGCTCCCGCGGCCGGCGTTGAGCATCATCATTGCGATTCGTATCGGGAGGATCCTTCTCGTGCGTGTGCCCGTTCGGATACGGAAACGGCCCGTGTGAAAGGAGTATGCGTGACGTAGCGGTTTGGTTCCAGCGGTCCGGTGTCGCTAGGGGGAGCCCTCGCCGGTCATCGCCGCGTAGTCCGCCTCGCAGACCGCCCGTCGCAGCTGGGGAGGAACGACGCGCCAGTGAAAGTCCGGCACCCGGGCCGACACGACGTCGAAGACGGTAAGGGCGCGTTCATAGGTCGAGGCGGCCTCGTCCGTCCTTCCCGCGTCTCGCAGGAGATTGGCCAGTGCGTGAAGCGCGGTCGCGTATTGCCCGCGCGCTAACTGGCTCTGCTCCCAGGTCGTCGCCGCGCGCCTGAGCCGTGCCTCTGCGCTGGCCACATCGCCGCGGGACTGCTCCACCATGGCGAGGCCGAAGTCCACCCAGGCGACGTTCCACGGCTGGGTGCCGCAGCGAATCAGCTGTTCCCGAGCCAGAGTGAACTCGGACTCCGCCTCCTCGGTCATCTCGCGCCGCCTGAGATCGAACGCGCGCCAGATCTTGGGAAACGAGACCGTGCATTGATTGGGCGCGAGGTCTTCTGCCGCCCGCGCCTCCGTCTCCTGCCCCTGTTCTCTGAGAACGAAGGCGTATTGCGCCAACATCGTCGAGTACGCCCCCTGATCGTTCGCGCTCGTTTCGCCCGCTGCCGCCACACTGTCGTACACGACGATCGCGCGTTGCCACAACGCTTCCGCACCCGCGTAGTCGATGTCGCCGCCCTCGGGCGGGACGGCTCTCCACATCACCGGGATCTCGCCGCCCTCGAAGTAGTGGTGGGGATGTCGAACCAACGAGCGAGCAGCGTGCGTGACGAAGTTGGCGTAGGTGGGAATGTACCCGGCGTCCTGGCCGAGGGTCTCTGGATGCTCATCCAGCATGCGGGCGGCTTCCAGATATCGGCGTCCGGCCTCCTCCTCACGGCCCCACAACTCGTAGATGATTCCCGAGTTGTGGAGGGCCACTGCCCGACCTGGTTCCGTCCAACCGTCACGCGTCCGCGCGTCGTCGTCCCAGTCACGAATCGCCGCGGCCCGTCCGAGCAGTAGATCGCCTTGCTCGGCCCGTCCCGCTCGACGCAGCAGGACCCCGGCATCGCGAAGGCGTGCGGGGTGGAAGACCCGGTTGGTGGACCCGGCCTCGCCGCTTTCATCGAATGCCGGAGTCGTATCGGCCGGGATCGCCGCCATGCGTAGCACGAGCGAGTCGATGGCTTCGTCGTCCCCCAGTTCGGCCTGGACGGTCAGCAGACGCTGCAGCCCTCTGAGCACACGATCCCCGGGGTACCCGAAGCGACGCTCGAGATCGGGCCGACCCGCCTCGTACCCGGCACGGATCGCTCGTTCGAAGACCGGAGCGGCGTCGGCCGGTCGTCCCTCCGTTCGCAAGAGCTCGCCCCACTCGAAGAGGAGCCCCCACACCAGATCGGCCGGACCGGTTTCCTCCAGGAGTCGGGTCGCACGCGCGTAGGTGGCGTCCGACTCGCGCACGCGACCTCGATCCCGTTGGAACGACGCGAGGCGTGACGCAAAGGTCCGGTAGCTCGAGCCAGGCGCTTCCTCGCGAGCCGCGAGTTGACCGGCAAGAAACGTCTCCAGTCCCTCCGCATCGCCACGTCCCCGATACACGTCTGCGAGGTTCTCCGCGACATCCTCTGCGCGTCGACTGTCCGGGCCTTCTGTTCGTTCGACCATGACCAGCGCCCGCTCGAGCAGCGGCGCCGCGTCCGCCAATTCCCTCCGTCGCATGTGCAGTACCGCGGTATTCGCCAGAGTCCGGGCCAGCTGCGGAGTTTCCCCCTCCGGTCGCCCCTCCTGGATCTCGCGAGCGCGCGACAACAGCGGGAGTGCGATGGTATCGGGGCCTGAGAACGAGTACGCCGGATCGCCGAGATAGCCGGTCGCGACTTCGAAGAGCGTGGAGGCAAGGACCGGGTGGTCGGGTGGGAGCGTACGTTCCCTGATCGACAGCGCTCTTCTGAATAGGGGACCCGCCCGGCCCATGTCCTCGTCTTGTCTGAGATAGAGCCGCGCCAATGAGAGCAAGGTCTCGACGAGGCGCGAGTCGTCCGGGCCGTAGAGCTCCTCCTTGAGAGCGAGTGCGGTCTGGAAGCTCGGCTCAGAGCGGAAGTGCCAGCCCTCTACACTGTTCAAGTCCCTCGCCTCGACCCGAATCCGATTGCTGAGCGTTGTCCCGAGACTCAGGTGGATGTCGGCCAACAGGCTCTTCGCCGGAATCCCGTTGAGTTCAGGGATGGGCCCCGTCGGCAAGGACTGGGCGAGGTCGAGAGCCCGCACGAGATTGGCCTCCGCTTTCGCGAAATCGGGCTCGAAATCGAGGTGCGCAAGGAGCGTGAGGACTCGGGCGGTGCCGGCCGCGTGGCCCTCCGTTTCGTATATGTCGAGGGCTCGCTCCAGGCGTTCTCGCGCTTGGGTGAGGCGACCGGCGGCCCGGGCCCCGATGCCGAGCTCGGTGAGGGTGAGCGCCACGTCTGGATGCCTCGGGCCGAGCTCGCGCTCGCGTATCTCGAGTACGTCCGTGAGGAGCACCTCGCTCTCGCCGTAGATGCCGAGCCCCCGGTACACCCGCCCCATCGTGGTCATGAGACGTCCCTGCACGGCGGGTTGATCGCCGAGTGCGCTCCGAATCCGCTCGGCGCCCGCGTCGAGGATCTCGCGAGCCGTGATCTCGTTCCCGCGGGATTCGGATGGATCGCTGACCTCGAACAGGCCTACCAGGAAGTCTGAAACCTGCTGCGCCGTCTCGGACTCGAGCCCCGCCACAGCCTCCGCCCGCTGGGCTCGCACCATTCCCACGATCGCGGCGCTCGCCCCACCCACGACGGCCAGGATGGTGACCGCAGCGGCAGCTACCCCGGCCTGGTGCCGTCTCACGAACTTCCCGAGCCGATACCGGGTGGACGGTGGCCGGGCGAGTACGGGCTCGTGACGTCGTATCCGTCCGAGTTCGATCGCCAGCTCGTTCGCCGTTTCGTATCGGCGCGTTCGGTCCTTTTCGATGCACTTCATCACCACCCAATCGAGGTCGCCCGCGAGGGCTCTCTTCAGGGTGGAGGAGTCCGTGTGCCGATACCTGGCGATCGTCTCCTGCATGTCTCCGCTCAGCGTGCCAAGTCGCGCGCTGGGGGTCGGCGGCTCCTTCTCTCGGATCACGCTGAAAAGCGCCGCGTCGGCGACCTGGCTCAGATCGTACGGCAGAGCGCCGGTCAGGAGCTCGTACAGCATCACGCCCAGGCTGTAGAGATCGGTGCGGGTATCCACATCGAGCCCCGACATCTCCGCCTGCTCGGGGCTCATGTACTCGGGCGTCCCGACCATCGAGCCGAGCCGCGTGACCGGAGTCCTCTCCGTGAGCTCGCTGCCCACGGCTTTGGCGATCCCGAAGTCGATGACCTTCGGGACCGGAACCCCGTCCTGTACGGTTACCAGAACGTTAGATGGCTTGAGATCCCGGTGGATGACCCCTTTTTGATGGGCGTGCTGAACGGCCGCACATACCTGGGTGAAGAGCTCGAGCCTCTCTTCGGTCGGGAGCTTGTGCGTGTCGCAGTAGTCGGTGATGGGCGTACCCTTGACCAACTCCATGACGAAGTAGGGACGACCGTCCGTCGTGGATCCGCCGTCGAAGACGTGCGCGATGCTCGGGTGGTCCATGACGGCCAGCGCCTGGCGCTCCAGCTCGAAACGAGCGACCACCTCGTTGGTGTCCATGCCGAGCTTGATGATCTTGAGCGCGACTCGGCGACGGACGGGGGTCGTCTGCTGGGCCTCGTAGACGAGACCCATGCCGCCCTCGCCCAGCATCTGGAGGATTCTGTAGGGGCCGATATGCGCCGGGCCCTCGGCGGAGCCGCGGGTCGGGGCGCCATCATCAGACATCGATTCCTCCTGACCAAGACGACCCCTAAACATCGCTCTCGCCGAAGCGTCCAAGCAAGAGTGGTTGGCTGCTTCTAGGCTGCGCGGATTGGCCGCGACCGGATCCGTCGGGTCAGCGATCTCCGCAGTCGCGGTAGTTGCAGACCGGGGTGAGCTGCGCGCCTGTCAGGCCCCGGGGCTCATCCTCCGCGATGACCGGCATGGTGAGTGTGCCAATCCCGTCGATCGTACCCGACACCACTTCGCCGGCCTGCAGGAAGCGCTGCTCGCCGCGCACGGCCGTGCCCATGCCGGTACCGCCGGACGTACCGTTGTTGACCACATCGCCGGGGTAGAGCGTGATGATCGACGATCCGTATTCGACCAACTCCCAGAGCGTGTGGATCATGTCGCCGGCCGTGGCCTCCTGCATCCTCTCGTCACCGACGTTGAGCGTCTGTCGGAGGATCTCCATCGGGTTCCCGTAGAACTCCTTCGGCACGATCCAGGGACCCATCGGGGCGAACGTGTCGTGACCCTTTCCGACGAACCAATCCGACGTCAGCGGGTTGCCGCCCGGCGGACGGCCGCCGCGATCGGAGATGTCCATCGTGACGGTGTATCCGAAGATGTGCGCCTCGGCATCGTTTGCGGAGATGTACTTCCCCGCCCGGCCGATTACGGCGCCCAACTCCACCTCCCAGTCGATCCGGGTCCGACCGTACGGAAGGACGATCGGGGCGCCGTTTCCGATTACCGCACCGCGGCTCGGCTTGAGGAAGAGATACGGTACGCCCCGGTTCTCCCGCCGCTGGCGACGGGACTCGGCTCGGTCCTCGTCGGAGCCCGTCTCGTTCACGTGGCTGTAGAAGTTCACGGCAGCATTGAGGATCTTCCCGGGATACATGATCGGCGGAAGGGTCTCGACCTCACTCAGGTCGTAGACGTAGTCGGGTCGTGCGCCCGTGATCATGTCGTTCTCGACGAGGTGGGTCACCAGCTCGTAGAGGCGAGCCTTCATACCGTATTCGTAGCGCGAGATGAGCTCGAGCATGTCCGCCGGAAGTGGGATCGCCGGATACGCCGCATTCCGCTCGAGCGCCTCGTTCGCCCTGCTCAGCTCCACGACGTACTGGTCCCGGAGCACGATCCCGACCTGCGCGACGCCCTCGATCTCGAAGGTGCCCACCTTGAAGGGCTCGGCCACGCTCATCTGTGCGGACGTCGGCGCAGCAATCGATAGAAAAGAGAAGAGCGTGAGTGCCAGTCGGCTGCGCATTTCGTACCTCGTCGTGCGGGGGAGTTTCGGAGGGGAGGAGAGTGCCCGTGTGAGCGTAATCATGTCAATCCGGGCACTCCAACCTCCGAGGCCCTACGTCTCGAGGAGCCTATCCTCGTCGGCCGGACCCAACGCCGTGCGACTGGCCGAGCGTGCGATCGCGGACATGCCGCCTCCGCTCACACCTCCTACCACGGAGCCCGCCGCCAGAACCGGCACGACGGCAGCAAATAGCCCGAGCCCGGGAAAGAGGGCGAGCACGAACCCGGAACCGGCCAGGCCAGCCAGCGCACCCCAGGCAGTCGACCGGCCCACGCTGAGGGAGTCCAACGAACCGACCCGCTCGGTCAGGAGCAGCGCGGAAAAGGCGCCGCCGCCGAAGAGGCCGATGAGCGCGTGGCCGATTACATCTGCGGCCAGTGTCGCCCCGAGGATGCCACTCAATCCGAGGACGCCAGCGAGGGCGTGAAGCACCCCACCCAGAATTCCCCAACCCACTGCCCACGTTGCAGCAGTCCCGACTACCCCACGCAGTCTCCTGAGTAGCGACATCGTTCCCCTCCCGGCCCGATTCGCGATCCCCCATGGTTCGCGGTCTGCTGTGGGCCAAGATGATCGTCGGGCGCCGAAGGCGCGAACCGGGCGCGGAAGATCAGACCGTCTGCTAGAAGCCGATCGACTTCGATAGCTTCGCCGTCAGCACCCGCTCGAGCATCTCCCCGAGAGCCGTGTCCCGGCGCTCCGTGTAGACGAGGAAGAGGTCGCTCAGGGGCGAGTGCAGGAAGTTGAACCGAACGTTGGCCACCACCTGATCGACCGCCGCATTGTACTGGACGAACGCGCTCAGGAAGAGCTTCGTCGAGAAGCCGTAGTCCGTCCGCACACCATAGATGTTCGCCGTTACGTCGCCGCCGGGGAGCGAGATATCGTTATAGCTGGCCGAGACATCGATCGAGAGATGGTAGCTCGGCTTCCACAGCAGCTCCGCGCCCACGGTCCGCCTGGTCCCGTCGAAGAACCCCCCGCCCGTGAGGATCACGCGCCCCGTGAGGACTCGACCCGGGCTCGCGCTGTAGGAGACCGATCCCTCCCGGAAATCGTAGGCGCCTACCGGAATCGTGACGCCCGAGATCAGGAACGGCTCGACCAGCCTCTCGAATCGATCGTCGTACTTGAGGCCGAGCGAGCCCCCGTCCTGGAACGTGACGCCGAAGCCCGCGGACCGTCGCCTGGTCACTAGCACGGACTCGAGATCGGTCACGTGATCCAGCTCCAGGTAAGGGTTCACCTCCTGAATGCCGGGGATGTCGGGCCTCGGGTGCAGACCGACGGTGGCGTAGCCCTGCCGTATGTCGCGTCGGCGCACGAACCCCACGGTGGGGTTGAACGCATCCCCGATGTGACGATAGAGCGCGGACGCGTCCCACAGCTCGTCGCGCCAGCCCACCCACATGCGCGCCGCGACCTCGTTCCCGGTCTCATCCGGCGAGTCGGTGACGGCCAGGTAGGGGGCGAGCAGCAGCGAGCCGAGCGCACGCAGGTTCGCGTCGAAGCCGTAGGCGCGGTTGAAGCCCGGGTAGCCCTCGACGACCGACCCGGTGGCCGCGCGGTTGATGAAGATGGCGCCGAAGTCGGAGCGTCCGAACAACGTCCTCCGGGCACGCAGCACCGTGAAGTTCTCGCCGGGCACGCCCTCGACCGACTCGGTCTGCAGGTTCAGGACGCCGAGCTCGAATCCGCCGGCCCGACCCGTGAGACGTCCGCCCCCGACGATGGGGATCGGCGCGCCCGAGTCCGTGAGGCCGATGCGGCGGGAATGGAAGAGCGTGAAGTCTCGCAGCGACACGCCCGTTCGGTAGCTACGCTCCGACTGGTCGCCGAACGCGAACGTGCCCGAGTTCTCGACGAAGAAGTCGCGCTTCTCCGGGAAGAAGAGCGGGAAGCGTGTCAGGTTGAACTGCTCCTGATCGACCTCGACCTGCGCGAAGTCGGTCCGATAGGTGAGGTCGAGCGCGAGCCCTGGGGTGACGCTGAACTTGAGGTCCGCACCGAAGTCGCCGGCGCTCCCGCGCTCGCCGGGGTCGACGAGCGACCCCTGGGAATTGTCGGCCAGGACGTACGGCTTGATTCGGAGGTTGAGGCCGGGCTCGATGCCCCGGAGGCCCCGAAGCGTGCCGGCCTTCGACATCTTGTGGATCTGGTCGCGACGTTCGAGCGGCGCCCAGAACGCGTCCTCCGCCTTGCGCCGAATGCGCCGCAGGATGTTCAGGCCCCAGACCTGCTCCCCGTCGGTCCGATCGAAACGGAGCGTGGAAAAGGGGATCTCCATCTCGACGGTCCAGCCCTCGTCGCCCACGGTGGTCCGGACCCGCACCGGACCCTCCCAGGCCTGATCTTCCGAGCGGCTGTCATCGAAGATCTGGACGTCCTTGAGGGCCCCCTGCGGGTTGACCAGGAACATGAATCCGTTCCGTCGGTCGTGGTAGGTGTCGAGGGTGAAGCCGAACACGTCCGAGGAGCCGCTCGAGAAATCCTGCTTGAGGCTCGGCACGACGAGAAGGTCCGGCTCGGAGTCGTAGCATATCGCGCCGATGTAGAGCGCGCGGTCGTCGTACGCGAAGCGGACCACCGTCCGCTCGGAAGCCGGGGCGCCGGTGTCCGGCCGCGACTGGACGAAGCCGGACAGCGGCGGGGCCTCCTGCCACGCCGGTTCGTCGAGTCTGCCGTCGATCGCGAACACGGCGTCCGTCCGGAGCACCACAGCTTCAGGGCGTGGCGCCGCTTCGACGTCGATCCGTCCACCCCCGGTTGCCTGCGCCCCGGCCGCCGACGGGACGAGCAGAGCAAGCAGCCACAGCCTTGATGTCATTGGCTCGCGGGTATCACTCGCTGGCTCAAGGGATCCGGTCTGCGGCCGTCCTCGCGACCTGCTGCAAGGCTTCGAGCGGGTCGGGCCCATCCGGGTTGGGGACGAGCTTCAGGGAGACATGGAACCCGCCCTTTACGAATTGGAGCGTTATGTCGCCGGCCTCGTCGGTGCCGTACCTGGCGCGTTCGCCAATGTCGACCTCTGTGTGCGGCTCCGGGACTCCCACGATGTCATAGTACTCTTCCTCGGTGACCTGCACGATCAGGAGTGACAGACCGCTTGCGCTCATGTACTGACACATGGAGGGATGTGCGCCGCCGGTAATCTCGCTCCCGCTCTCTGCAAATAACGCCTCGGCGGTGGGCAGATCGACGAGCTCGCACGCCGGGGCCTGGAAGAAACTCCCCACCACCGCGGAGATCGCGACGGCAAAGGTCGTGAGTGCAGTCATGGTATCCTCCGACATCTGGTGGAATGGTCGAGTTCGGTAGAGACACGTTATGTCAACGGCCGACGCGCGTTCAATCCCTGGACGGCGGCTCCGACAGCTTCCGATACGACGGGGCCTCCGGATCCCGAGCACTGCAGTTCGCCTCGAACTCTACCTGGCGTTCGCCCTCGGGTATGTCACCGCTTTGCCACATCTCGTAGGTGAGGAGCCCGGGCATGTTGTCCTTCACGAAGCTGACGGGGCGCAGGACGACATCCATGGTGAGGATCCCGCCCGCGGAGGGCGGCTGCGGCATCCAGGCGGTCCAGGCGGTCCCCCCTTCGAGGGTCACCTGAATGTCACTGGTGTCCTTCCACGGCCTCACACGCAGGCTCACCATGTTGCGGCGGCCGGTGGCCGCACGGGTCACGCGGTTCGCCTCGGTCGTAAAGCCGAGCTCGGGGCGCGAGGCATCGTCACAGAGGATCGTGATCGTGTACTCGCCGTCCGCTACCCGAACCACGGCAGACCCCTCCGACAACGTGGGCCGGCCCTGAGCGGCGACCGGCCACGGGACGAGCAGCAGCGCGAACAGGGTGATCTGGATCGAAGTCCTGGTCGTCATGTCAGTTTTCCTTGTTCACGGCTCTGAAGGCCCCGGTGACCGTGACGCGCTCCCCGGTCTCTTCCTTCCTGCCCACGTAGGTGAAGGTCCCCACCACGAGGTCCGGCTGGGACGTGAGGATGATCACGTCACCGCTCACCGCATGGAAACCGTCCGGCACCGGGCGCGCCGGGTCGACCACGCCGGCGGCCGCGAACCTGTTTGGTGGGAGGTCGTTATCGGGCGTCCCCCTCAGGTCCACGATCTGGTGCGGACCCATCGGCGGGCGCGTCCCGCCGAACTGCAGCGACAACGACGACTCGCCCCCGGGGGTAATCAACGTGAGACTCCAGAGTGAGATCGGGGGCTTGTATCCCTCGGATCGCGCGAAACCGACGATTCGGGCGCTATCGGTGGGCCCTTGCACCCACACGTCGAAGCAACCCGTCACCGTCGGCATGGTCAGGTCCGGCTCGACGCTGTCGAGGCCGGCACAGTTGATTGGCTGGGCAGCGGCAGATCCGGCCGGCACGCCGACCAACAGACCGATCGCGGTCGCGATTCCTCTCAGACAGCGTCTACTCGACATCTTCGTCTCCCGTTCTGGTCCGGGCATCACTGCCCCACCGTGCCAAACGTACGAATCCGAAAT
>Ga0224508_10001368_pt1 | contig 21968 bp, 13 predicted proteins | sample SF_Jan12_sed_USG_4_FD_170157 | JGI IMG/M metagenome (GOLD analysis project Ga0224508, IMG submission 170157) | Sediment microbial communities from San Francisco Bay, California, United States - SF_Jan12_sed_USGS_21 | ecosystem: Environmental > Aquatic > Marine > Sediment | place: USA... | reverse complement strand
GGGTCCGGATGGGCCAGTTTCACCCGGGGGTCCGGGTGGACCGATTTCACCGGGGGGTCCGGGTGGACCAGTTTCACCGGGGGCTCCGGGTGGACCAGTTTCACCGGGGGCTCCGGGTGGACCGATTTCACCGGGGGGTCCGGGCGGACCTGGTTCACCGGATCCGGGCGGACCGGTTTCACCGGGGGGTCCGGGCTCGCCGGGCGGACCTGGTTCGCCAGGGATGCCCTGTGGTCCGGGTGGGCCGGTTTCACCGGGGGATCCGGGCGGACCGGTTTCACCGGGGGGTCCGGTTTCGCCACCCAGCGTCAGGTCGTAGGACTCGAAGCATTGCCGCGGTGCTAACCCGTTTATCGGGCAGATCAGCCCACCGTTGCGACTATAAGCTTCGATGACCAGAAAATCACCGGCGACGAGACCGGCTCCGATGGGCTGCGAACAGCTTGTATGAATCTTCACGTGCAGGGCGCCATCCTTGAACACCTCGATTTCCGGGCCCATCGTGCCATGCTTGTCGGTACCGGAAAAAGTAAAAAACGCTCCCGCATGCAGCCGGCCGTTGAAAATCACCTCGCCTTTCTTTTGCACGATCATGATATCCGCCGCAGCAGTGCCGATGTGTTGCAAAGTCATCTTGGTGACTTTGCCATCACACTCCGCGCAGCCTTCGGTGTTGCATCCGATTGCACCCTCGCTCACATTGACGAACAGGCGGCAGTCACCGTCGGGCACGGTATCCGGAAGGTGCGCGAGTATTTCTCCATCGCTGAACGTTATGACATTTAGCGAAAGACCGCTGATTACAACCTGCGGTGCTGGCTGCGTTGCCGGCTCGCCAAAGCCACGGCCGAGAATCTGAAGTGACTGCGTGTCGCGATCGACGAATACATTTGTGATTAGCAAGGCATCGTCGAGTTGCTGTCCGCCACGAGTGACTTTAATCGCCTGGCCAATGTCGAGGTCCTGTGCAGTAACTGCGCTGCTGAAAATACCCAGGAAAAATAGAATCAGCGGCGCCGCAACCGTGCTGTAGATGATTGTCCTGATCCAGGATGTCGTGTTCATTGATGCCCCCGTGATTCCAAATGTCGCAGTTATGAACTGGCCATCGCCGTCGCGTTGTAGCCGGTCATTTATTCTTTGCCGCTGCTGACTGCAATCAGCCCATTATGACCTTGCAAATAACTGTTGCTGAATCTGGTGCCGGCAACGACCTGCCAGAACCTCTTTTACTCATATTATAGGAAATATGCGCGAGCAATCTATATTATTATGTAATCTGCAAGGCTTGGCATGCGGAATCTGAATTAGGGGGATGTGCCCGGCTCGTCGAAGGAATTGCTGGTGGCGCAAGCGGCGGCGTTGGTCCTGAGCAGTCGACCGGCTCTCCGGCGTTTTTGTCGAGGCACATCCCGTGCGTGTTCCGCAGCCTCCGTCGGACAGCTATTTACTTTAATGCAGGGAGACAGAATTATGTTCACTTCCTTGTCGCAGAAACCGGCGTGCGGGAGAACCCGCAGGGCTGCGTGCGCGACACGGCTGTGTGTGTTGCTGACACTGCTACCGTTGGTGTCGGTTGCCAGCGATGAAATCGTCGACTGGGATGCGGTTACCTGGACTCCCGCCGGACGCACAAATCTCAGTCAGACGTATGCCAGCGGTGCCGGCTCGGTGGCTCTGACCGTTTCGGGCAACACGTCGTTTTTGGGCGATCCGACTATTGCGATGGATGACTCGCCCGGACTAAATGCAAACAACACCGGTGGGATCGTGCCACCGGAGCAAAGTCTGTATATATCGACCAATTACCCCGATGCGTCGAATCCGGAGGTCACAATAACTCTCGATTTCGCCGATTATCCCGACGGCGTCAGTAATGTTCAGATCACCGTTTTCGATGTCGACGCAGCAGGCGCTTTTCATGACAACGTCAGAGTTACCGCGACAAACAACACCGGTACCATCAATCCGACAATGCTGACGTCCAGCACCCAAAACGGCATCACCGGGCCTGCAACGATCAGCGGCGTCCCGGGGGTCGGTGCGCCGTCGGATTCATCGGACGGTAACGCATTATTCGTGTTTGCTCAGTTCGGCATCACCCAGGTGCAAGTCGTCTACAGCAACATCATCGGTCTGGGTGATCCAGGTTTTCAGTCCATCTCGATCCACGATGTATTGTTCGTCGATCCCGGCGAGTCGGATCTGTCGCTGGTCAAGACAGTCGACAATCCGGTTCCCAATACCGGCGATCCGGTCGTATTCACTTTGACAGTAAACAACGATGGTCCGGACGATGCCACGGGAGTCGAGATCACCGACTCGCTACCGAGTGGTTTCACCTACATTAGCGACAACGGCGGTGGCAGCTATAATCCCGCGACCGGCATTTGGAGCGTCGGCAATATTCCGAACGGGGGCAACCGGTCACTCGGGATCAGGGCAGCGGTCAATGCAGTCGGTTCGTTCAATAACAGTGCCGAGATCACGGCAGTGGAGCAGTTCGATCCGGATTCGACACCGGACAACAACGTTCCGGGCGAAGACGATCAGGCCAGTGCATCGACGACTTCAGCTACCAGCCCCGACGCCGTCGATGATTTTGCGGTTACCGACACCGACACGCCTGTTAGTATCGGATCGCTCCTTAACGACACCGATCCCAACAACAGTCCGCTGAGCATCATCGGTTTCACCGATCCGCCAAACGGATCGGTCGTGCTGGATGACAATGGCACACCCCTCGACCCCACTGATGATTTCTTTATCTACACGCCCGATTCGGGGTTTGAAGGCGTCGATACTTATCAGTACACCATAGAAAATGCCACCGGTGGCACCGATACAGCGACTGTCACGATTGTGGTCGGTCCGACCGCCGTCGTCCTGAACAAGAGCGTCAGTCCGGACACTACACTGGCCGGGAGTCTGGTCACCTACACGATCGCAATCGAAAACGTCGGCGCGATCGATTTGTCCGGCGTCGAAGTTGTCGATACACAGCCGGCAGGGTTTAGTTATTTGCCCGCATCGGTGCGCCTCGACGGTGTCCCGGGGATCGTCAGCGTATCGGGAACGCGCCCGCTGACGTTCAGCGGCATCGCGGTGACGCGTTTCGAGACCGTGTTTCTGACTTACACGCTGCAGGCCGGTGCCGGCGTCACTCATGGCCAGTACGTTAATCGCGCCGAGCCGTTTTTGGTGGGTAGCCCGATCGGCAACATCAGCACAGCGACCGTCACCATCGCCGCGGACCCGGATTTCGACGACACGACAATTATCGGCAAGGTATTCAACGACCGTAATGGCAACGGCTGGCAGGATCCGGGCGAAGCCGGTGTGCCCGGTGTGCGTCTGGGAGCGGCAGAAGGTTTGATCGTCGAGACAGATCAGCACGGCCGCTATCACCTCGCCGGTCTCGACGGCGGGCTTATCGAGCGCGGACGCAACTTTATTGTGAAAGCCGACCCTGTAACGTTGCCACGCGGCACGACGTTTACTACCGAGAATCCGAGGGTCAAGCGCATTACACGCGGGCTCGTCAATCGCTTTGACTTTGGCGTGCGGTTGCCGAGCGACACGGTATGTTGTGAAACGGTAGAGCTGAAACTCAGCGAAATCTTTTTCGACAAGAACAACGATAAAGTCAATAGTACGTATATGCGGGTACTCGGCCAGTTCGCCGAACGTCTGCGTGCAAGTGGCGGCGGCATAGTCACGATAGAGGGTGTCGCTGCAGCCGACGAGGCGCAATCTGCGCAGGCGCTGCTGCCCGGACCGACGATGGAGATCAGGGAATATACCCTGACGCCCAGCTTGGGTTTGGACCAGGCGACTTTGAGCCCAACCGATCGCGCCGATCTGGATCGCATAGCGGCAGACTGGAGCAACGTCTCGAACACTCGTGTGGAGGTCGTGGAACACGCATCCGATGTGGTCGCGCCGGATAACCACGATGAATCCGTAGACAACTATGCACTGTCGCAGGCACGCGCCGCGGTTATCGCCGAATATCTACGCACAAAGCTCGATCTCGAACCCGCACGGATTGTCGCGGTCGGCCACGGGCCCGACGAGCGGATTGCCGGGCCTACCACTGCAAGTGGTCGTGCGGCAAATCGCTGGGTCGAAGTGCGTATGACCGGCAACGTGGTCGACGAATCGACTGTGCCGGGAGCCGCTGCCGTGCGGTTCAGTCGCCCGGTCTACAATCGTGATCTGGCCGAACGGCGTGCTGCCGGTGTCTACCTCGTTCTAAAGCGCATGCTCGGCGAAGAGCTCGTGCGCGATGTGGATTTCCGTGTGCTGCCCGCGGACGAAACTGCGTCGCCAAGCGTCGAGCGGGCATGCACCGCCGAGACCTGCGTCGGCGATGAGGGTTACTCATTTGTCGTGATCACTCGTGAGGACGCACCGCTGCCGTCGCCCGATTCGTCAGCGTATGCAGGGCAGAGCGACAGGCGCGCAGACATTCGTGGCGAATTTGTTGTCAGGCTGGCAAACGGAGGTGCGCTGTGGGCGACGGAAGATCCAACACAGGTCGAGCCACGACTTGCCGTGGTGGGCCCAAGGACGCTGCCGATCGTTAACGGCAACATTGGCGCCGGCGCGCATTTTTACGTCTACAACAATTACGCGGCGTTTATGCAGTCGCTAGAACTCGTGATCTTCCGCACCGAGGATACCGGGCGCGTTGAGCCTGTTGCCACGCTGGCCGTGCCGCGCGTCAATTACACACGTGTTACTTGGGATGGGGTTGCCAGATATTACCGAGATGGCGATGTGCTGAGCTACTTGCTGCGGGCCCATGACGGCGCGGGTGCCATCGACGAAACCAATGCCAGCGAGATCGTAATACGAGAGATGGATCCGGTGATGCCGGCGACCAAACCGATAGTGCGCACCGAAGCAGCAGTGCCGGAAGGTAAGGTCCCGGCGCCTGACACGTCACCGCTGAACGGCAACGTTCTGGTATTTCTGCCGGGCAGCAAGAGTGAGCGCCGCGAGTCTCAAATCTACAGGCTGACCCCGCGGTTTGGATCTCGCCGAGCAGATTTGTCCGCGCGCGACAAAGTCGAACTGGACAGCATCGCTTCGTCGTGGCGGGGCGCGACGGGCATCCGCATCGAAGCCGTGGGACATACCGACAACGTACCGATCGCCGCGTCGAATCGCCGCGAATTCGTCGATAACCAGGCACTGTCCGAAGCACGCGCCGAAAGCGTAGCCGACCACGTCGCGCGCAGGCTTGGTGTGCCGATATCCAACGTCAAAACCTCGGGTCGTGCTTCCGGCGAACCCGTCGACACGAACGACACCGCTACCGGACGCGCGCGCAACCGCCGCGTGGAGCTGGCCATCAGCGGTGAACGCGTGATGACTCTGCCGCCGAGCGAAGCCTTCGTGCGTTTAGTGAACCCCGACACCGGCGGTGAGGAGCCGATACAGTACTCGATCGAGGAAGCCGAAAACTTTCTCAAGATGAAGTACGAGATAGAGTCCAACGTCGCGGATCCGGAATCCATTCTGACGCTGCCGGTGGAATCCGAGCGTGACAGTCTCACCGGCTTCTCGGCGCAAGACTCAGCCAAAGCGTTGCAGGATGTTTACGGGTGCAACGATCTCGCACAGCAGAACATCCCGATCCATGGCAGTCGTGTCCGCCTGCACGGTCGCGATATCGGTGATAACAGCGGGCTGCGCATCAACGGCGATCCACTGCCACTGGATACAAGTGGCAATTTCGCCGTCGAATATTTGCTTCCGGTCGGTTCACAGCAATTCGACGTGGCGTTCGTTGACGATAGTGGTGTTGTGTCCCACGAGACGACAGTGCCGATTGAAGTCACGGGCGAATCGATGTATGTCGTCGCGATGATCGATCTGACACTGTCGAGCAGCGATCTGTCCGGTAGCGTTGAACAATTGGCGTCAGAGGATCGTTACGAGGAAGATTTCCTGGCCGAAGGGCGTATCGCGTTTTATCTCAAAGGCAAGATCAAAGGGAAATACCTCGTCACTGCACAACTCGACACTGGAGAGGAAGAACTCAGCGACATCTTGAGCCAGCTCGACGAGAAGAACCCACGTAGCGTGTTCAGACGCCTGGATCCGGATCGTTATTATCCGGTTTATGGCGACGATTCAACGACCATCGCAGACACCGACAGCCAGGGCCGCCTGTATGTGCGGGCGCAATGGGACAAGAGCGAGGCGCGTTGGGGTAACTACCACACAGGAATTAGCGGCACCGAGTTTGCGCAGTACAACCGCAGTCTTTACGGTGGGCGTTATCATCATCGCAGCGTTGCGACCACAGCGCACGGCGACAACAGACTCGAAGGCGTTGTGTTTCTGTCCGAAACACAGGCGGCTCTTGGTCATTCGGAGTTTCTCGGCACGGGTGGCAGTCTGTACTACCTGAAACACAGCGATGTGCTGCCGGGTTCGGAAAAAGTTCATGTCGAGGTGCGCGATCGGGACAGCGGCCGGGTGCTGGAGAACAAAGCGCTTGTACGCGGCGCCGACTACGAGATCGACGAGATTCAGGGGCGGCTTATCCTGGCGCGGCCGCTGGCCCAGGTCGCCGAACTGGTCGGACCGTCACTGATCCAGGATTCGGCGCTCGACGGCGACAGCGTGTTTCTACTGGCCGATTATGAGTACGTTCCGGACGGTTTTTCGGCTGACAAGGTCACTGTCGGCGGTCGCGGCAAATACTGGATCAACGACGCCATTGCGGTTGGTGCCACTTATGTCGACGAGAATCGCGGCGGTGACGACTATCGGCTCGGCGGATTCGACGTGACACTGAAGTCTGGGCGCGACACCTATTTGAAGGCCGAGATAGCCGATACTGACAATACCCAGGCTGAACGCTTTTTCTCGGACGACGGCGGCCTCGATTTCACCGCACTCAACGATCCGGCGACAGCCGGACGCAGTGGCACTGCCGTCAGCGTCGAAGGACGTGCCAATCTCAGCGAATGGCTCAAAATGGACAACGATTGGGTCATCGGCGCCTGGTGGCGCGACACCGAAGAGGATTTCTCGGTGGCACGCCGTGATACCGGCGTCGATACGACCGAATACGGCATCGAGGCTAATGGTCACGTCGGCGATCGTTTGAAACTCGCGACGCGACTGAGCATCGTCGAGCGCGATCTGCTTCGCGAGGATCGTGCGTTTAGCGCACAGGCCGATTACCGGCTGACAGACCGCGGCAAAATTGCCGGCGAGCTACGCCTGGTCGAGGAGATAGTGCCCGGAGACCTGACAGACGATGCGACGCTGCTTGCACTGCGTTACACCCATCGTTTATTCCCGAACGTCGAAATATGGGGCACGGGTCAGGTTACGTTGGACATGGGTGCCGACTACGATAATAATGATCGTGCGAGTATCGGGACGCGCGTGCGCTTAGGCAATCAAACGACGCTGGCGGCCGAGATCGGTGACGGGCACCGCGGTGCAGGCGGTTCGATTGAGTTCGATCACGAGGTCAACAGCCAGCATCGTATCTATGGCACTTACACGCATTCGACCGACCGCAGCGATCCGCTGGACGGCAGACAGTTTGCAGTGGGGCATCGTTCGCAGATCAGCAATCAGACGACGCTGTTCAACGAAATGCAGTTTATCGAACGCCCCGGCCAGGCCGGCATCGCGCACGGGTTCGGTCTGGATTTCTCGCTCGGTCGCGGCTGGCAGATCGGCCTGGCGACCCAAACAGGTTCGCTCGACGGTCCCGGTGGAACGACCGATCGCGATTCCGGCAGTCTCTCAACTGGATATCGCAACGACTCGCTACGCTGGGTTGCCAAAGTAGAATATCGCGACGACAACGGCGCCTCGGACCGTCGTCAGTGGCTACTGACCAATCGTGTCGATCTGAGTTTGAGCGATGCCGCGCGTCTGCTGACCAGAATCAATGTGTCCGACACCGCTGATCAGAGAGATCCGCTCGGCAATGCCACGTTCGCGGAAGGCAGCATCGGCTACGCTTACCGGCCCGTCGCTCACGACCGCTGGAATCTGCTGGCCAAGTACACGTTTCTGTACGACCTGCCGGGGCTGCACCAACTCGACAGCGGGACTGATCAACGCTCGGAGATTTTCTCCATCGAGGGAATCCACCGGCTTAGCCGACGCTGGGATCTCGGCGGCAAGCTCGCGCAGCGGCAAAGCGATTTGCGACAACGCCGTGACGACGGTGACTGGTTCGAAAGCACGGCGAATTTCGCCGCGTTACGCGCCCGCTATCATCTGCTGCGCGCTTGGGATGGCATGGTCGAGTATCGTCTGCTCGATGTGGAAGAAACCGACAACGTCCGGCGTGGCTACTTGATCGCGTTCGAGCGTCATCTCGGCGCGCACCTGAAACTCGGGCTCGGCTTCAATTTCACGGATTTCTCCGACGAACTCGGCGAACTCGATTTCGACCACAGGGGCTTTTTCCTGAACGCCGTCGGAAAATACTAGATGACCAAACGAAGCATGTTGCCGCTCCAAACGGGGGGCCGGGGACTCCAAAATCGCGGTCTCTAAGGTCCGCGCCGGTGTCGGTTGATGACATTCGAACGCCTCGAGCTGGTATAGACAAAGTGCGTGTGTCGGCCAAAGCGGACATCAATATTTCCCAGGTGGCGACGCTAAAAAGGGGGTGACGAGTGAGGAAGTACTCAGGCATTTTAGTTTTGGTGGTGATCCTGGTCTTATTCATCGTCCCCATCCTGATTATCCAGGTTACACAGCCTGAAGGCCGACGTTTTCGTGGTGTAGTACTAGAAGATACGCAGCACAGGGAGATCAGTTTCCCAAACACGGCGCAGCAAATCGAGTTGGGTGGAATGTTGTTTGCGCCGTCGGGAGAGGGCCCTTTTCCGGCGGTTGTTGTTATTCACGGTTCTGGCAATAGCCTGAGAAACCATCGTTGGTACTTGACGCTGACGCAATTTCTTCAGGAAAACGGAGTGGCTGTTCTGCTTCCGGACAAACGAGGCTCGGAAAAGTCCCAGGGAGATTGGCGTAGTGCGGACTTTGAAGATCTGGCAACGGATACGTTGGCAGCGATTCAGTACCTGAAAGAGCAGGACATGGTCGCGATTTCGAAAATCGGTGTTGTGGGCATGAGTCAAGGTGGCTGGATTGCGCCGATAGTGGCGAATCAATCGCCGGACGTGGCTTTTCTTGTGAATTTCGTCGGCTCAGCTGTTACACCGCAGGAGCAACTCCTTTACGAGGAAAATCACAACCTGAGACAAATGGGTTTTCTGCCGGGCATCTCGAATCTTGTTGCCTTGATGTCCACTGCATACCTCAAGAACATCGGTCAGAAAGAGTTCTGGGATGCAATTGACGGATTTGACCCGCTTCCGTACTGGGAGCAGCTAACAGTAGATTCATTGACTCTGTATGGGCGAGAGGACACGAATGTCCCTTCGGCTGATAGCGCTGAAAAGTTGCGTGCGCTGAAGAACCCCCGCATTCAAGTCAGGATATATGATGGTTCCGGTCATGCACTTGCGGATCCGGTAGATCTTGGCGACAGCATTATTCGGCAGGAGGTTCTCGACGACATCAGGGATTTCATAGGGTCTGTGTCAGACCATCGATAAGAACAGCAGGCCAATTTTCGACTGTGTTTATTGCGATTTTAACCGATCCACTTCGGGGCACATGCCGGCTGAAGGCGCATGCACGCCCGCCTCGCTGGCGATTATTGCTATCGCTCCAGCTAAGCAGCCTTAGACTTAAGACGCGCAATCATATACCGGAGCCGTCTCTTAATAGATCTGCTATGTCGTGGTAGCAAATGGTACATCCGGTTGGCATCATCGTAGGCTTTTCCCCAGAAGGCTTGATCAAACGCGAGACTGCGGCTTCGCTCTAACTCGTTTTGTGTTAGCTGCAGAAATTCTACTGGCACTACGCCAAGATCCAAGTGTTCCTGCAAAATGGTGGCCTTAGCTTCAAAGTTGCGCCATTGGATCAATGAATAGTTGCTGGGATGGCGGCGATAATTCCATGTTTGCTGCGAGTCACCAATAAAAGTGACGTCAGCCAGGCTCGAGAAACGACGAGTAAACTCGCTGTCCTCTGCTATCCAGCGACTGTATTTCTCCCGGAAACCACCCATTTTGAGATAAGTTGACCGCCGAAAAACCATTCCGGACGGGTAGGCTGGATTGAAACGCAAGATGGCAGGGTAGGGTTGTTTCAGAGGATAAAAATTATGTTCGTCAATATTGACCCACTGCTCCAGCCATTCCGCTGGCGCTTCTTGCAGGAGCGTGTGATTCGGGTCTGCATTGGGGCCAAACGAACGGAAGTCAGAGTAGCTAAAGTCTGCGTCCGGATAACAATCTATAAGCATCCAGCGCCGCTCGAGATGATTTTCGTTCCAGATATCGTCGCTGTCACACAGCGCTACCCATTCGCAAGTAGTATGACCTATAGCGAATGCGCGCGCCTTACCCTGGCCACCATTTTCTACTCGGTAACAACGCACAGGCGACCCGAAGCTGGCGGCTATGTCCTGGGTCTCATCGGTTGAGCCATCGTCGACCACGATCACTTCGCTGGGCGGCGTGCTCTGGCCCAGGATGGCAGTCAAGGTTGCGCCGAGAAAGTCAGCACTATTGTAGGCCGGGATAATGACCGAGAGTGAAGTCATCGCTTCTTGATATGCCTCTAATCTATTATGAGTATACAGGGCTGTTCCACGGCACATATTGTTCGCTCCGGGGGATAGTTCGTTTTTTACTTGTGCCGCGAGAATCAGTTAGCGCTGAACATGAACCAGAACTTAGGCGACGTCGGGCAGAGGTACGGCGCCGCAGACGCCGTGACTCTGCTCATGATGATCAACCCGTCGAGCCAAATGTAACCGGCATCGTAGTTAGCCGTTTTGTTAGCCGCATCACTTTGCGGGGTCGCGGAAAAGCGGACCTTAGGTGACCAACGCAGGCGGCCCGACCTCGATCTGGCGATAATTTGATCGGTACCGATTTCAGCGGCGGTTGTACAAGTCACTGATTTATATAAAACTATTTGTTTGATCGGTAGTGGTTAGCGGCGTTTGTATCATGTGGGCGGCGCTTGCTGCTGCGGCTATCTTTAACCTATAATGCGCGCCGCAATACGGGGCTGGTACCAAAAGGTGCAGCTCTCGTCCGGTCTCGGCCGGGACGATGGTTCGAAGCCCCGTTTGGGGCTTTTTCTTTGGGCGGCACTGGTGGCCCAAAAAAGCGAGGAAAGATAATGGGCCGAAGGCCCATTTTTTGTGTGGAAGGGAAAAGTTGACGACACGACAGACATTACTGGAGTTAATCGAGCCCGCTGTCGAAGGCATGGGCTACGAGCTGGTTGAGCTTGAGTACCGGGCGAGTCGGCGCGGACTGGTGCGACTATATATTGATAGTGCCGATGGGATCGGTCTGGACGATTGTGAAGATGTTAGCCGTGAGGTTAGCGCCTTGCTGGACGTGAAGGATCCGGTGCCGGGCCAATATGTGCTTGAGGTGTCGTCGCCTGGCGAGAATCGCTACTTGCGAAAACCGAAGCACTTTGCCGATTTTGCTGGCCAACGCGTAAAGCTCGAGCTTATGACGTTACATGAAGGGCGACGACGCTATACGGGAAATCTGCTCGGTATCGAGCAGGATGAAGTCTTGGTCGAAACCGACGGAGAATTGGTCAGATTGAAGTTGGGCGTTATTTCCACCGCGCGTCTCGCGCCATTAGTCAAACCACAACAACGGGTCAAAAGGGCATGAATAAAGAAATACTTTTGGTCGCAGATGCTGTCTCAAACGAGAAGGGCATCGACCGAGAAATTATTTTCGAGGCCATCGAAGCTGCTTTGGCATCAGCAACGCGTCGCCGGCATGGCGAAGACATCGATGTACGTGTTGCAATCGACAGGGAAACTGGCGAATACAACACGTTCCGCCGCTGGTTAATTTTTGAAGATGATTCGACCGAACTGGAATTTCCAGATCGTGAGCTGCGGTTACTGGACGGCGTCGACTACGACCCGGATGTGCAACCCGGCGAATACGTCGAAGAGCCTATGGAATCGGTTGAATTTGGACGCATTGCGGCGCAAACAGCCAAGCAGGTCATCGTACAAAAAGTACGTGAGGCAGAACGCGAGCAGGTCGTTGAGGAGTATGAGGATCGGGTTGGTGAATTGGTTGGTGGAATTGTCAAACGTGTCGACCGTAATGGTGTTTACGTCGATTTGGGTGGTAACGCTGAGGCATTCATCGCGCGTGAAGATCTGATTGCGCGCGAGCCGGTGCGGCCGCAAGACCGGATCAAGGGTTACTTGCGTGAAGTCAAATCGGAAACTCGCGGACCCCAGCTGTTCCTGACTCGCACTTCACCCGAATTCCTGATTGAGTTGTTTAAACTCGAAGTGCCTGAAGTCGGGCAGGGCCTGATTGATATTCTGGGTGCGGCTCGGGATTCGGGACTGCGCGCCAAAATTGCCGTTAAGAGCAATGACAAACGCATCGACCCGGTTGGCGCGTGCGTTGGTATGCGTGGTTCGCGCGTGCAGGCTGTTTCCAACGAACTGGCCGGCGAACGCGTAGATATTATCTTGTGGGATGACAACCCGGCACAGTTTGTTGTGAACGCCATGTCGCCGGCCGACGTATTGTCGATTGTTGTGGACGAGGATGCCCACAGCATGGATCTGGCCGTTGAGGAAGACAAGCTATCGCAGGCGATCGGCGCGCGCGGTCAAAACATTCGCCTGGCCAGCGAATTGAGTGGTTGGACACTCAACGTGATGGCGGAGGCTGATGCAGAGCAGAAAAGCGAGGCAGAACTCAAGGAGCTGGTCGAGTTGTTCGTGAAACAGCTGGACGTTGATGAAGAGGTGGCCAGCATTCTGGTCCAGGAAGGTTTTTCGAGTATCGAGGAAGTCGCCTACGTGCCCGCCTCGGAACTGCTGGCGATTGAAGAATTTGATCAAAGCGTGGTCGACGAGTTACGCAATCGTGCACGGGACGTGTTGCTGACTATGGCTATTGCCCAGGAAGAGGATCTCGACGAGGGCGGACCGGCTGACGACCTGCTGGATCTCGAGGGCATGGACAAAGAGTTGGCGTTCAAGCTCGCTGCAAATGACATCAAGACTCGTGAGGAGCTCGCCGAACAGGCTGTTGATGATCTCCTGGAGATTGAGGAGTTGGATCCGGAACGCGCCGCAAGCCTGATCATGGCTGCCCGGGCGCACTGGTTCGAGGACGAAGGTCAAACGGAAACCCAGGGAGCCTAAAGCATGGCAGACGTTACGGTCGCACAATACGCCGATGTACTGAAGGTCTCTGTGGAGAAGCTGCTGTCACAGCTGGACGAGGCTGGAATTACGGTGGTTAATGCAGAGGACACCATCTCCGAGGAAGCGAAACTGGAGTTGTTGTCGCATCTGCGCAGGGCTCACGGTCGGGCTGACTCGACAGCCGCACCACCGAAGATAACCTTAAAACGCAAGTCGCAAGGCGAGTTGCGTCTGTCAGGCGCCCAGGGCCGTTCTCGCACGGTTCAAGTAGAGGTTCGTCGCAAGCGCACGTACATAAAGCGCGACGTGCTCGAAGAGGAGGCGCGCGTAAAGCAGAAGGAACTTGACGGCCGCCGTGAGGCTGAAGAAAAAGAGCGAGCGGCAGCCGATGAGGCAATCGCGGACCGACGGCGCGAAGAGGAGGAGAAAGAGGCCAGGGCAGCCGCCGACCGTGCCGAAGAAGTCGCCAAGAAGACGGCGGACGAAGCGGCCCGAAAACAGGCGGAACTGGAGGCGCGAGAGCGTGCTGTAGCAGATCGCAAGCGCGAGGATGAGGCGCGTGCGGCCAAAGCGGCCAAAGAACGCAAAGAACGCGAGCGTGACAAACGATCGACGCGGTATGGACGTGAGGAACTGCACGTCGCGACGGCAACCGGTCGAAAACGGCGCAAAAAAACAGCGCGCCGGCGCAGCGTCAATGTCAGTGTCGAATCCAAGCATGGTTTCGAGATGCCAACGGCGCCAGTCGTACGTGAAGTCGAGATTCCGGAGGCCATTACCGTAGGCGAGTTGGCTCAGAAGATGGCCATCAAGTCACCCGAAGTCATCAAGGCACTGATGAACATGGGTGCAATGGTAACGATCAATCAGGCGATTGATCAGGATACCGCCGCACTCGTCGTCGAGGAGCTGGGTCATTCCGCCAAACTGCTCAAGGAAAGCGAGCGCGAAGACGAGATTCTTGGTGTAGCGGCGCCCGTCAGCGATGCAGTGGCCCGGCCACCGGTTGTCACTGTAATGGGGCACGTCGATCACGGAAAAACTTCGCTACTCGACTACATACGCCGAACTAAAGTAACCGCTGGTGAGGCCGGCGGTATTACGCAGCACATTGGCGCTTATCGTGTGGAGACGGATAAGGGCACCATTGCTTTTCTTGATACGCCGGGCCACGAGGCGTTCACTGCAATGCGAGCACGAGGCGCAAAGGTAACTGACATAGTGATCCTTGTAGTCGCGGCCGACGACGGCGTGATGCCACAGACTATCGAGGCTATTCAGCATGCCAAGGCGGGCAATGTGCCGATCGTTGTTGCGGTTAACAAGATCGACCGCGAGGACGCCGATGTAGAGCGGGTTCGCAATGCGCTGGCGCAGCATGAGGTGGTTCCTGACGATTGGGGTGGTGAGAACATGTTTGTCAACGTCTCGGCCATAACGGGCGAGGGACTTGATAACTTACTGGAGTCGGTCTTGTTACAGGCCGAGGTGCTGGAGCTCAAGGCAGCTGCCGATGGCCCGGCTTCGGGTGTCGTTCTGGAGTCGGCATTGGAGAAGGGCAGGGGGGCGGTCGCTACTGTGCTGATCAGCAGTGGCAAGCTTAAACGTGGCGACGCTGTACTGGCGGGCCAGGAATATGGTCGAGTGAGAGCCATGTTTGACGAAAAGGGCGATCCCATCGAAGAGGCGGGGCCGTCAACGCCGGCCGTTTTGCTGGGTCTATCCGGCACACCTAATGCTGGCGACGAATTCATGTCGCTGGAAGACGACAAGAAGGCTCGCGAAGTCGCCGAATTGCGTCAGGATCGTCAGCGTGATGCGGTCCTTGCCAAACAACAGGCGAGCAAACTGGAGAATGTGTTCGAACAGATGGCCGAAGGCGAGCTGGCGACGGTCAACATCCTGTTGAAAGCCGATGTGCAGGGCAGCGCCGAGGCTTTGCGTGACGCCATGACCAAATTGTCGACAGATGAGGTCAAGGTCAAGGTGATTTCCAGTGGCGTAGGCGGTATTACGGAATCCGACGTAAATCTGGCCGCGGCCTCGGGTGCGTCTGTAATCGGCTTTAACGTCCGTGCCGATGCATCAGCACGTAACGCCGTAAAGGAATCTGGTGTCGAGCTGCGGTACTACAGCATCATTTATGAAGCCATGGATGACGTGAAGAATGCCCTGTCCGGTCTGCTTGCACCAGAGATCAGAGAGCAGATCGTCGGGCTTGCCGAGGTGCGAGAGGTATTTCGGTCGCCCAAATTCGGCAATGTTGCTGGTTGCATGGTCATTGATGGTTTCGTCAAGCGTAATCTGCCGATCCGCGTGTTGCGGGAAAACGTCGTCATATACGAGGGCGAACTCGAATCTCTGCGTCGCTTCAAGGACGACGCAAGCGAAGTTCGGGCCGGGACCGAGTGCGGCATCGGTGTGCGTAACTACAATGATGTGAAAATTGGTGACCAGATTGAGTGTTACGAACGCATCGAAGTTGCGCGTACGATTTAATCATGGCCAGAGAGTTTTATCGAAGTGATCGCGTCGGCGAGGAACTCCAACGCACGCTCAGCGAAGTAATCCGCGACAAACTGGATGATCCGCGCTTCAGGTTCGTCACCATAACGGAAGTTAAGCTGACTCGCGATCTGTCGCATGCACGGGTATTTTTCAGCACCCTGGATGACACCGACCATGAAGAAGTCGTTCAGGCCCTGAGTCGGGCGACGGGTTTCCTACGGGGCGAGCTTGGCCGCAGGCTGGTTATTCGTGCGGTGCCGCAACTGCATTTCGAGTATGACGAGACGCTGGAACAAGGGCAGCGTCTGCGCACTCTGATTGACGATGCAATTGCCGAAGATCGTCATCGTGCCGATGACGATAGCGATTAAGCACGACTGCCTCTGATGGGTCGCCGGCGGGACAGCTCCTTGCGAGACGTGCACGGTATTTTGTTGCTGGACAAGCCTGTAGGCATCACGTCCAACAGCGCGTTGCAGAAGATCAAGCGGTTGTTTAAGGCTCGCAAGGCCGGGCACACAGGTAGCCTGGATCCATTAGCTAGCGGCTTGCTGGTAGTTTGTCTCGGCGAGGCAACCAAGATTTCCGCATATCTCCTTGACGCGGACAAACGTTACATTGTCAGCGCACGCGTCGGCGCGAAAACCGACACCGGTGACGCTGCGGGCAAGATTATTCGGGACAACGTTGCCGCACCCACAAACGATGCGCTTGTTGCGGCGCTGGAAGGTTTTCGCGGCGATATAAACCAGGTTCCACCGATGTACTCGGCGCTCAAGCATCAGGGTCAGCGTCTATACGAATTGGCGCGCAAGGGGCTTGAGGTGGAAAGGAAGGCACGAAAAGTAACAATCAGGCAACTCGATCTGATCGGTTTTGATGACGGCTGTTTCAGCCTCGATGTGGTCTGCTCCAAGGGCACCTACATCCGGACTCTGGTCGAGGACATCGCGGAGGCTGCCGGGAGTTGCGCGCACGTGGTAGCTCTTCGGCGAGAGGTTGTGGGACCGTTTTCCGGCGACAATATGCTGTCCATCGACCACCTGGAGAGGCTGGCGGAACAGGGGCCTGAGACGCTCGACAGCGTTCTTTTGCCAATAGATAGCGCTATTACCGGGTGGCCAGCGGTAACTCTGAGTCAGGACGCTGCTTGGTACCTGCAGCGTGGGCAGCCGGTCACGGTACCCAGAGTCCCGGATCAGGGCTGGGTACGGCTCTATCAGGTCGAATCGGACTTTATTGGGATTGGCGAGGTCACCGCGGATGGCCAGATCGCTCCCCGGCGAATCTTTCGGCTCTGAAACGGTTGTTTGAAGCTGTGCGGCGAGGGTAGAATCTGCCGCGCAGAAAAAGGGTTATACATATATCAGGAGTCAGGCAGATGCCTCTGTCCAGTGCGCAAAAATCGGAAACCATTTCCGAATATCAGAAGAGTCCCGGTGACACCGGTTCTCCCGAAGTACAGGTTGCTTTGCTATCCAAACGAATCAACGAGCTGTCCGAACATTTTTCGGAACACAGCAAAGATCATCATTCTCGTCGCGGCTTATTGAAGATGGTTAATCAGCGGCGCAAGTTGCTCGACTATTTGAAGACGAGCGACCTGAAACGTTATCAGGAATTAATTGCCCGACTCGGCCTGCGCCGATAACCCATCTATTGCGACCGACGGTCGTTAACATACACATACAGGATTAATAACGTGAAAACGTTCAAGAAGACGTTTCAATATGGAGCGCACCCGGTTTCTATAGAAACCGGTGAGATGGCACGCCAGGCCGATGGCGCCGTGGTCGTCACGATGTCCGACACTGTCGTTTTGGTTACTGCTGTGGGATCCCGTGATGCGGACCCATCGAGAGGTTTCTTTCCACTGACCTGTAATTACATCGAAAAGACCTACGCAGCAGGAAAGATACCGGGTGGTTTCTTTAAACGCGAAGGCCGCCCCACCGAAAAAGACACACTGACATCCCGTTTGATGGATCGTCCGATCCGACCGCTTTTCCCAAAGGGCTTCATGAATGAGGTTCAGGTGATTGCAACGGTCATATCGCTGGACCCTGACGTCGATCCTGATATTCCCGCAATGATTGGTGCATCGGCCGCACTGGCCTTGTCGGGTATTCCGTTCAACGGCCCGATTGCCGCCACGCGCGTCGGCTACATCAACGGTGACTACGCCTTGAATCCGACGGCCACCAGCATGCTGGACTCAAAACTGGATCTTGTTGTGGCAGGTACGCGGCAAGCGGTGCTGATGGTGGAATCGCAGGCACGTGAGTTGTCTGAGGAAGTGATGCTGGGTGCCGTGGTGTATGGCCATGAACAAATGCAGGCTGCGATCGACGCTATTTCGGCGCTCGCAGACGAAGCAGGCAAACCGGCCTGGAGTTGGAAGGCACCGGAAGACAATGCCGAACTTGCCGCGGCAGCAGAACAAATGGCTGCTTCCTCGATTGGCGACGCCTACTCCATTGCAGAGAAACTGCCGCGACGTGAAGCGTTGCGAGTGGCCAAACAGGCGGCCGCAGCCAAGCTTAGCGAGAGCAATGACGACTGGTCAGGGAGCGACGTATCCAAGGCATTGTCGGCCGTCGAGAGCAAGATCGTCAGACAGCGGGCCCTGTCGGGCGAAAAGCGGATCGACGGGCGTGATGACACAACCGTGCGGCAACTAAATATTCGAACAAATGTGTTACCGCGAACACACGGCTCGGCTCTGTTTACACGTGGCGAAACACAGGCGCTGGTCACTACAACGCTGGGTACCGGTCGCGATGCGCAGATTATCGATGCGTTGGAAGGCGAGCGTAAAGATCCCTTTATGCTGCATTACAATTTCCCACCATTTTGCGTTGGCGAAGCCCGCTTCATGACCGGTCCCAAACGGCGCGAAATCGGTCACGGCAATCTGGCTCGACGGGGTATTGCAGCCGTCTTGCCCGACATGGACGAGTTTCCCTATGTAGTGCGTGTCGTCTCTGAGGTGACTGAATCAAATGGTTCCAGTTCAATGGCCACAGTTTGCGGTACGAGTCTGGCATTAATGGACGCCGGTGTGCCGATCAAGGCGCCGGTTGCCGGTATCGCGATGGGTTTGGTCAAAGAGGGTGACAATTTCCGCATCCTCACCGACATACTCGGTGACGAGGATCATCTCGGTGACATGGACTTTAAAGTCGCCGGCACCGCCCAAGGTGTCAATGCGCTGCAGATGGATATCAAGATCGAAGGCATAAACGCCGAGATCATGCAGCAGGCACTGGCCCAGGCGCGTCAGGCCAGGCTGCATATCCTCGATGAGATGGGCAAAGTGCTGGAGAGTCCGCGTAAGGAAATGTCCGAATGGGCACCCACGATCATTACCATCAAGATCGATCCTGAGAAGATCCGGGATGTTATTGGCAAGGGCGGTAGCGTTATCCGGTCGATTACTGAGGAAACCGGCGCCACTATTGACATTGATAATGACGGAACCGTGAAGATCGCATCGGTAGACGGGGCTTCCGGACGCGAAGCCTTGAAGCGGGTGGAGATGATTACGGCCGACGTCGAAGTCGGTACGATATACGAAGGCCGCGTCGCGCGTCTGATGGACTTCGGTGCATTTGTCACGATCCTGCCGGGCAAAGACGGCCTGGTGCACATCTCGCAGATATCGAATGAGCGTGTGGAGAAAGTGAGTGACAAACTCAAAGAGGGTGACGTGATCAAGGTCAAGGTGCTGGAGGTAGACCGGCAGGGCCGCATTCGCCTGAGCATGCGGGACCTTGACGCCGCTTGATTCGGAATAGCGACCCAAGCCGTCTCACATGAAAAAAGCCCCGGCAATGTCGGGGCTTTTTTTAAATCGACGTTGCTTGAATACTAGGGCTTCGGGCCGCCACTTTGACCGTTGCCGGAGCCCATCAGGGTCTTGAAGATCTCTTCCTGTGCTGATTTCCAGCGCGAGTAATTTTTCAATGTGATGTCGGCCACCACACCCACCGGGTCGATGCCAACGACACCCCGCACGCGGTCGCGCACCTGTTGCTGCTGTGACATGAACAGTTTGAGACTTTGCTCAAGATAGCTACTCGCGACATTTTGCACACTGCTGCCATAAAAGCGGATGACTTGTGACAGGAAGTCCCGGCTCAGAATCGGGTCGCCCTCCTGTTCCTGTTCACTGATCACCTGAAGCAAGATGCAGCGGGTAATGTCCTGCTGGGTTTTCTTGTCAATAACGACAAAATCGACTTTGTCCATGACCAGACGCCGGACATCGGCGAGCGTGATATAACGACTCTCCTCGGTGTCGTATAGGCGTCGATTCGGGTATTTCTTGATAACCCTTGATTCAGTATCGAGATTCTCTGATTCTGCGGCGGTCTGCATCATTGTCTCCAATATTTTCGCGACAGCGGCCCTTTATCCCCCGAGGCTGCTGCGGTGCAATGTAGGAGCCATCTTACGCTGCCCCCTGAGGGGTGGCAATGTCATTGCGGCTGTATTTGCGGTATCGCAAGCCGGTCATGAAGGGTTTGAACAACATTTCTGTCTTCGTCAAGCTTTACAGAAGATATCTTCTGTAAGCGACTAATATCCCAGTTTTTTATTGCCCAAATCAGTTGATCAGAAACGGGTTCCAGCCGTAAATCGGGCGGTGGAATTTGGCATAACACCTCAAGTGCCTGAAACAGGACACTGGCGGAACCTTTCGGGGCGAGGGCGGCGGCGCCCGTGCCCTTGCTGAGTTTTTGGCCTGATTGGTCGAGCGCAACCAGGTGGTGGGCGTAGGCCGGCTGAGACAGGCCAAGCAGGCCACGCAGATGGATTTGTCGGGGTGTTGAGTCCAACAGGTCGCAGCCCCGGACGATCTCTGTCACGCCCTGGTAATCATCATCCAACGTCACAGCCAGTTGATAGGCAAACAAGCGATCTCGTCGTTGCACGACGTAGTCACCCACGTCGAGCTCAAGACGCTGCACGATTTGGCCTTGCAGGGCATCTTCGAAAGCAAGCGGTAATTGGTTCGTGAGTACCCGCACCGAGGATTCTTCACCGGCCGTTACGCCGGCGCTACGACACTGACCGCCATAGATCCCACCAGGCTGTTGATTGACTACCCGACGGGTACAGCGACAACGGTATGCGTGGCCTGCGGCGAGCAATCCTGCAACCGCTGCACGATAGGCGTCCAGCCGTTTGCTTTGGTAGAGCACCGTCCCGTCCCAGGTCAGACCAAAGCCCTCCAGGGCGCGCAGGATACTGTCAGCCGAACCGGGTACTTCCCGTGGGGGGTCAATGTCTTCGATTCGGACCAGCCACGTGCCGCCTTGTGAGCGCGCCTCAAGGTAGCCCGCCAGTGCAGCGATCAGAGACCCAAAATGCAGCGGGCCAGTTGGCGATGGGGCAAATCTGCCAACATAGTTCGTGTCGCTCATCGGCGACGCGGATCAGACCCGCATCTGTTTTTCGCGGATTTCGTCGAGGGTCTTACAATCGATGCATTGTGTGGCGGTGGGCCTCGCTTCGAGGCGCCGTACGCCAATTTCCACTCCACACGAGTCGCAATAGCCATATTCATGGGAATCGACGGTGAGCAGCGCCTCGTCGATTTTCTTGATCAGTTTTCGTTCCCGGTCCCGGGTTCGCAGTTCAAGGCTAAATTCCGATTCCTGCGTGGCCCGGTCATTTGGGTCCGGAAAATTCGCAGCCTCATCCTTCATATGGTGGACCGTCCGATCGACCTCCTGCATCAGGTCGCGCTTCCAGGTCTTGAGGAGCACGGCAAAATGCTTAAGCTGCCGCTTGTCCATATATTTTTCGCCGGCTCGCAACTTGTAGGGTTCGATGCCCTCCACAGGGCCCGTGACCGGCAGGTCCGCAGACCGACGTTTCGCCGATCGGGCGGCCGCCTTGCGCCTGGCCGATTTGGCCGGAGCCTTCTTCTTTGCAGTCGCTTTTTTCGTCCCGGTTTTTCTTTTAGCGACCTTTTTCGCGGTCTTTTTGCTACTGGCCTTGCGCTTAGTTACCTTCTTCTTAGAAGCGGATTTCTTCTTAGAAGCGGATTTCTTCTTAGAAGCGGATTTCTTCTTAGAAGCGGATTTCTTCTTAGAAGCGGATTTCTTCTTAGAAGCGGATTTCTTCTTAGAAGCGGATTTCTTCTTAGAAGCGGATT
>Ga0224508_10001367_pt1 | contig 21976 bp, 16 predicted proteins | sample SF_Jan12_sed_USG_4_FD_170157 | JGI IMG/M metagenome (GOLD analysis project Ga0224508, IMG submission 170157) | Sediment microbial communities from San Francisco Bay, California, United States - SF_Jan12_sed_USGS_21 | ecosystem: Environmental > Aquatic > Marine > Sediment | place: USA... | reverse complement strand
AGCGGTGTTCGGCATTTTCCGTGGCGTCGATCGACGCATCTACATCCGCGAGCTGTATTGACCTGTTAGTCATCCGCGTCGATTCCGGCCAAAACTTTGCTACGATTGCCCGCCCGCTATCAATAAGGCACAAGGACAAGGTATGGCGGATCCGGCGGATCGAATCAGTCAGCTCAAGATCGATCGAAGCGCGCCCCCTTCGGCCGGGCGCAGCTGGCTCTTGCCTGGCATTGTGTTGGCCGCCGCTGGCATCGGCATTCTTTTATGGATCTTCTTCCGTTCAGGATCGGCGTCCGTCCTCGTCCAAACGGATGTCGCGCGCAGACCGCCAAGTGTCGCCGCGGCAAGCAGTGTGTTGGACGCGTCCGGATACGTTGTGGCACGACGCCAGGCAACCGTGTCGTCGGAGGTAACTGGCAAGGTCGTCGACGTTCTTGTCGAAGAGGGCATGCGCGTCGAGAAAGACCAGGTTGTCGCCACGCTGGACGATACGAGGCAGCAGGCGCAGTTGTCTTTGGCTCTGGCACAAGTCGAATCGGCTCGCGCCATGCTGGATGAAATCGAGGCCCAGTTACGAATTGCCCGGCTTGAGCGAGACCGCTTTCGCGATCTCGCCAAGCGCAAGCTGACAAGCACATCCAGCGTCGATACCGCCGAGGCCACCTTCGACCAGATCGCGGCCCAGCTCGAGACGGGGCGCGAGAACGTAATCGTCGCGCAGCGCAACGTCGCGCTGGCCGAGGATGCTCTGTCCAATATGACCATCAAGGCGCCTTTCGCAGGCATGGTCGTGTCCAAGAATGCACAGCCCGGCGAAATGATCTCGCCGGTTTCCGCGGGCGGCGGATTCACTCGCACCGGTATTTGCACGATTATCGATACCGACTCCCTCGAGATCGAAGTCGACGTCAACGAGGCATATATACAAAGAGTGAAGGCAGGCCAACCGGTATCCGCCACCCTCGATGCCTATCCGGACTGGCGAATCCCGGCCGAGGTCATCGCCATCGTGCCAACGGCCGATCGCCAGAAAGCGACAGTCAGAGTCCGCATCGGCCTTCTCGAGCGCGATGAGCGGGTACTGCGGGACATGGGTGTGAAGGTCGCTTTTCTGGGTGCTGAGGCGCCGGCGGATGCAACACAGGAACCTCGCGGGGTGCTGATTGCGGGCGAAGCCCTGCGCGCCGACGACAGCGGCGAGTTTGTGTGGCTGGTGCGTGACGACACAGTCGAAAAGCGCCCGGTGCAGCTTGGCGGGCCGAAGGATCGAACGCAGATTCTGATCGTGAACGGATTGAGCATCGGCGATACGATCGTCCGTTCGTCCGAGTCGCCACTGGTCGAAGGCCAGTCCATAAAAACTGACTAATAAGAGGAATCGACGATGTCGGATGTACTGGCGCGACTTGAAGGCGTAAGCCGTATCTACCAAAAGGGAAAGGAAAAGGTCGAGGTGCTGCACGCACTCGATCTCGAGATTCCGGACGGTGACTTTGTTGCCATCATGGGACCATCCGGATCAGGAAAGACGACGCTCCTGAATCTGCTCGGTGGTCTCGATAAACCGACGGCCGGCACCGTTACCGTAGGTGGCGCCGAACTGTCGTCAATGTCGAACAGCCAGTTATCGAATTGGCGTTCCAACCATGTTGGCTTTATTTTTCAATTCTACAACCTGTTGCCTGTGCTGACGGCACACAGAAACGTCGAACTACCCTTGTTGTTGACGAGCTTCAGCTCAAAAGAACGCGCCAAACGCGCGTCGATCGCCCTGGATATTGTTGGGCTCGCCGATCGTGCGAAGCACTATCCGCGCGAGCTGTCCGGCGGCCAGGAACAACGGGTCGCCATTGCGCGCGCGATCGTGTCAGACCCGTCGCTTTTGCTATGCGACGAGCCTACGGGTGATCTCGACCGCGACACGGCCGACGAAATCCTGCGGCTGTTGCAGGTTCTGAACAAGGATCATGGCAAGACGATCGTGATGGTCACCCATGATGCGCAAGCGGCCGAGTTTGCGAAACGAATCCTGCACTGCGACAAGGGCACGCTCGAAGCGATGGAGGCAGCGTGAAGTACTTCCGCCTGATCTGGAAGAACGCCTGGCGCAAGAAGATCCGGACGTTGCTGACAATCCTGTCCGTGTTTGTCGCCTTCCTCCTGTTCGCGTTACTCTCGGGTATAGGCTACGCGTTCAAGGGCGGCGTTGACGTCGCCGATGCTGAACGTCTGATCATCATCCACAAGGTCTCACTGATCAACCTGTTGCCGATAAGTTACCAAAACCGCGTCGCAAGCACCGACGGCGTCGAGTCAGTCACGCATGCGACCTGGTTTGGCGGCTACTACCAGGACACGCGCAATCAGTTTCCACAGTTTCCTGTCGCTCCGCAGGAGTATTTCGACATGTACCCGGAGTTCAATATTCCAAATGAGCAGTTCGAAGCCTTCAAACGCAATCGCACCGGCGCCGTCGTTGGCCAGGAACTTGCTGACACCTACGGCTGGAAGGTGGGCGACCGGATACCGATCCAGGCGACGATATGGAGCAGGGCTGACGGGGGTCGCACCTGGGAGTTCGACCTCGAGGGTATTTTCTCATCCGACGACCCACGCGGCAGCACAGCCCTCCTGCTGTTCCAATATGACTATTTCGAAGAGGCAAGAGCCTTCGCCAAGGGAACCGTCGGCTGGTACATCCTGCGACTGGGAAAAGGAGCGGACGCGGTCCAGGTAGCGAGAGCTGTAGACGCGCAGTTCGAGAATTCGCCTGCCGAGACCAAGACCAGCACCGAAGCTGCCTTCGCGCAGTCATTCATGAAGCAATACGGCAATATCGCGCTTATCGTCACGTTAATTCTAGGCGCCGTATTCTTCACCTTGCTGCTGGTATCGGGTAACACGATGTCGCAATCGGTTCGTGAGCGAATATCCGAACTGGCTGTACTGAAGACTCTCGGCTTCACGGACCGGGCCGTGCTCGGCATCGTCTTGTCGGAGTCCATTCTGATCATGTTGATGGGCGGGCTGCTCGGGCTCGCACTGGGCTGGGTGATCATTCAGGGCCTGGCCCAGAAAATGGCCGGCTTTCTTCCGGGTATCTTCCTGTCGCCCGGCGCAATTTCAGCCGGTATCGCAATGATGGTCGCCGCAGGGATCCTGGCCGGCATCTTCCCGGCTTTCAAAGCAATGCGCCTGTCGATTATTGATGCGCTGGCGCGGGCCTAGGAGAACGCTATGCGTAGTCTACAACAGGTACTTGCAGTAACCTCTCTCAACCTGCGTAATTTGCCACAGCGCATGGGATCTTCCGTGGTTGCCGTCGTCGGCGTTGCGGCCGTCGTCCTCGTATTTGCAGCGGTACTGTCGATGGCGAAAGGGTTCGAACGAACGATGATCTCCGCGGGATCCGATGATACCGCGATCATCATGCGCAGCGGTTCGACATCGGAGCTGAACAGCGGTCTTTCAAACGAGCAAGTGTTGATCGTTGCGGATGCGCCTGGCGTCCTGAAGGATGGCGATGACAGCATCATTTCAGCAGAACTGTATGTCGTCGTCGATGTCAGGAAGAGGACGAGCAACACCGATGCCAACGTGCCGTTCCGCGGCATACAGCCAGGCGCATTCGACGTACGCAATAATGTGTCTCTGATTGAAGGTCGCATGTTCGAGGAAGGCAAGAACGAAATTATCGTCGGACGATCCGCGCAGCAGGAATTCCTTGGACTGGAAACAGGCTCGACGATTCGCTTCGGCCAGTCCGAATGGCAGGTCGTTGGCGCATTTGTAGCAGGAGGCAGCGTCTCGGAGTCCGAGCTTTGGACTGATGTGCGTGTGTTGCAAGGCGCTTACCGGCGCGGCAATTCGTTTCAGTCCGTACGCGTCAAACTGCAAAATGAGGGCAGCCTCGAAACGCTGACCGCTGCGCTTAAGAATGACCCGAGAATCGACCCGGATGTAATAACCGAGAAAGAGTACTACTCGGGACAGGCCGAGCCCATGACCCGGTTCATCAAGACCATTGGCTACCCTTTGACCATTCTGATGGCAGTCGGTGCTGTATTTGGCGCATTGAACTCGATGTACTCGTCGGTTTCGGTACGCGGCAAGGAAATCGCGACACTGCGGGCCCTCGGATTCGGTCCGATATCGGTCCTGATCTCGACCATGGTTGAATCGACCTTGCTCGCTGTGGTCGGCGGTGTGCTGGGTGGCACCGTCGCATTTCTCGTGTTCAACGGCTTCCAGGTATCCACTTTGAACGGCGCCAGTTTCAGCCAGGTCGTTTTCGATTTCGCCGTAACCCCCGATTTGCTCGTCAATGGTCTGTATGTAGCGCTCGTCATCGGCGCATTTGGCGGACTGTTCCCTGCCATTCGCGCCGCACGGCTGCCGGTTGCACAAGCGTTAAGAGAGCTATGATGAATCGCAATGTAGTTCTTGTTCCGGGGTGTGGGTTACTCGACGACGGTGGAAATAACGGTTTTGTATTCACTCCTTACAAGCTGCCCAGTTCTGACACTGAAAGATCGCCGATTCCCAACCCCTGCGGCGTACGCAGTCCTTCTTCCGCGTAATCCCTGTGCATCAGCACGGACGTAACCTGGATCATGGCATCAATGGTTGGCGTCTCGACACCGATCTGTCGCGCGAGCCGCGACATGAACACCAGCCCATAGCCGACATCCTCATTCAAATAGCGATGATCCAGCTGTGGCTGGGCGCCTATGCCGAGAAAGCCCGGTGCTTTTCGATAGGCATTGCCATAGTTGTGCTCAAGCATGTATCCCTGGCGCATGCCCATTTGAGGATCGGGCAGGACTTCAATACCGAGTTTGGCACCGATGGCTATGCGTTCGTTATCCAGGGCTTCGATCAGGCGGCCGGTGGAATCGCTGACACCCTCTTCATAAAACAGGAAATCGCCCCCAGTCTCTTCGATGCGAGCCGCATTCGCGAGCGTTACGGCCGGATGGATGATGGGGTTTGCGTTCTGCAGGCTGGTTTGCAAAACGCTCCGCGCAGCTTCCATGCTCGGATAGACGTCCGCGATGAGACGCAGGATGTCAGCGGTGTCGCGATTGGGCAGTGCCGCCAGCAGGTTTCCTGCCTTGAGCTTGAGAAACACATGGATCTTCCCGGGCTCAGTCAGCCGAACGGCGTAATGCAACGTCGACGTTTCCGCGACCCGGACGGACTCATCCTCCAACGGCAGGCCCACGGCCTGCTTGAAAGCCAGCGCCCCGCCGCAGGAGCTGGGGCTGACGATCACCGTTTGCCCCGGCTGCAGCTTGCCAGCCACGGCCTTGCCGAAAGGCTCCGTGCTATAGGCAGGTCCAACCACGTAAATTAGTTCAGCGTCGTCCAATGTCACATCGATGTCGTCGCCTGCATGCGCAATGCCGCCGAACCCCGAGATATCTCCCTCGGCATTTATGCCGCCCTGGCTGGCAACGGCGGCAATGTTTTCAGGGAACTGAGCGAAATCGAACAGCCTGACCTCATGCCCGTGCAACGCACAATCGAACGCAACGGCGGTGCCGCCCGCACCTGCTCCCAATACCGCGATTTTCATTTCTTACCTCCGCCCGAGTTGTTGGTCGCAAGCTCAATATACGCGCTGTGGCCAGCCCACGTACTATTCCTGCTAGAATTCGTAATTATGGAGGCATCAAGAAAATAATAACAACAGAGCGAGGCAACCCATGATCGACTTGAAGCGGACACTGAGTCTCATCAGCGGCGGAATGTTTGATTCGGAGCAGACCTGGCGCAATTACTTGCCCGAGGCAGAAAACTGGCAGAAGACAGCCTTCTTGCTGACCGGCCCATTAATCATTTTCGCAGCTGTAGCCGCCTACATCTTCGGCTTCCTCGGCAGCGACATTTCCTTATTCGGCCAGTTTCGCCCCACGATCATCTCGACGATCCTGACCATGATCACCTCGGCTATTGCGGCCGTTGTCGTCGCGTTCGTTGTCAGTGCGCTGGCCGGCGCGTTCGGCGGAAAAAACAATTTCGCGCTAGGCCTGGCCGCAACGACGTTCGCATTTATTCCCGGTTATTTAGGTCAAGCCGTCACGTGGCTGCCATGGGTCGGCGGGTTGCTGGCATTTGGCCTGTTCATATACGCACTGGTCCTTCTCTGGAAGGTCATCCCCGTTTACCTGGCCGTTCCGGATGAAAAACGCGTTGGTCACTACATTCTCTCCCTGGTGGTGACCGTCGCGGCCATGTTGATTCTGTCAATGACACTGGGTCGTTTCCTGCACCCGTCAGTCAACGGACCCTCTTTCGATCGCGCGCCTGACGTTTCGAGCCCGGATTCGTCATCAGGAGCGGCTATGTACAGCGGCTTTGCGCGCCAGGCGGAATTGATGGCGACAGCAGAGGAAGACAGATTTGACCCGCCATCCGATGGTCGTTTGAGCAAAAACCAGGTTCGGGAGTTTATTCGCGTTATGCAACGAACCCAGGAGTTGCAACAACAGAAAACGGCCCGGCTCAAGGCACTCGCAGAAAAGGCGGACAGAGATGAAGAGGTTTCCCTTGGCGATCTGGGCAGCATGATGAGCGGCATGACAGAGGCCGCCGGATTGCAGACATCGGAAATCGAGGTCGTCAAATCGGCCGGCGGCAATTGGGCCGAGCATCAGTGGGTTCGCGAGTCCTTGCGCACCGCCTGGGTCCAAAAAGACATCAACGACGCCGTCGCGCATAACTTTAAGCTCTATCAGGAATTCGAAGAAGAGCTTTCCGACTACATCGTTCGCTGACCAAGTAAGGTCCGGGCCACCGTAGAGAGCACACGCTTCTTCTACAAGCTGGGGCATCACGCCTTCAAAACCGCGATTGACAAACATATGCAACCAGATGCTCAACCCGTAGCCCAGCGCGATTGCAGGCGTCCACTTAAGGTGCATGAAAATTGTCTTGACTGGCTGCTAATGACCCGAAGCTGACCTATGTCCCCCGGCGTTAATTCATCCTGGGGCGACGCCTACAAAGCTCTTATTGACAAGGAAGTGCACCCAGATGCTGAGTGCAAATCCTATGGCGATTACCGGCATCCATTTGAGATGCGAAAAGAAAGTGTACTGGCCTCGCGCCTGGCCCATCAATGCTACGCCCGCAGCAGATCCTACGGAAAGAAGGCTGCCGCCGACGCCCGCTGTTAGCGTAACCAGCAACCATTGCGCTACATCCATGTCGGGGTTCATTTGCAGTACCGCGACCATAACCGGAATGTTGTCCACTATAGCGGACGAAATTCCGACCAAAACGTTAGCGATCGTGGGCCCGAGTTCGGAATAAGCGTACTGCGAAAGCTGGTCAAGGTAGCCGACGAATCCAAGACCACCAACGCACATGATGACGCCGAAGAAAAAGAGCAGAGTGTCCCACTCTGCTCGCGCTACCTGTCGAAAACCGTCGAATGCGCTAACCTCTCCAGCGCGGCCATAATTGAGTGAATCAGCGGCTGTCGGGTCGTGGGTACGGCGCAGATAGTAGCCATAGAACTGCAAGTATGCGAGTCCTGTCATCATGCCGAGAAACGGTGGAAGGTGCAGAAAATTGTGAAACGCAACCGCCGTCACAATGGTACATCCGAACAGAAAAATTATTGGCTTGGCCCCGCGCTTCATCGTGACGACCTCGCCATCAACTTGCGGAGCATCCTTTGGTACGGCCAATGACATGATGACGGCGGGCACCAGGTAATTAACCACAGATGGGACGAACAGTGCCAAGAACGTCTGGAAATCCAAAATGCCTCTTTGCCAGACCATTAGCGTTGTTATATCACCAAATGGACTAAACGCGCCGCCAGCATTTGCGGCTACGACAATATTCACGCAGCCAATACTGACGAACTTGGGACTGTCTTTGCCGACCGCCAACAGTACTGCGCACATCACCAACGCTGTCGTGAGATTGTCGATCACCGGCGAAAGGAAGAAGGAGAGAATGCCTGTAACCCAAAACAGTTTTCGATAGCCCAATTGACGACTCACCAGCCAGGATCTAAGCGCACCGAAGATACGACGCTCACTCATGGAATTAACGTAAGTCATTGCTGTGAGCAGAAAGAGGAACAACTCGGAAAACTCGGTCAGGAAGTGCCGAATGGCATCTTCGACAACATGCGGAATAGACGCCGTAGAATATTGATAGGCGATGATCGCCCAAATCATTCCCGCCGCTAGTATCACCGGCTTGGATTTTCTGAGATGAGTAAACTCCTCGACAATCACGAATGCGTAGGCCAAGACAAATATCAGGAGGGCCGCAAATCCAACCCAATGGTCCGTGAGATCCAAAGTGAACTCTGCCGGACCCGCGTGGCTGAGACTCGGAGCCATTCCTACGGTTGCTACAGCGAGGCGAAAGAAAGATGTTGTCACTAAATGTACTTCAGACAGAAATTGAATTTGCGGTTGCTGGTGAAATACTATCCTATTCAGTGACGCTGTATAGCTTAGCGCCGCCTCGGCTATGCGCGAAATAGAGTATCGACTCGGTGACTGCCCGTTGATGGCCGCAAGCAGACGGTTAGTTTGCCCAATTTGGCCCGATCGAATGGCCGGCCTTGTTTTGTACGGACATCCATAGCTGTCCCATTGACAGAAACCCAGGAAAACAACATCAAAGGCCTATGCCTACCTTAAGAAGCGCAAATGGGACGTTTCCCCCGGTAAGTCGATGTAAAGAACAGAGTTCTAGCGAATTGATCGACTGGCTACGAAACAGGCCGTCGGCGTATCAGTTCTTCTGCCGGCACGTCGGTCGTCCGATTGAATCGCGCCTTCGGCGCTGGCCCTTCGGGCGGCTGCGCCGATTAGTCCGCCCTCGACCAAGAGATTGCCAATCACGCTGTGTTGCTATTGTGGGTCCGGACTCTAGGAATCGTCATCGGATTGGTCGGTATAAACGGGGTACTTGTATCCGGGACGATCGGCCTTCTCGTAATGCGCCTGCAGGAACGCGACAAGATCCGTGAGCTGAGTCACCGTCAACACGTCGTTATAGGAGGTCATCAGGGATTCCCCCTCCTGAGAGACCTCGTCCCTGCGATAGCGGGGCGACAACCTGTGCGAGGGATTGACGATTGACGTGACGAGTTGACCGTAAGACATCCTTCGGCCTGTACGGCTGCCGAGCAGCACGCGCACGGGACCTGCCTCGGCAGGTTCGGGCAGCTCCGCGCCAATAACGCTGTGGCAGCCTACGCAGCCGAGGGACACGAAATGCATCTCGCCCCTGGCCGCATCGCCGCCCGGAAGATAGATGTCGCCTTGCCTGCGGTCATCCCGGTCGCAGGCCGTGAGGCAGATCAGCGCACAAAGCGCTACAAGTTTGATGACAATACTTCCCAACTCCGAACCCTCTGCTGACCAATGACCGAAATTATAGCCTGACATCAGACTGCAACGTTGCGTGTTGCCCGTCAACTCGACGTAGCCGCGAACCGTCAAGATTGATCATTACCAGCGCATCGAATGGCCGCTCCGCCCCTGCGATATCAAGTGGTCGACGCAACACAATTGAGCAAAACGTTCTGCTGGTGTTCGATATTCTAGCGTCTTTCTAGGTCGTTCGCTTAGCCTTCTCGCTACGGCGTTGAGTCTGTTCTGATGAACGTTGGAGAGGTCCATTCCTTTTGGGAAGTACTGTCTCAGTAAGCCGTTGGTGTTTTCGTTCGATTCACGTTGCCATGGGTTTTGCGCATCACAGAAGTAAACCTTGATATCGGTGTCCAGGCTGAAGCGTTCGTGATCGGCCATCTCTTTGCCGCGATCCCAGGTTAGCGACTTGTAGGGTTCCCGCGGTAACTTATGGGCTTGATTAATGTCTGATCGGGCGACCACTCCAGCTGGGGCTTCTCGGCCACGATAGGATCCGGAGGTCGCGGCGTCGACGGCCGGAGGGTTGGTAACGGAAATACTCGAGCGCATGCCTGCTGTCGGTGACTCGGTCGACTGGAACGGCTATCTCATCGAGACACTTCGCGCCGATCAGCGGCGGGCAAAGCTGCTGCGTATCCGAAAGGCATGATCAACGGCCCGGTCCGCGGCCCCCCTAGTACGGGATTCCTTTGATTCACGCCGAGCCAGTCTCCGACTAAACTGCCAAAGATGGATACGTCGCTGGAACAGCGAGACTGGCATGCGATGCTGGTAGCGGACGTCCTCCGAGCGCTGAATACCGCGCGTGAAGGGCTCGATTCCGGTCAGGTAGAAAGGCGGCTCAAACGGCATGGCCCGAACGAGATGCCGCGCCGATCGCCAGAACATGGTTTACGCCGGCGCACTGATCGTGCGTGGCCGATCGCAGGGCGTGGTTGTTGCGACGGGTAGCTACAGCCTGGTCGGTTCGCTGGCGCTCGATGTGCTCAACGCAACCGAGACTGGCGGTAAGCCCCCTCTCGTGGAGCGCATGGAGGTATTCACAAAGCGTATCGCAATGGCCGTGCTGATTGCGGCTGCGCTGATTGGCATAACCGGGGTGACCTTCGGCGGTTTTTCCATGCAGGAGATGTTTCTGTTCGCCGTTGCTCTGGCCGTGTCGGCGGTGCCGGAAGGGTTGCCGGTTGCATTGACCGTGGCGCTTGCAATCGGCGCGACACGCATGGCGCGCCGCGGCGTCATCATCCGACAACTCGCTGCCGTGGAGGGGCTCGGCAGCTGCACGCTGATCGCAAGCGACAAGACCGGCACGCTGACCTGCAACGAACTGACGGTGCACGAAGTGCGTCTTCCCGATGGCAGCACCTTCGAGGTGACCGGGCAGGGTTTCGTGCCCGACGGACACTTCCTGCATGAAGGTCTGCCGTTACAGCCCGATGACGCAAGCCGATTGACCGATCTTGCGCGAGCCAGCGTGCTCTGCAACGAAGCGGACCTGCATCACCATGATGCCGGCTATGTCTGGCGCGGCGACCCGACCGACGTCGCGATGCTGACGATGGCGCAATCCGGGTACCGGGTGCTGGCGCTGGCCCAGGGCACGGCACCACCCCACCTGAACGGCCACGTTGCACCGCCCGAACCCGCGGGCCTGACCTGCCTCGGCCTCGTCGGCATGATCGATCCGCTGCGCGAGGGCGTCGAAAATGCGGTCTCCGACATACACAGCGCCGGCGTAAAGACGATGATGATTACGGGAGACCATCCGGTGACCGCGCTTGCAATCTCGCGACAACTCGGACTCGCCGAACGTGAGGACCAAGTCGTCACCGGACGCCAGTTGCAAAAAGCATCGGACAAACAAAAGCCCGTAAAGATTACCGGCACCCGCGTGTTCGCCCGCGTCGCGCCACATCAGAAACTGCAGATCGTCGATGCTGCCCGCGAGGAGGGCCACTTCGTCGCCGTCACCGGGGACGGCATCAACGACGCGCCGGCGTTACGGGCCGCCAATATCGGTGTCGCGATGGGCAAATCCGGCACCGATGTCGCGCGCGAGGCCGCGGAAATGGTGATCTCTGACGATCACTTCGCGACGATCACAGCCGGTATAGAGGAAGGCCGCATTGCCTACGACAACATCCGCAATGTCATCTATCTGCTGATCTCGACAGGCTTTGCCGAAGTCGTGCTCGTCGCCCTGGCATTATCGACGGGCTCGCCGTTGCCGCTGCTGCCGGTACAGCTGCTGTGGCTCAATCTGGTCACGAACGGCATTCAGGACGTCGCCCTGGCCTTCGAGCCCGGCGACGACGATGTCCTCGCCCGTTCGCCGCGGCCGCCGCAAGAACCCATATTCAACAAGCTGATGATCGAGCGCACGGTCGTTGCGGCACTCGTCATGGGCGTGATCGGCTTCGCGCTGTTCAAGTGGGCACTCGCCAACGGCTGGTCGGAGCCGGCCGCGCGCAATGCACTGCTACTGCTGATGGTGCTGTTCGAGAACGTGCACATCTTCAACTGCCGCAGCGAGGTCCGTTCGGCGTTCAGCCGCTCACCACTGAAAAGCCCCGTCCTGATGATTGGCATGCTACTCGCGTTCTCGATCCACGTATCGATGCTGTACCTGCCGTTCGGAAATACGCTGCTGGGCACCGAGGCCGTCTCGATCGACAACTGGCTGTTCATCTTTGCCCTGAGCCTGCCGATCCTTGTGGCCATGGAACTGCATAAAGTGAGCTGGCGCATGCGCGGCAATTAGTGTCCGCCGGGCCGGGTCGTTACACTAATTGACCGGACTAGTCACCCGAAATCTGAGGGAACATTGCCGGACACGATCATCTACCTCGATCCCGCCAGCCCCCAGAATCTGCAAAAGCGGATTCGGCAGAAACTCATGGATGCATTTCTTTCCGGCGCACTTGTTCGGAATTCCCTTCTGATCGCTGACCCGATGGTGTCCGCTTCTGGCTGCGACTTCAACCGGTGGGCGCAACACCTAGACTCTACGTATAGAGAGGAGGGTGTTGCAGTCAATATCCAATGTCTGCTGGACCTGCCATGACTTCAAAAACCACTATATACCCGGTCAGTAAGCCCCAAAACCGTGTCGCCAAGGGTTCGCCACCAGAGTTACTCAGCCGTGCGATCTGCGTCAGCATCCTCGCTGTCGACCAACAGAATCCGGCACCTTAGCCGGGTAAGCTCGGCATAGATTGGCCGGCGTTTGAAGAAAGATGGCGCAATCAATACGTCTTGCTCGACTTTCACGAGTTCATGAATCTGCGCCGCATCGTGTTCCGACAAAAACTCGAACGCAACCTGCAGTTCGGCTTTGGCGGCGAGTTGTTGTATCTGACGTTGTGCGCTGGCGACCGCGTCCTTGTCGATCTGATCCGCTCGCTGCGGCGTAAATTTCTCGCTACTGCCGCTGACGCGGGATATCTCCCGCGTGAAAGGTAGACTCGCCGCCCGGCGCCACCGGTCATCACTCACGAATACTGTGGTGAGTTCAGCATGCGCACCGGCCAGATGTTCGGTGACGGCACGCCAAAGCTCTGACAGCGGGCTCGTCTCGGTTACCGCTAACAGTACTCGGCGCTTGTTATTTGTGCTGTTCATCTCGGTCACGATGTGCAGAAAACTGCTTACGGCCTTTCGCGTATTTGATGAGCCGATCCTCTACCTTCCGGTTAACGGTGTCCTCTGGAAACTGACCGCTCTCGTCGCGCTCTCCTGCGGCCGTGTCGGTCAGAATCGCTACAGCTTCATCGATGTGTTGCACCGCGTATACGCTGAACTGTTTATTCTGAACCGCGTCAACCACAGCTTCCTTGAGCATCAGGTGCTTGATGTTGTCACGTGGAATAATGACACCGTGCGATCCGTCGAGTCCTCGCTCCCGGCATACCTCGTAAAAGCCTTCGATCTTCTCGTTAATGCCACCAACGGCCTGCACGCGACCGAGCTGGTTGATCGAACCGGTGACGGCGAGGTTTTGCCGAATTGGAACACCGGATATCGACGACAGCAGCGCACAAAGTTCCGCGACCGACGCACTGTCTCCTTCGACGCCGCCGTAGGATTGCTCGAAGACCACACTGCCATGCAGCGACAGCGGCATTTCCGGCGCGTATCGTGCCGATAGCGCTGCCGACAAGATCAGCACACCTTTGGAGTGAATCGCCCCGCCAAGCTTTACTTCGCGCTCGATGTCGACCACCTCACCGGTTCCGACCCGGGTTGTTGCTGTAATCCTTACGGGGTGTCCGAATCGGGCCTCTCCCAGGTCGAATACCGAAAGTCCGTTTACCTGTCCGACGCAATCGCCCGATGTATCGATGAGCAGCGTGCCCCGCTTGATGGCGTCGACGACCTTACTCTGCACCCGATCCAGCCGGCGATCGCGTTGCCGAATCGCCTCGATAACATCTTCGACGTCGACATGATCCGCGTCGCGCCGCCTGGCCCAGTGATCTGCCTGCATCAGCAGGTCGTCCAGTGATCGCATATGCATCGAGAGACGCTCACTGTCCTCAGCGTGCCTCGCACGTTGCTCGATGACTCTCTGGATGGCCTCGCGGCTGAATCGCAGCAGGTCGCGTTGTTGTACCCGTTCACCAATCAGGCGCGCGTATGCCTCTACGTTGCCCAGCGTACGCTCCACATCATCGTCGAGATCGGCGGCAACTTTGAAAAGACCGCTAAACTCCGCGTCGTATGCGCACAGCAGATAATAGAGCCAGCGCTCGCCGATCAGCATGATCTTGAGATCGAGGGGAATCGGTTCCGGCTTCAGCATTGTCGTACCGGCGAAACCCAGCGTCTCCGCCGGAGACTCTATACGGACTTGCTTGGTGAACAGCGCCTGCTTGAGTGCCTCCCACACGAACGGTCGCCCGAGCACACGGTGTATGTCGAGCACCAGGTATCCACCGTTGGCCTGCAGCAGTGCGCCGGACCTGATCATGCGAAAGTCCGTGAGTAAAGCACCCATTTCGGCACGGTGTTCCACTTTTCCGATCAGATTCGGATAACTCGGATTCGGTTCGTAGATGATCGGTGCCGATGCACCGAATTCGTTGCTGACGACCAAATTGACTTCGTACGTCGCGAAGAGTGCCGACGAATCGTGTGAGAGAAACGGCAGCGCCGGCTCCTCCGAACGACGAAAGTCCTGCGCGTTTTCGATGATGTCCTGCTGCACCTCATCAAGATAGCTGATCACATTCGGGAACGGCTCATACGTTCTCTTCAGGTCATCCAATAGCACGCTAACGGCATGCGCGGTAACGCTCTGATCCAGTTCGCGAACGCGCTCGTGATGATGCTTGCGCAGCTTGGGGATGGTTTCTATGCGGGCTTTGAGCTCTTCGCTCAGAAGCTTTATCGCTTTCTTGATCGACTTGCGCCTGGCTTTAGGGAGCTTGTCGAACTCCTTGTCATCGATGACCTTGTCGTCGCTGAGCGGCGCCAGCACATACCCGGTTGGCGTCTGCAGCACGGCGATCCCCTCCCGAGCCGCCTGCTCATTAAGGCTCCGCCATTGTTCTTCAACCTCTTTCTGTGTCTCCGCTTCCAGTGCTTTGAGTTGGTTGCTGTAGTCGTCGCTTTCGAAGGCGGCCGGAATAGCGAGCCGTATTTCCTCGATGAGCGCGCGCATTTTGTCGCGAAACTCGACGCTCCTGCCAGGCGGCAACCGCAGCGCCTTCGGTCGTTCCGGATCCGAGAAGTTGTTTATGTAGCACCAGTCGTCGGGCGCACCCTTTTCTCGCGCACGCTCTTTCGCCAACTCCTCTACGAGCCCGTGGCGATGGCTGCCCAGCGGTCCGAGCACGAAAACGTTATAGCCTTCGCGGTCCATCTGGATACCGAAGCGAATGGCGTCGATCGCGCGTTGTTGGCCGAGGTACGCCGCGGCGGCCGGTTTCTTTTCACCCGCCTTCGTGTCAATCGCCAGGGGCTCGCAGATCCGGCGAAGATCGCTTACAGGGACAGCCAGGCGGCGGATCTGATCCGAGATACCGGGCACAGCCAATCTCCCAATACGCTGCTGGGGAGTCAATGAAACCACATCGAAACAGCGCGATGTCACTAGGGGTAACCCGAATACCGTGCCATCGGTAATTGTGGTTTACTCGTTAGCGACTCTTCGGTTCACGCCAACAATCTTGCGTTCCAGTATCTTGCTGGACAGCCCGCTGCCGCTCAGCGTATCAATACCCGCCAGTGAATAGTCGTTGGTAGTGACGATTGCCTGCGCCGCCAGTAATCCACTTTTTACGGCCGGACCGATGCCCTCACACATATCGCGAGTCGCGAGTCCAACGGCGTCGCCGACGATGTAAGCGTTGCCTTCACTGACGGCATCAACGTTGCCGTGCAGGAAATAACTGTAGCCTGTCGGACGATAGTGCTCGTAGCTGACGAGACCGCGTTTTTCCAACCTGCGGACAAACCTTTGCCAGTGATCCTGCAGCTTGGCCTTGCCGTGCTTCAGCTGAACGGCCATGCCCCCTAAGCCCACGTTGATATGACCATTTGCTTTCGGCACATACCAGGCATAACCCGGTAAGCCGTCGTCGAAGAACCAAAGGTGACACGCCGCATCATGCCAGTCATACCGAAACTCCTGCTCGTAGGTTGCCGTCTGAAGCCAGCTACAGCGCGGATTGCGCCTACGAAACAGTTTCCGGTATACCGGGCAGGCAGTGCCGCCTGCACCGATAAGGTAGTTGCAGCGAAACTCGTCGTCGATAACGTAGTCGCCATTGACACGTTGGATGTCGCGAACCTCGTGCTGCAATACCTGTGCACAGGAGCGGCGCAACAGAAAGTCATCGAACTCCAGTCGCCGAATCGAATGCTGCGGGGACTGCAACTTCTTGGTGAACCCCTTCCAGTGCAGGTGCAGCTGTTCGAAAGTCATGAAGCTCAGCGGATAGTCGCGCGGGTCGAGTTCGAGATCGGTCATGACCTGCGGTGTAACCCAGCCCGCACACAGCTTGGTGCGCGGAAACTTCGCGCGATCCAGTACGACGACGTCTAGCCCCGCCTCGCGAAGCTTCCACGCACACGTCGAGCCTGCCGGGCCGCCGCCGACGACGATGGCGTCCGCCACATGCATGTCAATGATCCCGCGATTGGCGCCGATACTGGTAGTGGCGAGTCCATGGCACGTGGGCATTGCCGTGTGGCGCGAACAGGACCTGGTACAGCTGCAAGGTGCCGGACTGGAACCCGGCCATCGAGCCGGCGAGATAGAGGCGCCACATGCGCACGAATTCGTCGTCGTACATTTGCGTAACCCTCTCGGCCTCGGCTTCGAAATTCTGCAACCAGGCCGAACAGGTACGCGCATAGTGCAGCCGCAGGTTTTCGACATCGATGACCGAGAATCGATGCGGCTCGAACACCTTCATCATCTCACTCAGACTCGGAATGTGACCACCGGGGAAGATGTATTTCGTGATCCATGCGTCCGTTCTGTCCGGATGGCTACGACCAATGGAGTGGACCAGACCAAAGCCTTCGGGCTTGAGGCTGCGTTTGATCAGTGCGCCAAGCCGACTGAAGTTTGCGAGCCCGACATGCTCCAGCATGCCGATCGAGACGAACCGGTCGCATCGCTGATCGATGCGGCGATAGTCCTCGTGTACGAAAGTCACTCGATCATCCAGGCCCTTGGCCGCGGCCCGTTCTCTCGCGAAGCGTACCTGTTCGCCGGACAGGTTATACGCGATGACATTGACGCCATAGTGTTCAGCCATGTGCATCGACAGGGCGCCCCAGCCGCAGCCGGCTTCGATGACCGTTTGTCCGGGCTGCAGATTCAGTTTGCGACAAACGTGCTCGAGCTTGGCAACCTGGGCTTCGGCCAGCGTCGCCGCCGGCGTGTCGTAGTAAGCACAGGTATAAACCATGCGTTCGTCGAGCCACAGTTTGTAGAAGTCATTGCCGAGGTCGTAGTGGTGGTGAACGTTGTGGCGCGAGCGTTCGTGTGAATTGGCGCTAATGGCTCGCACTATCGAACGAATCTTGGGGCCATAGTAACGGCGATCCTTTTTGCGGGTAAGTGCCGCGGTAATCTCATTGACGAATGCCGGGAAATCGCCGTGAATCTCGATGAGCCCCTTGCTGTAACACTCGCCAAACCCGACATTAGGCGCTCGCAGGAGTTCGACCAAGGCGCGTCGCCCTCGCAACTCCATGCAAGCAAGCGGGCGTGCCTCCGTTACAGGAAATTCATCGCCGTTCCAAAGACGGATCGAGATGTTGGGATTGCCCACCTGGCTCATGATCCAGCGGACCACGTAGTGATCCAGACCTCGTTCGGCGAGCCCTCGACTGGTTTCGATCTGCATGCGAATTACCTCCCTGCGGAAGCGTCGCTATTAGTCTGAACGCGGTATAAAGTATAGACCATCGGGAATTACCGAAGTGCTTTAGTAATCAAGGGGCTTACCAACAACCCTCCTTGCAGATGACATCAGGGTACCTTGCACAATATTACTGGAAAGTCAGTAACTTACCCCCACAATCCTGCATCTGGGGGTTGCAGGCGGCCGAGGTCACAGGTCATGGCCGGCTGTCGGTCGTCTCGTAGCATCAACCCGCCATCCAGGTCCACGAACTCTGACAGGCTGGCCACGAGTGTGGCGGGCGCCATCGCGAGTGACGTGCCGGTCATGCAGCCTGTCATCAGCCGAAAACCGGCCGCCTGCGCCGCCCTGGCAAGAAACAGCGCCTCGGTGAGGCCGCCGGTTTTGTCCAGTTTGATGTTGATGAAATCGTACAGGCCACGCAATTTCGGCAGCGACTCGCGTGTATGACAGGACTCATCCGCACACGTGGGAACCGGTCCGGAATAATTGCGCAGAGCCTCATCCTGGCCTGCGGGCAGGGGCTGCTCAATCAGCACAACACCCAGGTCGGCGAATCCTGGCGCCATCGCGGCAAGATGATCGAACGACCACGACTCGTTCGCATCGATCGTGAAGCGGGTCTCCGGTAGCGCTTTGCGAACGGCGCGAACGCGCTCGATATCTTCATCCTCACCGCCCAGTTTGAGCTTTATGATGGGCCAACCGAGATATTCGAGCGCCTGCGCATACATCGCTTCAGACTTGTCGAGACTGATCGTAAAGTCCGTGAGCACAAATTCAGGCTTATTGAGTCCCGCGATCTCCCAGGCGCTGCGATCGTCACGTTTTGCTTCGAGATCCCACAGCGCACAGTCGACCGCATTTCTTGCGGCACCCGCCGGCAGCGTGTGCAGCAGTTCCTCACGGCTGAGACCCTTTTCGAGCACGCCGCGTATTGTCTCGATCTGCGCCATAACAGATTCGACAGATTCACCGTAATGATCCTGCGGCTCACACTCACCGCGCCCTCTCGCTTCGCCATCGGTCACGGTTACAACAACGACGGTCGTCACCGTCTGGGCGCCGCGGGCAATCCTGAACGTCCGCGCCAATCGCCAGTCTTCAGTCGTAACGGTCAATCGCATAGCGGAAAACTTTACCGTGATTTCATCCTGTCACTCAACGTTGCTCAATCGGCCGTGCCGGCGCAAGATATCGCGGACCTCGTCGATGGGCAGCCCCGGCGCGGTATTTCCGTCGCGCCCGACCATCGTCTCGCCCGCGAACAGTGCATTCATGATCGCCTCGTCCATTGCTTGTATCGCTGCCTCGTAAAAGACGCTGAGGTTACCCTCACCGAGCATCTCTACTTTCACGGAACCGAAATTCGATTCGATGACCGCCTCGTTCGCCGTCGAAAACGCGACGAACAGGTCGCCGGATTCATTCGACGCGATGCCGCCCGATCGCGCAATGCCAAGCGTCGATCGCCGTGCCAGGCGTTTCAGCTGGTGCGGCAGTAGCGGCGCATCCGTGGCGACGACGCCGATGATGGATCCAAGGTCGCTGTTCGGTGGTTCATCCGTCGGGAAATTCACGCCGATGGGGATACCTGCAACGGTCATCAGGTGACGCTTGCCGAAGTTCGACTGCACGAAAGCGCCGACCGTATAGCGGCTGCCCTCGACCTCGACGACGCGCGATGCCGTTCCCGAACCGCCCTTGAACTGGTACGTGGTCATACCGGTTCCACCGCCGACGTTGCCTTCGTCGATAGGACCGCCCCTGGCGTCCGCAAACGCGGCACGCACATGTTCCGCGGTAACATGATGTCCGTTGATATCGTTCAGCATTCCGTCGAAGGTCTCCGCGGCAACCGGCAGCCAGAACGGCTGGTCGGCCTTGGCATCGATAGCCACCTGCTCCGTCATCCACTGCGCGGTGACGTCACGGGCGAGCCCGCAGGAGTGTGTGTTGGTGATCACGACGGGGCCCTCGAAGCGGCCTCTTTCTTCGATGAACGCAGCGCCCGACATCTCGCCATTGCCGCCCATGTTGAAGAAGCCGGCGTAGACCGGTGCCGTGCCCTTCGCGCGGCCCCGCGGGAAGATCGCCGTGACGCCAGTGCGCACCGGCCCCTTGCCGACAACGAGCGGTCCCTCACCCTCGATGAGCGTGCAATAACCGACCTCGACACCGCCGACGTCCGTTATGGCGTTGATTTCCCCGGGCATACCCGGGAAAGGAACGCCCAGGCCGCGCGCCCGTGGCCGGCCCGACGGCGTCTGCCGATGCGCGTTGCTTAAGCGCATGTCAACACGCGTTCCGAAATAGCCTTACAACGACAGCGATTTTCACTATCCCCTAGAACGAGTACCTGAAATCAAGACCATAGGTGCGCGGCGTATTCGGCGAGTAGTTGTAGCTGGGGATGAAGAAAGAGCTGCCGCCGAATATTTGTGCGATGGCATCATCGTCAAACAGGTTACGAGACCAGGCCGTAACCGACCAGTTGCCCTCTGCCGATCCAAGACCCACGCGCAGATTCACCAAAGTGGTTTCTTCGAAGATAAAGAACGGATCGTTGTCGGCCCCGAGGAAGCGATCATCCTGATAAAAGACATCGGCACGAGCCGTCATCTCAAGCGTATCGGAGATGGGCCAGGCATACTGCCCTCCAACATTCCACTGCCACTCTGGCGCGTTGGCGAGCTGATTCCCGGTATTGTCGCCGAAGTCAGTGTAGGTGGAATCGGTGTATCCGACGCTGCCGAACAGCTCGAGCCCGTCCATCGGAAGCGCGGTAATTTCAATTTCCGCTCCCTTGCTGCGAGCGGAGCCGGCGTTCGTCTGAATAAACCCGCCGGCCGCCGCCAGGAAGAACGATTCCTGTTTGTCGTCGTAATCCATGTAAAACGCAGCCGCGTTCAGGCGGACAGTGTTGTCTGCCAGCTGTGACTTGAAGCCCAGCTCGTAGGATTTGACACTTTCCGGACCGAAACTCAGTGGCGTCGTGCCGGAGTTGATATTCGCATTGAAGCCGCCTGCATTGAATCCCTCACTGTATTTCAGGTACGTGAGAATATCTTCCGTTGGCCGGAATTCCAGACTGACTTGCGGCGTGGTCTCCGAATCATCGCGACTGGTGCCGCAACCGAAAGCCGGGTCAGCGCAGTCGATGACGCCGAAGCCGAACTGCTGGCTAAGCGGGTCAGAGTTCTGTGTAAAGGCGAAGTCCTTCTCGTCCTTGGTATAACGCAATCCGGCGGTAACCGCCCAGCGGTCGGAGAAGTAATAGGAGCCCGAAACAAACGCGGCGTAGGAATCTGTCTCTATGTCTGCGTTCGAGACAATAAAGGTAGAGTCAAGGGGCAGGCCGAAGTCGGTTGGGTTCTGGCCACTACCAATTAACGAGAAAAAGAACGGATCGACAAACGCACCGCCGAATGCAAACAAGGTGTCTCGACCATTTACAACATCTTGTACAGAAGTGAAGTCCTGGTTGAAGTAATAAAACCCGGCAACCCATTTAAATTCATCACTGGCGGGCGAAGCAATTCGAAACTCCTGGCTGAACTGGGACTGATCACGGGTATCCTCAAACACCGACAATTCAAGCGGCGAGTAATCACCGTCAACCAGGCTGTGCTCATCAATATTCCGCGACGCGGTGATTGACGTAAACTCATAGCCATTATCCATCGTGTACTCGACCGTCGCCGAAATACCATCGATGTCACGATCTTCAAACCCCAACTCCGGGATGCTCACGACACGATCGAAATTTTTCGGCTCGTCCGGAGCCGCCGTCACATAGTTATTGCCGTTCCCTTCGTCTTTGCTGTAGTCGGCCGAAAGCGTTATGGCCAGCTTGTCGGTCGGCGCGAAAAACAATTGTCCTCGCGCAAACAGATTGTCAACGACGTTCGCCGTGCCGCCAAACGTATTGTCAAGGTAACCGTCCCGGTCGGATTTCGAGACCGTAAGTTTGCCCATAACCTTGTCCGAGAAGGCCCCGCTCGCAGTAGCGCCGATCCTCGTGTAATCGAGGTCCCCGACAGACCCGATGATTTCGAAGTAGCCGTCCTCCGAGGGTTTTCGCGTTGTGATGTTGAGCGCCCCCGTGGTGCTGTTCCGGCCGAACAGCGTTCCTTGCGGTCCCTTGAGGACCTCCACACGCTCGATGTCCATCAATCCGGAGTT
>Ga0224508_10001364_pt1 | contig 21982 bp, 19 predicted proteins | sample SF_Jan12_sed_USG_4_FD_170157 | JGI IMG/M metagenome (GOLD analysis project Ga0224508, IMG submission 170157) | Sediment microbial communities from San Francisco Bay, California, United States - SF_Jan12_sed_USGS_21 | ecosystem: Environmental > Aquatic > Marine > Sediment | place: USA... | reverse complement strand
GTTCGAGGAGGTGGCGAGTGGCGTCGATCGGGCCGGTGAGCATCAGCACAGGATCGACCCCGACGAGACAGGTGTCGACCACCTTGGCCTTCGGTTGCAGGCCGAGCTCGCCCGCCTTGTCGGCGGTCATGATGAGCACGGCCGCCGCGCCGTCGGAGATCTGCGAGGACGACCCGGCGGTGTGCACGCCGTTCTCTCGGGCCACCGGCTTGAGGGCGGCCAGTCCCTCCATCGTGGTCTCCCGGAGGCCTTCGTCGCGCTCGACCCGGTGGGTGGTGCCGGTCGGCTTGCCATCGTCGTCGAGGTCGGGAGCGTCGATCGGGTGCACCTGGGCGGCGAACCGGTCCTCGGCCCAGGCCCGAGCGGCCAACTGCTGGGACCGGTAGCCGAACTCGTCGGCGTCGGCCCGGGTGACGTGCCACTTCTCGGCCACCCGTTCGGCGCCCTCGAACTGGCTGGTGAACTCGAACTGATCGAAGTACGACTTGGGGATCGGCACGCCGAGCCCGAGCTTCTTCGACGAGTTCATCCCGATCGGGATCCTGCTCATCAGCTCGACCCCGCAAGCCACGGCAACGTCGACGACGCCCGCTTGCACCAGCGCGGTCGCCATGTTGGTCGCTTGCTGCGAGGACCCGCACTGCGTGTCGACCGTGGTCGCCGGTACCTCCTTGGGAAAGCCGGCCGCCAACCAGGCCGTGCGGCCGACGTTGAACGACTGCTCGCCGACCTGGCTCACGCACCCGGTGACGACCTGCCCAACGACCGACGGATCGACGCCGGCGCGACGGAACAACTCCTGTTGGACCTCACCCAGCAGATCTACCGGGTGGACGGTCGACAACCCACCGTTGCGGCGCCCGATCGGGCTGCGGACAGCTTCGACAATGACGACATCACTCATGAGTCGAGCCTACGACGCTGACGTGCTGCGACGTCAAGCGGCGGAGCGCTCGTCGTCGGTGGTATACGGTCGGGCGGAGCGTGCCAGAGCGGCCCGGGCCTCGGCCAGACCCTTGCGACCGACCCGGATCGTGCGCTCGTCGAGCTTCCACATGTCGTCATCGAGATAGATGAGGTGCAGCTGGGCGTGTCCCATGTCGACAAGTATCACGAAGGGGTGTGACAGCGAACGGCTCGCGGTGGCCCCCAGCCGGATTTAGGGGCTTTTCTCCCTGCTCAGGCGATCGGAGAGGACCGACGATGTCTGCAATGGAGTCACCGGGAACGCCCCCGGCCGATGAGCCGGACCAGCGCATAGAGACGCTGACCAGGCGGGTCGCCGAGCTCGAGCGCCGCCTGGCCGCCCTCGAACGCCCTGCAGCCAGCTCGCAGCCGTGGACCCCGCCGGCCGCGACCCAGCCCCTCCCGCCCCCGCCACCCACACCACCGCCACCGGTCGGCCGACCGTTCCCCGTCCCGCCACCGGCCGCCGTTCCCGGCCGCCGCATTCCCGGTGCGCCACCGGTCCATGTCGCCTACCGCTCCCCGATCAGCTCGGAGACGTTCCTCAAGTGGGCCGGCCTCGGACTGGTCGTCCTGGCAGCGATCTTCCTGGTCGCCACGGCGATCGACCGGGGCTGGATCGGTCCCGAGCTCCAGCTGCTCGGAGCGACGATCATGGGGTTCGGCCTCCTCGCCGGCGCCTTCCGCCTTGCTCCGGACAACCGGCCGTGGTCGGAGGCGCTCGCTGCCGGAGGCGCCATCGTGCTGCCGGTGTGCGCGATGGCGGCCAACGCAGCGCTCGAGCTGTGGCCGAACGGGCCGGCGCTCGTGGTGCTGGCGGCGGTGACCGTGGGGTTGGCCGTCGTCGCCTACCTGCTCGACCAGCAAGCCGTTCTCGCCATCGCCGCCACCGGCGCCGCCGTGGGGCCCCTGTGGATCGGCGACGAGCCACCGCTGTCGGTGTTCGTCGTCGCCGGCTGGCTGGCCGCCCTGACGATCGCCGCCATCTCGGCTGCGCTCGTCCGACCGTGGACGGTCGCCCGCCTGGTCATCACCGTCGTGACCACGGCGACGATCTTGGCGGTGGCCGTCGACCAGGGCGGCGACCTCGACCGCGCCGAGCGGGCGATCGCGCTGAGCCTCCTCGTGGTCGTCGCCGCCGTGACCTGGGCGGCCCCGGCGATGGCGTCGATCATCGGCACGGCGGCCAGCGGCTGGCTGCACGCCCTCGATCACCGGTTCGTGCTCTACCTGCCAACGTGGGTGTGGGCTACCGCGGTGGCGGTGGTCGACCCGTCGACCGATCGGTCCGTCGGGGCCATCGGGCTCGTCGTCGTGATCGCGTTCACGATCGCGGTACTTGCAGGGTGGACCGTGCTCAACCGCGAGCTGACGCTGTCGCACCTGCTCGGGGTCGGGATCCTTCTCACCATCTCATTGTCGTTCGTGCTGACCGACGCCGCCGTCGTGCTCCTCGCGATCGCAGCCCAGGCCGCGGCGACCGCCGTGCTCGCATGGCGATTCGGCGACCGCCTGCTCGTAGCCCAGGCGGCCGTGCTCGGCGCCGTCTCGTGGCTGTGGGCCGTCGGGGTGATGCTGGTCGGGCTGTTCGAGTCGCTCAGTGCCGCCCAACACCTCGCCGATGCCGTCGTGGTGGTGCTTGTGGCAGCGGCGGTGGCTGCCGTGGCCATCGTGGCGACCGATCCGGCGATCCGAGCGGGGATGACTCGATTCCTCGCCGTCCTCGCCTGGATCGGTGGGCTCCTCTGGGTCGGATCCGTGTTCTCCCAGGCCCCCCAGGGCCAGGTCATCATCTCGGCGGTGTGGGCTGCCGCCGCGGCCGTCGCCCTCGTCGTCGGGATCCGAGCCGGAGAGCCGCTGCTCCGGGTGCTCGGGCTGTCGACGTTGGTCGTCGTGCTGGCCAAGCTGCTGACCGTCGACCTGGCCAACATCGACACCCTGTGGCGGGTCGGGCTGTTCTTCGTGATCGGGGCCGGTCTCCTGCGCCTCGGCTACCTGCTGCCGTCGCTCTCGGCCGAGTTCGACGCTCGCTCGGAGAGCGGCGACGGCGGGGCCACCGCCGGCCGGTCGCAACCGCCGCCGGCCCCGGACGCGCCACCGCCGGCCCCGGACGCGCCACCGCCGGCCCCGGACGCGCCACCGCCGGCCCCTGCCTGAACGCTCGCCCGCCCGGCCCCCCGATCGCGACGTCCGCTAGCTTGAGCTCATGACTCGCTATGGCATGTCCGTCCCGATCGCCGGTACCCGTCTGTCCGAGCATCAGGAGCTGTTCCGGGAGCTCGTCGATCTCGGCTACACCGACGCCTGGTCATCCGAGGCCGATGGCTCCGACGGGTTCACGCCCCTCGCGCTCGCCGCGGCCTGGGCCCCTGAGCTGCGGCTCGGCGTGGCGATCATCCCCGCCTACACGCGCGGCCCGGCGCTCCTCGCCCAGAGCACGGCAGCGCTGGCCGACGCGGCGCCCGGGCGTTTCGTGCTCGGCGTCGGTTCGTCGTCGAACGTGATCGTCGAGCGGTGGAACGGGATTCCGTTCGAAGAGCCGTACAAGCGCACCCGCGACGTCGTTCGCTTCCTCAAGCTGGCGCTCGGCGGTGAACGGGTGGAGGAGAGCTTCGACACGTTCGAGGTCAAGGGCTTCCGCCTGGGCATCGTGCCCGCCGAGCAGCCGCCGATCCTGATCGCCGCCCTCCGGGAAGGCATGCTGCGTCTCGCCGGCCGGGAGGGTGACGGTGCGATCATCAACTGGCTCTCGGCCGACGACGTGAAGACCGTGGCGCCGATCGTGCACGCCCAGGGTGAGGGCAAGGAGATCGTGGCCCGGATCTTCGTGTGCCCGAGCACCGACACCGACACCGTTCGGGCCCAGGCTCGGCGAGCGATCGCCGCCTACCTCAACGTGCCGGTGTACGCCGCGTTCCACGAGTGGATCGGCCGGGGCGAGGTGCTCCGACCGATGTGGGACGCCTGGGCCGCCGGCGATCGCAAGAAGGCGCTGGAGGTCATCCCCGACGAGGTGGTCGACGACATCATCATCCACGGCCCGCCGGAAGCGTGCCGCGAGCACATCGCCCGCTACGTCGAGGCCGGTGTGACCACCCCGGCACTGTCGATCATGGGATTCGCCGACGTCGATCCCCGCCAGGCGATCCGCGATCTGGCCCCGACCTGATTTGGCCGCCGCTGCGACTCAGCGGACGATCGGGATCCAGACCAGCATCAGGTCGGCGATCGAGATATCGCTCTTCTCCAGCGGTACCTCGACCGCTTCGATGACGGTTGCCTTGGTCGACCACTCGTCGTCGATCTCGATCATCGCCTCTTGCAGGTCGAATTCGAGCTCGTTGAGATCCTCGACCTTCTCGGCCACCCGGTTGCGGGCCGATTCGAGGCGGGCTTCGCTCGACGCCCGCTGACGGTTGCCGGACGACATCCGACGGGCGGCGCTCGCCAGGCCCCGGCTCCGGCTGCGTCCACCCAGCAGCCCGCCGAGCACGCTGGCGCCGATGTCGATGATGTGCTGCTGCTTGCGGCCCTCGGTCTGCACCTCGAGCTCGGCCACCCGGTCCTCGGCCTTCGCCAGCGCCGCCTCGATCGACGACTGCTTCTTCTCGAGCTTCGCCCGGATCTTGGCCGCCTCCTCGTCGGCCGCCTCTTGGGCCGCGCCGTCGCACCGGAGCTGGAAGTCTTCGATCGCCTCCCCCGGACGCGACCACAGCTTGAGGTCCGGGTTGTGGTGGAGCTGGTAGGTCCGATCACCGTGGAGGGCCGCCTTCAGGTCGGCCTTGGCCGAGCGGGCCATCCCCGCCGTCAGCTCGATCGGTGGCAGGACGAACACGGCGCCGTCACCTCCGTCGGCGGTGAAGTCGCGGTCGTCGAAGTCGACGGCGATCGCCGCGTCGAAATCGGGTCCGTCGGCGCCGAGCGGCACGATCGCCTCCCACTCCTCGGTGTGGCGGAGCTTGGCCTTGGCCTCGTCGAACAGCAGCTCGACCCGGGCGGCCAGGACGGCCTGGAGCCGATCGCCCTCGGGATCGCCGCCCACCTCGGCCAGCCACGGGGCGGCGGCGGTTGCGTGACGGGCCGGCAGCGAGTCGGGGACGGCCGGGGCGACGCTCGACTCGTCGTCGGCGAGGGGGGCGCTGACGGTGGCCGGCTGGTCGGCGGGGCGGGGCGGGACCGGGCCTCCGGTGGCTGCTTCGCTGCCGGTCTTGGTGCCGGCTGCGGTCGCCGGACGCGCACCGGCGCCGGCCAGGGCGGCGATCTCAGCGGCCATGAGTTGGGTGATCTGGTCGCCGGTGAGGGGGCCGGCGAGGTAGCTCATCGCCCAGCGGGTCGTGAGCAGCGGCAGCTCGGCCGAGCGGGTCGTCCGGAGTACGAACTGGCGCTTGCCGAGCCCGCTGATCGTGTCCTCGATGGCGGCGAGGTCGGTCGTGCCGGTGGCCGATCGGAGCCCGTCGACGAGGCGCCGCTTGTCCTGCTCGGTCTGGAGCCGCCCGATCAGCCAGGTGCCGGCGTTGCTGATCGCCTTGTAGTCGAGGTCGACCGGGTTCTGGGTCGACAGCACGAGCCCGACGCCGAACGCCCGGGCCTGCTTCAACAGGGTCAGGATCGGCTTCTTCGTCGGCGGGTTGCCGACCGGGGGAGCGAGGCCCATCACCTCGTCGAGGTAGACGAGCACCCGGAGCTCCCCGGTCCCAGCCTGGGTTCGCATCCAGCTGATCAGCTTCGACAGGACGAGCGTGACGGCGAACTGGCGCTCGGTCTCCTCGAGCTGACCGAGCGCCAGCACGGCGGCTCGAGCCTTCCCGTCCGGAGCCCAGAGCATCGATTCGATGTCGAGCGGGGCGCCGGTCGCCCACGACGCAAAGCTCGGCGACGCCAGGAGGCCGTTGAGCTTCAGCACGAGCGCGTGACGATCGCCCGCCGGGTAGAACGTCTCGAGGTCGAGCACGCCGAGCTTGCGGATCGGCGGGTCGAGGATCTGGGCCAGGAGGGTGGGCAGGTCGAGGTCGCTGCCGGCCTCCCAGGAGCGGGCGACGAGGTTGGCGAGCAGGATGTGCTCTCGGCCGGAGAGCGGGTCGCTGTCGACCCCGACGAGCGCCAGGAGACCACCGACGGTGCTGTCGATCTCGTCCTGGCGGGCTCCCGGGTCGTCGGTGGTCGGCACCGAAAGCCGGCCGAGCACGTCGAGCGGCACGCCGTTGGCGCTGCCCGGGGTGTAGATGATCGGAGTGGCCGCCGCCTGCAGTCGACCGATGTCGTCGCCCCCCAGATCCCACGATCCGAGCCCGTCCCGCCATTGGCCGGCGACCTCCGCTGCGAGCTCCGGCACCGACCTCTGCTGCACGCGGGCCGTGCCCTCGTCGATCCACGGCTCGAAGTCGGCGGGGGCGAGGTCGGGGAAGGTGAGGCAGAGATTGCCCAGGTCGCCCTTGGGATCGATCGCCAGCACGGGAACGCCGGCGAGCAGTGCCTCCTCGATCAGCACGACCCCCAACCCGGTCTTACCGGAGCCGGTCATGCCGACGATGACGCCGTGGGTGGTGAAGTCGGCGCTGTCGAGGAGCACGGCCTCGCCGGTGCGGTCGCCCGAACCGCCATCGATCGTCTCCCCGACGAACAGGTGCCCTGATGGTCGTTCCATGGGCAACACCCTAACGACGGTCCCGAGGTCAATCGTGGCCCGAGATGCGAGGTTGTTCGTCAGTCCGGTCCACCGCGGGATCGTCGGGAGCTGATCGAGCGGCCGAGCTGACCGACGCGCCGACCGTGGCCGCGGCGACCGTTGCGAGGTGCTCGGTCAGCTCGTCGAGCGACGAGGCGGCGTTGAGCCCGCTCGTGCTCGGCATCAGGTAGACCGGTCGACCCCCGAGATCGATGTCCTGCCACCCGGCCACCGCCCGCCGGTCGACGGCTGCCCGCCAGCCGGCGAGGCCGATCATCAAGCACGAATCGGGTCGGAGCCAGCGGCACAGCCCATGCAGGCGGCCGATCCCGGCCTCGAACTCCTGACGAGACAGGTCGTCGGCTCGCCTCGTCGTGCGCTTCACGATGTCGGAGAAGCCGACGCCGTGATGGTCCAACGCATGAATGGGCTGCCGGTCTCTGCTCACCAGCCCTCCGGCGAGGGCCGCCGGCCAGAACCGATTCCCGGGACGGGCGAAGCCGATACCGGCCGCGGCGGCGGCGGGAGACGGGTTCAAGCCGATGACGAGCACGCGCATCGCCGGCCCGATGAAGTCGGGCAGCGAGTCGAGCCGTCTCAGCCGGTGAGGGCCGGCGAGCTCGAAGCCGGCTCCCTCGACGAGCGCCGACCAGGCCGGGCCCCGTCGAGCCCGGCGCACGACGTCGACCGTCTCCGGCTCGACGTCGACGAGGTCGCCGACCGCCAGCTCCCGATGCCGGTCGGCCAGCCATCGGGGCACCTGCGGCGCAGTACGGGGGCGACGTGCGTCGGAGGCCACGACCTCACGGTAGAGGCGAGTTCGCTGGGGATCCTTGACAAACGCCGATTCTTGGTCCATAGGGTCCCGGCAGTCCTGACGCCGATCACAGAGGGTCGTTTCACCTGGTCAACGGCGTGCTGATTCTGCCGATCGGTCCAGTTGCGTTACAGTGGCGCAAACAGCGGGATCGGCAGGAATGACGGCGGCCCGCTCACCGTTCTAGTTATCACATGCAGATCGCAAGGTTCTTGGGAGGAACTATGACTGAGGTGGAAGAGCTGGTCGACATCACCTCCATCGAAGAAGCCCTCGCCCTCATCGACGCCGGCCTCGGCGTCATGACCGACCGACAACTCGTTTCGACCTCGGAGGTAACCGATCTCCTGCTCGACGTCCGCTCACTGCTCAGCAGCGAGCCCTCGTCGGTCAGCTGAGGCCCCTGCGGACCAGACCCGCAACGAACTGAGGTCGTGCACCCGCCGCGCCACTCAGACCTGGATAGAAGCTCTTCACCGGAGCGGCCAGACCTTCCGGGCCGCTAGCCCGAACGCGGTCCCCAACGCCGCGCCGGCGAGCACGTCCGAGCCGTGGTGCATCCGGTTGTGGATCCGGCTCGCGCCCACCACGGCGGCCAAGCCAACCCACAACGGGCGCAGCCGAGGCACCGCGTCGCTCAGCAGCACGGCGGTCAATGCGGCGGAGCTGGCATGGCCGCTCGGGAAGCTCTTCGTGCGCGGCCGGCGCACCTCGTACGCCCGGTCGGCGAGCTCGGGCGGCCGTTCGCGGTCGGTCAACCGCTTGATGATGCCGTTGACGACGATCGACTCGATGGCGAGCATCGTCGCCAGGCGGACCGAGTCTCGCCGGCGTGCCGGACTGACGACGGCCATCATGGCACTGATCGCATGCCAGGCCTTCGAGTAGTCGGCTCCTTCGCTGGCGGCGTAGAACATCCAGTCGGCCGCCCGGTTGCCCCGCAGCGGGGCGAACAGTCGATCGACGGCGTCGTCGAAACGGGCGACCGACGACCGCAGCCCCTGTGCCGGTCGTGGTTGGGTCATGTCACGGAGCGCCGGGGCGTGGTCGGCCAAGTGGCCAGTCTACGCACCGGACTCCAACGGGTCCTCAGCTCGCACCGTCGACGGGGACCTGGGCCGCATAGCACTCGTCTCGGCCGAGGCTGAAGCGCTCGCAGTACGCCCACGCGGCGTCGCGGTCGTCGCCGTAGCCATCGATGTAGAAGTTCCAGTACTCACCGGTCCCGCCGACCGAGAGCACCAGACCGGTGTGGCCCGCTTCGACGAGCTCGTCGAAGCGGCTGAGTGCGATCGGCCAGTTCTCGGGCGCGATCCGCACGGAGGCCAGGTTCACCCGATACCCCCCTCGAGGAGGACCGGGCGAGACGTAGACGTCGACGGCGTCGGTCACCACTATCGAGTCGCCGTCGGCGGTGACCTCGACCGCCACTCGGTGCCTGCCGGCCTCGGCTCGGTAGAGGATGAGGGGACCGGGCTCCTCGTCGCTGGCTACACCGTCGACCACGAGACGGAACGCTGCGCCGTCCGGGGCGTCGCGCACGCTAAGGGCATAGCTCGCTCCCACCGGAGGCTCAGCTGCTCCGCTCGGTACACCTGGGCGAACCCGCCCCGCGCGATCGGCGTCGCCGGCCCGAGCCCTCCGATCCCGAGGTCGACCACTCCTCCAGCCACCCGCGGGACTCTAGATCCTCGGGGGCGGTGAGCGGTGTCGGCCGACACCGCGAGAGGTGACCACCTTGAGCGGCCGGCGGGACGGGCCTAGACAAGGCGTCATGGACGACGTAGACGAAGATGACCGCCCCGAGGCCTTCCCGATCAGGATCGGGATCCTGGGCGCGGCCCGGATCGCTCCACGAGCGGTCATCCAGCCCGCCGCCGGGCTGGCCGGGGTCGAGATCACACGGGTCGCCGCCCGCGAGACGTCGAGGGCGGAAGCGTTCGCGTCCGAGCACGACATCGCTGGCGTCGCCGACACCTACGAGGAGGTGGTCGAAGCCGACGACGTCGACGTGGTGTACAACCCATTGCCGATGTCGTTGCACGCCGAATGGAGCATCGCGGCGCTGCGGGCGGGGAAGGACGTGCTGTGCGAGAAGCCGTTCGCGTCGAACGCCGACGAGGCCGAGGAGATGGTTCGGGTGGCCGAGGAGGAGGGCAGGGTCCTGACCGAGGCCTTCCACTACCGCTATCACCCGATGTTCCAGCGAATCCTCGACGAGCTCGCGAGCGGCACGATCGGCGAGGTCGAGCGCATCGAGGCTCGTTTCGACACACCGGTGCCCGAGCCGAACCTTCGCTGGGACTACGCCACCTCCGGGGGCTCGCTGATGGACCTCGGCTGCTATCCGGTCAGCTGGGTCCGACACATCACCGGAGAGGAACCGGAGGTGGTGACGGCCGTGGCGGTCGAAGGCCCCGACCGGGTCGACGCCCGGATGACCGCCGAGCTGGCGTTCCCATCGGCCGTCACCGCAACCGTCGCCAGTGCGATGGACCGGGGACCCTCGATACTGCTGACCATCATCGGCACGGCCGGCCGGATCGTGGCGGCGAACCCGCTGTCTCCCCAGAACGGGAACCGGCTGACGATCGTGACCGAGCGGGGCGCCACCTCGGGTCCGGTGGTCGCAGGCAACAGCTACGAGCACATGCTCCGAGCGTTCGTCGACCACCTCGTCCACGGCTCACCGTTCCCGACCAAGGGGCCGGACGCCATCGCCAACATGGCCGCCATCGACGCCATCTACGAGGCCGCCGGTCTGCCCCGGCGCGGGCTGTGACGCCGACGTAGTATCTCCTCCATGGCCCGGACCGCAGTATCCCGCCGGATACACGCGCCGATCGACGCCGTCTTCGACACGGTCGCCAACATCGAGTGCTTCGCCAGAGCGGTCCCCCACATAACCGAGGTGACGTTCCTCACCGACCGCCGCTCCGGTGTCGGAACCCGATTCGCCGAGACCCGGGTGATGCGAGGCCGGCAGGCCACCACCACGCTCGAGGTCACCGAGTACGAGGAGAACGAGCGGATCCGGCTGGTCTCGGACGAGGGGGGCACCATCTGGGACACCGTCTTCACCCTCTCGGCGGTCGACGGATCCAACGGCGCGACCGATCTCGCCATGGTGATGGAGGCCACCCCGTACAAGCTGTCGGCCAAGATCGTCAACCCCCTCATGAAAGGGATCATTCGGCGGTCGATCGAGGGTGACCTCGACGCCGTCAAGGCCTACTGCGAGTCGGCCGCGTCCAGCTGACCTCCCCGCCGGCGGTCACCGACCGGCGGTCGCCGGTGACGGCATCAGCGGCTTCATCGTCTCGTCGACGATCAGCTCGTCACCGACCGAGATCTCGGCCCCGACCGGCCCGATCGAGCAGCCGACGCCGAATATGCCCTTGTTCTCGACGATCGGGCGGACCGCCTCCGGCAACGCCGGGGCCGACCCGCACCACCGGTGACCCTTGAGCACGACGGCGGGCTCACGGTGACGCTCGCCCGTCTCCTGGTCGACCTGGGGCACAGCGCAGCGAGGCCAGATCAGCCCGTGACGGAGGACGGCATCCCCGAGTCGGAAGCGGCGCCAGGTGTCCTCGACGAACGGCTCATCGGTGGCGACGACCACGTTGGCTCGGAACCGCTCGATGCCGAACGGTTCGGACGCTCGCTCGGCCAGCCACCGGTGCGACGCCGTGTTGGCCACGAGCACCGGGGCCACGTCGGTGAAGGCGATCGTCTGGTCGAAGACGTCGATCGCCTCCGGGATCCGCAGGACCGAGTCCGCTGTCCGCGCCACCAGCCGCACCTCGTCGCCGAGCAGGTCGGAGAACCACCGGGCGGCCTCGTCGCCGGCATCCCCGACGTCGACCTTCACCCCGACCAGTGAGCCGGTCACGGTGTCGGTGGCCGTTGGGCGCTCGACCTCGATCGTCGGGCGCCCCGTGGCTGAGAGGCGGAGCCCGTCGGCAATCGGCTCGGGTTGGACCGTGGCGAGCACGCTCCTCTGCCGCTGGGTGACCGGTGCCAGGCCCGACGCGATCTGCCATTCACGGTCGCCGGCCAGGCCGGTCGCCGACACCGTGGCCGCGGTGACCTCCACCGGCCGGCACGACTTGATCGGATGGAGATGGAGCGACGTCACCGTTCCCGAGGCCATGCGACGGACCCTACACGCCGACCCGGAGGAGCACCCTGCCCGGGGCGAGAGTGGTCACGCCCTGTCGGCGGCCGTCGGGAGGCGCCGCAGCTCGTGAGCGAGGAGCCGGGCGTAGAGGCTCCCGGCCCGCTGCGCCGGGTCCTGTCGCTGCAGATCGATCAGCCAGGTCAGGACGCGGAGCTGGGGTATCGTCGCCCGGTCGAGCCCGATCCGGTTGCTGAAGCGGGCGATGCACCGGTCGACGAGCTTCCCGATATCGGTCCCCGGGTCGACCACGGCCGACAGCGTCGCATCGAGCCGGTCAGGACGGTAGCCGTCGGTCGAGCAGACGGCGAGATGAACGAGGTGGTGCAGCTGGTCGCAGACCGGCGGACCCGAGGGCTCGGCATCGGCCCAGTCGATCACACCTATTCCGGTTCGCTCGTCGTGATGGACGTTCCACGGGCCGAGGTCCCGGTGCTGGCACACGGTGAAACCGGGATCGAGACCCTCGACGATGGCCCGGGCGCGTTCGAGGTCGAATCGGCCGCCGCTGACCGGGCCGAGGTCGCCGGCGAGGTCATCGAACAGCTCGTCGATCATCGTCTGGTACCAGCCGGGCCCGACAGCTCGTCGCGTTCCCTCGGCGAGCGCGGCCAGCCAGTCGGAGACGGCGGTCGCCAGCGATTCGAGCGACGCCGGTGAGGCCAGCTCGGTGAGGGGCCGCCCGGGAACGAACACGTAGGCGCCGACCGGAAACGGCAGATCGGGTTGGATGGTGACCGGAAGCGGGATGTTCGGCACCGGCCCGTCGTTGGCCGCGAGCCAGTGGAGGATGGTGCTCTCCCGGGCCTGGGCCGCGACCTCCTCTTGGCAATCGGGGGCCTTGACCACGACCGAGGGCTCGCTGGCGCCCGGCGGGAAGACGAAGAGCATCGGCTGGTCGGTGGAGCTGCCGCCGACTCGCAGCAGGGCGAGCGGGGCCGGACCGCCGTCCGGGTGGCCTGCAACGCCAGCGGCGGCCAACGCTCGGACGGCCAGGCCAGGACCGGTCGACCCCGAGCCGTCGGGCCCGGGAAGGGAGGCGACCAGGCCAAGCCGCTGGCCACGTCGCGGGTGCAGCAGCCAGGGGTGCCCGGACAACTGCGAGGCGCATCGCTCGACGGCACCGACCAGCAGCCTCCGAGCTGCAGCACCAACCGCCGACGTCCCGGCTGGGCGCCGGCTCGCGGCGACGAATCGGAACGTTGAGGGCTCGCCGATCGGCACCCACCACGAGGCCTCCCAGCGGTCGCCACTCGGGCTGAGCGAGTAGGCCCTGACCGATTCGAATCCCTCGGCCAGCAGCGCGGCGATCGCAGATTCGGTGCGGTGGGCCCGGGGCCAGTCGAGCTCGACGTAAGCCGTTCCTCCTGGTCGCAGCGCTGCCACCAATTCCCGGAGCGTCTCCGGGTCGATGGCCTCGCCTACGGCGAGGTCGGCCCCCCTTCCGGCGGCGCGATCGTTCGCGCCGGGCTCCCGCGCCCCCAGCGCCGACCGCGCTGACCGAGCCGTCTGACCGTTCCCGAGCACGACGATGTCGCCCGGGGCCGGATCCGGGAGCAGCAGGCGCCACGCCACCGAGGGGAACAGCTCGTTCTCGCCGATGCTGCACCAGTGTGGCACTCGGACCGGGAGATACGCCCGGTGGTAGGAGCGCCTGTACTTTGCCGGCTGGCGGGGCGCACTGGTGCCACAGCACCATCACAACTCAGGTGCCACAGCACCATCACCACTCACTCGTCAACGCGGAGGGCGGTTCGTGGGACAATCCGGGCGCCCGATCGTCTCGGTCGTGATCATCTTCCTCAACGAGGCCAAGTTCCTGTCCGAGGCGATCGACAGCGTCTGTGCCCAGACGTTCACAGACTGGGAGCTCGTGCTGGTCGATGACGGATCGACCGATGGCAGCTCCGAGCTTGCTCAGGAGCGGGCCGCAGCCGAGCCGGACCGGATCCGCTATCTCGATCACCCTGGCCACGCCACGATGGGTATGAGCGCCTCCCGCAACAGGGGCGTGCGGGCCGCGGCCGGTCGCTACGTCGGCTACCTCGATGGCGACGACGTGTGGCTCCCCCAGAAGCTGGATGGGCAGCTGGCCTTGATGGCCGCCAATCCCGGTGTCGGCATCGTCTATGGTCCACTGATCCGCTGGTACTCCTGGACGGGTCGGCCCGAGGATGCGGGGCGGGACGACGAGTACGGGATACACGGGATCGGCTACACCGTTCGCCCGCCGCAGCTGTTCCAGCCCCCCGAGCTCGTCGCGCTGTTCATCCGCCACAAGGACCTCGTGCCGTCGGGCGCGCTGTTCGAACGCGAGCTCTTCCTCGAAGTCGGCGGGGCCGAGAACGACTTCGTCGACAACTACGAAGACGCGGTGGCCTTCGCCAAGCTGTGCTCGAGAACCCCGGCGCTGTGTGCAGAACGCTCGTGGTATCTCTATCGCCAATACCCGAGCGCCGCGGATCGGGCCGACAGAGTCAGGAACGGGCCGGCGGGGGATCGACCGAGAGGGTCGTCGGCCCGGCTCCGTTTCCTCGAGTGGGTCGAGGGGTACCTCGAGCGCGAGCGGCTAGACGACGTTGCGCTGGCCGCCGCCCTCCGCGACGCCCGGCTCCAGATCCTGCGGCCCCGAACCCACCGGCTGCTTCGAGCACTGCAGCGAGGGCGACGGCTGGCGGCAGTGCACCGGGGCCGTGGCCCGGCGCTGGAGCTGGGCGACTCCGGCCGCGAGAGGGCGCGATGAGGTCGCCGGCGTCTGGTCCTCGTGCCGTCCGCCACGTCGGGCGCCATCTCAGGCTCGTCGCCCGCCGGGCGATCGTGCGGATTCCGGTGAGGGAGCTGACCGACGAGTTCGGGTTCTCGGTCGGACCCGGTGGCTGGAACCACTACACCGCGCTCCTGGCCGAGCACGACCGCCTACCGGACCGGCCCGTCGAGGCCACGACCTACGGTCGCTTCTTCCTCGACCACCGCGTCAACGGCGTCCGGGACCTCAACGACCTCCTCGACCTGACCGACGGGCCGCCGAGGTTCGCTGGGCTGCCGAGGTTCTGGCTCGGCACCTACCCTTGGGGCGGGCTGTCGGCTTCCGACATCGGTCGTCCGGGTCCTGCGTTCGGGTGGGCGCACGACGAGGCGACCGGCGACGATACCTCCGAGCTGTGGGGCCGGGGCCGAACGTTGTGGCATCGGCCGTGCAACCGGGCGACGCTCTGGAACGAGTGGCGCCTGACCGTCGACCTGTGCGCATCCATTCGTGACCGGGGCTACTCTCCGGTCACGGCCCGAGGCTTCCCGCTCGTGACCCTTCTTCACCACAGCGACGGACGCCGGCGAGCGATCATCGTCGACGGTCATCACCGCATCGCCGTGCTGGCCCACCTGGGAGCGAGAGCAGCCGTCGTCGAGGTAGGGGCCGAGATCGGCATGGCCGATGCCGCACGGTGGCACGCGGTGATCGGTGGCCACTGCACCGTGGAGGAGGCCACCGAGTTCTTCGATGCGTTCTTCGAGCTCGACGGCTCGGAGCGCTATCAGTCGGTCCGCCGTTCGTGGGAGTCGGCACCGTGAGAACCGAGCCGGTGCCGGTAGTCGATCGAGGGAGCACGGACCCGGCGGTGTCGGTGGTCCTCATCTTCAAGGACGAGGAGCGCTTCATCGCCGAAGCCATCGAGAGCGTAGCCGCCCAGACGTTCACAGACTGGGAGCTCGTGCTCGTCGACGATGGCTCGACCGATGCGAGCACGGACATCGCCAAGCGCTGGGCGGCTGCCGCCCCCGAGCGCATTCGGTACGTCGACCACGACGCGCACCGGAACCTCGGGATGAGCGCCTCGCGCAACCTGGGGATCGTCGAGGCTCGTGGCCGGTACATCGCCTCGCTCGATGCCGACGATGCGTTCCTCCCCGACAAACTGGCCGACCAGGTGTTCCAGCTCGAATCGCACCCGGACGCAGCCATGGTGTTCGGCCCGCTCCTGCGGTGGCGCCGTTGGACCGGTGATCCCGAAGCCGTCGACCACGAGGACCTCATGGGGGTCGGCCGGCGGAAGTACGGCACGCATCCGTTGGCCGGGAAGGTGGTCCCGCCACCGGCGTTGGCATCGCTGATGCTCGGCGACGACTACTTCATTCCCGGGGGAGCGCTGTTCCGTACCGGCGTGCTGCAGTCGGTTGGTTGCTACGACCCGAGCTTCCGCGGCATGTACGAGGATGCGGTGTTGATGATGAAGATCTGCGCTCGCTACCCGGTTCTGGTGACCGATCAGATCGGGTACCTCTATCGGATGCATCCCGAGTCCAACACCCATCTCACCAGCGGCGATGCCGAGATCGACCGCAGCCGCAACGCCTATCTCGACCGGGTTGGTGAGTTGTTCGACGAGCTCGAAGCCGAGGGCCGGCCCGTCCCGCGATCCCTGTGGCGGGCGTGGCGTCGGGCCTATCGGTCGAGCCGCCGCCGTCGTCGCCTACGGCACGAGTTGCTCGCTGCCGGCCGGGCGGTCGGGCGGGTCGTTCTGCCGGCTGCAAGCAGGGACTGGCTACGGCATCGTTGGCGCGACCGGACCCGTCCAGACGTGCTTTGAGCCGCCGGGCCGAGCGGTGGCCTCTCAGCCGGCCCGTTGCCGGCGCCGTTCCGCTGGGCTCGGGCGACGGACCTCGTTGTTGATGACCGTGCGCGACGGCGTCGTGAACGTGAGCGCCCCGATCGTGCCGCCGGCCAGCGCTATCGTCTGGATGACGTCCTCGAGGTCGGATCGGCTGGTCCGGCCCATCGCTCCGACCAGCAGCGTGGTGTCGCTGTGGTTCGACAGGATCGACGCCTCACCCGAGTCGGGCACCGCGGGACCGTCGACGACCACGACGTCGAAGTGCGATCGCAAGGTGTCGAGGGCCCGGGCCAGGCCGGTGCTGTGGAGCGTCGAATTCGCTCCTGTGGCTCGCGAGCCGGTGGAGATCACCCCGAGGCCTTCCACTTGAGGTGGCGCCTGGGTGAGCGTCTCCAGCCGGTCGCCCGTCATCAGCTGCTTGAGCCCCGGGCGTCGCTCCAGTCCGAAGATGCCGTGGAGCTCGCCATCGGCCAGATCGGCATCGACGAGCACGGTGGCCCAACCGCCCATCGCCAGGGTGACGGCGAGGTTGGTGGCGACGAAGCTGGCGCCAGCGCCCTTGTGAATCCCGGCGACCTGGATCACGCGCGACTCGTCATCCTTGGAGACCACCGCGGTCGCCAGGACCCGGAGCCGGTCGGCGATGTCATCGACGAGGAGGGCAGCCGGTCCGATCAGGGCGGTCGTGTCCGGCTTCGGCAGCACGTCGATGTAACCGATCCCCTCACCGGCCTCGCCGACGTCGTCGATCGTTCGGATCCGGCTATCGAGCCGATCGCGGAGCCAGACCGCGGCGAGGCCGACGAGCAGCCCCAGCATGCCCCACAGGATCGCGGTCCGTACTGGGTTGGGGGAGATGCGGTCTCGTGGCGGAACGGCGGGAGCGGCGATCCGGACGCCTCCTTCGGTCAGTTGGGTCTGCGCCTGCAACTCTTCACGGGCGGCGATGGCGAGGCTCAGCTCGTCTTCCAGCGCGGCTCGTTGCCGAGATCGGGCGGGGTCGTCGTCGGGAGGGATCGACCCAACGCCGACCGAGGCGGCGGTGGGCGCCGCCCGGTCGAGCAGCGCGAGCTCCTCCTCGACCGCAGCGATCTCGCGGTCGATCTCGGTCGCTGCCCGTTCGAGCTCGCTGATGATGCGGGTGCGCCGCTCTTCGATGTACAGCCCGACGATCGCGTTGGCGGTGCTCGCCGCCGTGCTCGGTTGGGATCCGGTGGCAGTGACCTGGAGTAGGTCCGTACCCTCGATGGCTTCGGAGTCGAACGCGAAGCCGGACCCGAGCTCCGATGAGACGAGAGCGCTCATGGCGGCACCGTCGAGGATCTTGGCCTCGGTCTGCAACTCGCGCTCGGCCAGCGAATTCGACCGGTCGCCCGACAACTGGTTCTCGGCGACGGTCGGTTGGAGCGCGATGAGGGCGGATGCCTCGTACGTACTCGCTTGGCGGCCGGCCATGACGTAGGCGCCGAGGGTGAACAGGATCGGGGGCAGGAGGAGGACCCGCCAGCGTCGCCTGACGATCGCAATCGCCCGCTGGAAGTCGAAGACCGCGGCCTCATCGGCGAGACGCGGGCCGTCGATGCCCGAGCGGCGGAGGATGACTGGCTCACGGTTCGACATGGGACTCCTCACAAGTCGGGTCGGATCGGGAAGGGTTGGAGCGGTCGGCGATGGTCCGGCACCGAACGAGCTTGGGCGTAGACTGCCAGCGGTGGACGGAGGGACGGGGGGTCGAGCTGAGGCGGTCGATGCCCGAGCGTTGTTCGTGTCCGACGAGCGCGCCTGGCCGCGACACTCCGGCTACCGCCGGCGGACTGCCCTCATTCTGGAAGCGCTGGCCGAGGTCGCGACCGTGACGTGGCTGCTGGTGCCGCGAAGGGTCGGAGACGACGACAGCCCGTCTGAGATCCCCGACCGGCTCCGGGAACGGATCAACCCGTTGTTCGTCACCAGCCCGCCCCGAACCAGGATCGACATCGCGCGGCGGTGGGCGACGACCGGCCTGCCATGGCCTCTGGCCGCCGGGAACTGGTCGGAAGCCGAGCACGTGCTCGCCGGCCTGCGGACCGAGCCGTTCGACCTGCTCTGGTCGATGGGGGTGGATGCCCTCGCCGCCACCCGCCGTGCCGGCCTGTCGGTGCCGCGTACGATCGTCGACGCCGACCTGGAGAGCGTGAAGTTGGAGCGTCAGCTCGCCGCCGACCCGGCGCTCACCGGGCTCCGACGCTTGATCGCGAGGGTCGACGTCGCACGCTGGCGACGACTCGAGAACCATGCGGCAGCCACGATCACCGCGTTCTCGCTGTGCAGCGAGAACGAGGCCCGGTTGTCCGGGTACGACGCCTGGGTCACCCGCAACGCCTACGACGTCGTCGAACCGGCCGAGCTGGAGCCGAGCACCTCGCTCGGCAGGGGCCGGGATCTGTTGTTCATCGGCTCTCTCGACTACCGCCCGAACCGCGATGCGGTGCTCTTCTTCGTCAGCCAGGTCCTGCCCGAGGTACGGCGCCGCTCGCCGGGCACGACCTTTCGGGTGATCGGCGCCGGCATCGCCCCCGGCGACCCGATCGGATCGGAGGCCGGCGTGCGGATCGTCGGCCCGGTCGACGATCTCGGTCCCGAACTGGCGGGCGCGGCGGCGGTGGTCGTTCCGATCAGATGGGGAGCCGGCACACGGGTCAAGATCTTGGAGGCGTTCGCCCACCGCACTCCGGTCGTCAGCACGACGATGGGAGCGGAGGGGCTCGAGGTGGTCAGCGGCCGCGAGCTGCTCATCGCCGACGATGCCGCAGGTCTCGCCGAGGCCTGCGTCGCCGTCCTCGACGACGACGATCGCGCGTCGGCGCTGGCCGAGGCCGGTCATCGACTTCTCACGGCTCGATACAGCACGGACGTGGTAGCCGGTGAGCTCACCGGCCGGCTCCGTGGCTTGCTAACCCGTGACGCCGACGTCCCCGCCGGGCCAGGACCCGCTCGTAGACCTGCTGCAGGGCAGTGACGGTCGCCTCGAGGGAGTGGTGGTTTGCCCGCACGATCTCACGACCGCGCTGGCCCTCCTCTTCCCGGAGCCGACGATCGAGGAGCCGGCGACTGATCTCCCACGACAGCTGAGTCGTGTCGCCGATGTCGACGATCGCGCCGGCGCCCTGGCCGACCGTCTCCGCTGCGCCCCCGACGTCGCTGATCACCACCGGCTTGCCGGCGGCGAGGGCTTCGAGCATCGCTAGCGACATGCCCTCCCAGCGGGATGGCATGGCGACCACGTCGGCCTCGGCGAGCAGCGCCGGTACGTCGCGACGGACACCGAGCAGGTGGATGTCAGCGGTCCGTCGCTTCGCCAGGCGGGCCGCGTCCGGGCCGTCGCCGACGAGCACCAGCTGGGCACCCGGTACGGCCTCGGCGACGCGAGGCCAGGAATCGACGAGGAGGTCTTGGCCCTTCTGGCGGCACAGCCGGCCAACGCAGAGCACCATCGGCTTGCCGCCGAGTCCCAACGATCGCCGGACGGGGCCGGACCGGTCGTCTGTGCCCGATGCCAGCTCCACGGCTGAGTGGAAGCGATCGAGATCGATCGGGTTCGGAACGGTCGCGGCGAAGCCGACCGGAGTGATGCCTGCGGCCCGGGCTTGCGCCTGCTCCTCCTCGCTGACGGTGACGATCGCATCGGCCCACGAGCCAGCCACCCGTTCCCACCGTCGAGCAACGGGCCGAAGCAACGACGCCGCTTCGAACGACCAGGCGTGTGGCTGGAAGACCGTCGGCAAGGTGCCGTGGATGGCCAGACGGCCGGCCATGCCCGCTTTCGAGGAGTGAAGGTGGACCAGGTCCGGCTTGAAGCGGGCCAGCGCACGCCGGAGCCTACGGATCTCGGAGAGGACCGACGGGCCGGGCTGGCGCGAAGCGGCCCACGGGAGGACCTCGGCTCCTGCCTGGCGGGCCGAGCGGGCCAGCTCGCTGTCGTCGGGGCACGCGAGCCCGACCCGGAAGCCGAGGGCGACCTGAGCGGCGACGACCTCTCCGACGTAGTTGCCGACCCCCTCGGTGACCGGCTGGGTCACGTGGAGCACGGTGGTGGTTGCACCGGGTGAGAGCACGCGCTTCCTCTCGCGCAGGGAATGACGTGCTCACCAGTGCTGCTCGATGTCGAAGGAAATACCGCGCGGGGAAGTCGGCTCAGGCCGCGCCGGCGACGCCCGGCCGGCCGACGATCAACCCCGCTGCCGCTCATCGACTGGGCAGAAGGTCCGTAACATCGCCCAGCCGTACACGAGCAGACCGAACGGGATCACCAACTCTCGAACCTCGGTGTCGTCCCAGGCCCGGATCATCGTGTCGCCGAGCCCGATGTAGGCCGCGGCCGTTGCGATCATGACCGCCGCCAGGAGACGTTCGGTTCGGGGGCTCCCGTCGCCCCGGGCCGGGGCGGTCACGAGCGCCGCGAGCGACATCCAGAAGATCGCCTGGATCCAGATGACGTTCCACATCTCGTAGACGATGCCGGCCGCGGTCACCGACGCCAGGAGGACGGCCCGTGGCGGCACGACCGGATCGAGCCATCCCAGCTTCCGGCCGAGCGACCGGTCGCCGAACAGGTGAGGGACGGCGACGGTGAAGACGAAGGCCCCGATGTAGTAGGCATTGCCGGTGGCGACCGTGGCGAAGTTGTGGAGATTGGTCTCCTGCTGCCCGTTCCGGTTGACGAAGGCCTCGGGGGACTCGATGTCGAGCACCCGCTGGAACCACGACACCTCCTCGAGCCCGAGCAGCAGGAAGCCTCCGGCGACGGCCACGAGGACGAGCGCCCGCCCCATTGCCCCGTTCCCGCCGTGCCGATACTGGCGCACGGCGGACAGTCCCACGGCCCCGCCGGCGGCGAAGGACAACAGCGCCGAGGCCCACTCGACAGCCGCGTCCTCCCGGACGAGCGACGAGAGCGCCGATGGGTCGACGATGAGCAGCACCGCGGACCCGAGGGCGACGGCCGCCCCAACTCCGGCAACGACCTGCTCCACGCCGGCCGAGAACCGAGGCCGCAGTCGATCGGCTGCCGGCGGTCCTGCGGCGATCTCCCCGAGGCGCGCGACGGTCAGGCGACGGCCCCCGACGACCACGAGCGCCGACGCCAGCGCAATCCCGGCCGAGCGGACCGCGTACGGCCAGCTCGTCTCCGGAGCCCATTCAGCCGCCAGTGCCCGGTCGGCGAGGAGACGATCGATGGCGACGACGATCCCGAGTACCACCGCGCCGGCTGCTACCAGTCTCCCGGGTCCGACCGCGGGCCGTCGCGCCACCATGCCGGTCGTTGCCGTCGTCGAGGGCGTGTCGTGGGTCGTCATGCGGCTTCGTTGATCAGGAGTGCTGGTCGCAACCGTCTGAGATACACCGACCGAGCGACCGCCGAGAGCCGGCTCTTGACTGCGACACGACGGGTCTACCAGGGGTTTCGTGAGCAATTCTCCTCAAGCCGAGGCCGGCGAGCCGCCTTCGCAGACCGGTGCTTCTTGGGCTAGCCTCATGGAAGATGTGGGTTCGGCGGGCAGGCGGGGGCAGAAAGAGGCGGGCCCAATGGGGGGCATGAGGGTGAGCCAAGCGAGTGCGAGCTCGACGGCCGAGCTGGCTTCGGCGTGCCGGTCAGGCAGTATCGACGCTTGGGACGAGCTGCTCGACCGGTTCGAACGTCTCGTCTTCGCCGTGGCCTGGCGCGAGGGCTTGTCTGCCGAAGACGCCGCCGATGTCATGCAGAC
>Ga0224508_10001363_pt1 | contig 21988 bp, 20 predicted proteins | sample SF_Jan12_sed_USG_4_FD_170157 | JGI IMG/M metagenome (GOLD analysis project Ga0224508, IMG submission 170157) | Sediment microbial communities from San Francisco Bay, California, United States - SF_Jan12_sed_USGS_21 | ecosystem: Environmental > Aquatic > Marine > Sediment | place: USA... | reverse complement strand
TAGAAACCAGCAAGGGTGACGTAAGGGTTTCGCAAGCGTCGTTCACTGCCAAGCGCATAGTCGAAGCTTTCGTCAAGCTCAAAAAGACGACTGTGACGATTATCTCTTCGTCTATTTTGGGTTATTTTGTTGGAATTCTGCCGGCCGCCGGCGCCACCCCCGCGTCGCTTATGGCCTATGGTGTGGCCAAAACCATGTCCAAGGATCCAGACAGTTTCGGTAAAGGCAACATGGCTGGGGTAGTCGCGCCTGAAACGGCCAACAACGCGGCCAGTACCGGTTCAATGTTGCCTATGATTACGCTTGGGATACCGGGTTCGCCAACGACTGCAATCTTGCTGGGTGGCATGATCATCTGGGGACTCAGACCTGGACCGTTGTTGTTTGTCAACCACCCTGAATTTGTCTGGGGGCTGATCGGCAGCCTTTATATCGCAAATTTTTTCACCGTTATCATCAACATTGCGTTCATCCCCTTGTTTGTATCGGTGCTGAGGTTGCCGTTTACGATTCTCGCCCCAATTATTTTCATATTATGCCTGGTCGGCGGATTTGCACCGACGCAAGACATGCATGATGTCTGGTTGATCGTGATATTCGGTGTTGTGTTCTATCTGCTGCGCAAGCTGAACTACCCGGTTGCGCCAGCGGTGCTGGCCATCGTGCTTGGTCCCTTGGCTGAGCGGTCGTTGCGCCAAACTTTGATCGGCGAACAAGGAGACGTCATGGTGTTTTTTGAGCGACCGCTGTCGGCCACGATTTTGGGCCTCGCGGTGCTGTTGTTCGTTTTGCCGCTGCTAAAAATGCTCAAGCAAAACAAGGCAAAAGAGAGCGCGTCAGCAGACTGACCCGAGTATCCATGTTGTTGAACATAGACAGATTACTCTGGTATACTGTATACAAGAACTCCTCAGGAGGAAGTTAGCGCATGGGTGATCCGGCCATTCCCCTGCAACCAATCGATGTCAATCTGGTCCTCAAGGATAAGGTCTACGACGCGTTAAAAGACGCCATCGCGGCTATGGATATCTACTCCGAGCCGACACCGCCTAAGCTGGATGAACGCCAGCTCGCCGAGAAATTAGGGGTAAGCCGTACTCCGGTGCGCGAGGCATTGGCCCGGCTGGAGCAGGAAGGTTTCGTAAAGATGGTCCCCCGGCGCGGCGCGTTTGTGGTGCGCAAGAGCAAACGCGAAATCCTTGAAATGATTCATGTGTGGGCTGCGCTAGAAAGTATGGCAGCCAGAATGATTACGGAACGTGCTTCAGACAAGAATATTTCGAAACTCCGTGAAATGTTTGCCACATTCACTGATGACGGACAGATTCAGGCGCATATAGACGAGTATTCAGACACGAATATCCAGTTCCACCAGGCGCTGATATCGTTGTGCGGCTGTACGCTGATTAAGGAGATAACCGATAACCTGTTTCTACATATGCGCGCAATTCGCACGCGCTCAATAGGAGAGCGGGACCGCGCCGCACGCTCGATCATTGACCACATGCACATTATTGAATCACTGGAAAGAAGAGACCGGGACGAAGCGGAGCGTTCGGTGCGCGATCACAGTCTGGACTTAGCGAAACACGTGGCACAGTACGCCGATTACCTGGATTAGGTGCTGGTGATCTGGATTAGTTGTTTAAAGGTTAGATTAGCTTCAGGAGGTAGTAGAACATGTCAACCTTAGCAAAGGACATTAACGCTTCTGATACGGCCTCGGATACGCTGGCGCAAAAAAGCCGCTCGGAAGATGTTATTTCTGGTGGTCATCTGGTCGCCAAGGCTTTGAAGAACGAAGGCGTCGATACCATCTTTACCTTGTGTGGCGGACATATCATCGATATTTACGATGGTTGTATTGACGAGGGCATTCGCATTATCGATGTTCGTCATGAACAGGTGGCTGCTCATGCGGCCGATGGTTATGCGCGTCAAACCGGTAGGCTCGGCTGCGTCGTCACCACGGCGGGTCCTGGTTGCACCAATGCCATGACCGGCATCGCGACGGCGTTTCGTTCGGAAAGTCCGGTGTTACATATCGGTGGGCAGGGAGCACTGACCCAACACAAGATGGGTTCGCTACAGGACTTGCCCCACGTCGACATGATGGCACCCATCACCAAATTCTCGGCCGGAGTGCGTTCGACCGAGCGTGTCGCCGATATGATCTCAATGGCAGCGCGGGAATGTTTTTCGGGCGCCCCTGGACCGAGCTATCTGGAAATTCCGCGGGATGTGCTCGATCGCGAAATCGACGCGGACAAGGCGATCATTCCACAGTCCGGTCATTACCGCGCGTCAACGAAATCCATCGGCGATCCAGACGACACCGAAAAACTCGCGGATCTGTTGGTGAAATCTGAACGCCCGGCGATTCTACTTGGTACCCAGGTTTGGACTTGCCGCGGTCACCAGGAAGCCATCGATTTGGTGCGCGGATTGAATATTCCGGCTTACTTTAACGGTGCCGGTCGTGGTCTGCTGCCGCCGGACGATCCGCATCACTTTAACCGCACACGACGGGATGCGTTCAACAAGGCCGATGTGATTGTTATTGTTGGCACGCCATTCGATTTTCGCATGGGTTATGGTAAACGTTTGCGGGCCGATGCCGCCGTGGTGCAGATCGATATGGATTACCGGACCGTTGGCAAGAACCGCGACGTGTCGCTGGGGTTGGTGGGTGACCCTGGTGCGATACTCAAAGCCGTGCACGATGCGGCGACGGGCCGTGGCGATACTGGCGCCAAAGGCCGTGAAGGATGGCTCGATGAACTACGTGCCATGGAAGTGGAGAAAACCAAAAAACTGATGCCCCTGTTTAACTCCGATGCCAGTCCGATTCACCCCTATCGCGTCGCATGGGAATTGAATGAATTCTTGACTGACGACACGATTTACATTGGCGATGGCGGTGATGTCGTCACCATTAGCGCCCAGGCGGTGCAACCGCGCTCCCCAGGTCACTGGATGGACCCGGGTGCGCTTGGATCGCTCGGGGTAGGTACCGGTTTCGCGATGGCGGCAAAGATCGCCCATCCCAACAAAGAAGTGCTTTGTTACTACGGCGATGGTTCCTTCGGTATGACTGCGTTTGACATGGAAACCGCGAATCGTTTTGGCGCGCCATATCTTGCGGTGATCGGCAACAACTCTGCAATGAACCAGATTCGTTACGGACAGATAACAAAGTACGGGCAAGAGCGTGGTGATATCGGCAATTTGTTGGGTGATGTGCCGTTTTCGAAATTTGCCGAAATGCTCGGCGGATACGGCGAGGAAGTGCGAGAGCACAGTGAAATTGCGCCTGCCCTGCAACGTGCGCGCGAAGCCGTGAATACCTCGGGTAAGTCTGCGGTGGTTAACATTTGGGTTGACCCCTCAGAATACGCGCCTGGCACCAAAGCGCAGACCATGTATAAGTAAAGACGTGTAAATAACAACCTCAATTTGCTTGCCGAGGAACAGTATGAAAGCGCTCGAAGGTGTCCGTATTCTGGATATGACGCATGTTCAGTCCGGTCCCACCTGTACACAGGTGTTGGCTTGGTTTGGTGCCGATGTGATCAAGGTCGAACGGCCGGGTGTGGGCGACGCAACGCGCGGTCAATTGCGAGATATTCCGGATGTCGACAGTTTGTACTTCACCATGCTTAACCACAATAAGCGCAGTGTGACGCTGAACACCAAGCATGCAAAGGGAAAGGAAATTTTTGCCAGGCTTATCGAGACCTGTGACGTTATTGCCGAGAACTTCGCGCCGGGGGCCCTTGACCGCATGGGTTTTAGCTGGCAACGAATCCAGGAAATCAATCCCCGCATCATCTATGCATCCGTCAAGGGTTTTGGTCCAGGGCCGTACGAAGATTGTAAAGTCTATGAAAACGTTGCTCAATGTACGGGCGGTGCAGCCAGTACCACCGGCTTTGACGATGGTCCCCCCACTGTGACCGGTGCGCAAATTGGCGATACCGGCACTGGCTTGAACATGGCGTTAGGTATCGTGACGGCTCTTTATCAACGCGAAAGAACCGGACGAGGCCAACGTGTTAGCTGCGCTATGCAGGATGGTGTGCTCAACTTATGTAGGGTTAAGTTGCGCGATCAGCAACGGTTGGCGCATGGACCGTTGAAGGAATATCCACAGTACCCCAATGGAAAATTTGGCAAAGCTGTACCCCGCGGTGGAAACGCCTCGGGAGGCGGCCAACCAGGTTGGATTGTCAAGTGCAAAGGTTGGGAAGAGGATTCGGATTCATATGTCTATGTGATTACCCAAGCTGCGGCCTTCCCTGCATTGGCCAAAGTCATTGGTCACGAGGATTGGTTGGAAGACCCGGAGTGGGCGACGCCTGAAGCGCGGTTGCCAAAACTCGACGAAGTATTCGATGAGATCGAGAAATGGACCATGACCAAAACTAAGTTTGAGGTCATGGAAATCCTTAATCCGTTGAATGTTCCTTGCGGTCCGATTTTATCCATGAAGGATTTGGCTGAGGAACTCTCATTACGCGAGACTGGCACTATAGTTGAAGTCGATCATCCAACCCGTGGCAAGTATCTGACGGTAGGTAATCCAATTAAGCTATCGGATTCGCCCGTCGAGGTAGAACGTTCGCCTTTGTTGGGTGAACACACCGATGAAATCTTACGTGACGTGTTGGGCTATAGCGAAGCGGAAATTGAAGCAGCCAAGCAAGCAGGCGCTGTGTAGACGCCCTAAGGTGTTAGCTGTAAGAACAGACGAGACGGAGGAATTCGATAAGTGAAGTTAATCGTCCACGGACAGCAAGCCTTTGGTAAGACAGTGCTGGAAGCTCTGCTTGAGCGCGGCAACGACGAAGTTGTCGCAGTATATTGTGCGCCTGACAAAGGAAGCCGAATCGATCCACTGACGGAGTTCGCGCAGGAAAAGGGGTTGCCGGTATATCAACCCAGTTCCTACAAAGAACCGCAGGTATGGGAGCAGATGCGCTCCCATGATTCAGACCTTTGCGTAATGGCCTATGTCACATTGTTTGTCCCGGAAGAAGCGCTGGCGGCTCCGCGCAAAGGGTCGATCCAATATCATCCTTCTTTGCTACCGATGCACAAAGGGCCGAGTTCGATCAATTGGCCGATCATCTTCGGCGAGAAAAAAACTGGCCTCAGTATCTTCTGGCCGGACAACGGCTTAGATACGGGCCCGGTATTGTTGCAAAAGGAAGTTGACATTGCGCCGGACGATACGCTGGGCAGTCTGTATTTCAATCATCTGTTTCCCATGGGTGTGGATGCGATGTTGGAGGCAGTTGACCTGGTGCGCGACGGCAACGCGCCCAAAGTCCCTCAGGACCCGATTGCCGGAACCTACGAGAGCTGGTGCCGCAAGGCGGAAGCCGAAATCCACTGGTCCAAACCGGTCGACGAAGTTTACAACTTGATTCGCGGCACCAATCCGCAGCCCGGTGCGTGGACCAAATCCAACGGTGCGGAGTTGAAGATATTCGATTGCGTGAAAGGCGATGCCATCGCAGGGCCGCCGGGCACGATTGCCGCAGTCGGTGACGACGGGTTCGCCGTTGCCGCCCAAGGCGGTCAGATACTGGTGCAGCGAGTTCGGCCAGCGGACGGAGGTAAGGTATCCGCGGTGGAGTTTGCATCGCAGGCAGGTTTATCGGTCGGGGATAGATTGGGGACCTAGAAACTGTTTTTCAATCTGCGCATCCGATCCGGCATGGTCCACTTACGACCCAACGAATCGATCAGCAATAGGGTGACGGCGATAAGGGGACGCGAGCAATTTGATCTGCTGAAGCCTATTTGCAAAAAATCTCCTCAGAAATCGTACGTCATGGCTTAAAGAAACGTGTCTATCAAGAAAATTCTGGTTCCTCTGGATGGCAGTAACGCAAGCTATGATGTGCTCGATACCGCGCTGGTGGTGGCAAAACGGTTCGGCGCGCATATTGATGCATTGCATGTGATGCAGCGGCCCGAAGATGCGGCACCATTCATGTTTGACCGCATCCCAGGCAAGCTCAGAGAGACGGTTGCCAGGGAAGTCGAAAAGTATGAGCGGGAAGAGGCAGCGGCGGTACGTCAGAAGTTTGAGAATTTTTGTGAGCGCAATAATTTGGAGATCCGCGACAGTCCGGCCGCTCAATCAGGCGTCACCGCTACCTGGCATGAAGAATTTGGCCGTACCAGTGAAGTGCTGGTTCGCTGTGGACGGTTAGCAGATGTTATAGCAACGGCGCGGCCTAAGATGCGAAAAGGGGCGGTGCGTCGGTCGCCGATCGGAGAAAATGTTGAGGCGGTCATGCTGGGGTCCGGACGACCGGTTCTGATTGTGCCGCCAAAATGGAAAGCAAAACGCGTGGAACATGCGGCGATCGGATGGAACGAGAGTGTCGAAGCGTCCCGCGCTCTGGCCATGACCATGCCGTGGCTCGAACAGATGAGCACTGTCACAGTGATCGTATCGAAAAAGCGCAAAGACGGCGCAGAACGCTTGTCGAATTATCTCGCACTACACGGCGTTCACGCGCAGGTCCAATATCTCGATGGCAAAGGAAATTCAGTGGGTGACTCAATACTTAGGATTTGTTCCGAAGGCGGTGTCGAGTTTCTCGTGGTGGGCGGGTTCAGTCACGCCCGAGCGCGTCAACTCCTGTTCGGCGGCGTTACACAGCATCTGCTCAGATTTTGTGACATCATCACAGTGATGGTCCACTAGCTATAGCACATCGGCGTTGCCTTCGGTAACACCACGCTGTAGCTCGGTGGCAAAGCAAACCGCATCGATCACGCTGCCAAATTCCACCAGCATGCCGTCACCCATGAGCTTGACAATTCGCCCACAATGTTCGGTGATGAGGGGATTGAAAATCGTTGCGCGATGCGCCTTCAGTCGCTCGAGCGTCCCAACCTCTTCTTCGCCCATGTAACGCGTGTAGCCGACGACGTCAGCAGCAAGGATAGCGACAAGTCTACGTTCCACAGTGCGTGTTGTCCGCTCGTTACATTAACTTATGAATTATTTTGACTTTTCTGCTGGGCTTTGGTTGCGGTTGAAGGCGCAATCGGTCGCATCAAGTATTATTGGTCGCTGAATCGACTTTGACGAACTCCAATGTGGCACGCTTCACCACGGGTACGTCTATGACCATTCCGTCCAGCTGCGATTTCTGTTCGCGAGTCGGCCCGAAGTGATGAGCCGGGTGTTAAGCATCGTCTACCGTGCGATCGATGATCCAACAGGCGGGATGGACCCGCCACACGGCCAAGACTGGCGCCTCAATTGGACAATACACTCGACGACATCGTTGCCACGCTGCCGATCATCGAGACCCTCGACAAAGAGCGTTGTGGCATCGGGCACAAAGCCGGGCGCGCTGCCGCGTAGATTCTTCCGCGGATCGCAGTCGAACTCGCCTCCCGGCAGATTTGTGATAAAGCCGACACCGCCACGTTACATGCCCATCGTCAAATACACCCTTCGATCTCCACGATGGGGACACTTTGAATGCTGAGCGCTGAAGTTATCGATCAGCATGAAATCCCCAGCGCGCCACTGCACGCGAACCTCATCCTCAATAGCAATGCGCCTCACGCACTCTTGTTCGTGGAAGTGCATAATTGTGCCATCTTCGTACTCAATCCACTCGCTACAAGGCCTCTCGTTCATCTTGTGGGTCCAGCAGATCAGGCGGCCTCCAAGCCCGGTCGGGGATGAGATGGCCTTGTGCACCGTCAGCTCCCCCTTACGGACCAAGTCATCGTCGTAGAACTCTAACGAGATACCGTGGCTGCGCGCATGGCTCAGCACTTCTTCTTTAGACTCCGTACCGAACGCTTCTTGCCAGGAGATGTGACTCTGGTGACACACCGGGCAGATTCCGATCGGCGAGTAGCGCTTGTCAAAAGACGTCTTACAGTATCTCAGACGATTCTCAGACAACTTGGCGAATAGCCGCGGATGTCGGGCCTTCAAGCGGTCCGCGATGGATGACGACAAACAGAGCGCTGTCTCTCCGCCAGACGCTGATGGCACTTCGCAGTAAAAAGCCAACTTTGAGGGAATCTTCGTGATATCGGAATTTCTAGCTCGCTCATGGTGAGGCGACTGCCTGGCCTGCGGCGCGATATCGTCTATCGTGGTATAGACGCTCGGCCAGTCGCTGTTCCGTACGCCACCACCACCTATGCCGTGATAGTCCAACAGCTCGACTCCTGTTGCGGTAATTATTCGACCAAACTCGGCTGGACCATGGAGCGGAAAACCTCGGAACAGGACCGCAGAATGATTTTCGAGAGCTTTTTGGATTTCGTCCTTGCGCGCGGAAATGTAGTCAATCGCCCCTCCCATATCCGAGATCGAACGTGGAGACTGCCAGGTCAGTGGAATTTGATTCATAGTCATCAGACTACTCTCGTTTGTCTAATCCTACCGGCATTCACCGGGCTTTGTCACAGATGATGGAGCTCTGCGGCGTCATAGCCGGCCCCTAGTCCGAGATCCTCATCGCGAGGTTGCCGCCGTCCACCGGCAGGTCTACCCCAGTGATGAAGTCCGCGTTGTCGGAGACGAGGAACAGCACGGCTTGTGCTTGGTCCTTGGGCTTGCCCCATCGTCCCCGTGGCACGCTCTTAGGGGGTTGGCCGTCGTCGCGCATCGGCTTCCTGCCCACGGGCATACCGGTCTGAAAAGGGGTCACCGAGTTGACGCGGATGTTGTGGGGCGCGAGCTCGACTGCGCAAGCCCGCGTGAAGTTGAGGATCGCGGCCTTGGCTGATTGGTACGCGATAGCGCCGGACTTACCCCGGTGCCCGGATGTCGATGCAATGTTCACGATTGCGCCGCCGCTGCCTTGCCGGACCATCTGTTTTGCCATGTGCTGTGTACAGTTGAACGTCCCCGTCAGGATGACGTCCACGACTCTCCTGAACGTCTCCAGGCTCTCGTCGAGCAGCCCTGCCGAATTGGTGATGGCCGCGTTGTTCACCAGAATGTCGATGTGGCCGTACGCAGAGAGCGCCTGTGCTACCAGATTGTCCATGTCCTCTGGGCGGGTGATGTCCCCCTCCACAGCGATCGCGTCGTGGCCTCGGTCGACGACCTCGCGGGCGGTCGCCTCGGCCGTCTCACCGCGTACGTCGAGACAGACGACGTTCGCGCCGCTGCTTGCCAGCGTTCCCGCTATCTCGCGACCGATGTTCGGACCGGCGCCTGATACAACCGCTACCTTGCCTTCGAGCATGTCCGGCCTCCTACAGGTCGAAGAATCATTTTACGTTGCCTGTGCCTCGTCAAGACCTCATCCTCCGCAGAATCCTTTACGAGGTGCCGGCCATCCTCCAATTCGAATGTGGGTTCTCCTTAATATAGACGCCGATCATATAGACGCCGATCCAACCAGGGGCGGACGGAAGGGCTCAGCGCCGCTGTCGTTTAGGACTCTCGCCGGATCGCAGTCGAACTCGCCTGGCCGCCAGATTTATGACTAAGCCCAGGTAGAGGCTCAGGGGCAGCGCCTGCATATCAGCTCGGTACGCGCATCGTCGCTCGCGATGGGTACGAGCACTGCATCTACGCGGTGATCTGCCGAGGCCGCCGCGATAATCTCGGCGCCTCGAGCCTTGGTGTGATCGTAGATAAAGAGGCCACCCGGTTTCATCTTAGGCACGACAATATCGTACGTACCCTTACCGCCCCCGGCGTCAATGAAGCAGAAGTCGAGGGAATCATAATGGTCGAGCTGCTCGATACTGTCACCCTCCACAACTTCCACGAGGTCTTGGACCTGAGCTCGCTCCAAATTCTGCGTGGCGATCCTAACCTTTTGTGGGTCGGCATCGACGGTGATGAGTCGTGTGCCCCGAAGTCGACAGGCGAGAGACAACCACATGGCCGAGTAGCCACAACTCGTTCCCAACTCGAGCCAGGTTCCAGTTCCCGCTGAAGCAGCCAGGATTGCCAGCAAGCGCCCGACGTCGGGCGGAACCTGCTTTGAAATCGTGTGGTCTTTGCGATCTTGCGCCTCGAGCTCGCGCATCACGTCAATCATCGGCTTTGGGATTTCGTGGAACATTCTTTCATGACCTCCTGAAGACTAGAGTGACACCGGACCGCGTAGTGTGCCAAAATGGCACTGTCAGTTTAAGCTCGGAATCGGCAGTGTGAACCGATGAGTGGCGAAACAGTCAGCTATCGCGGATATCCATTCCCTCCTCAGATCATCGGCTACCATGAGCTTCACGATTCGCCCACGATTCGGTGATGAGGGGATTGAAAATCGCTGCGCGATACGCCTTCAAGCGCTCGAGCGTCCCAACCTCGTCTTCGCCCATGTGACGAGTCTAGCCGACCAAGTGAGCAGCAAGGATAGGGACTAGTCTACGTTCCACAGTTCGTGTTGTGCGCTCGTTACATTAACTTATAGATTATTTTGACTTTTCTGCTGGACGTTGGTCGCGGATGAAGATGCAATGGACTGCATCGACAGTATTATTGGTCGCTGGAATCGGCTTTGACGAACTCCAATGTGGCACGCGCACGCTTCACCACGGGTACATCTATGACCATTCCGTCCAGAGAGGTGGATCCGCGGCCCATGCGCTCGGCTTGCTCGTAGGCATCGACCACCCTTTGTGCATGCTCGATTTCTTCCTCGCTCGGTGAGAACGCTCTGTTGATAACTTCGATCTGTCCAGGGTGAATGGCAAACTTGCCCTTGAATCCCAGCGCTCTAGCGGCGAGTGAGTTGGATCTCAAGCCATCGTCGTCCTTGAATTTGAAATACGGCGTGTCTAAGGCCAGCAAGTCTGCAGCCCTGGCCGCTACGCAGATTTTTTGACGGACATAAAGGCTTTCGGCTTCATCTTCACTACGTTCGATACCCATATCTTGGGCAAAGTCTTCGGCACCAAAGGCGACTGCAACAATACGATCAGATGACTTGCAGATCTCATAGGCGTTGATGATGGACGGTGCGGTTTCTAGCCATGGAATCAATTTGATCACACCGGGGGTAAGGCTCGCTTCTTGCTCCAATTTTTCAATGATCTGAGAGACGTGAACAAGATCGTCCACTCCCTGGATTTTTCCTATTGATACGCCAAAGATGTGCTGTGAGATCACTGCGCGCAGGTCGTCTTGCACCAATCCGGTGTCCAACGCGTTGATTCTTGGAATCACCACGCGGCCGCCCTCGCTCAGTCTAGGCAAGTGTTCAGCAATGACTTTACGTGCGTTAATCTTCTCCTGAGGCGGCACGGAATCCTCCATGTCAGGCACCACGGCATCAGGAGCAAATCCCAGTGCCTTTTCCAGCATCTTGGGCTGATTACCGGGAACAAAAAGCAGACTCCTAAGCAGTGTCATGAGGGATCCGATTGGTAAATTGAGGCCAAAACATAAAAACTAATCGTGGACACAGCGGCGTTCAATTCCAGTGTGATACGATCCACCAGATAACCCGGAGGCATCAGTGTGAACTGGTTGCGGGGCGTTTGGCAACGTCATCTTGCAGTGCTTCCAGTTTTGATCATTCAAAGCAGGATTGGCGGTGAAAGACTATATCCTTAGTTTCGATTCCCTTGGCATGGACGATATCGCCCGCGTTGGGGGTAAGAACGCATCGCTGGGCGAGATGATTCGAAATCTATCCGCGGCTGGGGTATCTGTCCCCGCGGGTTTCGCTACCACCGCTGATGCCTATCGGGAGTTTGTGCGGGCCGATGGCCTGGATCGGCGCGTTGACGCGGCGTTGGCGCAGCTTGATGTAAACGATGTGTCTTTGCTCGCAAAAACTGGCGAGCAGATCCGAAGCTGGATCATAGACACTCCGTTCCCCGTGCGGCTGGAACAAGCCATCTCTGAGACCTTTGATGAGCTCATAGACAGTTCTAGTAATCACCCTGCTGTTGCCGTTCGATCCTCGGCCACCGCGGAAGATCTACCACAAGCATCATTTGCCGGTCAGCAGGAAACCTTTCTAAATGTGCGCGGCATGGACAACGTGCTTATCGCCATCAAGCATGTGTTTGCGTCGTTGTTTAATGACCGGGCCATAGCCTATCGCGTTCATCATGATTTCGATCACGCCGCCGTGGCATTGTCCGCCGGCATCCAACACATGGTGCGCAGCGACCTTGGTGCGAGCGGTGTGATGTTCACCATCGATACCGAGTCGGGTTTTGCTGATGTGGTGTTTATTAACGCATCCTATGGGTTGGGTGAGTGTGTGGTCCAAGGTTCGGTGAACCCCGATGAGTATTATGTTTACAAACCGACTTTGACGCAGGGTCTGCCTGCCATAGTACGGCGCACCCTCGGTGGTAAGGCGATCAAAATGATTTATAACGATGATCAACGTCATGGTCATGCCGTGCAAACCGTAGAGGTGTCGCCACAGGATCAGGCCAGCTTCGCCTTGAGTGATAAAGACGTTCACCAACTGGCACGGTTGGCTGTACTGATTGAGAACCATTACGGCCGGGCGATGGACATCGAGTGGGCCAAGGATGGCGTGGACGGCAAGCTATACATTCTGCAGGCACGTCCGGAAACCGTACAGAGTCTGGGAGATCGCCGTGTGCTGGAACGCTATCAACTCAACCAACGCAGTGAGGTGTTGGCTACCGGTCGTAGTGTGGGTCACCGCATCGCTGCCGGGAATGTCCGTGTTGTCCCGAGTGCCAAAGAGCTCTCCTCGGTTAAGGATGGAGACGTTTTGGTCACGGAGATGACCGATCCCGATTGGGAACCGGTGATGAAACGTGCGGCCGCCATAGTCACCAATAGGGGGGGACGCACCTGTCACGCCGCAATCATCGCGCGGGAGTTAGGTCTACCTGCAGTAGTCGGTTGCGGCGATGCCACCAAACGTTTGGCTGACGGACAAAGTGTAACCGTGTCCTGTGCACAGGGAGATACCGGCTACATCTACGACGGAAACTTGGATTACGAAGTGCGTCAGATCAATTTGGAATCCATGCCTAAGCTGCCTTTTAAGATAAGTATGAACGTGGCGAACCCAGAGCGAGCATTTGCCTTGCAACGGATCCCCAACACGGGCATTGGTTTGGCCAGGCTAGAGTTCATCATCAGTAATACCATAGGCATCCACCCTAAGGCGCTACTTAACTACGAAGAGACCCCGGCTAACACGCGAGCGCTGATCGACGCTCGCATAGCCGGGTATTCAGATCCAGTTAATTTCTATGTTGACAAGCTTAGTGAGGGCATCGCGACCTTGGCGGCGGCGTTCTCACCAAAGCCTGTGATCGTGAGGCTGTCGGACTTTAAGTCCAATGAGTATGAGAACATGATCGGTGGAGAACAGTATGAGCCAGAGGAACAAAACCCAATGCTCGGGTTTCGCGGCGCGTCACGTTACCTCGACGAGTCATTTCGTGATTGCTTCGAGCTTGAGTGTCGTGCTCTCAAGTTCGTACGCGATGAAATGGGACTGACCAATGTTTGGATTATGGTGCCGTTCGTGCGCACCTTGGGTGAGGCCGATCAAGTCATCGCACTGCTTGCCGCCAATGGACTGCAGCGCGGTCAGAACGGCTTACATATTATTATGATGTGTGAGGTCCCATCTAATGCGCTATTGGCCGAACAGTTTCTCGAGCGCTTCGACGGATTTTCCATTGGATCCAACGATTTGACGCAATTGACTCTAGGACTCGACCGGGACTCGGAGGTCATAGCACATCTATTTGATGAGCGCGACGCCGCGGTGAAAGTGCTTTTGCACCAGGCGATTCAGGCTTGCCGCAACGCCGGCAAGTACGTCGGCATTTGTGGACAAGGTCCTTCGGATCATCCTGATTTTGCTCGCTGGCTAATGGACGAAGGAATCGATAGTGTGTCCCTCAATCCTGATTCAGTGATTGAGACCTGGTTGTATTTGGCAGGGCAAAAAGTCTAAGCGATTGCGCTTCGATGCTCTCCCTGTCATGCCAGGATGTCGCTGCTACGGATCCGTCATCCTGAGGCATGCGGGGTATGCCGAATGATCTAATCCTGTGGAAGTATGCGTCTTGGCTTAATGAGAAAATCCCGCGTCGCTGCGAGTCTCTGGATAACATTTTCGGCCGAAGCACGTTATAGCAACTTTGACTGCGATCTTTGTTGATAGCTGCCCGTGTCTGTGCGCTTTAGGTACGCAATTAGTCAATCTGGGCGAGCTGGGACAGGCTACCCGAGCGAGCCCTATCATTACAACGGGTAATACTCAGTATTGATATAAATGCTTGGCGAAATATTACAAACCGCCACTAAAATGATGTATCCATCACCAGGTCTTTAAGAGATAATGCGGGGCTCTAGGGGGAGGGAAATATGAAGATATGCGTCGTGGGGGCAGGCTCCATCGGGGGCCTATTGGGGGTTAGGCTCAGTTTAGTTGGCGAAGACGTGACTTTGATCGCGCGGGGTCCACATTTGGCCGCGATCCGTGACCAAGGATTAAAGCTCATCATGTCGGACGGCCAAGAATTTGTGGCCCGTCAGGTCAAGGCTACCGACGATATGCATGGGGTCGGTCCGCAGGACCTGGTAATACTAGGTCTGAAGGCACACCAGATCGCTCCAATCGCCGCCGATGTTCGCTCACTCTGTGGTCCCAATACGGTGGTGCTGACCACCCAGAATGGTATTCCTTGGTGGTATTTCCATAAACACGGTGGGCCGTACCAAGGCCGCAGGCTGACATCGGTGGATCCAGATGGTGTGATCGGCGACAACATTGATGCCGATAGCATTGTTGGCTGTATTGCCTACCCTGCGGCCGAGATCGCAGAGCCAGGGGTCATCCGTCATATCGAAGGTACTCGATTCCCTGTGGGTGAGCTCGATGGATCGCAAAGCGAGCGCGTCAAGAAGATCTCTGACCTATTGATACGTGCGGGATTTAAGTCGCCTATTCTTGAGGATTTTCGTTCAGAGTTATGGTTGAAGCTTTGGGGTAATCTTTGTTTCAACCCGATTAGTGCATTAACCCACTCAACTCTTGTCGACATTTGTCAGTTTCCCAAGACTCGGGATTTGGTACGGGAGATGATGTTGGAAGCTCAGAACATCGCCCATAAGCTAGGCGTCACCTTCAGAGTGCCTTTAGAAAAGCGCATCGCGGGAGCTGAAAAAGTAGGCAAACATAAGACCTCCACGTTGCAAGATGTGGAAGCGGGCAAGCCCATGGAGATCGAGGCACTGATTGGTGCAGTGGTCGAGCTTGGCGAAATCACCGATACCCCCACGCCTTATATGAAGGCCGTGTATGCCTGCATCAGCCTATTGGGCAAGACCATGGAGGAAGAGGGCATCTACATCAAAGGTGAGCGGATTGCCTCGAAGGCGGACACGCTTTCCATTGAAGATTTTCAGACGTCGCAGCAGGTGGCCGCAGCAGGCTGACGCCGATTCGGTTTACCGCAGATGCTCTACAATGGCGAGCCACGAGCTCGCCATGGAATTAAGGTTTCTCTCCGGTGACCCCCACCCATGCGTCATCCCAACGATGCACATGAACATTGTTGAATCCCGCTTTTTGCACGTAGGTTTGTAGCTCCTCGCCGGTGGACACCATGCTTAAGTGTGCGGGTCGCTGATCGGGCTTGAAGGCAAATCCGTTCGTGAACACCTCCCAGCCATGACTCGACATGATATCGACATTGTCGAAATAACAACGTCCACCCGGGCTTAGTACACGCATCGCCTCCACTACATACTTATACCGGTCCCATTCATAGAGATGCATAAACACCACCGTGCTGTAAACCAAATCCACAGATGAATCGGCGATCTCAGGCAGGCCATTGCTGTGCAGCTCGACCAGTTCTATGTTACTTAATCCGGCGAGACGCTGGGCCGCATACTGCAGCATGCTGGGTGAGATATCGGCGCCGATCCAGCGTTCGCATCTTTGGCTCATGATCTTACCTACTCGTCCCACACCGCACCCGATTTCCAGGCAGGTATCGCAAGGGTTGATGCCGATGAACCGGTCGATGGTATCGACTGTGTAAAGACCCGACCGGTCTAGCTCCTCCTCGTCGGTGTGACCCGCCACAGCGGTCTTCGCGGCATCTAGGTTTGTGGCCATATGCTGCCATGTTTCCTTGTAGCGGCCGCGATCGGCGAGCATTCTCTTCGCCGGCACGGTTTCCTTGGCAGCGAAAGCGCGCAAAAGGTTCTTGATCACAATGACTAGTTTAGGTTCGTCTGTGTTTCGGGCTAGATCCAGAACGCGGTCTGAGTCATCAGTTTAGAACTCAGTTTCATCAGTGTTTTTACCGGACCGGGTAATTTCGTGCCGCCGGCGCGCAATGCGATGGTCGCGTGTTGATCTTCGTCCACCCGCATCTGTTCCAGGATGGCGGCAGATGGTTGATCATCTTCAGGTAAACGAGAGAGGTAATCGTCTAGATGGGTGACCACTTGGCGTTCGGTCTCAGCCAGAAACCCCAGGTTCCATTTGTCATGTGTGGCCAGTTGATCAATTAATATTCAGACCGGTGACGGATAGTCTCTTGCCACCAAGCAAACCAACCCATCGGTAAGACACACAATACGATGCCCCAAAACGGTGTGTGATCAATGGAACTCGCCAGTCCTAACAAGAACGCACTGACGATAATCATACCAATCGCACCCGCAACTATTTCGTTCATATCATTACCCTTACTATCGATTAATTAATTTATTCTGACAATTCATTCTGCAGCCAACGTGCCGTGCGTAACAACCGGCCGTCATCATCAAATCGTCCCACCAACTGAACCCCTACGGGCAAGCCCTGCTCACTTTGCAATAGTGGCAAACTCAGAGCCGGCAAACCGCAAAATGTCCACGGCGTACAAAAAACCGGATCACCGGTGTTGTCCAGGCTCTTTGGCGCTTCGCCAATCGCGGCTGGCGTAATCAAGGCATCATATTCATCGAATACTTCGGCCAAATAGGCGTTGAGCGCCGCCCGCTGCGCCTGCGCATATAGATAGTCAACCACTTTGACACTACGACCACTTTCAATTTGGCCGCGCAACGCTGAACTGATTTTATCCATACCGCGCTCACAAAGCGCGCTGTAATTCGCCGCGATATCCGCTTCGTTTATGAACTTTTGCCAATCCCATACGGATTCAAACAAAGCCGGCAACTCAATCTTATCGACCCGATTGCCCATCGCTTCCACCATTTGTTCGAAGCCTTCACGCGTCGCTTTATCAGCCTGCTGCCACCGCGCCGTTCTTACAAATGCGAACCGCGGCGGCATTGGAGGTTCTTCGTTACAGATGCGCGATAAAGGCGGCGTCGGCTGACTCGCACCAATCGAGTCATTTTCGGTATGCGATCCGATAATGGTTTCCGCCAGTAAAGCGGTATCAGCGAGAGAACGGGCAAACACGCCGACGTGATCCAAAAACGGCGACTGTTTTAGAACACCCTGTGTAGGAATCAATCCATAACTCGGTTTGAATCCGATAACTCCGCAAAATGATGCGGGCCGGATTACGGAACCATTGGTTTGGCTACCGATCGCGCCCGGCACCATATAGGCGGCAACACTTGCTGCGCTGCCACTGGACGATCCACCGGGTGTGTGCTCGGCGTTGTGTGGATTACATGTTTTGCCCGGAGCAAATGTTGCCATCTCCGTCGTCACCGTTTTGCCCATAATGACCGCGCCTTCGTCACGCAGCCGTTGCACCAACCAGGCATCGTGCATCGGTACCCGGCCGGAAAACAGACTGCAACCCCATTCGGTTGGAACACGGGCGGTATCAATGATGTCTTTAATACCAATGGGTACACCGTGTAATCTGCCGAGCGGTCGACCACGGCGGCGCGCCGCATCCCGCGAACGCGCCTGGCTTAGAGAAAACTCCGGATCGAGATGCGCCCACGCGTGAGTGGTAGGTTCGTATTCTTCTATACGTTTAAGGCAATCCGCCACCAACTCTTCCGCGCTGACCTCGCCGCGGCCAAGCACCGCCACTGCATCGGTGATGCTAAGAGAATGAAGTGCCATTTATTACGCTCGCTACCAGCAGTAATTCAGCAAGTAAAAACTAAGACGGCGACTTACCGAAGAAATAATCCGGCAACCATAATGCAATATTTGGGTATACATAAATCAGCACCATGCACAAAATGACAATGCCGAGATAGGGCATAATACCGTGGAATATTTCCATCAACTGAATATGCGGCGGCGCCACACCTTTTAGATAATACGCCGACATCGCCATCGGTGGCGTCAAAAACGAAGTTTGCAAGTTCAGTGCGATCAACATCGCAAACATATACGGGTTGACGTCAAACGTATCCAGCATGGGCAGAAAAATCGGCACAAAGATAATCAGTATTTCCGTCCATTCCAATGGCCAACCCAACAGAAAAATAATCACCTGTGCCAAAATCAAGAAACCCACAGTGCCGAGGCTTAGAGCAAGAATCCATTCTTCGATTAGTGAATGACCGCCGAGATAGGAAAACACGGATGCAAAGGTCCAGGAACCAACAAACAACCAACACACCATGGCCGACGTTTTCGCCGTTAAAAATACCGATTCTTTAAACCGGTCCCAGGTAAGCGAACGATAAGCCAAGGACAACACCAAACCACCAAACGCACCCACACCAGCGGCTTCGGCCGGAGTGGCGAGACCAAACAAAATACAACCAAGCACCGAAAGAATGAGCGCCGCCAGCGGGATAACCGAGGTCACCACTTGAAATACAATCTTTGCGGTGGGTGGTACATCTTCTTGACGTGGTTTCGGCGCGAGCTTGGGATTGAGAGTGGCACGCACAACCACGTAAACCATATACATACTCGCCAATATCAAGCCGGGAAACATGGCCGCGGCGTACAAGCGCAACGGCGACAACTCGGCAATGGCGGCATACACGATCAACATAATACTGGGCGGAATTAAGATACCCAAACAACCACCGGCACAAATCACACCGCAGGAAAAACGGTTGTCATAGCCCGCCTTAAGCATGGCCGGCAAGGCAAGCATACCCATTAATGTCACCACCGCGCCGATAATGCCGGTGGCCGTTGCAAAAATAGCGCAAGTCGCCAACGCGGCAACGGCCATGGACCCGGGTAGATGCCGTGCGGCCAGTTGCAGCGAGAAGAACAGACGGTTGACGATATTCGCCCGTTCCACGATGTAACCCATGAATAAAAACAAAGGAATAGCTACCAGCACGTCATTGGACATCACCGAGAACGTGTTTTGCACGGTGAGATCGAAAATACGATTGTCGAATATCGTGTCCATGCGCAAGGGGTCGTAATAGGCGTAATAACCAAACGCAAGACCCATGGCGAGCAAGGTGAATGCAATGGGAAAGCCGAGTAGTACCATGCCGATGAACAAAACCAGCATCACAATCGCAATTTGCGGATCGGTCATTGTGGGGCTTCCTTATCCTCCGCTCCGTGCATCAACATCGTCTCGGTTTCTACCACGTCATGCATACGCGGTGGCCACCTACCCTCACGAATACACATGACACAACGAATGGATTCGGCCAAGCCCTGTAACATAATTAAGACACCCGCAATCGGTATTAATGTTTTAAAAAAGTAGATTTGTATACGGGTGGGACTACTCCAACTGACTTCTTTGTAAAACCAGGAATCTTTGGCAAAACCATATCCGTACCAGGTCAAAGCAAAAACGGCTGGTAATAAAAACAAGATATAAAGAGTGAGATCGATAGATGCTTGCGTACGCGGTGACATCAAACGGTACAACACATCGCCACGAACGTGGGCATCCTGCGCCAATGCGTAGGCGCCACCCATTACAAACAATGCGCCGTACATTTGCACGCTCATGTCGAACGCCCATACTGTCGGCGCGTTGAGTGCATAACGCACAAAAACTTCGTAGCAGGTCGCAAATGTCAGCACCACGATACACCATGCAAAAGCCTTGCCGACCCAGACGCTCAGACTGTCAACAAAATGCAGAAATCGATTCATAAGAAATCGCTTAACGGTCGCAACAAATATTCATGCAGGTTTGAGTGCAAACAAGCCCATACGATGGTATGCCACTAATAGCTGGTCCGGATTACCCCCTCATCTGTGCCGTCGTACATGCCACTGCAACGGCCGTCGATCCTATCGTTCAATAAATCAATTTGGCCTTTCCAAACCTGAAAAACCGGGCCGGTAACGACCGGCCCGGTGTGCGACCAAACTTAGGCTAACCCACCAAAGTAGTGAGCATACGCACCCGCATAATCGGGTGCGTTCAATAGCTCGTAACGTACGACGCGTTTTGCCCACGCTTTTTGCGATTCAACCACCTTGGCAAAGAACGGATCGGCCTCAGACAACCTGGCAACTACTGTGTCCCAGGCAGCAAGCTGTTCCGCCATGACCGAATCCGGGGTGCGGTAGACGTTAACTCCCAATTCCTCCAGTGCGATCAAGTCATTGGAATAACGGTCCTGGGCCTTCCACGCAAAATCCGTTGATGCCGCTTCTGAAGCATTTTCCAGAATGGATTGATGCTCCGGCGCTAGCTTGTTAAACAGGGTCTTGTTGAAAACAATCTCAAATGCTTCCTGGCTCTGGTGGAAACTTGCCAGGTGATAGTGTTTGGATACATCCTGCATGCCGAAATCTTTGTCCGAAGTCGGGTTATTGAACTCCGCCGCATCAATCAAACCGCTTTTCATGGCAGGTTGAATTTCACCACCGGGTAGTTGCACGACTGACATGCCCATTTCCTGCAACACATCAGCGGCTAAACCCACAGTGCGGTATTTTAGACCTTTCAACTGTTCCGAATTCGTAATCTGTTCATTAAACCAACCCAAGGGTTGTGCAGGCATCGCGCTGTTGAAGAAACCGACCAGATCGAGTTTTAGGTTGTCCATCAATTCGTAATACAGCTCATTTCCTCCGCCATACTTGATCCAGCCCAATAGCTGGTTGGCGTTCCAGCCCCAGCATGGGCCCGTACCAAACAACGATGCAGCGGCACTCTTTGAGTACCAGTAAGCCGGTACATAGTGCGCGCCATCGAGCACACCTTTGTGCACGGCGGTTTGCATCTCCGCGGTTTTCACCACTGAGTTAACAGACAAAAGATCTATTTTTAGTGAACCACCGGACATGGCGTTCACTTTGTCCACATAATCCTGCGCGAACTCGAGAAAAATACCGCCACCCCAGGCCGCTTGGACTTTGAGCACAGTCTGGGCGTTGGCGATATACGGTACCGCAGTCACTGCGGCAGCGGTTCCGACTGCGCCGGCCTTCAGAAAATTCCGGCGCCCTTTGGTTTTGTCCACGGACGTTGCTTTGTTATCAGATTTCATAATTAATACCCTCTCAGTATTACTCGTATGAAGTTACTGACCGATCGGGCCAGATACCCCTCTCCTGGTCACATGCCCGGAGTCGGTCAAGGCCGTATCGTAGCACGATACGGGGCCTTCGCTACTAGGCGAGCGGATCCTGATCAGCAAATATGACGTTGAGGTTGTCAGGTTAATCGCATCGGGTGTTTCTCGTGTCGCACTGGCGACATGGAGCATTAGAAATACGTTACTCGGCTGGAGGGACTCGGGGCTGATGCAGGTTCATTGTCGAATACATCCAGCCCAGCGGCCACCAAATTGCCCGATTTTAGTGCAACCAACAGCGTCGCCTCGTCCAACACAATGCCGCAGGCCGCGTTCACCACGATCGCGCCATCGGGCAGCAGAGCGATACACATTCCTAGCGAGGGATTCTAAGTTTTCCGTTCGTTCGAACGTACGAAACACTCTCATTTGCTGGTGAGTCTGGCAGCAGCGAGAATCAGCACCATAGTCAATTCAGCGCTAGCGTCCGCTAGCACAAAAGTAGGAAATCGGTTTAGAGATGCGGCTAAATGCGCAGCGTAATAGAATAACGCCACGGAGGCTGGAACCATGACCGAATTATCATTAGTAGACAAAATGGTTCGCACT
>Ga0224508_10001362_pt1 | contig 21990 bp, 17 predicted proteins | sample SF_Jan12_sed_USG_4_FD_170157 | JGI IMG/M metagenome (GOLD analysis project Ga0224508, IMG submission 170157) | Sediment microbial communities from San Francisco Bay, California, United States - SF_Jan12_sed_USGS_21 | ecosystem: Environmental > Aquatic > Marine > Sediment | place: USA... | reverse complement strand
CCCGCTTGGTTATCGGGTACTTTGGAATCGCTCATACCGGCGCCAACCGAACTCACAAGACCATAGTGGTTTGTCATTTGTGCGGCTGCTGCGCTGACTAACGCTTCCTCGCCGCCACCGCCAGTGAAGCTGCCAGTTCGCAGGTCTGAAACGAATGGCCACGGTCCAACGATGACAGGGTGTTTTGGTGCGACTACGTTGATCATCAACAGGCTTGCTATCGCCTCTGCCATCACTTGCACGACCGCACCCGCCAGCGCCGCCGGTGCCGTTGCACCGGCCTGAGGTGCGACGACGATCCAGACGGGCGCCCCAAATTTCACCGATTCAATACACACTTCGGCATTGTCTGCGCCGTATCGCAATGGTGAGATAACCGGGCAACCGCCGCCGTGGCAGAACGGCCGCTCGTGAAACTTGTCCTTGCCACCGGCGATCATGTAGAGCATCTCAAGCGTTGGCTCGACGTTTCTCGCGTCACCAAATGTCAGTGCAGTGTGTTTGGCCGTGCCGGCTACACTGGCATAGGCTGTATTGATGTCGCAGGCTAGCCGACCTTCCATATCGGTAGCAACAACCAGGCGTGAAAACGCGTGGATATTGTCTAGCTTGTCCACCAGACGTGCGGCGTCATAAACGTCCATGAGCGTCGAAGGACGATAACCGGATGCGCCGACATCAAGCACCGTTACCGCCTCGCCACCACCATAGGTGTGTACCCGTTCGTCCCGCAAATCCAGGTCGAATTCCTTGCGCTGGCCGTAGAACATCAGCGCGTCGGCAGCATCGGCGATCATGTCTTCAACGAGAGCGCGCGGAAAGCACAGTCTGCCGTGTTCGTTCAGGTGACAGCCCTTCTTGAGTGCGTGCTCTTCAACGACCGGGATTGGGTCGGCCATGCCGATGTTCTCGAGTACGTCCAGCATCGTGTGATGAACGTTTTGAATTTCGGATTCGCTCAGCGGCTGGTAGCGTCCACCGGTGAATCCCGGCGCGATCGCAGATTGCGCCGGCGGCCTTTCAAGCCGCGCCTTTCTTCCCCGCCGCATACTGACCCTCCCAATTAGCCTCGACTGGCGTCACCGACCAACCAGGCCTTCAAAAACGTGTATTGCATTCGAAGTCCGATAGCATAGTATGCCGGCTTACGGAACAGAAGACAGCTCCCCGAATTGAACACAGACACCTTACAATACGCAAAGAACATCGTTCGTGCTTTCAACACAGCGATTGACAATTGTTCCGCTGCGGAACTGGAGGAGGTGCTGTCTACGCACACCAGCTCTGACTATCTCTGGCGCGGCATGCATCCTTTCTATGAACAGACCGGCGCAGCAGCAGTGGCGAAAGTGTTCTGGTCACCATTGCGAACATCATTAACTTCGATGCAGCGTCGCGAAGACGTGTTCATGACCGGTTTCAACGATGTTGATTCGGGCGACAGCGTCTGGGTCGCGAGCATGGGCCACATGATGGGATTGTTTGATGAAGACTGGTTGTGCATACCCGCGACGAGAAAGATGGCTTTTCTTCGGTACGCGGAATTTCACCGCGTTAACGGTGACAAGGTCATTGAGTCCGCGTTTTTCTGCGACGTGATCGGTTTAATGCAACAGGCTGGCTGCTATCCGCTGCCGCCGCAAACGGGTGCAGCCATCGTGCCGCCGGGGCCGCGAACGCTCGATGGAGTCATGCTCGATATTCAGATGGAGGATGAGGGCCAGCAAACCATGGATCTCGTCAATCGCATGATCGCGGATCTTAGTGAATTGAACAAAAGCGATGTTGGAGACTGCCCTCCGGAATTACTTGCCAAGACCTGGCACGACGACATGATCTGGTACGGGCCCGCCGGAATCGGCTCGACTTTTACCATTTCGCGTTATCAGGAACAGCATCAATACCCGTTTCGCCGGCATCTCAAAGACAAGGTCTTCAATGGTCATGTCGCAAGACTTGCGGAGGGTAATTACGCTGGTTTCTTCGGCTGGTCGAATCTAACGAACACGCCGACCGGCGGCTTTCTTGGGTTGCCAGGCAACGAGACGCGCGCAGACATGCGCGTCGTTGATATTTATCGGCGTGATGGTGACAAGCTTGCAGAGAACTGGGTGATCATCGACCTGCTGCACTGGTTGTCAATGCAGGGATTGGATGTTCTGGGTCGGCTGAAGCAGTCGCGCGGGTTTGACTAACGAAATCAGCAAAGTCTGCTAGTCACCATTTTGTACCGGCATGCGTCCGGAGTCGAGCGATTCCCAGCCGTGACCGTCGAATGGGTCGACACCGAGTTGTTGCATTACGTACGGGAAGTCGACCATGACCCAGTTATCGACAATTTTGCCATCAACCACTTTCCAGAAATCCATATAACGAATTTCAACGCGCTTGCCGGTCGCTTCTATACCCATGAACGGCCCGCTGTGAATTGCTTCCTGACGGCCAAAAGCAGCGGCCCATTCTCCCTGGGTAATGCGCGCTTCATCAATACAGACCTTGTCAGAAAACGCTGCCTGGAACGGTCGTTGCCAGTTTTCCTGAAATTCCTGCAGGCCTTGTTTGAAGCCGCAGCCAGCATTTCCCATCCAGCGAAAACTGTCAGAGAAAAAACGGCCCATATTGTCGATGTCGTGATCGTTCAGCCCGTCGACCATGGCTTCAATCGTGGCCTGAGTATCGGCTGTTTTGTCTAAGCGGTTGTCCCGGGTCAGGGCCGCTTGTTCAGGTCGCGCGTCCGCCATCAGGCCGCTTTGGACTTGTAGCGAGCTACACGCAAATCTGCCTGCGCCTTGTGTCCCGCAAAACCCTCCAGCGCGCACAGGCGAGAGCAGTATTCACCAATGGTCGCAGTGGCTTCCGGCGTCACACGTTGATACGTGCACGTCTTGATAAATTTGCCGACCCAAAGTCCACCGGTGTATCGCGCTGCCAGTTTCGTCGGCAGCGTGTGATTGGTGCCGATGACTTTGTCGCCATACGCAACATTTGTTTCGGCGCCCAGAAACAGAGCGCCGTAGTTACTCATATTCTGCAAGAAGAAATCGGGATCGCTGGTCATGACCTGGACATGTTCGCTGGCGATGCGATCTGCTTCGGCGAGCATTTCTTCCTGGGTGTCGCACAAAATAATCTGCCCATAGTCGCGCCACGCTGCACCAGCCGTTTCAGCCGTTTCGAGAGTCAACAATTGTTTTTCAATCTCGCGTTGCGTGTCATCGACGAGTTGTTGAGAATTGGTCAGCAGAATTGCCGGAGAATTAGGTCCGTGTTCTGCCTGACCGAGTAGATCCGTAGCCGCCATTTCTCCATCGCAGGTATTATCCGCGATGACCAGCGTCTCAGTAGGTCCGGCAAACAGGTCGATGCCAACCCGACCGTACAATTGCCGTTTTGCCTCGGCGACGAATGCGTTTCCAGGGCCGACGAGCATATCCACCGAGTCGATCGTTTCGGTGCCCAGCGCCATTGCGCCTACGGCCTGGATGCCGCCCAGGCAATAAATTTCATCAGCGCCGGCAAGATGCATCGCAGTAACGATCGCATCGTTTGGCCCACCGCCGTGCGGCGGCGCGCAGGCGATGACTCGTTTTACGCCTGCCACTTTTGCAGTCAGTACGCTCATATGCGCACTGGCGACCATTGGGTACTTGCCTCCCGGGACGTAGCAGCCAACGCTATTAACAGGGATGTTCTTGTGGCCGAGCACGACGCCTGGAAAGGTCTCTTCCTCGACGTCCAGCATCGATGCTTTCTGAATCTCTGCAAATTTTCGAATCTGCGCCTGTGCAAACTTGATGTCATCAATAGTCTGCTCGGGAAGACGTTCCACGCATGCGGCAATCTCCTCATCGGACAGCCGGAAGCTTTCCGGCGACCAGTCATCAAATTTTTCCGAAAGCTCGCGTATGGCGGCGTCGCCACGGGTTTCAATATCTTTCAATGTGGTTTCGACGGTCGCCTTTACTTTGGCGTCCATGTCGGCAGCAGCCTCAGCGCTAATGCCAGACTTGATGACCTTGATCACGTTGGTGTCCTCGTGTGTTTTGCTGTTACTAACTGATAATGACGGGTGGTTGCGGGTTGTCGCCGCCACGTACGACGTAAGCTTCGACAGCCTGTGTACCGACGTTTGAAAAACTTCGTGGCATATCGATGGGCACCGTCAGAACGTCGCCGGGCGCCATCTGGATATCGCCGTCGGACAGTGCGACGGTCAGTTCTCCCGACTGGATGAAGATAACTTCTTCCTCACCGCGGCTGTGGTCCAGCGTCGTTACGCCAGGATCAACCTCGATGTAACGAAACTGGAACCCATGCGGCCAGGACATCTTGCCGGCCGGCAATTGCTCCTGCTCGCGGGCCGTGCCGATGATCGGAAATTCGCGCAGGTCGGGCAATGCGCTAATGCTTTCAGGCTGCAACTCGGATCGCAAAACGACGCAATCGGACATCTCCTCGGGCGTGAGCCGCCGCAACTTAGCAACGTCGGCGTCCGTGGTTGGCGTCATAGCTTTCTTGCCGTCGGGAATGGTCTCGCCACGGGTCGTGTCGACGAGACTTCCATCTTCGAGCAAGATCAGCCCGTACTCTCTGGCGTTGTCGAAAACATACGGTGCCCAGGTGACGTGTCCCGGATCGTCTCCACCAAGAACCGCATAGAGAAATCCGACACCCTCGCCGACGTTCTTGAAGCCGCGAAAAACATGTACCGGAATCGATATTGTGTCACCGGGCCCCAGCACGACCTCGCCGTCTTCCTTGTTGGGCCCGAGTAGAAACGCCCACGTGCCAGAGTGCACAACGAAGACTTCGGCGGTCTCATGGCTGTGCTGCGAATTGACGCACTGCGGCGGCTGCCTGGCCCCACCTATGTTGAAACCATGAGCAATATTGATATGGATGTGCTGGTCCGGACTCTCGGCGACGCCCGGACCGATAATGGTGAAGTTTTCTTTCTCAGCGCTGCCAGGTGTGCGCGTATCGATAAAGGCTGTCGTGCAGGGGACGAGGTCGGCGTATCGTACGAGGCGCTCAGCTGCCAGTTCGGTAATTGAGCTTGTGGATGTGGCAACCTGGTCCATATGATCGAGATCCTTGCTTGGCTGGGTATGACGATGGCTGCCGAATGTACTTCGAATGCAAAATGAATTCAAGAATTTCAATTGTGGAAAAGACGTATATCCCGAAAAGCCATCAAAAGCTGGGTTTCTGCGCTGCATTCGAAGTACAATCCGCGCGCTTTGCGATAGCCCAATGATCAGAACAGGACGAATTTTATGGTGGATCAGCTAACCGGCGCCTACGGTGCCGACGACGACATCGTCGATTACATTCTCGGCATCACCTTCGAAATCTGGGAAGGGGGTGGCGTTGACCTCATCCATCAGTACTACTCGGAAGACTGTGTGATCTACGGCCTGGACGGCATTACGCACGGGGCTGCCGCGGTGGTTGACGGCACTCGTGCAACGTTGACAGGGTTTCCGAACCGCTTGTTGCTCGCCGAAGACATCATCTGGTCGGGCAACCACAAGGATGGTCATTACTCATCACATCGCTTGCTCAGCGTGGCGACCAATACCGGTCCGACGGCCTATGGACCACCAACGGGCCTGCGGATTCGGATGATGAACATTGCGGACTGCGTCGTCGAAGAAGGGGTCATCACCAAAGAGTGGCTTGTTCGCGACAACATGACGCTGGCCACACAACTCGGCGCTGACCCGATTCACGAAGCTCGCAAAATGGCGGAGGCGCGTAGTAGTGAACTGATCGAATGGATTGCGTCGGAGTCGCAACGGGTCAGTGGGGTTGAGGTTCCCGAATCAGTCAGCGTTCCGGTATCACCCCGGGAGGATCCGGAAGCTTTTGCCTGGAGAGTGCTCAGCAGTTGCTGGTCTGGTGACCGTGAGCTATTCGATACCACGCACGCACCCTACACAGCTTTGCACCGATCGCCATTATCGCATTACTCGGGACGCGGCGAAGTGCACGACTACTACCAGAACTTGCGGCGCATTATGGGACACGTGCACTTCAGCGTTGATCACGTCGCAAGCCAGCCTTTCGGTGAGAACGGTACCGACATAGCGGTGCGCTGGACTGCGACCGGCTTTCACGAAGGAGAGGTGCTCGGTGTCAAACCAACCGGTAAACCGATGTTCATCATGGGCGTCACGCACTGGCGTTGCGTCAATGATCATATAGCCGTCGAGAAGACTATTTTTGATGACCTTGCCGTACTGAGCCAGACTCTCGTCGACTGATGCGCAAAATCGTCGACGCACACCATCACCTGTGGGACCTCGAAGCCTGCAACTATCCGTGGTTAATGGCGCACGGCGTAACGCGATTTTTTGGCGACCCGACTCCCATCCAGAAAGACTACCTTGTCGACGACCTGCGCCTTGATGCAGGAAACTATGAACTCGAGGCTTCGGTGCACATCCAGGTTGGTGTTGCGCCCGGCGACGAAGTTCGCGAAACAGGGTGGTTACAGCAGGTAGGCGATGAACAGGGCCTGCCGTCGGCGATCATTGCGTATTGCGATCTGGAAAGCAGAGACGCTCATAGCGTTATCGCAGCGCACATGCGATACAACAGGGTTCGCGGCATTCGGCAGATTGTGGGCCGGTCAAATGCTGAAGACGCTGTGACGGGCAGCGGCCAGCTCGTTGATGATCCTGTCTGGCAGGAAAACCTGGCCATGCTCGGCGAACTCGGGCTGTCATTCGACTTGCAGCTTACTCCCGACCAGGTCTCCCGAGTGGCTGAGGTCCTTGCGGACTCCCCCGATACGCCGGTGGCATTGTGCCATTGTGGATCGCCGTGGGACCAATCGCCCGAAGGGCTCGAATCGTGGCGCAGCGGGTTAAGGCTCCTGGCAGCGCTTCCTAATGTCTATTGCAAGATCTCTGGCCTTGGAATGTTCAACCATGACTGGACTACCGATGACCTACGGCCCATCGTCGAATCCTGTATCGAAATTTTCGGTGCATCACGCTCGATGTTTGGCTCGAATTTTCCGGTCGACAAATTGCACGCGAGCTATGAACGTGTGTGGGGCGCTTTCGAAGAGATAGTTACCGATCTCGCTGATGAAGATCAGGCAAAACTATTCGGTGCGACAGCCCGAGCTTTTTACGGAATTGATTGAGCGAGTGCGTTCGCACCTGCCAGCAGCATCGACTGATCGGAACTGAGCAGGAACAAACTTGCGCCAGATTCAATCCAGTCTGCCAGCTCGTTGACGTTCGGCGTGAACATTCCAACAGCCGGGGCCGCATCGTGGGCGTCTGCACAAACTTGCCTGACCGCTTCCATCACGGCTTCGTCGGAAATCGTCTTTTCCATGGCCACGGCAAGATCCGCTCGGCCGATAAACAAGGCATCCACGCCGTCAACCGCGGCAATATCCGCAACATTGGGCAATGCGCCGATGTCCTCGATCTGCACGACGACAGTCGTTTGCGCACGGCTGTCTGAAATGTGCTCGGCCATCTTCTTGTTTGTGAAGTTGGCTGCACGCGGTGAGCCGGCGTAGCCACGGCCACCGTCGCCGAAATGCGCTGCTTTGACGATATCGGCCGCCTGTTCAGCTGTCGTGACGTGCGGGACAAGGATTCCGGTCGCGCCACTGTCCAGCACATTGCGAATTTGCGTCGGTGTATCGTCGGCAACACGAACCAGGCTGGGCATGTCGGCAGCACGGAACGCCCCAAGGCAAACATCCAATTCGAGGCGACCGAATGGCGCATGCTCGGTGTCGATGCAGACGACGTCGAGATCGGTGAAGCCAAGCACGTCGGCAACAATGGACGACGGTGTTTTGAGGAATGTTCCCATCAGCGGCTCACCGCTGCGCAGGCGATTCCTGAATTCGTTGATCCTGTTACTCATGTCCTATCCCCAGAGCCGGTCGCTTGCGATCGCCGCGCCTTCGGCCATGCTTGCGAGTTTGGCGTAAACAATATCCTGATCTACAGCGCCGAATCCGGCAAAAGTAGAAAAGCCGCAGTCGGTACCAGCAATAACGCGCTCTCTCCCGACGATGTCGGCGAAGCGACAGATTCTTTCAGCGACGAGCTGCGGATGTTCGACAAAGTTTGTCGTCGAGTCCAGCACGCCAGGAATCAGTATGACGTCGTCGGGCAAGTCTGCATCAGCAAATACCTGCCACTCGTGCGCATGGCGTGGATTCGATGACTCAAACAGCAAAGCACCGACGTTGGCTCGTAAAGCAATAGGTAGCACCAGTTCCATTGAAGCGTCGTGATGATGGGGCCCCTCATAGTTTCCCCAACAGACGTGCAGTCGCACGCTATCCTTCGGAATGCCATCGAGTGCCCGGTTTAGTGCGTCGACGTGCAAATTCGCCTGTGCCTTGTAGTCTTCGTCCGGTTTGTCCTTGAATAGCATGTGTCTGCCGAGACCCAGGTCGGGTGAGTCAAGTTGCAGGATTAATCCCGCGTCGACAATGGCACGGTACTCTGCGGCCATCGCGTCGGCCAGTGCCTCGAGGTATTCCTCATGAGAGTCGTAGAACTTGTTGGGCTGGAACAGGGCAATGACGCCGGGCGAGGCGGCATTCATGAAGCCTTCGACGGGACCGTGCGCCGCCATCGCCGCGCGCATATTGGCGATGTCCTCGGTGACCGGTCCCATATCCTTAACCTTGATGTCACCGACGCAACACGGGCGCCGGTAGGTGGGCGTGCCGCCTGACGACGCCTGGCGTTGTAAAAATCCCGGAAACTCCTCGAGATCGCTCGGAGGCCGCCGATCGCTGTCGCCATCGAAACCTGTTATGCGGTCCTTGATGTAGGTTGCGTAGCTGATCTTGCTCATCTCACCATCGCTGACAATGTCGACGCCTGTCGCAACCTGTTTGGCTACGACGTCATCAACGGCCTCGCAAATGATGTCCGCTGCATCGGCAACGATCTCGCCTTTCTCCTGGGCGAAAACGGTGTCGGTAACGGCGGCAGAACGCGGCAGGCTGCCGACATGCGTTGTGAGAATTCGATCGGTACTTGTCTTCATGATATGAGTTTTTCCAGTTCGTTGGTGACGACGTGCGGCTGTTCGAGCGATGCCAGGTGTCCACATCTCTCGACTACGACAAGACGGGCGCCTGAAATTCCAGCCGCCATGGTTTCGTGATAGGCCGGCGGACAAAGCACATCCTCGGCGCCGCAGATCACGGTGGTCGGGCAGGTGATCGTCGGCAGTGTCGAAATGCTGTCAGCACGGCCCATCAGTGCGACCGCCTGGTCGCGAAACACGTCTGGACCAAGATCGAGCACCATATCCAGAATCGTATCCAGTAGTGCCTGGTCGTCGCGGTGCTCTTTAGCCAGATATATCGGTTTGAGCGATTCGGTCGCGAGTTCCCGCAGCCGGCCATCCAGCGCATCCTGTATGTGCTGCACACGCATCGAGCGGCGTTCGGCAGACTCGGCATATGGGTTGGTATCCAGTAACGCAAGGTGCGTCACGCGTTCGGGCGCCTGGCGCCAGATTTCGAAAGCCAGAATACCGCCCATGGATAGTCCGGCGAGCGCAAATGACGATGGTGCTGCGCTAAGAACGTCACGTGCCAGCTCGGGCAGGTTATCCGCGCTCGTCATGTTTCCGACTGTCACGGGAAGGTCGATGGCCCTTATCTGCGGTGTCCACAGGCGTTCGTCACACATCATGCCGGGCAGCAGTAACAGGTTTTCAGCCGCCATGCGGGAAAGCGCTATTCGTCTGCGGCAGACAGGCGGGCGGACCCACCGCGAATTCGTTCACCGGAGAACACGCGTTTTTCGGGCGAGAGCGCCGGATCATCGATGCGATCAAGCAGCATGGATACCGCTGCTTCGGTCATTCGTCCAACAGGCTGCCTCACCGTCGTAATGTCGTAAGCGGCAAAGCGGGCAGGGCCGACACCATCGAATCCCACAATGGAAATATCCTCTGGCACGCGCAGGTCGAAATCCTCACGAGCACCATCGACAACGCCAATGGCCATAGCGTCGTTGGCGACAATAACAGCGTCTGGTGCGGAGCCGTTCTTTGCCATGATATTGGCAAAGGCAGCGCGGCCACTGGCCGAGCCGAAATCGCCGTGTACGATCGTCACGTCATCAATTCCAAGTTCGTGCAGCTTGCGCAGGGCGCCGGTCGTTCGTTCCTTGCTGATCGGAGAATCCTCAGGACCAGTCACAATCGCGTAGTTGCGGTGACCGGCGTCGTGTAATTCACCGACGAGCCAGCGCTCGCCTTCCTCCTGGTCGCAGCGCACCGAGTTGACCAGCACTTCCGGCAAGGTGCGGTTAAAAAAGATAACCGGGATATCGGCATTGTCAATGGTCCCCAGTTGCTTCCGTGACAGCAAGGCGGCGGTCACGATTCCGTCAACCCGGTACTGCAGAATCTTCTCCAGCATCGAGTCAATTTCTGCTTCGCGTTCGAGTGTAAACAACAACACTCGAATGCCGCGATCCGAAAAACGCCCGGTCAACTGAAACAGGACCTCTGGATAGTACAGATTCGTTTGCTGCGTCATGATGACGGCAACCATATTTGAGCGCTGCGTGATCAGGCCGCGGGCAATGGCGTTAGGCCGGTAACCGAGTTGATTGGCGGCAGACATGACTCGATCGCGCATCGCCTTCGACGCACTAGCACCGTCCTGAAAAACTCTCGATACTGCGGATTGCGATACTCCGGCGAGCTTTGCGACGTCGTAGGACGTTGCGCGTTTGCGGCTGCTTTTGCCGTTTTTCTCCGGTGAATTCACCGCATCATTCATTACTAGCGCCTTACCACTGACTTTTAATCCAAGCTGATGGTAGGCAGTATTGCATCCGCATGCAATCCGCAATCCAACAAGTCGCACTCGTAACCGGCGCCGGCCGCGGCATCGGGCGCGCCTGTGCTGAAGGGCTGGCGGACACCGGCGCCAGGGTTATTGCAGTAGCCAGATCGGAAAACGACCTGGCAGAATTGCGCGCGCATGGCTCCGGCAATATTGAAACGATGCAAGGTGACGTTACCAGCGACGAGTTAATCGCCAGGATCGCCACGATCGAAGGTCTCAGCATTCTTGTCAACAATGCAGGCGGCAACCGCCCGCAACCGTTTGTCGATGTTGACGATGAATCGCTGGATTTTATCATCGACCTGAATGTGCGAGCCGCTTTTCGCGTAGCTCAAGCAGCTGCCAAAGCCATGATGGCGCAGAGTATTGCCGGTTCGATCGTCAACATGTCGTCGCAGATGGGACACATCGGCTCGCCGAATCGCACGGTGTATTGCATGACCAAACACGCGATCGAAGGCCTGACCAAAGCGATGGCTGTCGAACTGGCGACGAATGGCATTCGCGTCAATACGGTGGCTCCCACTTTCGTGGAAACGCCGCTAACCAAACCCATGCTCGAAGATCCTGAATTCCGGGATTTCGTATTCGGTATGATTCCGTTGAAGAAGCTCGCAACCTATGACGACATTGTCGCCGCTGTTCTGTACCTGGTATCGCCGGGTGCGGGCATGGTGACGGGCACGAGCTTGCGTGTCGACGGCGGTTGGACAGCGCACTAACAGCAGCTCCAGGTAAAGGGACAGCAGATGGAAAATTTTGGCACGCTCAACTGGTCAATATTGATCGTATACGTTATTGGCAATCTGCTGCTCGGCTATTACCTGAGCAAACGAATCAGCACAGCCGACGACTTCTACCTGGGCAAGCGGACCACCCCCTGGTGGGCGATCGGTATTTCCGTTGTAGCAACCTACGTCAGTGCATTGTCATTTTTGGGCGGGCCGTCCTGGGCGTATACGGACGGATTCTCGGTCATCGCATTGCACGCCAATTACCCGCTCGTCATTTTTGTCGTTATCACGCTATTTTTGCCGTTCTTTTACAACAGCGGGGTGGCGTCAATCTATGAGTATCAGGAGCGCCGCTTCGGACCGCGAGCTCGCTCTTTGATAGCAAGCATCTGGCTGGTGTCGCAGACGATGACATCAGCAGCGATATTGTACGCGACGTCACTCGTGCTCGAATTCATCACCGGTATCGACGTCGTGCATGCAATCGTCATCGTTACGGTCATTGCGTTAATCTACACTGCGCTGGGGGGTATCACCGCGGTCATCTGGACCGACGTTGCGCAAGCTGGGATTCTGGTCGTCGGTGCGCTGATTATCCTGTTCGCCCTCGTGGACAAGATGCCGGAGTCAATAGGTACGACGCTATCGGTGCTGAAGTCCCAAGGCAAACTGAATCCACTAGATTTTAGTTTCGATCTATCCATGGCGACCAGTGCCTGGTCGGGCATCGTGGCAATGACGCTGTTTCATGTCACCGTTTACGGTACCAACCAGATGATGGTGCAAAGAACCCTGGCGTCGAAGACCATTGGCGATGCCAAGAAATCCTACCTGATGATGGGCTTCTCGGCTTTCTTCATCTATTTCCTGTTTATTTTCCTGGGGGTTCTGTTCTACAGCTATTACCAGGGAGTAGAATTCGAAAACAGCAACACGATCATTCTGAAATTTGCGTCCGACTACGGTTTGCCAGGACTCATGGGGCTGATCGCGGCGGCAGTCATGGCCGCATCCATGTCCAGCCTCGACTCGGCATTCAATTCCATGTCGACCGTAATGACCGTCGATTTTTATCAAAAGTATTTTTGCAAGGATGGCACGCCAGAGCATTATCTCAATGTGTCGCGACTGCTAACGGTTTTCATTGCCGGAATCATCATCATTCCGGCAATCCTGCTGACGGGCAGTACCGGATCGATCCTGCAGGTGCTGAGCAGCATAGGCTCGTGGTTCGTCGGTGCACAACTGGGAATGTACGCGGTTGGATTCTTCTCCAAGCAGGCAACCGAGAAGGGTGTGTTGGTCGGCACAGCTATTGGATTCGTCATGGTCTGGTGTATCGCGACGTACACCGATATCTCCTGGCCGTGGTATTGCCTCATTGGCGCCACCACAAATATCGTTATCACGATACTGGCGAGCGTATTGATTGACGGTGTGAGCAAAGAATACTCGCCGTACACAATTCGCGGTCAAATACGCAAGTTCGCCGAAGAAGGTCGTGAAGAAAAGCAGGATGGTTGGTACCTGGTACCGGGCAAGGTCGACAAATTCAGCTATCTGTTATTGGTTTTCTTTGCTGCCACGATGATCTTCCTGTTCCTGTTTCAACGCGCATTCTAATGAACAGAACTCTGATCCTGGCAGTGCTCTTGTTCTCCGCAAGCGCACTATCGGAGCCCTTGCTTTCGTACGAACGCGCACTCGATTCGGGGCCGAGCTTCAGCGCCTACCTCGTTTCCTACCAGTCTGCGGGTCTGAAAGTTCACGCGATGGTTGCGTTGCCCGACGCCGAAGTGCCGGAATCGGGATTCCCGGTCGTGGTTGCCAATCACGGCTATGTGCCGAATCCTCGCAAGTACGGCATCACCGCGGAAGGCAAGGACTCCCGACCAGGAGATTACTACCGTTCCGTGCCAGAGCTGTACACATCCCGCGGGTTTCTCGTCGTGTTGCCGGACTACCGCGGTCACAACAGCTCCGAAGGATATGAGCAGATCAAAGAACAAAACAGGGAGTCGGTCGCGTATTACGCCGACGATGTTGTTGCCCTGATGGCCGGCCTTGGCGAGATTGAGCATGTCGATCTCGACAACATATTTCTGTGGTCGCATTCGATGGGTGGAGCCGTGTCGATACGGGTGCAGTTGGCGACCGACGTCATAAAAGCGGCAAGTTACTGGGCAACGATGCCGGTCAGTGACCTTAGCGACGAGTTTGAGGATCTGAATGCGCCGATCTTGATTCAGCATTCTTCCGGAGACGGCTCAACCAGTAATAGTAATTCCCGGGATCTCGCGAATGAGCTGCAAGCACTGCAACACCCGGTGGTCTATTTCGAATACGAAGGCAGCGATCATTACTTCGAAGGCGAAACCCGGGTGCTGGCCGCGGATCGCGACGCTGAGTTCTTCAGGGCGCTAATCAAGTGATGTGCCGAGGGCCTGTTCCAGCTGTATTTTCAGCGGATCGAGTTGTTTTGCGTAGCGCCGCCACCTGCCAATAGAACTCGAATAAATCGGTTGTCGAACCTGGCTTGCGCTCGGTGTCTTTACGATTCTCTCTGTAGTGTGAAAGTCGATGCATGCCGGATCGAACTCCAGACGACAAAAGTGCAATAGTGCGCGGACCGAATCGTCAAGACCGCCAACAACCCGCTCGTATTGCTGCACGAATATTCTGCTCCCCAGTACTTTCGTCCAGTGGTCTACGAGTTCCTGGTACGCCGCGTAGTAGCCGCCAAGGTCGCTGAGCTCATGCGCATAAGCGTGCGATTCTGACAACGGGTGCTGGTATATCGACAGGCAAACGTCCAACGGGTGACGCGTACACAGAACGAATCGAGCGCGTGGAAAAATCATTGCGAGAAAACCAATGTGCACAAAATTGGACGGCGTCGTGTCGACGATCACAGTTTCTTCACCCAAGTCTGTCGCCAGAGCTGCCAGCAATGATCTGGCAATACTGTTCAACTCGGTCGTGGTAACAGTAGGAACTTCGCGTGGATACGACGTTGCTCCGTGTTGTTGCTTGAATAACTCGACCGCCTGGGCGGCCAACATGCGTTCGCCAAACCCAAAAACATCGGCGTGGCTCGCGAGAATCTGATCGGCAAGCGACGTGCCGGATCTGGGCATGCCGACAACAAACAGCAAATGCGAGTCGCAGTCAGAGACGACATCGTCTATGACGTGTTGGGTGAAGGTGTCGCGTAATCCCCGAAACAGGTCGTTGTTAGCCTGCGGTTCGAATTTCTCGTATGACTTCTGCAGCTCGTGCGCCCGTTCAAGCCACGCGAACTCCTGCTCATAGTCGGCCTGCTTGTCCAGGGCCTTGCCGATGCCGTACGCCAGCATGGCTTTTTCCTTTGGTGTCGTAGCATCGCTCGCAAACAGGCTTTTCATCCGCTCAACATCGTCGGCAGAGGAATCGTGGTTTTTCAGGTGCGCGAGGTGAAAATGTGCATCGGCAAAGTGGTTATCGGCTTCTAACGCAGCCAAAATATGCTCACGCGCGGCATCCGGGTCTCCCAGTTGCTCATGCAGCATCCCCAGATTTAGCGCAGCTTTGGCATTGTTCGTATTTGTCGCCAATGCTTCGCCGTACAGTCGCTTTGCCTCGTCAAAATCTCCGCGATCATTCTCAATCGCACCCATATCATTGAGTGAATCTGACAGCCCGCTTCTTGCAACCGTGTGCGATTGGTCGGTGCGCAGTGCCTCACGGTAGCTGTTACAGGCGTTGGCCGGTTGCCCGTCGGCTTTTTGCACGTTCCCCAACGCGACCCAGGCCTCGGTATTGTCCGGGGCAAGTCTCGTCGCCATGCCGAAGTGATTGATCGCACCATCGGTATCACCATATTCGTGCATCGCAATGCCGAGGTTGTAATGCGATTGGGGGTCTTCAGGCTTAATGCTGACGGCTCTTGAAATTAGTTTGCGTGCCTCGTCGAATCGATTCGTCTCGATGTAAAGCAATCCCAACAGGTTGGCAGCGTCACTGTCGCGCGGACTTCGTCGCAGCACTTGGCGGTAGAGCTTTTCCGCGTCCCGCAGGCGGCGGGACTGATGCGCAGCATAGGCCTGGCCGAGCAATTGGTCGATTTTCGAGGGTTTACTCAATGGACAAGGGTACTGCGAAGTCAACGTCGAGGTCGGAAGACGTTGAATTTTACCGATTCTTCGCATCAATTGATATTCTATCCGGACATGAGAGACGGACAGTTTGGCGGGAAAATCATCATCGATAAGGCCGAAATCGGTCATTAAAATGCTTTAAAGAACAAATAATTACAGATAATCGCCAAAAATAAGTCGCACCCGAAGAGATCTGGAGCATGGCTTGGCGTAAGAACGAACCTAAATAGAAATGATTTGCATTCGAAGTACAAACGAGCGTATATTTCATTTCGGTTTATACGTACTGGTCAGTACTCTGGCCTCAGAGCTTTCACAGGGGGAAGCAAAAATGCCCGAAAAACGTCTAGTTCAGCGCACCGCCGTGTCGCTGGCCATCGCCACAGCACTCGCCGGCGGATATCAGCCCGCGACGGCGCAGGAAAATAGTCTATCCATCGAAGAAATCACGGTGACTGCGAGCAAACGCGAGCAGAGCCTGCAGGATACGTCGATCGCCGTTACCGCGCTGACCGATGAGGATATGCGTCTCGGCGGCATTGAAGACATTACTCGTCTGGAACATGTTGTCCCGGGCATGCGTATGGGCCAGTCGGGCAACGAGGCCCGAGTTGCCATGCGTGGTACGCGTACAAACAATGTGGGTTCTGAAGCCGAACAGGTTGTGGGCATTTTCGAGGACGGCGTATACGTCCCAACGACGACGCAGGCACTCGGTGCGTACATCGATGTTAGTCGTGTCGAAGTTTTGCGAGGCCCTCAGGGCACGCTTTATGGCCGAAATACTTTTGGTGGCACGATTAACATCGTCACCAATCAGCCACAGTTCGATGGCGTGACCGGCAAAGTTGAGGCGCTCTACGGCGACTACGATCGCACCCGTCTTGAAGGCGTGGTCAATGTTCCGCTAAGTGACACCTTTGCAATTCGCCTGGCTGCAATGAATGACGTACACGATGGCTATATCGAGAACTACAATCAGCCGGGCACCAAGGACGACCTCAGTGACCGGGACATGACGTTTGTCAGGTTGTCTGCGCGCTGGGCACCGACCGATGACATCGACCTGACCCTGCGGCACACGTTCTCTGATCTGGACTCCAACGGCAACGCGCAATGGGGTTACCAGATTATTGGCTCCTACACGAATGACATGTTCATTCCGGGTCACGACTTCGCGCCGGATGATGCATCGAGCGATTTCGATCGCGGCCCGTGGGAAGTCTCGCGCAACCAGATGTCGAACTCTATTCACGAGACCAAGTCGACGACCTTGTCTCTGGACTGGGATCTTGGCGCTGTCGCGTTGAATGTGATTACTAATCTCACCGATTACGACGGCGAGCAGAACTCTGACTTCGATTACTCCGATGGCGGTGATCCGATCGAGGTCGGCTTCTCAGGTTGGCAAACCGAACAGGAAACCTGGTCGATCGAAGCGCAGCTGAGTTCAAATGGCGACAGCGCCTTTGACTGGATGGTTGGCTATTACTATTTCGACCTTGAATCCAACTGGACCTGGCTGGAATTCGAAGGTGGCGTACCGACGACACCCCATTGGGCAGCACAGTCTCCTTATCTGTCTGACTCCAGCGGCGTATTTGCCAATGCGACCTTCCCGGTCGGCGATCGGGTTCGACTCGTAGCAGGCATACGTCGTCAGGAAGACAGTAAGAAGTTGCGCGATGACCTCGACTGGAGCGTTTTCCCGCCGGTCAATAGCGACGGTACTGGTCGCAAGGAATCCTGGGACAAGACGCTGTACAAGGCCGGTGTCGAATTTGATGTCAATGATGACACCCTCTTGTACGGAACGGTGTCCACCGGATACCGCGCCGGTGGGTTCAATCCCAACGATCCTTCAATCCCCGGTTCCTTCGAACCTGAAGAGGTTACAGCGCTTGAAGTTGGCCTGAAAATGACACTTGCCGATGGCGCAGCGACTCTGAACCTGTCAGCGTTCCACAACGACTACCAGGACATGCAGGCACAGGCATTTATCGATCTTGGTGGCAGCGCGATCTCTGAGTACGCGACCAACGGTGGTGAAATCACAGCGACCGGGCTTGAGGCGGAGCTGAAGTGGCGCCCCTCTGAGCAACTGAGTGTCTCCGCATCGGCTGCGTTCATGGACGCAGAATTTGGCAATTACAACAACGGCATTCTTAACGGCTTCAGCACTCTTGACGGACGTCAGGATCCAAATGATCCGATTGCCGGGGCAAACCTGAAAGGTTGGGAGCCCACTTTGTCGCCGGATCTGACGCTTGGTCTGCAACTCGGTTATGACATCATGTTGGGTGGCGGCGCTACGCTGACACCATTCGTACAGACCAGTTACTCCAGCGATTACTACGCCAGTGACTACAACCTGCCAGGTGCGAAACAGGATGCCTACACCAAGACGGATCTTCGCCTGATCTGGAGAAACGGCGAGCGCAATTTCGAGATTCAGGGATTTGTTCTGAATATGGAGGATGAAGCCGTGAAGATGCGGATCGCAACGTTCAATCCGACCGATGTTCACACAGGTTTGCAGACACACTGGGGCAATCCACGGACCTGGGGCGTAAGCGGAACCTACTATTTCGATTGATCTTCATTCCCCCTGAAGACCAAGGGAGAGAGCATGGCGCTCTCTCCCTTTTTTTTGATTGATATTCACACCATGAACAAGCGATACATCACATTCGTCTGCCTGACATTAGCGGTCTCAGCATGTGGAGGCGGTGGCGGCGGAGATAGCGCCCCGCCAAATCCAGGCGTGTTGCCGCCGCCCACCGGGCATCAGGCTGGCACGACGTTCAGCGATATTTCCGATCAAACCGGCATCAACCATGATTTCGCAATTGTCGGGCTGTCGTCTTCCATCGGGCTCACGATGCCTGAGCGATTTGGCGGTGGCCTGGCCGTCGTTGATATCGATGCGGACGACGACCTGGACTTATATCTTGTTGCTGGAGACGGAAATCCAAACGGTTTCTTTCGTAATGATGGCAACAATCAGTTCACTGATATCGCCGCATCGATTGGATTGGACCTTATCCACAAAGGCAGTGGCCCTGCTTTCGCCGATATCGACGGCGATCACGATCTTGATTTGTTCGTTGGCGGAATAGAAGGGGACAGCCATTTTGTGATGCGCAATGATATGGGCCAGTTTGTCGACGTAACTGCGTCGTCCGGAATTAGCGTGACTGCCCACAACACGTTCTCGTCGAGTTTCGCTGACTATGATCTGGATGGGGATCTGGACGTAGCATTGACTCACTGGCAGAACCCGGAGAGCCCGGACACAGAAACGCTTTGGACGAACAATGGTGATGGCACGTTCTTCAGTGCCAGTATATCGTCAGGCATAGGAGCGGCACTCCTGACGCCCGCCGACAACGCACCGCCCGGGCAACTTGTTGACTACTCCTTTTCGGCAGTTTTCACCGACCTCGACATCGACGGAGATCCGGATCTCGTGGTTGCCGCGGACTTCAATACGAGCCAGGTTATACGCAACAACGGGGACGGCACATTTACCGCCATAACCGATCCAAGTGTGATCGTTGATGATTCAGGAATGGGTACCGCGGTTGGTGACTACGATAATGATGGTGACATGGACTGGTTCGTATCGGCGATATACGAAGATCCGGAAAAACCCGACCCGCTAATTGGCAATCGTCTGTACAGGAATCTGGGTGACGGTACATTTGAAGACGTCAGCGAACAGGCGGGCATTGTCGATGGAGGCTGGGGCTGGGGCGCCTGCATGGAAGATTTCGACAATGATGGGGACCTCGACATATTCCATGTCAATGGTTCGGATACCGTGCATGCAGGGGACTTCCAGTTCGACCAGGTTCGTTATTTCGAATCTCAAGGTGACGGAACGTTTGTCGAAGCAGCCGATGAGGCGGGCTTGCTCAGCGCCGGGCAAGGAAGAGGTGTGGCGTGTTTTGATTCAGATCGGGACGGCGACCTGGATATTTTTATTACCAACAATGAATTTCGCATCGGCAGCGATAACTTCTATCGCAATGAGCTTGCCAATGGCAATCACTACCTGACAGTGAAGTTGCAGGGCAGCGGACAGAATACCGCTTGCCTCGGCGCTCGTATTGAAGTTAAGAATGGCAATGCCACCCAGGTGCGCGAAATTCGGGCCGGTAATAACTTCGTCTCACAGAATGCGCCGGAAGCGCATTTCGGCCTTGGGGCAGCTACAATTGTCGACGTGACGGTTTATTGGCCGGATGGTACCCGCTCCGACCTGGAGAGTGTGGCAGCAGATCAGCTCCTGACCGTAATGCAATAAGGAAGTTCGTTGAGCGGTATCATCAATCAAAGCAACAAGCGGCTGGTCGTGAACTACTGGCAGTCCCTCGAAGAGTACAGCGGCGATCAGTGCCGCAACGTCACTCGAAGGTTTATGCATGATGACTGCGTGTGGCACGGGCCTGACCCGATCAATGACCTGGAAGGTGGTTATGAGTTTTTCGATGACTTCTGGCTGCCTCTGCTGCAATCGTTTCCTAATCTACGCAGGCAGACCCATATACTCATAGGCGGCAAGTCGAATGGCCGTATTGACGGTACAGGTGACGGCCACATGTGGGTTGGTGGCACCGGATACCTGAAAGCGACTTTCACGAAGGATTATTTGACGATTCCCGCTACTGGCGGCGCGGTCAGTATTCGCTGGGGAGAATTTTGCCGGGTCGAGAACGGCAAGATCGTCGAGATCTATTGTCTGCTGGACCTGATCGACCTGATGCAACAAGCGGGCATCCATGTGCTGCCCAGGAGCCGCGGCGCCGACGGCATCTATCCGCGACCAAGGGCTGGAGATGGCGTGTTGCTGGACGAGCAGGATGCCGAAGATTCAGCGTATACGCTGCAGCATATTCGACGTTTTATTTTCGAAGGGTTGAATCGTTACGACCAGTCAAATCTCCAAAGCATGGGAATGGCGGATTTTTTCCATCCCGACGTGCAATGGTATGGCCCCGGCGGTATTGGAGCCTGTAACGGCTTCAAAGAGTTTGAGGAGGCGCATCAACAACGTTGGTTGCGTGCGTACCCGGATCGGGCCGTTCAGGATCTCGACGCATTGATTGCGGAAGGGCCCTATAGCGGCGCTCCTGGGTGGGCAGGCGTGAAAGCGACGCACACCGGGAAGTACATGGATTGTCCGGCAACCGGTCGGCCAATAGAGGTCAATGGCCTCGATTTCTGGAAGCTGGAGAACGACCGCTATGTCGAGAACTGGGTTTTTGTCGACATGATCCATCTGTTTCGGCAATTCGGAGTTGATTTGTTCGATCGGATGCGTGGCGCTATTGCCTGAACAATGCGATGTCCCGTTGCAGTGCCGTGTGAAATCCGGCGACGGCATCCTTACTGGAGAACCACTGGCGGGAACTAACACGCAAGGCGTGAGTGTTTTCGGCATATTCGTAATCGAAACAGGTTCCGCCGCTGGAGTTGATTCGTGCGCACAAGTCAGCATTCCAGGTGGAAAGCGTATAGAAGTCCCGGTCGGAGTGCTGCAGGAGCAACGGCTCCATCAAATATTCTTCGAAGTCGAATCCACCGATTTCGGCCATTGCGGACTCTACACGCGGATCGTGAAGTACATTGAAGCTGCCATTGTCCAGCAGTTGCATTTCAAACGCAGCATCATTGATGTCACCGACATACTTATTAATAGCGCCGTACATTTCCCCGAATTTGTCAGCCACCGATTGGGCCACAGTTGGCGTTGACCAGTTATCCTTCTGCCAAGTCCATGCGGACGTGTCCATCGTCTCAATCCAGTCAGAAGGGTATCCGAACACAAAATTAGAGTTTTCAGAACCGTCCCTGCCGATTGCCGTTCCGGTCCAGGTTCCATCGCCCGACATGAATGCCTCGGGCGATTTCTCCATCGGCTGATAGGTGTGTACCTGGGTAAAGCGCGATGCAAATGTTCCGGCCCAGATCGACGCGGCGTTGATTTCGTTTTCGAGCGCCGAGTCTTCGCCCGCGACCGTCAGAACAATCAGGGCAACGTCGCCACCTTGAGAATGCGAAGACAGATTGATGCTCGTCAGATCGAGCTCGGCTTCTTCAAAAGACTGCAGGCCGTCTATCAGATTGAGTATGTCGATAGCGTAGAACACCGGGCTCAGGTAGCTGCCGTTATCAAAGGCCTGCATGAATTCGATACCATCCGCGGGAACGTCGCCGACAGTAGAGTGTCCTCTCCATCCGGGTGTAA
>Ga0224508_10001361_pt1 | contig 21995 bp, 20 predicted proteins | sample SF_Jan12_sed_USG_4_FD_170157 | JGI IMG/M metagenome (GOLD analysis project Ga0224508, IMG submission 170157) | Sediment microbial communities from San Francisco Bay, California, United States - SF_Jan12_sed_USGS_21 | ecosystem: Environmental > Aquatic > Marine > Sediment | place: USA... | reverse complement strand
GAGGACGTCATCTTGATGAAACTCGAGTACTACCGCCAAGGGGGTTCCGACAGACACGTTCGCGACATCCTCGGCGTCCTCGCGGTTCAAGGGGGCAATATCGACAAGGACTACATTGCCAAGTGGGCCGACATTCTGCGTCTCGAGTCGATATGGAAAGAGATCCTCGATAGGCGGGACCAGCGGTGATGCCGACCCGGCAGCGGACGTAGATGTAGGCGCTACGAGCGCCAATTTTCCATGCGAATCCGCCATTCGCAGAGCGAATGGCGCGGGACCGCGAGGTACCAGGGCATTGGCTCGCTCTACGGACCGGCCGCCGGTTCAGCGAGATGCATCCGCCGCAAGAGCGAGCAAAAACCTGGATGGCCGTGCAGGGGCTCGAAAAGAAACGAGCCGCCCACGCCGTACATTCCGCCGACACTCTCGCGATAGGCACGCTCCAGGCACTCGACGGCCTGGTCGTGCTCACCGAGCCCGGTGTAGATGTAGGCCAGATGATATGGAGAGACGGTTTGTTCGGTCGCCATCGCGGTCATCCGGTCGAGGATGGCGCGAGCCTCCTCGGTCCTCCCTCGCGTACCTCCTGTGCCAACGGAAAACGGTCCGCGGCCTCCTTCTGCAGGCAGCGGTCGATCACCTGGGCCAACCCGCTCGGCAGGGCACTTCGCAGGTCTCGAGGCGGCGGCGGGGTATCCCGCAGGATCGCGGCGGCGAGCTCGGCCGATGAGTCCCCCTCGAAGGGCCGCGAACCGGTCGCCATCTCGTAGAGGATGACGCCCAGGGAGAAGATGTCGGTCTGGTGGTCCATCGCACGACCCAGGATCTGCTCCGGCGACATGTACGGCACCGTCCCCATCACGATGCCCTCTTGCGTGAGCAGCTGGGTCGATAGCTCCGAGGCACCTGGCACCTCCGCGTGCGCCTCACTCATCCGCGCGAGGCCGAAGTCGAGGATCTTCACGCGCCGGTCCTTCGTGACCATGACGTTGGAGGGTTTCAAGTCACGGTGAACGATGCCCTTCTCGTGCGCGGTTGCGAGAGCTTCGGCGAGTGCGGTGGCGATCTCGAGGATCTGCTCGACCGGGAGCCCACTCTCGGGAATCAGCTTGTCCAGCGAATGACCCTCGACGAGCTGCATTGTCAGGAAATGGACGCCGCCAGATTCTTCGACGGAGTACACGCCGACGATGCCCGGGTGGTCGAGAGCGGCGAGCGCCTTCGCCTCACGCTGGAAGCGCTCGAGCCGCTCCGGGCTTGAAGCCATCTCGGCCGGTAGCACCTTGAGCGCCACCTCACGGCCGAGCTTCGTGTCCGTGGCGCGGTAGACCTCGCCCATCCCGCCGGCTCCAATCGCGGCAGTGATGCGGTAATGGGAGAGGGTAGTACCAATCATCGTTCGAGCGTCAAGTCGCGCGACTCAAGCCGTCGAGTCTGGCGGCAACACTTGCGAAGACCGCTCATTGTACTGGGCTAGGTTTGCTCGGCCGCAGCAAATGGCGGAAGCGCATGGGAATCGAACCCACCCCCCACGCGGGAACCCGCGCGGGACAACGGCTTTGAAGATTAGGGCAATCCCACAAACCACAACTGTCGTCAACTCGTAACCACAGAGACCGCAGATACTTGGACGAGGCTGTTCTGTTGCGCGCTGTTGACCGCAACGGTCAGGATTTGGCGTCTACTGCACCACCAGTCTAGGTGGGCGTGCCGGCTCCTCCTCACTCCGGCAGGCCCATCTTCTCGAGAAGCAGCGGCCAGCGGGGGTCGTCGTGCAGACTGGCCAGAAACGGGTTTCCCTTCAACAAGGTCAGTCCGGAGTCGCGTTGCGCGTAGGCCCGTTCCAGCCACTCGAAAGCCGCATCGGAATCGCCCCGGTACGCATAGTTCTCGGCGAGCTGAACGGCCGCACGGTCGCCGTGGCTCCGGCTCAACTTCTCGAGCAGAGCATCCGCCTCCTCGCGGCGGCCCCATGCGTCATAGATCCACGCCAAGCCGCGTTGCCGATAAAACGGATGGGTCACTTGCTCGATGTGCGCCAGGGCCGCCTCCGGGCGCGATCGCAGGAGCTCGATACAAGCCAGGCGTTGGTGCGCCGACTCCTTGCGGTCCGGCCGTAGTTCCAGTGCTTTCCGGTAAGCCGCTTCCGCCTCATCCAGCCGACCCGCCCTGAACAATACCCACCCGAGGCTGCGGTATAGCCCATCGTTGAGTGGACTCAGTTCCACTCGCCGCCGGGCCAAGGCCAGGGCTTCATCAAAACGGCCGAGTATCTCGGCCATGGGCACGGCGCCGGCGAGACCGATGTCCGTGCCGGGAGCCAGCGCTCGGGCTCTTTCGTACGCCTGTTCGGCCCCGGCCCAATCCCAGTCATACAATCTCTTGATTCTCCCCAGCACGTACCAGCCACGGGCGAGATTCTCGTCCAGCTCCAGGGCTTTGTTCACCTCTTCCCGGGCCAGCCGATACCCCTCATCCGGTGGCAGGTACACGTATCCCTTCTCCATCGAACCAGCGGCCTGGTTAGTCCTCACGTGCGCCAGCTCGGCCCAGGCCGGGGCGTTGCGCGGCTCGAGCGCCAGCGACTCTTCCAGGTACTCAATAGCCTTCCTCAGGTTGCCCTGGTTCCGAAAGTGCTGCCCTTGAAGGAAGAGGTTGTAGGCTTCGGCGTTTCTGCCACCTGGTGTTGCCGCGCCCGCCGGTCGGGCGAGCAACGTAACCCGGAGCGCGCCGGCCACCGAGGCGGCGATGTCATCTTGGACCACAAAGATGTCCTCGAGCGTGCGGTCATAGGTTTGCGACCAAAGGTGGAAGCCGTCGGCAACGTTGATCAGCTGGGCGGTGATCCGTATCTGCCCGCCCGCCTTGCGAACGCTCCCTTCGAGGATGGTCGACACGTTCAGCTTCTCACCGATCACCCTGAGATCGTTGGTCTGGCCCTTGAACTGGAACGAAGAGCTGCGGCCGACCACCTTGAGATCATGGATCTTAGCCAAGGTGTTCAAGAGCTCCTCCGAGAGGCCGTCGGTGAAGTACTCCTGGTCCTTCTCCGGGCTCAAGTCGACAAAGGGCAGGACCGCGATCGAAGGACCGGCTGTCGCGGGCGCCGCCGAGCTCGCCGGTTCCCGAGCCACCTCCTGAGAATGAGCGGTGGGCTCACGCGAGGAGTCCGTGCGCTTGCCGAACCACACTGTGAGCGCGACAACCGCCGCCAAGGCTACCGCCCCGAGTCCCATCCAGTACCCGCGACGGGATGGCGCAGCTGGTGATTGAGCGACGGAGAGCTGAGCCGACATTGTGTCTCGCTCAAGCCTGTTGAGGTCGGTCTTGAGGTCCCGGGCCGATTGGTAGCGCAGTGTCTTGTCTTTCTCGAGCGCCTTGTTGAGAATGCGCTCGAGCTCGTCGGGTAGATCCGGGTTGATGCGCACCGGGGCCGTCGGCGCCCGGTTGAGGATCAGATCGAAGATCGCCCCGGCCGTCTTGCCTGCGAACGGCTGCCTACCCGTCGCCATCTCGTAGAGCACCACACCGAGAGAGAAGAGGTCGGTGCGCTCGTCGAGCTCCTCGCCGCGCACCTGCTCGGGCGACATGTAGGCAACCGTTCCCATCGCGGTGCCGGGGGTCGTCAATTGCTCCGGGGCGAGCTCGGTCTCGGCCTCTGCCGCCTCGGCACCGCTCGACAGCTTGCGAGCCTGTTCTTCGGTTACCTTGGCGAGCCCAAAGTCGAGCACCTTGGCGTCGCCGCGCTCGGTTACAAAGAGATTCGCCGGCTTCAAGTCCCGATGGACGATTCCGGCCCCATGAGCTGCTTCGAGAGCGTCCGCAACTTGCGCGCCGATCCGCAGGATCTGCTCGGCCGGCATCGGCTGTCCGCTAATGCGGTATTTCAAAGTCTCGCCGCCCATCAGCTCCATCACGATGAACGGGCGATCGTCTTCCTCGCCCAGCTCGTAGATCGTGCAAATGTGGGGATGATTCAAGGCCGAGGCCGCTCGGGCCTCGCGCTGGAACCGCTCCAGGGCCTCGGCGTCTTCGGCCAACGCGTCGGGCAGGAACTTGAGTGCCACCTTCCGGCCCAGGACCAGGTCCTCGGCCTGGTAAACGACCCCCATGCCGCCCCCTCCGAGCTTTTCGAGGATCTTGTAGTGGGAGACGGTTGTCCCAATCATCGGACCCGCCTGTTCGGAGAGCTATCTCCTCCTCGTCATGCTACCTGGATTCTAGCGAACCGAGCGTATCGGGCAGCTAGCCAGCTTGAGGATCTCCTTCGACTCTGGGTCTGTGAAGAATTGGCGGAACCGCATGGGAATCGAACCCACCCCCCACGCGGGAACCCGCGCGGGACAACGGTTTTGAAGATTGCCGGGATCAACTGACGGCAACAGTCGGCAACTGGTAACCACAGACCGAGCAGGCAGTTGGGAGGTGCTGCTCTGTTGTGGGTTGTTGAGCAGAGCGGTCTGGAGTTGCCTTCTACTGCACCAGGAGTGCACCGCGGAAAGAGCGGGCCAGCACCCGCAACTTCGAACCTAACTAGGTGCCTGTCCCTCTATCTTCCCGCTCTTTCTTCCCGAGGCTCTCACGCTCGCGAACCGCTTTCCAAAGAGGATGAACCACCAAACGAACAAACATGTAGCCGCTCAAAATCAGAGGAACGACGAGGGCAATGAAATACACGCCAAATTCCCGGTGAAACACTACACCCATCGCGTTGAGATAAAGGGCCACCGCCACGCCATAGCCGCCAATCGGAATGAGAACCTTGAGCATCCACAGACTAGATCGTTTTCTCACCTGCACTTTTCTCAGCCTTCTCTGAGTGTCCATACCAAAGGCGGTGTAGTTCAAGCCGTGAAGCCCGCTGCAAATCCCCCAAACCAGTTGCCGCTCAAGCCCGAAGTTCAACAACGCCAACGGAAGAAGCGAAAAGAATGCAACGATCAGCCCGATCGTGATCATCATGGAGAGTCCGAGGACGTTGCCGCGAGACACCCTGGCGCCGGCCTTGAATCGAAAGGAGGCGACGACACCCGCAAACCCGGCAAGGGCTACACCAACCTCGGTGAGAACTATTAGTTGGTCCGTCGGATCCATCGACACTCCGTAAACAGTCGTACTGAGGACTCGGAAGTTGGCTGGTGCCAATCGTGGAGACTACCTTGAAAGCTGGGGTTCGTGAAGAACCTATCGCCGCTCCCGCTCCGCTGCTGGCCTTCTCGCTAGGAGAGGTTAGGCGCAAGACCATTGAACCTCGAGGCCAAGTGAACGCTGCACCAACTGGGGCCAGCAAGAACAACCGGCGGAAGCGCATGGGAATCGCTACCGAGCAACCGAGCCGAAGGCGAGGGTGCGACGTCCGGGCTCCCATGTGATTGCGCTCTCTGAATGGGAATCGCTACCGAGCAACCGAGCCGAAGGCGAGGGTGCGACGTCCGAGGACCATGCGCTTGCGCCACTCGACAAGCGCAAAGCGTGAGGAGATGGCGGAAGCGCATGGGAATCGAACCCACCCCCCACGCGGGAACCCGCGCGGGACAACGGTTTTGAAGACCGCAGGAGGCACCAGCCCCCGAGCGCTCCCAGGACAGGGATTGTAAGCGGAAAAGGGGGACAGGCACCAAATCCGGCCGGTGGCGGCGCCGAGAGGGGGACACCATGGAATGGTGTCCCCCGTCCCGGATCAGGCGCTCGCCAGGTCTTTGATCCGGTCTTCCTCAGTCAACCCGTCGAGGACTTCGATGACGATGCCGTCGGAAAGGCCGGTCTCGACCCGCCGCGCCTCGAAGTCCTGGTCGCCGGTCTCGACCTCGACAAAGGTGCCGTCGTCGTCGAACTGGAGCCAGCTCTCCTGGATCGCCAGAACGTCTTCTCTCTTGTCGAGCACGATGTCGGCATTGGCCGAGTAGTTGGCGCGGATAAAGACGTTCTCTTTGAGATCCATCGCGGCGCGGATCTCGAACTGGATGGCGCCTTCCTCTTCGACGCCCTTGGGCGCGATGTACTCGAGAGTGGCGCGAAACTGCTCTTTCTCGACCGCACCGACAGTGAGCAACAGCTCCATCCCTTCCTGGAGGTTCCCGACCTCGCTCTCGTCGACCTTACCCTCGAAGATCATCTCGTCCATATCGGCGATCGCGGCGATGGTGGTGCCGTCGTTAAAGGTGTTGGCCTCGATGACCGAGTCGCCTTCTTCGACCGGCACCTCGAGGACCATCCCGGAAGACGTCGCTTTCACCAGGGTGTTGGTCGAGTAGGCAGATTTCTTGCGCGCGCCTTCGCGGATGACGGCCAGGTTGTCCTCGGCGGCCGCGACCTCTTCCTTGGCGTTTTTGAGCTCGATCTCCCAGACCTTGAAGCTCGCCTCGGAGACGACACCCTCCTGGAACAGCTGGCGGTTCCGGTTGTACTCGGTCTGGGCGTTCTCGAGGCTGATCCGCGACCGGTTGAGTCGGTTCTCGGCCGCCGACAAGCTCGCCATGTTGGGGATGATGGTGACCTTGGCGACGAGATCGCCTTCTGTGACGACCTGCCCCGGCTCGACATAGACCTTGTCAACGATGCCGGAGACCTGGGGTTTGATGGCGATCTCCTTGCGCGGCACCACCGATCCCGTGGCGACGGTCTTTTTGACGATCGACGCCACAAAGGGGTTGTTGGTCTCGTAGACAACCGGGTCCTCCTGCGATTTGGCCCATAGGAAGTAGAGGGTGCCGGCAAAGCTCGCCAGGAGAACAAGCCCGAGGAGAGAGAGAAGGATTTTCTTGATCATGAGGGGATTCCTTGTGAATGGTCAGGCGCAGGAAACGCGATCGCTCGGCCCGCAGGGGCGCCAGCCGCTTCAATGCATCCATCCATTTGTAGCGGTCGAGCTCTGTCTCGACCGGGGTGGGTCGGCCCAAATCGGTTCGGCCGACACGGAGGTCGGCCGCTACACAACGGGTGGGTCGGCCTAAATCGGTTCGGTCGACACGGAGGTCGACCGCTACACAACGGGTGGGTCGGCCTAAATCGGTTCGGCCGACACGGAGGTCGACCGCTACACAACGGGTGGGTCGGCCTAAATCGGTTCGGCCGACACGGAGGTCGGCCGCTACATGCTGCGACGCGGTCAAACCGCATGGAGCGCCTCCACCGGGCTGATGGCGAGTGCCCTTCGCGCCGGGATCAGCCCGGCGAGCGTCCCCGAGGCAACCAGAATCAGGAGCGCCTGGGTGGCGTTCGAGAAACTCACCCCGGGGTTCTGGAACATCTGGGCGTTGACACCGGCGGTCTCGAGCCCAAAGCGCACTCCCTCGACCAACGCCACGCCACCGAGCAACCCCAGGTAGCCGGCGAGCCCGGTCAGCACGATCGACTCGAGGAGAATCTGGCCGACGATACTGACGGGGGCGGCGCCGATGGCGCGGCGCAGCCCGATCTCCTTGGTGCGCTCCTTGACCACGATCAGCATGATGTTCGAGACCCCGATGACACCGGCGGCGAGTGTTCCGACACCGACGATCCAGATGAGCATTCGAATACCGGCAAAGAGCCCCTGAACCTTGCGGAACTCTTCCTCGGTGTTCCAGTGGCCGATGGCGCGGGTGTCGTCGGGATGGATCTTGTGGCGCCTTTTGAGAAGCGCGATGACCTTCTCCTCCACCGCCTCGGCCGAAACCTCGGCCGCCGAAGTGATGGCGAACCAGCCGACCTGATCGCCGTAGTTGAAGGCCCGCTGGAAAGTGGTGAACGGCGCGTAGATGGTCTCGGCGTCGCGCAGCGACTGCTCGCCCTGGGTGCGCGGTGTGAAGATGCCAACGACCTTGAAATAGACGCCGTTGATCTTGATGTAGTCGCCGATCGGCTCCTCATCGTCGGTGAAAAGCACTTCGCGAACCCGGGAGCCGATGACCGCCACTTTGCGCGCCTCTTCGAGGTCGTGCGCGTTCAAGAAACGCCCGTCGACGATGCGGATCGGTTGGATGTCCAGAATCTGCGGGTAGTCGCCCATGACGTTGAAGGCGCCCGCCTTGATGCCGCGGGTGACGTTGTTGCCACCACGAAATCCGCCCAGCTGGTTGCGCGGCGCGATGACCGCCGCCTCCGGGACCTCGTGACGGATCGCCTCGGTGTCCCGGTTGGACAGCTCGAAACGGCGACCGCTGGGGAGCCCCCGGTAGGGCTTCGAGGTGCGCCAGGTCCAGATGTAGAAGCTGTTGGTGGCGGTCCCCGAGAAGTCCGAGTTGACGCCGTTTTCGAGACCACGCCCGGAGCCGAGCAAGACCATCAGCATAAAGATGCCCCAGAAGACACCAAACGCGGTAAGCGCGGTGCGCAGCCGGTTCTTGGCCAGGGAGGAGTAGATCTCGTGCCAGTTGTCGAGGTCGAACACTTCAGAAGCCCTCGCCAACGCCCATGTAGCGGTCGAGCTCTGTCTCGACCGAACCGGACGGTGGAAAAAGACGGTCGACACGGAGATCGACCGCTACAAGAGCCGGACGGTGGGAATGACGGTCGCCAACCCCCCTGTAGCGGTCGAGCTCTGTCTCGACCGAACCGGACGGACGGTCGACACGGAGGTCGACCGCTACAAGAGCCGGACGGTGGGAATGACGGTCGCCAACCCCCCTGTAGCGGTCGAGCTCTGTCTCGACCGAACCGGACCGACGGTCGACACGGAGGTCGACCGCTACAAGAGCCGGACGGTAGGAATGACGGTCGCCAACCCCCATGTAGCGGTCGAGCTCTGTCTCGACCGAACCGGACCGACGGTCGACACGGAGGTCGACCGCTACAAAAGCCGGACGGTGGGAAAGACGGTCGCCAAGGCCCAGGGAAAATCCGCTCACGACCGTTCGTCTACTCATCTTTGAGGGCCTCGACGGGTTGAACGCGGGCGGCGCGCAAGGCCGGCACCGTACCGGCGAGGGTACCGGCAACGACCAGCAAAGCCGTCGCGGCGAGGGCCAGCGGCAAATCGATCCCGGGGTTGATAAAGAACTCCGACTCGGGGAGAACCCGACCGCCCGCTTCGAGCAGCGCTACCCCGAGCACCAGACCCACATATCCGGCAACCGCGGTGATGAGAACCGACTCCTGAAGGACAAGCCCCAGGATAGAGCCGGGGGTCGCCCCCAGCGCTTTGCGTACTCCAATCTCCTTGGTCCGCTCCTTGACCACGATCATCATGATGTTCGAGACTCCGACGACGCCGGCGAGGATGGTGCCGATCCCGATGATCCAGACAAAGATCCGAATCCCTGCCATCAGGTTGACAAAGCGCTGGAAGAACTCGTTGAGGTTGTTGATGAAAACCGCTCGCCGGTCATCGGGTGAGTAGTTGTGCCGCTGCGCGAGCGTCTGCTTGATTTCCTCGGTCATTGCCTCGGTCTTCGCGAGCTCTTCTTCTCCGGTGGTAAGCATGAACATGCGGATACGGTTGCCACCGGCAAAGGCCTTCTGGGCGGTCGAGATCGGTAGATAGATCTTCTCCTCTTCCGACTCGCCGCCCTCGTCGCGAAAGAGACCGATCACCCGGAACGGGATGCCGTTGATGTTGATGTACTCGCCGACAGCCGGCGCGTCGCCAAAAAGACCGTCCTTGACCCGCTCGCCGATCGCTGCGACCTTGCGGTACTCGGCAATGTCTAGATCGTTCAAGAAACGGCCCTTGCTAACGAGCGTGTTTTCCAGGTATTGGTGGTCCGGATGCACCGATCGAATGTCGTAGCTGCCGGTCTCGCCTTTGTAGCTCACCGCAAGCTCGCCGCGGGGGTAGAAACGGGAGGTGATGTACTCGACGCCGTCGATGTCGCGCGCGACGACTTCGTGATCCTCGTTGGTGAACCGCACCGTGCGACCCGGTTGGAGCCCCTTGTGCGGTATCGACGTTTGGCCGCTGCGGACCCAAATCGAGTTGACCGCGTCGTCGCGAAACTGATGCTGGATGCCGTTGGCGAGACCTTCTCCCGAGCCCATCAGCACCACCAGCATCAGAATCCCCCACGCGACGCTGAAACCGGTCAGAAAGGCGCGTAGCTTGTTCTGCCGGATGGTGGCCAGAATCTCCTGCCACCTGTCGAGGTCGAACATGGTCAGTCGCCTCCACCGGCTCGGGCCTCCGGCCCGTCGCCCGCGACCGCCGGCTTGGGGCCGCCGCCGTTTGTCTGTTCGTGGCCGATGACGCCGTCCAGCAGATGGATCACCCGGTCGGTCATCTCGGAAATGTCGTGCTCGTGAGTCACCAAGACGACGGTCGTTCCCTCGCGATTGACCGCCCGCAAGATCTCGATCACCTCGAGAGACGTCTGGCTGTCCAGAGCCCCGGTCGGCTCATCCGCCAGGATCACCTTGGGCCGAGTGATGAGTGAACGGGCGATGGCCACCCTCTGCTGTTGGCCGCCCGAGAGCTCACCCGGCAGATGACCGGCCCAGTCGACGAGATTTACCTTGTCGAGGTACTCCATGGCGATCCGGTTGCGCTTGCGCCGGCTCACCTTCTGGTAATAGAGCGGCAAGGCGACATTCTCGAGCGCGGTCTTGAATGGGATCAGATTGAACGACTGGAAAACAAAGCCCAGAAGCTGGTTGCGGTAGTAGGCGGCGCGTGTCTCGGACAGTCCCTTGATAAGAGTGTCGGCCAGGTGGTACTCGCCATCGTCGTAACGGTCTAGGATCCCCAGGACATTGAGAAGGGTCGATTTTCCCGAGCCCGAGGGGCCCATGATCGAGACCATCTCACCACCGTCGATCTCCAGATCGATGCCCTTGAGTACGTGGAGTCGATTCTGTCCCACGGTGTAGGACTTGTTGACTTTCTCCAGACGAAGCATGAGCGTTGCCGGCCGGTTTCGCGGAACGCAGGCTAGCAGCACGTGGCTGCTACGCACGGGAACCCAAGTCAGACCCCGAAAAGCCCTCGATATCCTCCTCTACGGCGAAAGGAGCCTCTTGGTTGCAGTGGAAAGGAGGGGCCTACTCCCCTAGCGGGTCTCCGCCGGCTGCCGCGCCAGGAAGGCCTCGAAGCGGGGCAAGTCGGACTTGGCTTCGGAATCGGCTGAATGCCTTGACTGCAGGCAATGACAAAATCGCGGGCCGGGAAGTCCCAACCCGCGATTCTGAGGAGGAAGTTTTTGGCGGCTACCCGATCCAGACAGACTTGGTCGGAGGCTCTTGTGTCCTTTTCGCCACGAGTCGAACGCTCGCTTGCGATTTCGCCAGAAAAGTCTTAGTTCGTCGGCTTTTGAAACCCGCTTCAAGAACTTCGGCCGTCGATCTTTGACTCCTTCCTCTGTTACGGTGCCGCGCTTTTTTCGTCACCCGCCGGCGGGCAGGCACGCCCGGGACTGCCTTGCCCTCCCAGGGCGCCACACCGCGTACAAAAAAGCTCTCACCCCACCCGCGGCGGGGCAACACCCTTTGGGGTAGGTCAGCTATCGGTTTCGCTCAGCTCGACCAGCGCGAGAACGAGCTGGTCGTGAAACAACGTGATCGTCTCGCGCTGATTGCGATTGAGCCGCAGCCGCTCGCTGCTAGAGCGGTCACTGATAAAGGTCTGTTCGAACTCCTGGATCTGGTCGATCAGGCCCTTGGCACCGGCGGCCACTTTCCGCTCGGCCTCACGGCGGGCATTGTTGGCGTCCTGGAGCTGCGCGGTCATCGTCTCATCGATCGACTGCGTCCGAACACCGACCTCATCGAGGCTGCGTTTGTATACCGACAACTCCGCCAGGATCTTTTCGTTCTGGTCGTTCAACTCGTCAAAGCCCCGCGCCACCGCTTTGCCAAAACCCGAGAGGTAGTCGTCGACTTCCTGCTGGACGCCCACGGGGATCAGTTCGAGAATGCGAGCTCGCTCGGTCTCAAACTCACGAATGGTCGCAGGCAACGCCTCCTCGACAACCGCCTGGATATCGTCCCAGCGCTCGATCTCCTTGGCAAACCGACGCTCGCAGAACTCGGCCGCCTCCTGTGCCTTTTGTTTGTCTTGCCGACATTCCTCGGCCTGAGCCTCGAGTGTCTGGTGGTTCGACCGAGAGACGCAGCCCGAGCCGAAGATCAGCACCATCAGCGACAACGTAATGAGTCGTTTTGTCATCGGGTTCCTCCGCCGAGTTTCTTGAGTCGGTAGCGAATCTACCAGGATCGTCTGGAGACACGCGGCATGAGTCGACTAGACTAGCCCGCGAGGCCTTCGAGCAGGCGATCGATATCCTCCTGGTCGTTGTAGACAAACGGCGAGACACGGATCGCTCCCTCCCGCCAGCCCACCGAGACACCGCGCTCGCCCAAACGCCGGTACGCTGCGCCAACCATCTCTTCACTGTCGGCGGTCAGAAAGAGAAGGTTCGACCGCGGCGACGAATCCGGCTGCAGGAGCGCCCGGAACCGCGGCGGCAGACCCGCGAGGACCCTGTCGAGGAGCGCTTTTGTATGAGCCTCGGCGCGATCGACACCGATTCCGGCAAGATAGCGGGCCGAGGCCGTCCCGGCCCCGAGCTTTGCAAAGCTGGCGGTTTCGTTGATGTCAAACCGTCGTGCGCCAGGTTCGAACTCGAACCGACATTCGCTGAGACGGCTGAAATCACGGGCTCCCCGGACGGCGAACCAGTTGATGTTGCCGAGCGCCAACCGTTCGCCGATTTCGGGCGAGATCCAGGCGAACCCCAGCCCGTAGGGGCCAAGCATCCATTTATAGCCTGAACAGGCCAGCAAATCGCAAGGGGTCCTCCGCAAGTCGAACTCGAGCCCGCCGACCCCCTGGCTCGCGTCGATGGCGTAGAGAACTCGTCGATCGCGGCAAAGCTCGCCGATCGCATCAACGTCGAGACGCTCACCGGTGCGATAGCTCACCCAGGCGAGCGACACGACACGGGTCCGTTCGGTGATCGCTGCGGCAAGAGTCTCGACGGCCCCCAACTCACCTCCGGCGAGATCGATTTCTCGGACCACCACTCCTCGCTTCTCGAGCGAAAGCCAGGGGAACCGGTTGGCGGGGAATTCCCCGACCGGCAGCAGCACCTCGTCTCCGGATCGCCAGTCGAGACCGTTGACCAACAACATCATCCCGTGGGTCGTCGAGTCCGTGACGGCCACGTCTCGAGAATCGGCTTGGACCAGAGCAGCGACGGCCGCCCGGTAACCATCGGGCACGCTGAAGTACATCTCATCGGTGATCTGCTCTGGCCGAGCTTCGAGATCGAGCGCTTGGCGTCCGGCGGCTACGGCGACACGCGGCAGGGGGCCCTGAGTGGCACAGTTGAGATAGACCGAATCGGCAAAATCGACGAAGTCTTTCTTGAGGTCGACGCGGCTCATTACACCATCCTACCGACGCTCCACATGCTACGCTGCGTGGCTTGCAAAAACCCTCCGGAGAGGAGCGCGCAGCACAGCGGAAGGAGATCCCATGAGTGAAGAGCTGAAACCGGAGATTGGGTCGATCGGCTGGATCGACCTCACCGTCCCGAACGCGACCGAAGTACGCGACTTCTACGGCGCGGTGGTGGGATGGAAGGCTTCCGGCGTCGATGTGGGTGGATACGAAGACTTCAACATGGGGACACCGGAAAGCGACAGCCCCATGGCCGGTATCTGCCACGCACGCGGCATGAACGCCCAGATCCCCCCTGCGTGGATGATCTACATCAACGTGGTCGATCTCGACGCGAGCCTCGAGCGGTGTGGCGAGCTCGGCGGCAAGATCGTCGCCGAAAGCCGCACCATGGGCGATCACGGACGCTACGCGATGATCGAGGATCCGGCCGGAGCCGTGTGCGCGTTGTTCGAGCCGGCCTGAATTTTGGGAGCCGCGCGCGCCAATCGAGCCATCCGAGTCACGGCGAACCACCGTGTACGTTCAGGCCGCTCAGGTAAAACCGGACCCCGCCCCGCAGCCGCCGGTGCGACCGCTGTCGTGACGACCGCCGACACCGCCGCTCGACTGGCCGGCAAACGTCGAGAGCTGTTTCTCGAGCTTCGTTTCACCACACCGGGGGCAAGACAAGCCTTCGGTGCCCGCGCCAAGAGACTGCAGGAACTCGAAACGATGGCCGCAATCGGCGCAGAGATACTCGTAGAGAGGCATTTCGATGGCGATCCTACCGAAGCCCGAGCGCGCAGGGTAGTCCATCGAGATGATCGCTTGGCCAGAGGGCCGAAACCGCTATCAGCGGGGAGTGGAAGACTTCGGCCAACTCCCCCCAATCAACCCATTCAACTTGGCCCTGCGTAGCGGGCGGCCGCTCGAGCCGGATACTCCGACAACCCGACGCCAGGAGGCGTCGGCGTCGCTCAGCGCCACAAAGGCCATGGCGTAGCGCGACTCGGAACAAGCTCGGCCCGCCACCGTGTAACCGTCTAGCGTCCGCTCCACTGCCGAGCGTACCCGCCGGTTGGGCGCCTCGCGCACGACGACGCGATCTGCGGCCCGAGCAGCATCTCCGAGACGGGCGCAGATGTCCGCACCTCCGGCGAGCGAATCGGTCTCGAGGTGCTCACCCAAAGCCCGACGCAGTTCCATTACCGGCCCGAGCTCGCGATCCGCCAACGGCTTCCAGGCGATGATGCGAAGTCGTCGCTCTCGGGCCTGCCGGTTTCTGATCTGCCTCCAAGTCTCCCCACTGGAGGAGTCAACGACGATCCGCGGCGGCTCAGCGTTGCCCGGCGGCTCCGATTCTGCTTTCGGCTGAGTCGACCCAGCAGAGGTCTCCGAGAACGACGAGGGCAGGGGGGCCGGGCGTTCCGTCGCGGTGACCCGGGGAATGCCCTGTCGAAGCTCCGGCGTGCGCGGCTGGGAGAACTCCGGAGCCAACAAGGTCGCCATCTCTCTCGAAACGGCGGCGGACAACCGCTCTCCATAACGATCGGCTCTTCGGCTGCGCTCCTCGTCGGTCATCGGCACGAGTCGCCCGAGACACGACTTTGCCCATTGCACTTCGGCCCGAGCGGCCGCCCGTAGACAACGGGCTTCGAGATCCGCCAACTCGTGTCGGAGGGCCAACGCGACACCCGAGTCACCGATCTCAGGATCGCAGGCTCTTCGCGAGGCGGCCACACCCACTACCAGAAGCTCGTTCTTCCTCGATCGCCCCTCTCCGGCGAGCTCTTCGACGACCGCCAGCGTTTCCCGCGCCAAGGCGCGTCGCGCCGCCAGCGCTCCCGCCGGGCGATCGTCGCCCTGTGGGGCCTCTTTCTCTGCGGCGTCAGGCGCGGTCACACGTTCGCAAACCGGCTCGTAGTCCGAGAACAGCGCCCAGGCATCCCGCAGGCGGTCGCTACGGACAAACCACATGCTCCCGAGAACGATCGACAGTGCCCCACAGCAGAGACCGACCAGTAAAACCGTGCTTTTCCATCGCATCGCACCCACTACAGACGCAAACGGCTGCCGGAACCTTGCAGTCGTCTGCGACCACGGGTGGCAATCTCCGTACCCGAGCCATAGAGGTCATTTCGATATACTTATTTGCAGTTTGGGGAAACATCTCGACACTCGTGTGACCCGCGTCAGCCGGCGTGCCCTCGAGATCGTCCATACCGAGAATGACTGTGTCGTGGTGATCTATACGACCCAACCGACGCTGCTGGGAAAGCGCTTTCAGCTGGGTAACCACCGCGTCTACCTCGGGCGCGACCCCGAGACCGACGTCCATCTCCAGGACGACAGCGTGTCGCGGAAACACGCGCACTTCGAACGGCGGCTCGATGGTTGGTACGTCGTGGACGACGGATCGACCAACGGCACCTACGTCAATGAGCAGCCGATTCCCGGGAAACGGATATTGGCCAACAACGATCGCATCCAGATCGGGTCCACGATCCTCAAGTACCTATCCGGGGCCGACGCCGAGGTCCAGTACCACGAGGAAATCTACAGGGTCTCGATCCTGGACGGCTTGACTCAGATCCACAACAAGCGTTATTTCCTCGAGATGCTCGAGCGCGAAGTGACACGCTCCAGGCGCCATGACCGCCCCATCAGCTTGATGATGTTGGACATCGACCACTTCAAGGAATGCAACGACAAGTTCGGTCATCTGGCGGGCGACGCGGTGCTCCGCCAACTCGCCGAACTGGTGGGAAAACGAGTGCGTCGTGACGAGGTTTTTGCGCGTTATGGCGGAGAGGAGTTCGCGCTACTGCTGCCCGAAGCACACCTCGACGGCGCGCTGAACTTGGCCGAGATCCTGCGCAAGAAAACCGAGAGCAACGCCTTCGAATTCGTCGGCAAGGAGATCCGGATCGCCGTCAGCGTCGGCTGCGCCGAACTCGGCCCCGACGACGAGACGGCGCTCGACCTCATCCAGCGCGCCGACAAGAGGCTGTACGAGGCCAAGAACTCGGGGCGAAACCGAGTCTGCGGCTAAGCCGCCTCACGACTTCGGAACGGACGCGCTACTTGCGCAGCTCCTTCTTGATTCTCTTGCCATCCTTCTTGGTGACACGAACCGAGGGGATGTCGATCGAAGGGTCGCTGCCGCCCAGCCCCGGCGGCGGACCGGGCTCGTTGTGGATGATGATAACGCCGACCGCTCCGGCATCTTGCGCGTTCTTGACCTTTTCGACAAAGAAACAGTCGCCTCGATCAATGACCGCGATCTTTCCGGCAACCGCGTTTGTGTTGAGGATCGGTTGGCAGGCAAAGGTAGGCTTGTCGCTGCCGTCGTTCACCAACGCAAGTTTGGCCCTCAGCCCCTTCTCACTGAGCTCGGGCCCAAAGCTCGCCCCACCCGCGAGATAGATCCCCCTCAGGCTCTTGGGTCTTTTGACCTGCACCACAAAGCTGCCGCGGACAAAGGAGTCCGCCGCCTGAGTGGTCAGGTCTCCGTCAAAGCTCACCTGGCCGGCGCGAACCGCCGAATCGATCCGCTCACGCCTGGTCATCTCGTCCCAGTGCAGCTTCTTCTTGGTGTCGAAGGTGAGCGTCGAGTGGACATCCGGTAGACCGCGAAAAAGTGAACCGTTCTGGAGATTGACCAACCCCGTAAACCCGAGACCGTGCCCGATCTCGTGAAGCGCCACCGTGACAAAGGAGGCCTGACCCGGGGGAGCATTGCCATCGAGTCCGTAGTAGTAACCGGTGTCGGGCCCCAGACAGGCCTCGTCGATCTGGTTGTTGAACGTCACCCGAATATCGGCCGCGTCCGGATTCGAATCGTCCTCCAGGCTCAGGTTCTCTCCCGAGATCGCCTCGGCCAGCGGACCCGCATGCCATACGCCCGGATCTCCCGCCCCAAAGTCAGAAAACACAAAAACCGGGCCCGCCGCGGCGAGTGTCGCGCCATCGTCTTCACAGCGTTGATCTCCGAACGAAACGTCGACATTGACGGCCACGGAGCTGCCGAGGATCGCAGCCCAGAAGCCGGCTGCCGCCTCGATCGCCGCCTTTCGCTGGGCGCCGAGGGTCGGGTCGTTGAAACCTGTCCCAGCGGCGTCCGAATACTGGATCCGGGCATCCAGATTCCCCTGCGGCCAACCATAGTCCCGCATCGCGCTCGTCGTGAGATCAACTTCACCAAACGGCAGATCTCGACTGATCGAAGGCTCCATTAGGGCGTTAGGGAACACCGAAGAATCGAAATGGGAGTGACTCGATCCAGGCTGGAGAGGCTTGGGGGCAAAGAGCAGCACCCGTCCTTCTGAGTCGGCGCCTGATTGCGCCAGGGGATCAAAACGCATCCGCACTTTCACCGTGGCCGCTTCGCCGGCCGCCGCAAAAAGCAGGCCCGCCAGCATCAGGGCGATCGTCTTGCCACAGAGCATCAGTTTCCGTCGTGCCCGGTGTGCCCGTTCATGTCCCGTTGCGAGCAAACGGTTCGAAGGCTGCCATCTTCGGCTCGCCGGACCACGAGTTGGTGATCCGCCCAGCCGTCGAGAAAAACACCCTGCCCTCCGCCACGCAAACCGAACTGGCGCAGATCCCAAGAGCTGCGGCGCTCCCGGATCTGTCGCGAAGTTTCGATTCTCAGTCTCTCGAGCTGCTCTTCGGTCGGCTCTCCAACCAATTCGCCGGTCTCCGGATCCACAAAAACCCTAAGACCGGAGCGTGGGACCCCAGCCGTCTCCTCTACCGTCTCTTCTATCGCCTCCTCGAGTCGCTCGCCTTCCGGTAAAGGGCCCGAAGCAGGCCGAACAAAAGCCATCGTCAGGGCAGAAGCTGCGAGAATCCAAAAGAAACCCTTCATTTCAATCCCTCCGACCCAGCCACTTTAGCCTAGCCGCGTCTGAAAATCCCCGCACACGATCTACCCATCTTCCTACTCACATAAAGATCTCAAGTCTGGATCTTCTGCTAGTCTCTGTCTAGATTTCCATAGACCATCGTCTTCGAAGACTCTACTCTGGTCGAGGAGGGAGGCAAGCCATGAGCCGTCATTCCCGTCATTTGGACGCGCCAAACACTCAGAAAGCAATCGCGACTCCCGACAGAGACCTCGGCGAGCTGCTGAAGAAGGTCGAGCTGTTTCGCCGACTACCCGAGAGCTGGAGGGGCCTCGTAGAGGAGCTTCTGAACGAAGAGCGCTTCAACGAGGAGGAGATCATCTTTCGCGCCGGTGACCCGGCGACCTGCGTCTATATCGTCGAATTCGGCCAGGTGGCGCTCTACACCGACACCGCTGGCGAGCCCGTCCAACTGCGGGCACAGATCACGCGTGGCAGCGTCTTCGGCGAACTCGGAGTGCTCGAAGGGTCCCGCCGATGCCTTTCGGCCCGGGCAACCGAGACCACCGGCCTTCTGCGGCTGGACGGCACCGAACTCCTGCGTTTGGCGAAAGCACACGACGAATTTGCTCGAGAGCTCTGCCAGGTCGCGATCGGTTATGCCTCCAGCAACGAGGTGGCGCGCGCGGAGCTGGCGCGGCGCAAGGAAGCCCGGATCAAGATCGGAAGGAAGGTCGATATCAGGATTCGAAACCAGCAACCCATCTCTGCCGTGCTCGAAAACCTGTCCCTGGGCGGAGCTTGTCTCAAGGGGGTGCCCGAAGACTGGCGGCTTGACGAAGAAACACCCATGGCCTTGGCCACCGAACCGACTACCGCTCTCGTCATAGTCCACGCCACGATCCAGTGGCGCAAGGACGATCAGGTGGGCCTCTGCTTCACCCGCACGTTCGAGAATCACGAGATCAAGATCGCCGGCGTAGTCCATCGCCTGACGTCCGCCAACGTGGAGTCCTGATCGTCATGTCGAGGAGCGAGTCGCCAGTACCGGCCCGAGATGGCGGACGATCGCGGCAAGATGCCGAGCGGGCTAGACGGGGAAGCTGGCGCTCGGCCTAAAAGCCTGGTCGTGCGCGCGTAGCGCATACCGGTCGGTCATTCCAGCCACGACGTCGAGCACCTGGTTGACCAGAGGCTCTCCCGGCCTCCGGTAGCTCTCCGGCATATGCTCAGGATTCTCCAGGTAGTGATCGACCAGATCGCGCAGTACCCGCACTGCTTTTTCCGCTTGCCGGCGAGACTCGGGACGAAGGTACACGCGCCGGAACATGAAATCGCGGAAACCGTGCATCGCCTCGAGGATTTCGGGCCGCATAGCCACTTCTCCGCGTTCGAGTGATTCGTCGATGACCGCGTGGATCATCGTCGAAACCCACTCGCGACCAGGCTTCCCAAAAGCTCGCCGGCTCTCCTCCGGAAGATCGGCGTAGGTCAGAACACCGGCCCGCAGCGCGTCCTCCATATCGTGGACCAGATATGCGACCCGATCGGCGAATCGCAGCAGCACGCCCTCGGGAGTCGCCGGTGGGGGATCGATCTTCCAGCTGTGGGCTCGGATCCCGTCGAGCACCTCCCAACTCAGGTTCAAGGGTTCTAAAACGCTCAACACTCGAACGCTCTGCTCAGCGTGGAGCCACTCTCCGTCGACATATGGGCTGAGCGCCACTTCCCCAGTGTGCCCAAAGGGTGGGTGCCCCACTTCGTGTCCGAGGCAGATGGCCTCGGTCAACGTCTCGTTGAGGCCGAGAGCGACAGCCAGCGAGCGGCCCACCTGCATCACCTGAAGCGTGTGCGTGAGCCGGGTGACGACGTGGTCCCCCTCGGGGTTGATGAAGACCTGGGTCTTGTGTTTCAAACGCCGAAAAGCCTTCGAATGCAGAATTCGATCCCTGTCCCGATCGAACGCGGTGCGGTACTCATCCGGCTGCTCAGCCACTTCGCGCCCCCGGCTACCGGCCGCCTGGGTGGCGATCGGGGCCAGGAGTTCTTGCTCCATCGCCTCGCGCTTCAGCCGCGTAACTTTCGAGAATGAGCTCATTTTCTTGAAGGGGCTGAGTCTACCCAAGCCGTGGTGTCCCACCAAGCAAAACGCCCATTCCGAGCCGTGGTGGAAGTCGAGAGGCCCTGGTAGTCTCGGCGTGATCCTCGACCCGAGCGAGAGCATGGGAGCAGAAGAACACCACCGCGAGTTTGCGCACAGCAACAACCCGGCGTTCACTTCCGCCGAGGCGGCGCTCGTTCTACCCTTTGGGAGAGAGAGCTTTCTCGAAGCCGCGGTAGAGCTCTACAAGGGCAAGAGGGTCGAGTTGGACGAGACCACGGATCGGATCGTCTATCAGTTGGAAGCCGCACCGGTTCCGGTGACACTCTTGTTCTCGGGAATGGGCGGACCCGCGATGGCCAACGCCCTGGAGATGGCCGCCGGGAACGGAGCTCGCGAGGCGGTGGTCTTTGGCGCCTGTGGCGGCGTCGATCCGCTGCTCGGTATCGGCGAGCTCCTCATCGCCGAGGGAGGCGTGCGCGGTGAGGGCGCTTCGAGATACTACGCGCCGATAGAGTTCCCCGCGGTATGCGACACCGGAATGACCGAGTCGCTCTGGCGTGCCGCACGGACGGCGGGTTTCAAGGCTCACCGTGGTCTCGTCTATACAACCGACGCAGGGTATCGCCAGGGACCCGAGATCTACGACACCTATGCGGGTCTGGTCCTCGGAGTGGAGTGCGAGTGCGCCACCGCCGCCGTGGTCGCACGTCGGTTGGGCCTGCGGCTGGGTACCGTCCTCTTCTGCAGCGATAACGTCACGCTCGGCGAAGACAGTGACCGCCGGTATCAAGGCCTGGCAGAGCCACGCATCCGGGCCGGCTTCGAGGCCGCCCTCAGCACAGCGATCCAAGCGCTCACGGACCGCCGCCAATAGAAAACCGGAAGCGCGTGTCCTCGATCTGGATTCCACGGTTCGGCTGGACACTCGTCGCGCTGCTGTTTGGTGTTTTTGTCTGGGGTCTCGAAAGACGCGCGCGCCTCGAAGCCTCGGAAGAGCAGATCATCCGCATGCTCTTTGTTCCATCGGTGGAACAGGGCACACTGGTCGAGCGCGGCGACCAACTCGCCGCCTACATCCGGCGGGATACCGGGCTCACCCTCCGGGTTCACGTGCCGACAAGCTATGCGGCGGTGATCCAGGCTCTGGGCTCGGACCAGGCCGACGTCGCCTGGATGCCCGCCTTTGCCTACGTGATTGCCAACGCGCGCTACGGCGCCGAGGCAAGGTTGCAGGTCGTCCGCTCAGCGGAAAGATTTGGGATCCTCATCGGGCGCACGGCACCGGGCGAGCCCCGGACGCTTGCGGAACTGGCGGGCACGGCCGTCGCCATGCCGACCAACCTGCCGCCGGCCCTTCTAGAGATGATGCGCCGGGAACTCGACCAACATGCCCCCGGCTGGACCGCCATCGAAGCCGAGACCAACAAAGAGGCGATGCGGCTGTTGATCGATCGGCCTCTCGAGGTCGCCGCCGCGGCGTCGAGCTGGGTTTTCTCGGGCCCCCACGACTTTGTCGGCGATGGGAGAAAGGAGCTCGAGTACGAGAGACCAGGAACTCTGGCGAGGACCCAAGAAATCTTTCGTACCGAGCAGCCGGTCCTGGAGCACGTTACGAGCTATCACGGCTGCGTCTTCGCGCGCGTCGACTCGGCGATGCGCCGCCTGCAGGACTTTAACGGTCGTCGCTTTGCATTCTCGGACGAGACCTCGACCTCCGGACACATTTTCCCGAGCATGCTGCTCGACCGCG
>Ga0224508_10001360_pt1 | contig 22009 bp, 20 predicted proteins | sample SF_Jan12_sed_USG_4_FD_170157 | JGI IMG/M metagenome (GOLD analysis project Ga0224508, IMG submission 170157) | Sediment microbial communities from San Francisco Bay, California, United States - SF_Jan12_sed_USGS_21 | ecosystem: Environmental > Aquatic > Marine > Sediment | place: USA... | reverse complement strand
CCCGGCTTCACACCACTACAGGATCGCTGGGCGAATACAACGGCAAGTTCATGTGCAACCAGATGACCGTGCGCGGAGGCTCTTGTGTAACCGCTGCCGATCACATTCGGGCGAGTTACAGGAGTTTCTTTTACCCGGATGCCCGCTGGCAGTTCCTCGGAATCCGACTGGCCCGAGACGGCCATGACTGACGCAATCGACGAGCTGGTCGAAGGACTCAGTCAGCCACAGAAGATGATCTCGCCAAAATACTTTTACGATGAGGCGGGATCGCGGCTGTTCGAGCAGATCACCGAGTTACCCGAGTATTACCTGACTGATGCCGAGCTCGAGATCATGCGTACGCACGTCGACGACATGGCCGCACTGATCGGCAAACAGGCCAGCCTGATCGAATTCGGCAGCGGCTCAAGTTTGAAGACGCGCATCCTGCTCGAGCACATCGACGAGCTGGCCGCTTATGTACCTGTCGACATCTCCGCAGAGCATTTATATGCGTCGGCACAGAAGATCCGCCGTGAGTTTCCGGGCCTGGATGTACGACCGGTCGTCGCCGATTTCACGCGACCCTTCGCTCTGCCGACGCCGGCAGTCATGCCGGTCAAGAATGTTGTTTATTTTCCCGGCTCGACCATCGGCAACTTTGAGGAAGCGGAAGCCATGGAGCTGCTGCGCGTTATGTATGCCGAAGCCGGCGCGGGAGGTGCCTTACTGATCGGACTCGACCTGCAGAAAGACCCCGCTATTATCGATCAAGCGTACAACGACTCGAAAGGTGTGACCGCGGAGTTCAACCTGAACGTGCTGCGGCACTTGAATGCGAGCCATAGCGCTGAATTTGACGTCGATGCATTCGAGCACCGGGCCGAGTACGACGAGGATGAAGGTCGCGTCGTACTCGAGCTGGTCAGCCAGAAGGACCAGACGTTCGCGATCGGCTCGAAGGAATTCGACATAGCGGACGGCGAAACGATTGTCACCGAGTATTCACACAAGTACACGCTCGAAGGTTTCGCCCGCATGGCGCATGACGCAGGCTTTGAAGTCGAGAAAGTATGGACGGACCCCAAACAGCTTTTCAGCGTGCAGTACTGCACACGACCGTAGGCGACAAAGAAAGCCCCGGCCAAAGCCGGGGCGAGACTGTCTATTGCTGGTGCTCAGTTAGAAGGGAAGCGGAGGAGATGAATCAACCACTGCGCGATAGCCGTAGAACTCACCCAGCGGAATCACCAAATCCATGTAAGGCGCATCGTGGAACGGGTTCATGTCTGGCAGGAACACTTCCATTACCGCTGTGGTGTACTGGTACTGGCAATTCTCGACCGACACGACTTGCCCGCTGATCTTCGCGATGTAAGCGGGCATATTCATCGCGTTATAGGCGAATCCCATAAACGTGTAGTCGAACGTGTTGCCGCCGGTACGCTTCCAGTTTCCGCGCATACTGCCGAGCCGCTCCGCGGATGCGAACGGTTCCATCAATGCCAGGTCCGGGCTGATTTTCGGATTAAAGATCGGGTACTCGAAATTGTTCGTGCCCTCGTTATTTGACGTGCCCGTCACGGTCACCGACCAGCCTGACAGGTACATCACATCCCAGGGTGGAGGGGGTATCGGGACAGGGGGCGATGCTGGATCAGGAATAAACGGCGAAACGCCGAACCAGGTTCCCAGATTCGAACAGCCCTTCCCTCCATCGTCAGCCAGCGCTACGCCGGGAATCGTGAATCCCAGCAGCAGGATGCTTAGCAGCGCACCACGAATAATGCTCTTGCGCATGTCTACCTCCAGGCCGCGAATGCGGCTCTGCCAGGAGCCTCTCAGGATCTGAACGCATGCCCGGTCGGGCTATCCGACGCCTGTTCGCCTGTTCAGCCAGGCCGCCCATCGGCAGGTAAGGCTCCGCAGCCAACCTCTGGGCGGGCGCGGAACTGGCCGCACGGACTGCCGGTGCCCCTCGTGCCGGGGGGCGTCGCGGAAGGCACGGGCTGCTGTCCATAGCGGCCGCACCAACGCCGGGCTAACCTAATCTATGCAAGCGTGATGGCGTTGACAATTCGGGATTCAGACTATTGACAGGATTTCATGCAATTCGCGTTTCGCAGAACTATTCCGACGGTGGGACAAACTCTTTCGGCGCGGCTGAGCCACCGGCGAAAAAGAATTTCTCCATTTCTGTTTCGAGAAACTTGCGCGCATCCGGCTCGATCGGTGTCAGCCGGTACTCGTTGATCAGCATTGTTTGATGGCTCAGCCACCGCTGCCAGGCTTGTTTTGACACGTTGTCGTAGATCCGTTGTCCCAGTTCGCCCGGATACGGCGCGTAGTCGAGACCCTCGGCCTCTTCACCCAATAAAATGCAATTAACCGTGCGTGACATGTTCACTCTTTTTCAATTGATCCATCAGTTTCCTCACCGGTGCGGCGAGCCCTCCGGGCGGCTGGTCATCGAGACGATGCCAGGTAGTATTGTCGCCGTCCGCCACTTTACTCAATGGCGCGTCGACCCGCACGACTATCGGCCGGATGTCCAGGTCGTAATGACTGAAGCTGTGCCGCAGTAGTTGCCATGCCTCGGTTGCAGAAGCCCGGACGTTAAGTGTATCGCGGCACCACTGCTCGACCGAGCGCTCGTCCAGCTCGGGCAAACTCCACAAGCCACCCCAGATGCCGGCCTCCGGCCTGCGTTCCAGGAACACGCGCCTGTCCCGGCTTGCCAGCAACATCGTGGTTTGTCGGAGCGGCTTCACCTTTTTAGGCTTGCGGCCCGGGTAGTCGCGGATGCCGTCGGTGAGAAGCGCCTTGCAGTCGATCTGCACCGGGCACCGCTCACACGCCGGCTCACTACGCGTGCATACCGTGGCCCCCAGATCCATGATCGCCTGCGTATAGGCAGCGCTCCGATCCTGCGGTGTGTGCCATTCAGCGAGCTCCCATAATTGCCTCGCGACCGTCGTTTTGCCGGGCCATCCGGCAATTGCTGCGTGACGCGCCAGCACCCGTTTGACGTTGCCGTCCAGGATCGGGTGCCGCTGGCCGAACGCCAGCGACAGGATCGCGCCGGCCGTCGAGCGGCCGATACCCGGCAAAGCGATCAGTTGATCGATGTCGGTTGGAATCCGGCTGGCATGCTCATCGCGGATAACGGCGGCGGCACAATGCAGATTGCGCGCCCGCGCGTAATACCCCAGACCAGACCAGTGGTGCAGGACTGCGTCCCGGTCAGCATTCGCGAGCGCCTTCACCGTCGGAAAGCTCGACATGAAGCGCTCGTAGAACGGGATCACGGTCTGCACCTGCGTTTGCTGCAACATGATCTCGGAAACCCAGATCGGGTAGGGGTCGGCGCTTTGTTGCCATGGCAGGTCCTTGCGGCCCTCCGTATCGAACCAGGTGAGCAGCCGTCCGGCAAAATTACTCACTGTGTAATTCCCGGCCCGGCCTCATGCGCTGTGCAATCGCTTCAATCCGATCGATAGCGTCGCCACCGTCATTCTTCAGCTTGCGCTTGATCATGTACGGACCGATCCCGGGTGGCACCCAGAACTTCGGCCGCATCAGGAGTTGGTAAACAACCACGGTACCGCCATTCTCCGATGCGAACGTCCATGTCTCGTTGCTCAACAGGAAGTCACTGTTGTCGGGATTCGCAAACGCCCGCAACTCGCCCAGCGGCCGGCTTTCGACATGACCCCGGCGCTCGATCGTCTTGCAGAAGAACAGGACACAGCCGCGGTTGCGAATGTAGTACTGTGGACGGCCCCGTTCATCGGGCGCGAGGTCCCGTGATTCAACGATTGCGCTAGAGAATTGTGTCGACAGGTCCCAGCGGCTGAACACAGTGAAGACCTGTTCGATCGGCGCGTCGAACCAGACCTCGGATTCCATCGAGTAGTGACGATCCTTGTAATCGACTTTGACGCTACGAATTTCTGCCGCGCTCGCCGTGCCGCAAACCACGCAGAGCAAGGCCGCCCATCGCGCCGGTCGCATCAGTCAAACAAATCCTTGAGCTTGCCCTTCAGCTCGTCTTTCAACTGATCCTCCGGATCCTGCGCCTCGGCATCATCCGGTGTCTCTTCGGCCGGCGCCGCATCTGCCGGCGTATCTTCGACCGGCGCATCTTCGGCCGGCGGTTCCTTGATGTCGCGACCGCGCAGCCGATCCAGCAGCTTGCCCTTCAGGTCTTCTTCGATACGCTGGCGTAACAGGCGCTCAACGTCCGGTTTCACACTCGGTGCCATCAGCGACCCGGTGATCTTCAGGGGAATAACGGCTTCGGTGAAATCATCGAGCTCGGCGTCCGACATGCCAGTCATGGACTCCGGCCTCTCAAGCACGCGGGCAGCCAGTCCGTAATCGACGGTCGCCGCCGCCAGGTCGACGTTGCCGCTACCTGTAAGCTGCATAAACGGCAATTCCGCAAACAGGTCGTCGTTTCGCATGACCCCGTCCCTGACCACGCCGGTTGCCGTAACGGCACTGAAGCGCGTACGCGCCGGCAACGAGGGCTCCGGCGGGGTTTCTTTCTTTAGCAGTGCGCGCGCACGCCGCAACTCATACCAGATGTCGGTACCTTCGTAACTGCCATCGGCCAGCTGGAAAGACATGTCACCCGCGAGGCTCTGTTGCACGGCCGCCATGTTCTCGCCCCGTCCGGTCAACGTAAAGCTGCCGTCGATTTTGCCGGTGATGTTCTGTTGCTCGAACATGGCTTGCGCCAGCGCCGCAAGATCGACGCCCTGAACCTTTTCATCAACGGATAACACCGGCGTACGGCCGGCGACATCGACACGAACATCACCATTATAGGTACCGCCCAGCAGCGCCGCCGATATCGGGTGCAAGCGAAGGCGTCCGTTTGCCGCATTGAGTCCCAACACCACCTTCTCGAACACCATATTGCCGAGCGTCGCCTGGGCTACTCGCAAGTTGCCGCGCGCGTTCAACGGCTTGATCAGATCGGAGGGAATTTCCGTCGGTGCCGATTCCGGCGCACCGCCATCTTCTGCAGCAACCGCCGGCTCCATGTAACGATTCACATCGATCTGATCCGCATCAAAGTCGAACACGTATCGGCCCTTGCTGCTGCGCGGCACGGAAAGCGTGCCTGTGAACGACGTATCATCCAGTTTGAGCGACACGTCGGACAATTCGATCGCTTCCGCCTTCACAGCCGCCGTCGCCTCGATGATAACGCGGCTCAGAGCAACCGGGTCCGCCGTCTCTGGCGGCTCGGTACCGAATACCGTCATCAGGCTACGCGGTGAAAACGCGTCGATCTTAAGTGTCGCGACCGGCTGCACGGATTCCGAATAAGAAAATGGCTGCGGCTCTGCCGCGATATGCATGCCAAGTGCGTCGATTTCGAGCGGCGCCAGCGTAATGATTTCGTCGGCAGTGGCGATCCCGATGCGCTCAGTACTGATGCCGAATTTCGAAGGCATCTCGCCAACGCCATCGAGCACTGCATCCAGCTCCAGGCCGTCGACGACCAGGTTCTGCCGGGTGCCGGAGACGACACCGATGCGCAGATCCGCGTCATTCAAGACATAGCGGCTGTCTGCTCGCGCATCAAAATAGTTGATCGTGGCATCGACGAATTTGATACTCGCAACATTCACGGCCGCGTCACTGGGAGAATCCGTCACCTCTCCCTCGCTCGAGTCTGCGGCAACGAGGTCATCCCAGTTGCTGACGCCACGCTTGTTCTCTTCCAGATTCAGCTGCAGACCCTCGACCGTAACCGAGCCCACGACAATTTCCTGGCGAATCAGCAGCGGCAGCAGGCTCACACCCATCTGCGCCCGCTCGAAACGAGCGAACGGCGTGTCGCCGAAGCCGCTGGCATTGCCGAGGCTCGCGGCACCGACGTCGATGGCCAACCAGGGAAACACGCTAAGGGACACATCACCTTCGATGGCCAGCTCACGGCCGGTCGACTTCTCGACGGCACCGGCAATCTCGTCGCGAAAATCATTGGCGTCGAAAAACAGGTAAAAGGCGATCGCGGCCAGCGCAAAGACCGCGACGAAGATGGCGACCAGCCAGCCCAGAATTTTCGCGAATCGGCTCATGAACGATCCTTTGACGATCAGGCCCAATAGAATAGCAAACTGGGTCCGGAATCGACGGAATCAACCCCGCCAGCAGCCCCCAAAAGGAAACGGCCGGGCCGCCTGGCGGCCCGGCCGTGCAGTCTTACGGTATCTGTATCTGCGCTATTCCTTGCAGATGCTGATGTCGCCATTCATCGTCGACATTTCCACCCTGCCGTCGCCGGCGCCCTCGCTAAAGCTCAGCTCGAGGCCTGGCGTGTACTTGCTCGTGCGGTGCGGCTCCGGTCCGAAGCAGTTGCGAATGCCGCCATTGAACGTTTCGACCTCGATCCTGGCTGAAACATCGCCCGCGAACTCGACGTCCAGATCGCCATTGACTGTTTCGGCAGAAAAGCGGCCACCCTTGCGCAATTCTGCGCGAAACACAACGTCGCCGTTGACCGTGCCAAGCTCGGCGCGACCAAACGAACCCTCGTCAATGATCACATCGCCGCTCACCGAGCCGGCCCTGGCGATACCCGAGCCACTCTCCAGGGTTACGTCGCCGGAAACCGTGCTGATGCTCGTTTCGGTATCGCTCGCATCGCCCTCGACTTCCACGTCGCCGCTGACCGACTCCGCCGACACGTCGTTACCAAACGACTGAGTCTCAACATCGCCGCTAACGGTCTGCAGACGCTGTACGCCACGCACGCTTTCAACCGCGATATCGGCACTAACGCCGCTGACATCAATCGAGCTATTTTCCGGAACGCGAATAGTCAGTTCCGCGTCGGTACCGCGACCACCCTTACGGGGGACCTTGACCTGAATCAGGATATTGTCGCCGTCGCGTTCGAATACCAGCTTTTCGACATTTCGGCCCAGGGTTCCGGTCACCTCGACCGCATTGCGGGACCACCCGGCTACCGTGATCGAGCCCGCGATATTCGAGATATCAACTTCCCCGTCCGGCGCTGCATTCAGCGTCTCGTCAACTTCCTCGGCCTGTAATGGCGCGGCAAGGAACATGCCGATAATCATAAGTGTCAGTTTTTTCATCGTGCGTCTCTCTTCATTGTCCAGCTCTGTCAGCTAGATGTCGTTTCTCATCATGATGTCGCGCGTCAGTCCACCGACGCGCCGTAACAGGGTCAGCTCTTCGCGATAGGCACTCAGTAGCTGTTGCTGCAGCAGCGTGTTATTCGGATCCTCCTCGAGCGCCGCGTTAATCTCGTAGATCGCGTCCTGAATCAACGCGATATTGGCCGCGACTTCGGCCCGGGGCGTCGGCGCCAGCCTCTTCAGCTCGACATCCAGCTCTGCGATCAGCACGTTGCGGGCCTTGACGAACTCATCGCCCAGGTCATGGCCCGTGCCAAACGATGCCTGCTCGAACGTAAGCTCGGGCGCGATTTGCATCACTTGCGGCTGCGGCTGCTTGACAGCGATATAAGTAACCGCCGATGACCCACCTACCAGCAGTACGACTGCCGCCGCCTGCGCCAGCATCGGCGTCCACCAGGAATGCTGCGGCGTCTGCATAGCCCGTGCAATCCCCGGCCAAAGATCACGCTGCGGACTGAGTTCGGTATTCAGCTCGCGTGCAGCCTGCAGCAGTTTGTCGTCATTCCTGTCGGTCATTCGATGAATCCCTGTTCGTGCAATTGGTCTGCCAGCAGCCGTCTTGCCCGGTGCAGCTGTGCTTTGCTGGTGCCGCTCGCTATGCCCAGCATGTCGCCCGTCTCGTCGTGGCTGTAGCCGTAAACCGCGTGCAACACAAAAACATGTCGCGCGCCTTTCGGTAATCGCTGTACGGCTTCTGAGAGGTCGCGCAGCTCGCCGCCATCACCTGTCTCCAGGGGCGACGGTGCAACATCCGCCACAACCTGGATGCGTTCTCGCTCGCGCTTTGACTTCCGCATGCGACCCAGCACCGAGTTAACCGCGATGCGGTGCAGCCAGGTAGAAAAAGCGCTGTCGCCGCGAAACTTCTCAAGCTTCGTCCACGCTTGTATGAATGCTTCCTGAGTGCAGTCTTCCGCTTCGCTGACATTGCCGGTCATCCTCAAACAAAGCCCATAAACCCTGTCCACATGCAGGCGATAAAGCCGCTCAAACGCACGGGCGTCGGCTCGTTGGGCCTGCCCTATCCAGGCAGCCTCATCAGCGGCTGTGTCCGATTGGTCCGTAACCATGTCCCGACTATAGTCGCTGCTGTAAGCCGTCAAAAGCGCTGCCAAGTGGCTTTTCTCCCCTTATCTTGATGTTTAGACGGTATTGCCGACGAAATGGTTTGAATCCGGCTACCGTCGGCAGGCTAAAAAACTGTTCAAGCGACTGTCTTTCGGTACTATTCTGGTATTATGTCGTGGCTTTTTGCGGGCCCTGCCATCGCACGGCGCAACGAAATAACGAAAAGAACGTATGGCACCAAAAAACGCTTGTCCGTCTGTCGTCAGGCCTGACGTTACCCCGGGCAGAGTGCCGTTGAAGGGTTCGCAGATCTGATGTCGGCATACTCTATTCTTTATATTGGCCGCGGCGATTCCGTCGCCGACTATCTCAGCGAGCTTGAAACCCTGCCCTGCTGCTCGATGCTGACGCGGAGCACGGCGCTGCAGCTGCCCATCGATGCCGTCTACTCGGTGGATCTGATTCTGCTTGAAGTGGGTCCGGCGATTGCGCAAACCGGCCATTCGCTCGCTGCCGTAATTCGTTCACTGGCGCCTTACCCGGTCGTGGCTCTGACAAGACGAGAACACGAGCATCGTGGCACCACGGCCATGAACGCCGGCGCCGTCGCCTACTTGTGCATTGATGATGTCACGGTCGATCAACAGGACACGATTCTCGATCACGCAATTCAGCGCAGCCGCCTGCAACGCCGCTTGTCCGACACGGATACGACCGTGTTGTCGATATTGAAGAGCATTAACGATGGCGTCGTTGTGGTGGACAAGGCCGGTCACGTACTGGATATCAACCCCGCCGCCCGCAGCATCCTGGGCCTGAGTCCGCGCGTCTATCCGGACTCGAACTGGGAACAAACGTTTTGCTGCATCGACAAGGACGGCAAGAGTTACCGCAACTCCGCTGACCTGCCGCTGGTACGCGCGCGTAGCGGCGAGAAATTTACATCACAGGTAGCGATCTACCGCGCACCACAGCAGCCGGACATCGTCCTGAACCTGAACGGACAGGGACTTTACGACGGTGATCAAAGGCTCATCGGCGGACTTGTGACGTTCCGTGATATCACCGAGCTGACGCGCAAAACCACGGCGCTTGAGAAGCGCGCACAATATGACGACCTGACCGGCCTGGCGAACCGCGCCCTGTTTACTGAACAACTGATGCGGGCCGTGGGTCGCAGCCAGCGTAAATCGTCACATCTGGCCACGTTGTTTATCGACCTGGATCGCTTCAAGTCGGTAAACGATACCCTCGGGCACGATGTCGGCGACGCTCTGCTGCGTGCCGTGGCAAATCGTCTGCAGAGCAACCTGCGTGTCGGCGATTTTTCCGGCCGCTGGGGTGGCGACGAGTTTGTCGTATGCCTGGAGGACTTCGGTGAAGCGGCGAACGCCGGCGCTGCCGCGCAAAAACTGCTGCTCGTATTATCCGAGAAATACCAGCTAGGCAAGAGCGAGATCTACGCGACGCCGAGTATCGGAATTGCCATTTATCCGGAATCCGGTGACAACGCCGCACGACTAGTCAAGGCCGCTGACGTGGCCATGTATGAGGCCAAGAAACGCGGTGGCGCACGCTTCCACTACTATTCCGCGGCGCTAAACACCAAGCTTGCCCAGCGCGAGGAGCTCGAGGTCGGTCTGCGCCACGCGCTCGTTCGTAACGAGTTCGTACTTCATTACCAGCCGCGCATCGACGTCGCGAGTGGTCGACTGATTGGCCTCGAAGCATTGCTGCGCTGGCAGCACCCGCGCTTCGGGCTGCTGCCGCCGGGCCGCTTCCTGCCGATACTGGAAAGCAGCGGCATGATTTACTCGGCTGGCGAATGGGTCATCGCCACAGCCTGTCGCCAGTTGGCCAGCTGGCAGCGTCGTTTCGAATTACCGGATCTGTCGATCGCCATCAACCTGTCGCAGCAACAGCTGATGCACAAACGGCTGGTTGACACCGTTGCCAACATGATCGCTGAAACCGCGCTGGATCCCGGCTGCATCGAACTGGAAATGGGTGACCGCGCATTCACGCAGGGCCGCACCACCGAACTCGAGGTGCTACGCGGACTGCGCAAGCTTGGCGTGCGGCTGTCGCTGGATCATTTTGGCACTCGCGACGTGTCATTCGAGTCGCTCGACCAGGGCTTCATCGACGGTTTCGTACTGGACCAGTCGCTGATCACCGACGTCGAGAACAACGACAGTCACCAGCGCATCGTTCGGGCCGCCATCGCGATGGCGCAGGGACTCGACATCGAGGTCGCCGCGGAGGGTGTCGAAACGCTGACCCAGTTCGAATTCCTGCAGGCCTGCAACTGCAATCTGGCGCAGGGCTTTCTGATCAGCCGGCCGGTGCAGCCGGAGAAAATCGCCGCCATCCTCAGAAGTGAGATTGCCGGCACCCATCTCCTCTCCCGCGGGATGCCGTAACCCCTTACTTCATATCTCAATAGCGGCGATCACGGCAATCGTCCGACATTTTCATCACACGCTGTCTCGATTGCGACGATCACGACAATCGTCCGAGGTGTTCATCGAACACTATCTCGGTAACGGCGATCACGGCGAACATCTTGCTTGCTCCACGCTAACGCGAAGTCGCTTCGCAAGATTTCCCCGCACTCGCCGTACCACTCTGGTTCACGACGTTTCAGACGTGGGGACGAGATGTTTGCCGGCGAGACATAAAGCGAGCGCCAGCGAGACAGTCCGCCGGCAAATCATGTCGTTCACACGTCATAATCGCCGTTACCGTGAGAGTCTGCAATGAATACGGCGAATGATCGCGGCGATGGGTGCCGCTTTTGACAAAGTGAAACGTCACTATTCGAGCGAGGTGCCACAATTCCAGCAAGCGGCGAACTGTCCTTCGTTGTCTTCGCCGCACTTCTTACACTTCCAGGATGCGGCCGGACTCTCGGAGTCGGCGTCGGCGATCAGCTGTGCCGCACGATCGAACTCGAGGTCATTGACGATCCAGAGCTCCGGCCACGTTTCGATGAATGGCATCTCGCCCACGATCGAGCCGAGGTGCTCATTACGAATTTCACAACGGATACCTTCAGCCTGTAGCAGATTCTTGTAATGATTGATCGTGATCAGCGACTCGGCCGATGTCAGCTTTTTCATTGGCCAATCAGGGAGCGCAGGAATGGCTGCGGATCCTCGCCCTTCTCAAGGACCTCGACCAGTGCCGAGCCAACGATCGCGCCCGCCGCGTGTTGACCGACTGCGGCGACATCTCCGGGTTCGCGAATGCCGAAGCCGGCGCAGACCGGCAAACCGGAGATTGCACTGACGTCATCCAGGTAGGCGGCGAGGTCGGACGGCAACCCGGCGCCGCCGCCTGTGATGCCGGTAATAGTGACCGCATATACGAATCCGCGAGACGCGCCACACAGAATTTCCAGACGTGCGGGTGGCGTCGCGGGCGTAACAAGCTGGATCAGCCCGAGGTCCCTGACTTCGAGCGCATCCCGAATTTCGTTGCTTTCCTCGAACGGCAGATCCGGGACGATGAAACCGCAGACGCCTGTCGCTCGCGCGCGTTCCGCCAGTCGATCGTAACCGAACGCCAGCAGCGGATTCAGATAAGACATCATGACGAGTGGTGCGTCGATATCGTCGCTCGCAGTATCAAGCTGCTCGAATATCCATTCGAGGCTGACACCCTTTCTGAGTGCCTCGAAGCTCGAACGCTGAATGGTCATGCCGTCGGCCATCGGGTCCGAAAACGGAATACCGAGCTCGACCACGTCACCGACCGCGGCTACCGCTTTCAGCGTCTCGATGAATTGCTCCGGCTCCGGGTACCCCGCCGTGATAAATGGCACCAGCGCCGGCCGGCCCGACTTGTTCGCCGCACGGATTGCGGCCGTTATTCGCTCATGCGCGTGCATTGCTGCGGATCCTCGCAGGATATTTGGTCAACGTCGGCATGTCTTTGTCGCCGCGGCCGGAATTGCCGATCAGGATTTTCTTGCCGGGGTTTTCTTTCGCGTAGAGCCGCGCGGCGGCAAACGCATGCGACGTTTCGAGCGCCGTCAGAATACCCTCGCTCGCACACAGCTCTTCGAGCGCCTCGAGTGCTGCATCATCTTCGGCCGAAATGTATTTAACACGCCCGGTCGCCTGTAACAGCGCGTGCTCGGGGCCAACGCCGGAGTAATCGAGCCCCGCCGAAATTGAATGAGTCTCCTGCACCTGGCCATCATCGTCCTGCAGGATGATTGTGTAGGCACCCTGCAATACGCCCGGTGTTCCGGTTGCCAGCGTCGCAGCGTTCTGACCGAGACCGGTGCCGGTGCCGCCGGCTTCCACACCGATCAGTTCGACGCTGTCGCCGAGGAACGGATAGAAAAGACCAATCGCGTTCGAACCACCACCCACGCACGCAAATACAACATCGGGTAGTCCTCCCGACAGGTCAATCATCTGTTGCCGCGACTCTTTACCGATGACCGACTGCAGTTCCCTGACCAGGTACGGGTACGGATGCGCCCCGACCGCCGAACCAAGCAGGTAATAGGTTCCCGCGGGGTCGGTCACCCAGTTACGGAGCGCCTCATCGATCGCCGCGCGCAGGGTTTTGTCGCCGGACTCCACGGCGACGACATCCGCCCCGAGGCGCCGCATGCGATCGACGTTCGGCGCCTGGCGCTCCATGTCGACAGCGCCCATGTAGACCGTACACGGCAAACCAACGCGGGCGCACGCAGCCGCCGACGCGACGCCGTGCTGACCGGCACCCGTCTCCGCAATGACGCGCTCTGCACCGAGACGCCTGGCGAGTATCGCCTGACCGATCGCGTTGTTGATCTTGTGTGCGCCGGTGTGCGCAAGATCTTCACGTTTCAGCCAGACGTCGGCGCCCCAGCTTTCGCTGAGCCGCGGCGCATGTGTCAGCGCCGTCGGTCGCCCGACCCACTCCTTGAGCTCCTTTTGAAACTCAGCCTGGAACGACTCGTCGTAAAGATGCTCACGCACGCCCTCCTCGAGCCGCTCGAACGCCGGCACCAGAGTCTCCGGGACATAACGACCGCCGAAGGGTCCGAAGCGGCCGCGCTCGTCGGGCAGCTCGCCACGAATTGCGGCATCCAGCAGGGCCGACGCCTCGTCGGGCTGCAACAATGCACTCATAAGCGTTTCTCCGCGGCACGGGCCGCATAAATAAACTCGTTAATCAGCTGCGAATCCTTTTGGCCTGGTGCGCTTTCCACGCCACTCGAGACGTCGACTCCCATAGGCCTGACCGTTGCGATCGCATCGGCAACATTAGCAGCACCGAGACCGCCGGCAAGGATCATTCCGCCGTCGCTGGCAATATGCGCCGCGGCCGACCAGTCGACGGTTTCGCCACGGCCGCTTGCGCCGCCCTCGTAGACGTAAGCGGTATCCATAGCGGGCAATGCCCGCCCCTCGCGCAGCACCGGCCACCGCTCAATGTTATCGGGCACATCGAGTACGGCGAAATCTTCCGCATCCGTTTGCAGGACGTCCGGCGCGAACACCTGTAGAACTTCCTGCCACTCATCGTTGCTCGGGTGCAGCATTACGGCAACGCGCCTGACTGCCGGCGGCACGGCCTGGCTGATGTCGCGCGCGCGCTGCGGGGTAACTTTGCGTACCGACTCGGCAAAGACAAAGCCAACCGCATCAGCCCCGGCCGCGACGGCGGCGGCTACCTGCTGCCGGTCGCCAAGGCCGCAAATCTTGATCAGTAAACTCATGCCGCGATCGCCCGCGCGCCGGAAACGCGCATCGCCACCACCAACCCTGCGGGATCCGCGCTTTTCATCAGTGCGGTACCGACGAGCGCCATGCGATAACCCCAGCCGGCGACCCGTTCTGCGTCCTCGGGACCGTGCAGACCACTTTCGGCAACGCAGGTCGCAGCCGGCAATGCCGGCGCCAGGTGTTGCAGGCGTTCACCATCGACTTCGAGTGTGCGCAGGTTGCGTGTGTTGATACCGATCAACAGTTGACCCGATTCGCAGCGTGCGGCGTCCCCGCTGTTGTCGAGCAGTCGCGACGAGCGCGCGAGATCATTCTCATCAAAGCTCTCGAGCAGCACGAACATGCCGTGCTCCCAGGCACGATCGAGCATCTCGCGCAAATGCCCGTCCGTCAGCATCGCGGCAATCAACAGAACGCCGCTTGCCCCGGCTTTACGCGCTTCCGATACCTGTACCGGGTCGACGAGAAAATCCTTTCGCATGACCGGCGTCTGAGGTGAAACAGCAGCAACCGCTTCCAGGTGCGCGATGTCGCCCGCGAATCGGGTGGGTTCGGTCAGCACCGAAATGGCCGCCGCGCCGCCGTCGATGTAGCGTCGCGCCTGCATGACACGATCGTTACCGGGGAACCGCAAGTCACCTTCGGCCGGCGAACGTTCCTTGATCTCGGCGATAATCCCGAAACCCTCCGTCGCCACGGGCAGCAGCGGCTTGTCGAAGTCGGCTGACGAGAATTTCGTGACCACGGCCGCCGCTCGTTCCGCGCTCGCTGCCGCTATCGTTTGCAGGAAATCACTCATGCGCCGGCGAAGTGCTCCTGTAGCGCCCGCAACAGCTCTGCGGCCCTGCCATCGTCGATCGCGGCCGCCGCCCGCGCAACGCCATCGCGCGGATCCGTCGCAACTCCCTGGACCTCGAGCACCAGCGAGGTACCCATCAACAGCGCATCGCGATGCGCGCCGGCGTCATCGCCTGTGAAAACGCGAGTGAGCTCCCGCGCATTGTGCTCGGCATCGCCGCCCCGCAGGTCATCGGGCGAGCAGCGTTGCAGCCCATAGTCTTCGGGTGTACGGCGCTGCTCCTCGACAGATCCGGGCCGCACGTCATACAGCCAGAAGTCACCGGCTGGCGTCGCCTCATCCCAGCCCGGTTCGCCGTGCACGACGAAAGCGCGTTCGATTGGCATGCCCTTGAGCGTGTCGGCCATCAACTTCGCGGCTGCCTTGCTGTAGGCCCCGATCAGCTGAAACGGCGGTGCCGCCGGGTTGGTCAGCGGACCCAGCACATTGAAGACGGTACGTACGGACAGTGCGCCGCGAATCGGCACAACCGCCTTCATGGCCGGGTGATAGGCCGGCGCAAACAAAAACGTAAAGTTGGTCGCCTCGAGGCAATCCACAGCCGCTTGTTCGTGCAGTGGTAACGGCATGCCGAGACACTCGAGCATGTCAGCGCTGCCCGAGCGACTCGATACCGAACGGTTGCCGTGCTTAACCACGCGAGCACCACAAGCAGCGGCAAGGAGGCCGGTGCCGGTAGAGAGATTCAGGCTCCCGGAACCATCACCGCCCGTGCCAACGGTATCGACCGTCGGGGCACCCTCGGGAATCTCGGGATGCACCGCAAGCTCCCGCATCGCGGTAGCAAAGCCACGTATTTCATCGGCCGTTTCGCCCTTCGCGCGCAGCCCCGCCAGCAACGCACCAGCAAGCGCCTCGGGTAACTCGCCCGCGGCGAGTTTGTTCATCAGGTCATACGCCTGTTGCTCGGTCAGTGCGTTCCCGTCAAGCAGACTATCGAGAAGCTGGCTGTATTCTTTGCTCATGACGAACCCATACGCATGAAGTTAACCATAAGATCGTCACCATCCGGCGTCAGCACACTCTCCGGGTGAAACTGCACGCCCTCGATCGGCAACGACTTGTGCCGAACGCCCATGATCTCGCCGCGATCGGTCCGTGCGGTGATTTCGAGCGTTTCCGGAAGGGACTCGTACTCTGCACATAACGAATGGTATCGCCCGACCTCGAAGGGCTCGGGCAGTCCCGCGAAAATGGTGCGGCCGTCGTGACTGACCGATGACGTCTTGCCATGCATCAGGCGTTCGGCCCGTACGATCTCGCCACCGAGTTGCTGCACGATACTCTGATGTCCGAGGCAGACACCGAGTATCGGTACGCGACCAGCAAACGCGTCGACCGTCGCGAGCGATACGCCGGCGTCCTCGGGCCGGCCCGGACCCGGTGAGATCACGACGTGCGTTGGTTCGAGCGCGAGACCTTCCTCTGCGCTGATCGCATCATTGCGGTACACCATCACATCGGCGCCGTGCGCGGCGAACGCCTGAACCAGGTTGTAGGTAAACGAATCGTAGTTGTCGATCAGCAACATGCGAACGTGGGAATATGCCTGTCGGTTCATCACAGACCCTCCCCTGCCATTTCGAGCGCTCGCCGCAATATCGCACTCTTCGCCAGCACTTCCTGATACTCCCTGGCCGGAACCGAATCCGCAACGATACCGGCGCCCGCCTGAAAACTGTACTCGTCACCGGAAAATACCAGGGTGCGGATCGTGATGGCCTGATCCATGTCGCCACTGAGACCGAAGTAGCCGGCGGTGCCCGCATACAGGCCGCGTCCCACCTGCTCCATCTCCTCGATGATTTGCATCGCGCGCACTTTTGGCGCGCCGACCAGCGTGCCGGCCGGAAAGCTGGCGGCGAACAGGTCGAACTGATCGTAGCCCTCGGCCAACTCCCCCTGCACGCCACTAACGATATGCATGACGTGGCTGTAGCGTTCGATCGCGCGGTACGGATCTACGCGCACCGACCCGGCGCTGGCGACACGCCCGAGATCGTTGCGCGCCAGGTCGACGAGCATCACATGTTCCGCCGCCTCTTTGGGATCGGCCAGTAGCGCCGTTTCGTTGGCGAGATCCTCGTCGCGAGTGGCACCGCGCGGCAGCGTCCCCGCAATCGGCCGCAATGACGCGGTGCGATCATGCAGCCTGACCAGCGCCTCCGGCGACGAGCCGACCACCTGCAGATCGTCAAAATCGAGATAGAACATGTAGGGCGACGGGTTTAGCAGGCGCAACGCCCGATAGACCTCGAACGGCGGCACGTTGGTCTTGCCGCGAAACAGCACCGACAACACGATCTGGTAAATGTCACCGGCCGCAATGTATTCCTTGCAGGCCTCGACACGCTCCGAGTATTCGGCTTCGCTCATGGTCGCCTCGGCGGGACCGATCGACACGTTCGTCGCCATTTCTGGAATCGGCCCTCGCAGTTTCTCGATTACCTTAGCGCGCAACTCACGCCGTTCCGATTCCGGGCCATCGTGGAGTAGCGCGACGCGACGGGTCAGGTGATCGAACACCAGAAGTGATGCCGGCGCGACAAACGCGGCATCAGGCACGCTAGTCTGCGGCGTCGTGTTTTGCGGCAACTTCTCGAACAGGCGGACAACATCGTACCCGGATACTCCGACCAGGCCGCCGGCAAACGGCAGATCGTCCGCCGGCATCGGCCGCGGTGCCCGGGACAACGCATCACGCAGCGCGTTCAGGTACTCATGCCGGTCCGCCGGGCGCGCCCGCGACTCGCCGTCGATCGTCATGCCGGCGGCATCCATGCGCACTTCAACCGCGTCGCCGAATCCCAGAAAGGAGTAGCGCGCCAGCCGCTCGCCACCCTCGACGCTCTCGAGGAGAAAACGTGGCTTCAGCCCGGCGAGCTTCAGGTACGCCGAGACCGGCGTATCGAGGTCGGCCGCTATGTCGAAAGGTGCTTGCATACTTTGTCCCGCTCAAAAAAAAACCCGTCGCTGTTGTGGCAGGGACGGGTTCGCGTATTTGCGTTGCTCAGCCAAAGGTCAGCCTGCCACCCCCTCTCGTGCGGCCTGCCACCAACGGTTGCTGATCTTTGCTGCATTCATGCGAGCCAGTATTACCGGACGCCCCGCATGCGTCAAGCTCCGCCGGTCACAGTTCATACATCATCGGCAGCACAATGGAGAAGCCAATCCACATAATCACGGTCAGGGGTATTCCGACCCGCAGAAAATCGCTGAACTTGTAGCCGCCGGCGCTCATGACCAGCAGGTTCGTCTGGTAGCCGTACGGCGTCGCAAAGCTCATGTTGGCACCGAACAGCACAGCCAGCACGAACGGCTCCGAGCTAACGCCCAATTGTTGCGCGATGCTGATGGCGATCGGCGTCCCGATCACCGCCGCCGCGTTGTTCGACACGATATTGGTGACGACGGTCATGAACAGCATGAAGGCGCTCAGGATGATCGGCGGCGGCAACCCCTGCGCCAGGTTGACGAATGTCATGGCGATGTAGTCGGCCATGCCGGTGCCGAGCAGCGCCTTGCCGAGCGCCAGCGCTGTAACGATGATCATTACAACCGGAATCGACAGCGCACTCGCGGCATCCTTCCACGCCAGCGAACGGGTCGCAAGCATCAGGCCGAGACCGACCAGCGCACTGACCGAGATCGGCATGATCCCGAGCGCGGCAGCAAGTACGACAAACGCCATTACGGCAAGGGCGCTCTTTGCGTGATGGGTCTTCGGCAGACTGGTGGTGCCGTCGAGCACCAGCATCGAGCCACTGTCCTTCAGGTTGGCAATGGACTCCCCGGCTCCCTGTACCAACAGGACGTCACCGGCACGCAGCCGAATCATGTTGAGATCGCTGGTAATCTGCGAGCTCGGGGCGCGCGCGCGGTGCAGCGCCAGCGGCATCAGCCCGTAGCTGCTGCTAAAGCGGGCGGCCGCGAGACTGCGTAAATGCAACGGCGAACCGCGTGTGACGACAACTTCGGCAAGCTGCTGGCCCTCGGCACGCAGCGGCGTCTCTTCATCAATCGGATGCTCGTTGTCCGAGACGTTGAACAGCGTAGCGCCGAGTAGCTGCTCGTAATGTTTCAAATTTTCCGGCGAGTCCTTGACGAACAGCCGGTCGCCCGGCAATAACTTCACCGACGGCAGTTTCGCCAGGAACAACGATTCGGTACGCTGGATCCTGTCGATACGCAGATTGCCGTCGGCTTTCGCAAGCACCTCGGACAGTGACTTGCCGTCGGCGAAACCGCCCTCCTTGACATGCAGCTGGGCGTTGAAGATGCGCGGCGATGTGTCCGCCATCGGTGGCGCACGATCCGGCACGAGACGCGGCGCGACCAGCCACAGGAACAGAATGCCTACGCCCCCGACGATTGCCACCGGCAATACCCACTCGAACATCGAGAATTCATGCATACCCATGTCGCGCGAAATACCGACCACGAGCAGGTTCGTGGAGGTGCCGATCGTTGTCGACATGCCACCGACAATGGTTGCGAGGCCCATCGGCAACATGACGCCGGAAACCGGAAATTTTGAGCGCAGGGATGCGCCGACCAGAATGGGCATGAGCAACACGACGATCGGCGTGTTATTCATGAAGGCGCTAAGAATTGCGCCGGCAACCAGCGTCGTGGCCAGCGCAAGTACCGGCCGAGTTGACCAGGCGCGGCCGACGACATTAGCGAGCGGTTGTAACGCACCGGTCGTTTCCAGCGCTTTGCCGACCATCATCAAAGCACAGATTGTGATCAGCGCTTCGTTACCGAATCCGGCGAAGAAGTCGATCGCCCCGAGCACAACCTCGCCGTCCCTTGTATAGGGGAACAGCTGAAACCCGGCGACCAGGAGAATCAGTATGGCCAGCGATGAAGACTCGAGGGGAATGCGATCTCGAGTAAACAGGTAGAGCGCGACGACCGTCAGGATCAGTACTGCAATACCATGTGCGTCAGGTGTTATCGGTTGCAATACGGCGCCTCTTCGATTGCTCCGGTAATCGGCTATAGACGGTATCCCAGATCGCCCTCGCTTCGCAATCCGGCCAACCTCGTCGACAGCCTTCAAGATACCCGTGAACTGTCATAGAAGCCCCTGAAATCATTGACGTTCCAGTGGCTGGTATCGCCAACCGGATGAAAAGCCGGTCGTTTGCGCGGCGCCGCGCAGATCCCGGGTCGAGGTGGCGGCAGGCCGCGGCTGGCGGTGGGTCTGGCGCACGCCGCGGCACAGGTGTACCGTGTGCATCCGGTAGCGCCACAGGAACCACGAATGCCTTCTTTTGACGTAGTCAGCGACTTCGATCAGCACGAAGCCGGCAACGCCGTGGACCAGGCGAACCGCGAAGTTCAGACCCGGTTCGACTTCAAGGGCACAGGATCAAAGTACGCAATCGATGAGCAGGTCATATCCTTGACGACACAATCTGATTTCCAGCTCAGGCAAATGCTCGATATCCTGAACCTGAAGCTTGCAAAACGTGGCGTGGATATCGCTTGCGTCGAAGAGCAGCCGCCCGAGTTCTCCGGCAGCGAAGCGCGGCAAAAGGTGATTCTGCGGCGCGGCATCGATACCGATCGCGCCCGCAAGCTGGTTAAACAGATCAAGGCCGCGAAACTCAAGGTGCAGGCCGCGATCCAGGGCGACAAGCTGCGTGTCAGCGGCAAGAAACGCGATGATCTGCAGGCCGTAATCCGTCTTTTGAAAGACACCGATATCGGTCTGCCGCTACAATACGAGAACTTCCGCGACTGAGCGGCAGCAACTGCCAAGAACAACAATAATGACCACCGGCATCAAAAAGACACTCCGTCGTCAGGACATTACATTCGAGGACAAGGACCAGGCGTTGCGCGACGATGTGCGCACACTCGGTGCGATGGTCGGCGACCTCGTTCGTGAACAGAATGGCGAGGAACTGTTTGACCTGGTCGAAAACGCGCGCCTGCGCGCCATTCGCCGCCGCGAAGGCAACGAGAAGCCCGGCGAAGAGCTCGCCAAACTGGTCGGCAATCTCAATGTTGATGTCGTGCTGCAGTTGACGCGCAGCTTCTCTACGTACTTCCAGATGGTCAACACGGCTGAGAAAGTACACCGTATACGCAGGCGCCGGGATTACCTGCGCGAAGTCGATCATTACCAGCCGGGCGGTCTCGAGGATACGCTGCTTAAATTAAAGGCGAGCGGCATGACCATCGACGCGCTGCAGTCGCTGCTGGATTCGATGTTGATCGAGCCGGTGTTCACGGCCCATCCGACCGAGCCGACCCGGCGCACGATGCTGCGCAAGGAACAGCAGATCGTCAAACACCTGGTCGATCTCCTGAACCCTACGATGACGCCGCAGGAGACCGACTCGGCGCTACAGAATATTCGGCTGCTGGCAACGACCGGCTGGCAGACCAGCGAGCACCCGTCCGAGCAGATGACCGTGGCGGATGAACTCGAGCACGTGCTGTTCTTCGTTACGGACGTACTCTATCGCGCAGTGCCACCGTTTTACGAAGACCTCCGTGCAGCGGTCAAGCGCATCTACGGGGAGGATAGCGGGAAGCTCGAGTTACCCAACCTGTTGCGCTTCTCGTCGTGGGTTGGTGGCGACATGGATGGCAACCCGTACGTCAATGCCAAGACCATCCGCGCAACCCTGGCCCGACAGCGCTCACTGATACTCGATCTGTATTTCAAGGAATGTGCCGCCATTTCGGCAAAGCTGAGCCAATCCGTTGATCGAGCCGACTTCAGCCAGGAAATGCTCGACAAGATCGAAGAGTACCAGGGCGTGTTTCCGAACGCTTATCATGCCGTCCCCGCGCGCCACCGGGAGATGCCGTACCGCGTGTTCCTGCGATTAGTGCAACAGCGGCTGCAATCGACGTTCGATGACGACATCTTTCCGTACGAAAAGGTCAGCGATTTTGTCACGGATATCGAACTGGTGGCAGAAAGCCTCGCATTCAACAAGGGCCGCCATGCAGGGCTGTTCCCGGTACGGCGCTTGCTGCGGCGTATCCACGCGTTCGGCTTTCACATGGTCACGCTGGATGTGCGACAGGACGCGCTGGTGCATCGGCGTGTCGTCGGTGAATGCCTGGGTGAGGATGACTGGCTCGAGATGTCGGCCGATGCGCGAACTGAACGCATTGCCGAAGCGATCGCGACGCGAGAAAACGCACCCATGAGTCTC
>Ga0224508_10001359_pt1 | contig 22014 bp, 19 predicted proteins | sample SF_Jan12_sed_USG_4_FD_170157 | JGI IMG/M metagenome (GOLD analysis project Ga0224508, IMG submission 170157) | Sediment microbial communities from San Francisco Bay, California, United States - SF_Jan12_sed_USGS_21 | ecosystem: Environmental > Aquatic > Marine > Sediment | place: USA... | reverse complement strand
TCTGGTAATCATCTACGAGATCTACCTGTTCGCCTTTGTCTTCGAGGTGAGCCTGTTTTAAGACGCCTGATTTGCCGTCGGTAGTCCCCTGGCGGTCAGCCGGACACGCGCGATCGACACTAATCCCGTTGCCCGCTGTTTTCCGAAATGCCTGGAATCCGTGTATAGTGGCCCGAAAAACAATAGCGCGTGCGGATTTTCCTGCGCCCTGCCGTTCGCTGGTCGGTGATTCGTACACGGGCCTGGTGCTATCGAGAGCTTAAACAACCAACCGGAAAAATGGGCCGGCAAGGAATCCTTCGATAAAATCAGGAGGCACATTAATGAACGATCCAGATAACCGGTTCCCCAACTCATCCGTTAGCATTTCCATGCTGATTTCAGAGTCGGTTTACAGGCTGGTCGTCGGTGTCGAACGCGCTTATCGCTGGTTTATGAAAGCCATATTCCGTCCCGTTCGACTGTTGCTGTGGTGCCTGATCTGGTGATAGCCGATAAGCCGCGCCGCGCAGTCTTTTGCCGAAATATCGACTTGCGTGCACATGGCTGGCTTCAGGGCGCTATCGCCAGTGCCGGGTTTTAAGGGATAAGACTTTCAGAACGGCAGCGGCAACTTGCTGGTGCGGCCGCCGTCGATGACGATAACCTGCCCGGTGACGAAGGCCGAATCTTCGCCGGCGAGAAACACGGCAAGCTTGCCAACGTCGTCGGCCTCGCCGATACGTCCACCGGGATGCATTTTGTACAGGCCTTCCCAGGCCGCGTCGGGATCCTTTTGTGCGTTTATATATTTGTCGCTCAGGTCCGACCTGATCCAGCCCGGCGCGATCGCGTTGACGCGGATGCCGTCCTTGCCGAGATCGACCGCCATGGCTTTGCTGAGTGCGTGCACGCCGCCCTTGCTGGCGCAATAGGCGGCATGCTCGGGATTCGCCGCCAGGCCCTCGATCGAACCGATATGGATAATGCTACCGCCGCCGTTTGTTCGCATTAGCGGCAGCAAGGCCTTGCTCAGGAACAGCGGCGCGGTCAGGTTGACCGCGAGCATTCGGTTCCAGTCCTCGAGCTGCATTTCGTCGAGGCTTTGTTCGAACATGAAACCGGCGTTGTTGACCAGGATATCGATACCGCCGAACAGCCTTTGCGCGGCCGCGGCGATGGTGGCGTAACTGCCCGTTTGCGCGAGGTCTGCCTCGATCCAGCTGGCATCGTCCAGTTCATCGGGTAACGGGCTGCGCTGTGCCACCAGGACTTGCGCGCCGGCGGCAAGCATAGCCCGGCTGATGCCGAGGCCGATGCCCTGGCCGCCACCGGTGATGACGGCTGTCTTGCCCGCCAGGCTGCCCACGGTTAACCGTAAACCGGCTTGGCGCCGCTTACCTCGACGGTTTCGCCACAGACGTAGCGTGCGTCGTGAGAAGCCAGGAAGGCGATGACGTCGGCGATTTCCTCGGGTTCGGCGACGTGCCCCAGCGGCACGGTTTTGCCGAGCTCCTCGATCGCATTGGCCGGATCGATACCCCGCGTGATGAAGCCGCTGCGCAACATCGGGGTATTGACCTCGTTGGGGCAGACCGCGTTGACGCGAATACCGTCGGGCGCATGATCGCGTCCCATGCATCGAGTAAACGCCGCCAGCGCCGCTTTGCTGGTGCAGTAGGCGACGTGATCCGGCCCGGGGTAAATGCCCCAGGTCGACGAGGTGTTGACGATGGCGCCGCCGCCGGCTTCCTGCATGTGCGGTATCGCCGCTCGGCACAGGAAAAAAACCGCGTTCAGGTTGACGTCGAGCGCGCTGAACCACATGTCGTCGGTGGTATCGAGGATGTTACCGCGCGGGATGATGCCGGCGTTATTGATCAGGATATCGACACTGCCATAGGTTAGCAGCGCTTCGGCGATCAGCGCCTCGCAATAGGTTTTCTGGCGCAGGTCGCCCGCCAGGTAGTGGGTATCGAGCCCCTTGCGTTTCAGGGTTTCGCAGAGATCGCTGCAGTCTTCCTCGCTGCGGTCGGAAAACAGAACATTGGCGCCTTCGCCGGCGAATAGTTCGACCAGGGCCTGGCCGATGCCGCCGACTCCCCCGGTGATTACTACGCTCTTATCGTCGAATCTCATTGGTTATAAAAATCTTCGCGGACTAAACGGGGTTATATTGTGGCTCGGTTCTTCGCCGTTTGCCAGCTCGGCGACCAGTTTGCCGGTAATTCCGGACAGCGTGAGACCGATGTGGTGATGACCGAAGGCATAGATGATGAATTCGGACGTCGTGCTGAAACCGATGACCGGTAGCGCGTCGGGACAGGTCGGGCGAAAGCCGAGCCATTCCTGGTCCGCCCGCGCGGGCAGCTCGAGCATTTCATGCGCCTTGCGGTCGAGGTAATCGAGGATGCGGGGATTCATTTGCTGGCCGTTACCCGCAATCTCGACAGTGCCGGCGAAGCGCAGGCCGAGGTTCATCGGCGTCGCGTAAAAGCCCGCGTGATGCCAGCTGACCGGGCGCGTGAGCAAATGCTGCATGTTGTTGAACTGCAGGTGGTAGCCGCGCTCGGTATCGAGCTTCAGCAGCGGCATCGGGATGCCTTCGATGGTTTTCGAAAAGGCGCCGGCGGCGATGACGACGCGTTCGGCATCGAGACTTTCGCCGTTATCGAGGCGGATGCGCACGCCGCCGTCGAGATGCTGGACTTCGACGGCGCGCTGACGCAACAGCTGCCCCTGGTTGCGCTCGACGCATTCGGCGTAACGCCGGCACAGGGCCTGCGGATCCAGTACATGCGATACGCCGTCGAACAGCAGGCCGCGTTCGAACGGGATTTTCAGATTGGGTTCGAGTTCGCGAATTTCAGCCTGGCCGAGCTCGACGAACTCCGAACCCTGCGCGCGCCGCGCCTGGTTGGCGGATTTGTAGGCGTTGAATTCCCGCTGGTTGCGATAAACATGCATGAAGCCCTGTTGCGTGAGCAGATCACGCGCCTCGGCCATGTCGAGCAGAGGATCGAGGCCTTCGTGGACTTTTGTCAACAGCTTGCCCAGCAGGCGGATTATCCTCGCCACCTTGTGCTCGCGGCAGTTGAGCAGAAATTCGAACATCCATCCCGGGTTCGATAGCGCGTGGCCGAGATTTAGACTCAACGGGCTGTCTCTGGAGAACAGCAGCGACGGCAGGCGTTTGAATAAATCGGGGCTGTTGACCGGCACGCAACCATAGGTTGCGATTGTACAGGCGTTACCGGAGGAGGTGCCCGAACCGGGTTCCTCGGGATCGATCAGCGTCACCTTGAAGCCTTTTTTCTGCAGCCACAATGCGCAGCTGCAGCCGACGATTCCGGCGCCGACCACGGCAATATGGGTTTTTGAATTCAAGCAGCTGGATTCCGTCGCTCAGGATAACCGAGATAGTTTATGCAAACTGCCCGTGATTCGATACCGGAAATTTGATGCCCCCTATCTACAGGTCCAGCGCCTTGCGCAACATGCCGGAGAGTTGATCGTGGTTGCCAGGGTCCATCAGGTTGAGGGCGGTCAGTCCTGTCAGTTCTTTAACCAGCGCTATGCCGGCATCGGTATTGGCGGCGCCGCCGGCGACCAGGTCGGGCGCGCGCTGGAACGCCTGCTGCACCCCGACCACGGCGTAGGGATCCTGCGCGCACAACAGCTTGAAGCGGACGTTATCACGGATCATCTCCTTGGCGATTGCGCCATTGTAAGGTTCCATCGGCGAGGCGCCGGCCTCGGCGACGACGACGTCCGGCCTGTTCTGGGCAATACGTGACAGCAGGTAGGGCAGGGCTTCGCGGAAGCTGGCCTCGTCGACCGCTGACGACGGCAATCCCGCGTCGACAAAATCATAGACCGCGCTGGCGCCGGCGTCGCCGAAGCTGAGCATGTCGCGATAGCGAGCCGCGCCGGTCAGCTTGGCGCCGACCACGTTGAGCCCCATTTGCGACAGCAGGTGCACGATAACGCGCCCGGACATGGTTTTTCCGGCCGACATCGAGGTGCCGACAATCAGGATCACCGGGATGTCGAAGGGGATGATATCGATCTTCGGCAAGCTGCCGCGCATGGTCAGTTTGTCGCCGTCACGCATTACGTGTCCGTGGTACTGCAGGCACATCGGCGAGGAAAGAAACGGCGATAGCGACGTGGTCTTTCCGAACAGGCCGGCCGACGTCAGCGCGTTGAGATGGCCCGAGTCGTCGATCGACTGCCAGTCGCCTACCGCTTCCAGGGTTGCCACCCGGGTGCCGAAGGCGCCGACCACGAGGTCGCCTTCCATGACGTCGATCATGCGTCCGCTGGCCAGTTCGATCGCGGTCAGGTGGCCGCGTGTGTCGAGCACCCTGGCGGCGACGTAGTCGCCCCTGAACCACTGCTCGCGCGGCAGCGGGCATGTTGTCAGGTCGTCGGGCGTCAGATCGGTGATGCGGGTAACGGATGCAAGAAAAGGACGAATCATGTTCGGGCTCCTCGATTCAGGTGTTGAGCGGAGGCGCCAGCAGCAACAGCGTCAGCAGCGCGCAGCGCTCAGGTAGCAAATCGATATGTATATGCTCATGGTGCGCATGGGCGCCGTCGCCGACCGCGCCCAAACCGTCGAGCGTGGCGGTATAGAGGCTGGTGGTATTGCCGTCGGATCCACCGCCCGCGGTGCCTTGCTCGATCTTGAGATCGATTTCCCCGGCCAGCTGTTGGGCGATTCGCCACAGCTGCTGATTGCTTTCTGTGCGCTCCATCGGCGGGCGGCCGATGGCGCCTTCGATGGTCAGTATGACACCGGGGGTTTCGGCCTCGAGTTGGTGGATGGCGTTCTCGACGCGCTCGGCGTCGGCATGGGTTTGAACGCGGACGTCGATGATTGCACGGCTTTGCGGCGCCACCATGTTGGGGCGGATGCCGCCATCGATGACGCCGACGTTGACCGAGGTGCCATGCTCGGGGTCGTTCAGTTCGAACAGTTTCTGGATCACGTGCGACAGTTCGAGGATGGCGCTGGCGCCGGCGCCCGGGTCGAGACCGGCATGCGCGGCCTTGCCCTGCACGGTCACCTCGAAACGGCCGACGCCCTTGCGCGCGGTCTTGATTTTGCCGCTGGGGCCGAGCGATGGCTCCAGCACCATACATCGATCGACCCGCTGCGCCAGCGCGCGCACGTAGCGAGTCGATTCGCGGCTGCCGATCTCTTCATCGGAATTGATGAAACACAGCGGCGCGACGCTCGGTCTCAGGCCCATCGATTCGATTGTCCTGAGCGCGTAGATCATTTCTACCAGCCCGGCTTTCATGTCGTAAACCCCGGGGCCGCGCAGCGTGTCGGCTTCCAGCACCAGCGGCATTTCCTGCAGCGTGCCGATCGGCCACACGGTGTCGCAATGCCCGAGCATCAGCTGCGCCGGCTGTTGCCTGCCGCGGTACTTCGCCGAAGCGTAGATGTGGCCGCCGGAATTGCGTCCGGGCAAGAGGCTGACGCGGTAATCGATTTCCTCGAACTCCGCTTTCAGGCGCTGCAGGATCGGCGCCTGGGAGGCGGCGTCGGTGGACGGTGTTTCCATCAGCACCAGATCCTTGAGCAGAGCCGTCATCGAGTCCTGCTGGCCACGCAGGTGACTCAATACTTCTTTTTTGTCGTCCATGCAGCCTACCTTTTGAAGCCGGCCGGGAACGGTAGCTTGGTAGAGTTCGAAATTTCAGCAAAACGGCCCGGATAGAGGTAGGCCAGCAGCGGCGCCTTGAACACCAGGTCTTCGTCGTCCTGATCGCTGCTGCGTAACTCGTCTTCAGCGATCATGGCCCTGACGATGCGACCGATAATCAGCGTATTTTCACCGAGATTTTCGACCATCTTCTCGAGCTCGCATTCAAGAAACAGGTAACCGTCCTGCACGAACGAGGCGTTGACCGATTCGGCAGCGAAAGTGGGCAGGGCCTCGGTGATCGGTTTGCTGCCGTCTTCGCAGCGCGGGCTGGCGGCGAGACTGGCCAGCACGGTTTGCGATGGGCGCATGTAGGTCACCGCAAATTGTTTATCGCGCAGGATGTTCTGGTAAGTGTTGTGACGCGGCGTGCAGACGAAACCGAAGTGATTCTCCCAGCTCATCGGTATCGCCAGATGCTTGGGCGCAAGGTCGTCGCTGCCATCCGCCTCGCGCGTGCCGACGATGACCAGCGGGAAGACCGTGAAAAAACTCTCCCAGATGGATTCGCTGGTGTCCAGCTCGATCAGGTGCGCGGTGTCAGCCATGCTATTTATCCGGTTATTGTTTTCGATTCAACGCTAACATCGCACCCTTTTGGGCGCCTTGACCCGTATCAACTAAGCAAGATGGGCCGGCGCCAAATTAAATTATGCAGGTCGAACGGTTTTTGGTTATGGTGGTCGTAAATCAACCAAACAATAACCCAGGAGCACTCTGTGATTGTATTAAAACCCCGGGAAGCGGTTCCCGCTCTCGAAGTTGAAACACTGCAAGGCCCGTGGTCGCTGGCCGACCAGAACCCTGAAAATTTTTCGCTGGTCGTGTTTTTTCGCGGCCTGCATTGCCCGATCTGCTCCAAGTACATCGGTGAGCTGGATAAACTGCTCGGCGACTTTGCCGAGATCGGTGTTTCGGTTCTTGCGCTGAGCACCGATACCCGGGAACGAGCCGAGCAGGCCCGGCAGGACTGGAGTCTCTCCAATCTCAATATCGGGTTTGGCGTTAGCGTCGAGCAGTGTCGCGACTGGGGCCTGCATCGATCGGCCGGCCGCGGCAAGACCTCGATCGGCATCGAGGAGCCGGCCGAGTTCAACGAACCCGGAATATTCATCGTTCGCGCCGACAATACGCTCTACTGGGCGCAGATCAGCACCATGCCGTTCGCGCGACCGCATTTTCGGGAAATCATCGGCGGCCTCAAGTTCGCCCTGGAAAAAGATTACCCCGCCCGCGGCGAATTGAGCTGAAGGTTTCGGGCATCGTCCCCGTCTAACGGGGATTCGGATAGAGTGGTTCGGTGCAATAACCCGGCCGGCAGCCAGGGCAGCGCGGGCTTACGCCGATATGATTTTCTGAGCGTTGCGCTCGCTCGACCGTTCTAGGATACCGGCGTCAGGTAATTCATCCAGGCGGACATGCGCAACAGGGTTTTGCGAACCAGCGCCAACTCCTGTAACTGCTGGCCGTATATGGCGGTGCTGGCGCGGGAACCGTTCGGCAGCTGCGAGGCGTAGCCCGAGTAACGGGCATCGGTGATATTGATCAGCACCGGTATTCGGGATGCCATCGTTGACGGATCGAAGGAATGATCCTGGCCCCGGTTGTCGACCGGCATCGGCAACACTGTTCCCAGTTTTCCGCTAAACACCTTGCCGGGAATACTGTCGAAGGTCACTTCGACCTCGCTGCCGTCATTGAAGCGGAGCAGGTTGTTCTGATGAAACCAGGCAACCAGGTTATGCTGATTTGCCGCCATCGGCGCCCGCATTGTCTGTGCGTCAACACCGTGCGAGGTTGACGCGCTGGCCTGCCGGCTCATGCTCGAATAAGGATGGTAGAAATTAAGCACCTGGATAAACGCGAACACCAGCACCAGGCCGCCGATAGAAGCCGTGGGTACAGTCCAGCGATTGAGGGGGATTCTCAGCACGGTAAAAATCGCGATACAGATCGCGACGTAACCCGAGATTATAAACAGTTCCATAGGTCTACCTCGTTAACGACGCTCAGGCCGCCTCGGTTGCCGACATGATTGCGTTTTCGATGCGTTCGATCTTGTCGTCGAGTACTTCGAACTTGTGCCGCAGTAATGTCACCGAATCGGTTATATCCTGATCCCACTGCGAGGAATCGGTCTCGTTGTCGCCGGTCTCGGAAACCGACTTGTCGTTAATCGCGGTATCTTCGTTGATGCGAGAGAACCTTGGAGCGGGATCGTCGCGATAAGCCGCGGACCAGATCCACAACAGCGGCCAGGCCGCGTGCAGCGTGAACAGGCTGACCCAGCCGGCATAATAGATGGCATCCTGGTGGGGGTGGTTGCGCTCAAGGGCTATCTTGTAGGGTATGCCGAGAATCGCGATGGCGCCAAACAGCAGGCTGGCCGCGATGAAAGTCAGGGATCCGAGTGCAATGTAATCAAGCATATCGTTCTGTCTTTTCAGAATCGTGGTTGGAGTTTAGTTCAAAATTCGGGGTCTCCTGATGAGACCTAGTTCTCATTTTTAAGGCGACCAATCGGGGTTGACAGGTCGGAATTTGCCGGTGGATCAGGGTTCACCGACGCCGAGGCCTGTTGCGCCAGACTGCGCCGCTTTGCTGTTTTACAGGTCAGTAGGGTTTGCCCCGGGCACTGCGGTAGCTTCGGTCGCGCATGCATGATCGAAATCATCGACGCCGAAATCACCCTGCTCGAACAGGCCTGAATTAGACCACGGGCGAGCCGTTCAGGCGATGAATCCGCCGGACTGACGCCGCCACAGTTCGGCGTACAGGCCACCGGCCTGCGCCAGGTCGTGGTGGCTACCCTGCTCGATAATCCGGCCCTGGTCGATCACCACCAGCCGGTCCAGCGCCGAGATCGTCGATAACCGGTGCGCGATGGCAATCACCGTTTTGCCTTCCATCAGCTGCATCAGGTTTTCCTGTATCGCAGCCTCGACCTCCGAATCCAGCGCCGAGGTCGCCTCGTCGAGCACCAGGATCGGTGCGTCTTTGAGGAACATGCGCGCGATGGCGATGCGCTGGCGTTGCCCGCCCGACAGCTTGACGCCGCGCTCGCCGACCTGGGCCTCGTAACCCTGGCGACCTTCCGGATCGCTCAGGCCGAGGATGAAGTCGTGCGCGTTGGCTCGCCTGGCGGCATTGACGATGTCTTCCTCGCTCGCCTCCTGCCGTCCGTAGGCGATATTTTCGCGCACCGTGCGATGCAGCAGCGAAGTGTCCTGCGTGACCACGCCAATTTGCGCGCGCAGGCTTTCCTGGCCGACCAGCGAGATGTCCTGGCCGTCGATTGTAATGCGGCCGCTCTCAAGATCGAACAGGCGCAGCAGGACGTTCATCAGCGTGGTCTTGCCGGCGCCCGAGCGACCGACGATGCCGACCTTTTCGCCGGGCTCGATTTTTAGCGAGAAGTCGTCGATGACACCGCTTTGCTTGCCATAGTGAAAACGGATGTGGTCGAATTCGATGGCGCCGCGCGGCACCTCGAGTCGCGGCGCATTGGCAACGTCGGTGACGGTATGCAGCTTCGATATCGTGTTCATGCCGTCGTGCGCCATGCCGAGGTTTTCGAACAGATCGGACATTTCCCACATGATCCAGTGCGACAGGCCGTGCAGGCGCAGCACCAGGCCGATCGCCGCCGCCACCGCGCCGACGCTGGCGACGTCGTTCAGCCATGACCAGATCGAAGCCAGGCCGACCGAAAACAGCAGCAGCGCGTTCAGGAATTCGACCGAAGCTTCGAGTCCTGTGGAAAGCCGCATCATGCGGTACACGGTGCCCATGAAGCCTTCCATGCTTTGACGCGCGTAACTTTCCTCGCGCCCGGTGTGCGCAAACAGCTTGACCGTCATGATGTTGGTATAACTGTCGACCACGCGCCCGGTCATGCTCGAGCGCGCGTCGGCCTGTTCCTCGGCGACCCGATGCAGCCGCGGCAGCAGGTAGCTCAGCAGCAGCACGTACAAAACCAGCCAGGCCAGGAAGGGCGCCGCAATCCACGGGTCGAAACTCGCCACCAGCAACATCGCGCCGACGAAGTAGACGCTGACGTAGACCACGACATCGGCCAGTTTCATTACCGCCTCGCGTACGCCGAGCGCGGTTTGCATGACCTTGGTCGCGACCCGACCGGCGAACTCGTCCTGGTAAAAGCCGAAACTCTGGCGCAGCAGGTAGCGGTGCGCCAGCCAGCGAATGCGCATCGGGTAGTTACCGCGAATGGTCTGGTGGCTGACCATCGACAGCAGCAGGGTCATCAGCGGCAGCAGCAGCAACACCACCACCGAGATCAGGATCAGCGTGTTGCCTTGCTGTTGCCAAAAGCTGGCCTTGTCGACCTCGGTCAGCCAGTCGATGATGTTGGCGAGGAAGCCGAACAGCATTATTTCGATGCTGGCCACCAGCGTGACCAGCAGCGACATCAGCAAAATCCACGGCAGCACGCCGCGCGTGTAGTGCAGGCAAAACTTCACCAGGGTCGCCGGCGGCGGCGTCGGCATTTCCGGCGGGAAGGGTTTGATCAGGTTTTCGAAGAAGGCAAACATGGGTTAACAGTGTCCATTATCGGGTCGATATCGATGCGAAATACGGCAGCGTGCATATACGCTCACGGTTGGCTTCAACTAGTCGAAGCCTCGTGGGGATCGCGCGCAGGGCGAAGTTTCCGGCTGGCCGGAACCCTCGTCTGTCGTCAATGCATCAATATCATGGTTCTGTTAACTGTTCTGATCTGTCTGTGCCTGGCTGCCGCCAGGCCGAAGCCACAGGTTACCATTTTCAACAATTCTGGCAAGCCGGCGCTCAGGGCAGGTTGAATTCCCCCGCCAGCTCGGTCAGCTCGCGGCGAAACGGAATCTCGGCCGCTTGCATGCCGAGTTCACGCGCGAAGCGGTGTCCGTCGTAGACGGCGGCGGCGATCGTCGCCGGGCCGTGACAGTCGCCGATCGGCTTCAGCGTGGCTATGCCGGCGTTGGCAAGCGCGTCTTCATCGGCGGCCAGCGTCCGGTAGAGGCCGTCCTCGGGTACGCGGGACGTGACCATGACCACCGAAGAAGCTTCCACCGAGCGGGTTTTGCCCGAGTAAACGCAGCCGAGGGTAACGCTGTCCTTGTTGATTTTCCGCAGTAGATGACAGCTGATGATGTCGACGCCGAGCGCCAGCAGGCGGGCCTGGATGCGATGCTGCTCCAGGGTGTATTCGGTCCACGAGGCGACCACCGATTCCGGCGTTGCCAGGACTACCTGGCAGCCGTCGGCCACCAGCTGCTCGGCGATCACCGAGCTCATGTAGTAGTGGTCGTCATCGTATATCAGTACGCGCCCCTCAGGCACGATGCCGGCCATGATATCGTCCGGCGTTAGCAGGTTGTCGCCGTCGGTACCGGGGATCGGAAACTGGTGATTGCGGCCGTAGCCGTCGCGGCGCCAGCCTGCGCCGGTGGCGATGGCGACGTGGGCGGCGCCGAATTCGAGGATCTGCGCCGCGTCCAGCAAGCTGGAGCGGTAAACCTCGACATTGGCCATCTGTGAAATCTGGTAAGTCCGGTAGTCTCGAACCCGCGCCCAGGCGACCAGCCCCGGCAGCCGGCTCTCGCGGCTGACGCGGCCGCCGAGCTCTTCGGAGGCATCGGACAGGATCACGTCGTGACCGCGGCGGCCGGCGGCGAGCGCGGCTTCGAGTCCGGCCGGTCCGGCGCCTACGATCAGTACCGAACCGTCGTCGGCTTTGGGCGCGATACGCTCCGGGTGCCAGCCGCGGCGCCACTCCTCGCCCTTGGTCGGATTCTGCGTACAGCGCATAGGCGCGCCCATGTTGTTCCAGGCGACGCAAATGTTGCAGCCGATGCATTCGCGAATATCCTCGATGCGGCCGTGCTCGATTTTCTTCGGCAGGAACGGGTCGGCGATGGACGGGCGGGCGGCGCCGATCATGTCGACGACACCCTTGTTGACCAACGATACCATGCGGTCGGGCGTGGTGTAACGGCCGACCGCAACTACGGGTTTGGTGGTGATCTTTTTGACGAAATCGATAAAAGGTTCCTGGTAGCCCTCGTCGGCGAAGCGGCTGGTCTGGCTGTCGTTGTGCCATTCGGCGACGTTGACATCCCACAGGTCGGGCAGCTCGGCCAGTATTTCGACGATCTCGCGGCCTTCCTTATCGGCTTCGATGCCATCGGCGCCGCGCAGTTCGTCTACCGAGAAGCGAGCCACCACGCCCATGCTGTCGCCGACGGCGTCTTTAGTGTCTTCGATGATTTCTCGGAACAGGCGCACGCGGTTTTCGAGGCTGCCACCGTACTCGTCGCTACGAAAGTTGTAACGCGGCAGCATGAACATGCCGGCCAGCGACAGGTTGTGCCCGGCGTAACAGCAGATGATGTCGAAGCCGGCCTTTTTTGCGCGTTTGACCGCATCCAGGTGCCAGCGCCGGTAGGCGCGAATATCGGCCTTGTTCATCGCTCGTGCCTGCAGCGGCACATTGTGCGAGGTCACCGGCATGTGCGTCGGGAACAGCGGCGCTTCGCGGCTATACAGATTGGTCGCCCACTTGCCGTTTTGAACCGGTTCGATAGAGGCCAGCGCACCGTGCTCGTGCACCGCATCGCACATGCGAGCGAGGTAGGGTATATCCTGGTCCGACCATAGCCTGCCTTCGGTCCCGGGCGTGAAATCGCCAGACGGATGGATCTCGATCTGCTCGGTCGAGATCACCGCCCAGCCGCCCTCTGCCTTGACGCCGCGCATCGCCGCCATGCTCGACGGGAAGGTCCGCCCCATGCCGTTGCAGTGCGGCGCCTGGTAAAAGCGGTTTTTGGCCGTCACCGGCCCGATTTTCACGGGCTCGAACAGGACGTCATAGCGGGGATCGCGGGCCATGTTGCATTCCAGATATTTTTATCAGTCAAACTCGTTAAATTATCGCCACGTGTTCGGCAACTCCTGTGCCGACAACCGGGCCTGCTGTATTCGGTGACGCCACCGTTTCACCGGCGGTATTCGCCAGTCTGAAACTAACTGACTGGTCAGATAGTATCATTTCCAGATTTCACTATGTCAATTTTCCTCTCGGGTCAAAGAGCCTGTTAAAGATACGGCGAGTGGCGGCGGGATCGGTACCAGCCGCGGAAAGAATAATGTTGTAATAATCCGGGAAGGATTTCGAGATGAGCGAAAGCGAGGCAGGCATTTTTTCGGAGGCCTGATACGGGACGGCGTTAATCTCGGCGGACTTGCCCAGCGCTGCGAGCAGCCGGGACAAAAAACGGTTTTTTCCGACGGATCCCGGATGATCCGATGTTTACGAGGATTACGGTCTCGATAAACACGCGGTCAACATGTCGGAATCGATGCCGGTGCCTAGGATCGGGACCTGTGGCGATTTCCCTGCAAAAACGACAGGGCCCTCCCCTGTAACGGGTTGACATGAGTCAATATCGGTTCAAGTCTGGGTCGAAATCGAAGCCTGTATCTTGAAGGATGATCCAATACCTGTTGCCCTCGGTGGCTCATCGCTGGCAGAATTCCGGGGTGGTGGTTACGACAAGCGGTTACCCGGTTTGTTGGGCTAATGTGGCGTCTCGATGACGCCAGGTTTGAACTGAAAGCCGACAGGCTAAATGATAACGCTCGTTTCGACCTGATGATACAGCGCGCCGGCGCAGCTGGCCGGGTTTTCGGCGCATGACTACAGATTTATCTGGCGATGCCGCAATCGGCATCGAGCAGTAACAATATTCGAAGGCCTGATAGAAGCCGCCTTCCGATAGCAAAGGAGATTTCCCATGTCCAAGCAGATTCCCGAACGCGCCAGCGCCGTCATCATTGGCGGCGGTGTCATCGGCTCCAGCGTCGCCTATCATCTGGCCAGGCTGGGCTGGACCGACGTCGTATTGCTGGAACGCGTCCAGTTCAGTTGCGGCACTACCTGGCATGCCGCCGGACTGGTCGGCACCATGCGAGCCAACGAGTCGCACGCGCGCTTGTGCGAGTACTCGATGTCGGTACTGAAAGAGCTCGAGGCGGAAACCGGTCAGTCCACCGGGTTCAAACAGGTCGGTTCACTGACGATTGCCCACAGCGAAGCGCGCTTCCAGGAGCTGAAGCGAGTGGCGGCGATGAATAACGCCTTCGGCGTAACCCAGGTCGATATCATCACCGCCGAGGAAGCGAAGTCCATTTACCCGTATCTGGAGAGCGGTGATTTGCTCGGCGCCAGCTGGATTGCGCAGGACGGCACCGCGAGCCCGGTCGACGTCACCCAGGCCTTCGTCAAGGGCGCTCGTATGCGCGGTGCGCTGTGCCTCGAAGGTGTGCGTGTCACCGACATTAAAAAGGCCAACGGCCGCGTTACCGGCGTGGTTACCGACCAGGGCGATATCAAAGCCGATTTCGTGGTCAACTGCGGTGGCCTGTGGGGTCGTGAGATCGGCCGCATGGCGGGCGTCAGCGTGCCGCTGCATGCCTGCGAACACTATTACGCGGTGACCGAAAAGCTGGACGGCTTGCCGCATGACCTGCCGGTCATGCGCGATTACGACCGCTGCGCCTATTACCGCGAGGACGCCGGCAGCCTGATGGTCGGTGCTTTCGAGCCGAACGCGGTGCCCTGGGGACAAAACGGCATCCCGGCGGATTTTTCCTTCGAGGAAATCGAGGGCCACATGGATGAACAGTTCATGCCGGTGCTCGAGCACGCGATGGAGCGGGTGCCGATTCTGCAGGAGTGCGGCTGGCGCAAGTTTTTCTGCGGCCCCGAGAGTTTCACTCCGGACGACCAGTTCCACATGGGCGAAGCGCCCGAATTGAAAGGTTTCTACGTTGCCTGTGGCTTAAACTCGGTCGGTATCCAGACCTCTGGCGGCCTCGGCCGCGCGCTGGCCGACTGGATGCATGCCGGCAAGGCGCCGATGGATCTGTGGGGCAACGATATCCGCCGCATGTTCCCGTTCCAGTCGACGCAGGCCTATATCGAGGATCGCGTGAGCGAGACCCTGGGCCTGCTATACGAAAATCACTATCCTTACCGGCAGATGGAAACCGCGCGCAACCTGCGCCACTCGCCGCTGCACGAGCGCCTGCTCGCGCACAATGCCTGTTTCGGCGAGGTTGCCGGTTGGGAACGTCCCAACTGGTTCGCGCCGCAAGGCGTCGATCCGAAGTACGAGTACAGCTTCGGCAAGCAGAACTGGTTCGAGTACAGCGCCGCCGAGCACAGGGCCGCGCGCGAAAAAGTGGTTATGTTCGACCAGAGTTCGTTTTCCAAGTACCTGGTACAGGGCCGCGACGCGCTAAACGTGCTGCAGCGCGTGTCCAGCGCCAACGTCGACGTCGAACCCGGCCGCATGGTCTATACCCACTGGCTCAACGACCACGGCGGCATCGAAGCCGATCTGACCGTAACCCGTATCGCCGAAAACGAGTTCTGGGTGATCAGCGGGTCGTCGCAGACGATCAAGGATCTGCACTGGCTGAAATCGCATATCGGCGAGGATGAGTTCTGCTGTGTCAGCGATATCACCAACGCCTGGGCCATGCTCGGCGTGATGGGCCCGGGCAGCCGCGATCTGTTGAGTGAATCCCTGAATCACGACATGTCCACCGAGTCTTTTCCGTTCGGATCGTTCCAGGCGGTCGAGTTCGGCATGGCGCGCGCCTATGCCGGCCGCGTCTCGTTTGTCGGCGAGCTGGGCTGGGAAATCTACGTGCCGGTCGACCAGGCCCGCCAGGGCTTCGACTACCTGTGGCAAAAGGGCGAGAGCCACGGCCTGAGCCTCGCCGGCATGCATGCATTGAATTCCTGTCGCACCGAGAAAAAGTTCGTCCACTACGGCCACGACGTCGCCGACCATGATACCCCGCTCGAATGCGGCATGGGTTTCGTCTGCGCGCTCGACAAGGAGATTCCGTTTATCGGTCGCGATGCCATTTTGCAGCAGAAGGAATCGCGCAGTTTCATGAAAAAGCGCCTGCTGCAGTTTCTGCTGCAGGACCCGGAGCCGGTGTTCTGGCACCATGAACCGATTTTGCGCGACGGCGTTATCGTCGGTCACCTGACTTCGGGCGATTACGGTCATACGCTCGGCGGCGCGGTCGGTCTCGGCTATATCGAGGTCGAGGAAGAGGTCAGCAAGGAATACATCGAGGCGGGCAGTTTCGAGATCGATGTCGCCGGAGAGAGGATTCCGGCAACCGCGTCCCTGAGCGCGCTATACGATCCCAAAGCCGAGCGTATGCGTGGATAGTTCGGTGTTGCCGGTTTCGGTCGACATTCACCGCTGATTGTTTCAACAGGATCGAGGCCCGCGATCGCGGGCCTTCGGTCATGGGCTAAAAGCGTTAATCCCCCTGCGGAAAGTGGCTGCTTGCTGTCACCCGGCAGATGCAGCCGCGACTGCGCCAAAATCAGATCAGGGCAGCATCATGCCGCGGATCATGAAAAACAGCATGGCGGCGAGTATGCCGGAAACCGGTACCGTGATAATCCAGGCGGCGACGATCTTCAACAGCGCCGAACGTTTGACCAGCTCGTGTCGATATACTCTCTTCAAACCCCGGCGTTCCTTTTTCGACAGGTCGATGTCGGCGGAGTGTTCCTTGAGCTGCTGCAGCATTTCCCTCTTGCCGTCGAGGCTTGCCAATTGAAAGTCATCCAGAAATTTATCGACTTCGGCCTCGTCTCGCCCGAGGTGGTGCAGGTGGATCTGTTCGACGGCCCTGGCGTAATTCTTCTTGATGTACTCACGCAGGAATCCGACCCCGAACACCGCGCCGACCGCAATATGTGTCGAGCTGACCGGCAAGCCGAGCTGGGTTGCGAAGATGACCGTGATGGCGGCGGACAGGGCAATACAGAATGCCCGCATTTGATCGAGTTCGGTGATCTCCGAGCCTACCGTTCTGATCAGCTTGGGGCCGTACAATGCCAGGCCCAGTGAAATGCCGACGGCGCCGACCATCATTACCCACAGCGGAATCGATGCCTTCGACGAAATGCCGCCGGTGGTTAACGCATCGCTGATTGCCGCCAGGGGTCCGACCGAGTTGGCGACGTCGTTGGCGCCGTGCGCGAAGCTCAGCAGCGCGGCGGCAAAAATCAGCGGGATGGTAAACAGGGAATTGACGCCCTGCTTGTCGTTGGTCTGCTTTCTGGATCTGCGCGCTACCCAGGGTCTTGCGATCGCGTAAATGAATACCGCTATCGCGGCGCCGACCATCAATGCGGTGGTTATATCGATCTTCCAGATCTTTTTTAATCCCTTGAGCGCCAGGTAAGTGGAAAATGCCAGCGCCATGATGCCAACAAGTATCGGCACCATGCGCCGGGCCGCCGCCAGCATGTCGGGCTTGTAGGTAATCGTGTGTTTGATCAGGTACAGAAATGCTGCCGCGATGATGCCGCCGATCATCGGCGAAATAACCCAGCTTGCGGCGATCTGTCCCATCTTGTCCCAGTTGGCGACTTCCCAGCCGCCGGCCGCAATACCGGCGCCGAGAACGCCGCCGACGATCGAGTGCGTGGTCGACACCGGCGCACCGACCGCGGTCGCCATGTTGAGCCACAGGGCGCCCGCCAGCAGCGCCGCCATCATCAGCCAGATAAATACATCGGTGTTGCCGATGGCGGCCGGATCGATAATCCCTTTCTTGATCGTGCTGACCACGTCGCCGCCTGCGATCAGCGCGCCGGAGGCCTCGAAAATAGCGGCGATGGCGATGGCGCCGAACAGCGTAAGCGCGCGCGAGCCGACCGCCGGCCCGACGTTGTTGGCAACGTCGTTGGCGCCGATGTTGAGCGCCATGTAACCGCCGATCATACCGGCGATGATCAGCATCGGGCTGACCTCTCCGCGCGAGCTGACATACAGAATAATGCCGACGATGAACAGGATCGAGACGCCCAGGCGCAGCACTTCTTCGCGGTTAACCCAGGTAGCCGCTTCTATCTGACTGATTTTCTCCAGTTCCATGAACTATCCCCCATAGAGATGCATGCGCCAAAAGACCTTTGGAGCACGCCGTTAGGTTTTGATGAGCCGATTTTTAACGGTTTTATTACAATTTACGCCTCCTCGAAACGCATCGACTTAACATGGATCAAGTAATCGAATCTTTTTGACGGATTTGGCCGGCTCGGCTAATGGCAGCAGCCGGATTTCAATGTATGATTTCGGCACTACAGCAGTGTTCACGGGCGTTTTCGACATGACTACAGAAAGCATCATGACCTCCGGCTTGTTCACCCTGAAGCCGACCAACACCGTCGCCGACGCGTTGTCGCTCATGCACGCCAAACACGTGCGAAATATTCCCATTGTGGATGAGTCAGGTTCGTTTGTCGGATTGTTCGGCCTGCGTCGTCTAAGCCACCTGCTGCTGCCGAAGGCGGCCATGAGCCTGGGAAAACACAGCATTTCCGCGCTCCATTTCTTGCCGGACGAAATTGTGCAAATGGGCGATCGCTGGCATGAAATTGCGGAGCAGCCGGTAGAGAACTTCCTCGAGAAGGAAAGCAAGCTGCTGTTCTGCACGCCGCAGACCGCGTTTCCGGAGCTGCTGGCGCTGCTAGACGAAAGCAAGGATACTAGCCTGCCGGTTATCGTCGTCAAGGGCAAGTCACAAAAACTGGTCGGCATGGTGTCGTCCTGGGATGTGCTCGAGGGCATCATCATGGGGCGCTTGATCAACGAAGAGCACAGCGACGAACCGATAATAAAAAATGATTAGGCCAGAATCGAGCTCTCCCGAGCGGTTGGCGGCAAGGCCAGGCGCAAGGGGTAATAATGCACGGTGAAAACGAGCTAGCGGCGCAGGTCATCTTTGGCTGGGATCCGCTGTGGGTATCGTCGATTCTGTTTATCGCAACCTATGCCTTGATCGTCTCTGAAAAAATCAACCGCGCCATCGTCGCCGGACTGGGCGCTGCGCTGATGGTTTCGCTGGGCGTGCTTAACCAGCAAACGGCGATCTCGGGTATCGATTTCAACACGCTGGGTCTGTTAACCGGGATGATGGTGATTGTCGCCATTACCCGTGAAAGCGGCGTGTTTCAGTATGTCGCTGTGTGGTCGGCGAAGAAGGTCAATGCCAGCCCCTGGGGCATATTGTTGACGCTGTCGCTGGTGACTGCGGTGTTCTCCTCGCTGCTAGACAACGTCACCACGGTTTTACTGATCGCGCCGGTGACGCTGCTGATCTGCCATGAACTGAAGCTCGATCCTTACCCGTTTCTGTTTGCCGAAATATTCGCTTCCAATATCGGCGGTACCGCGACTCTGATCGGCGATCCGCCCAATATCATGATCGGCTCGGCGGTCAACCTGTCGTTCAACGATTTCCTGATCAACCTGGCGCCGATTATCCCACTGATACTGGCGATAACGATGGGCATTATCTACCTGGTCTGGGGACGCAGCATGTACGCCAGCGAGGAAGCGCGCGAGCGCATCATGAATTTCAAGGAACGCGAGGCGATAACGGATGTCAGGTTGTTGAAGCAATCGATGCTGGTGCTGGCGCTGGTGATGGCGGGTTTCGTGCTGGCGCATCCGCTGAATCTTCAGCCCGCCACCATCGCCATGTTCGGCGGTGGTCTGCTGTTGCTGCTGGCGAATCTTAAAAACACCCCGGAAACACAGTCGGAAGAGGTGCACAAAACTTTCGGCAATGTCGAATGGATAACCATATTCTTTTTTATCGGTCTGTTTATTTCGGTCAAGGGTATCGAGGAGGCGGGCGTGTTGAGAATCCTGGCCGACCTGGTGATCGAGTATACCGGTGGCGACCTTACCGTCATGGCGCTGGCGATTCTGTGGGTGTCTGCAGTGGCGTCGGCGGTAGTCGATAACATCCCGTTCGTGGCGACCATGATCCCGGTGATCAAATCGATGGCGCCGACCTTTGGCGGTGCAGAAAATCTGATGCCCCTGTGGTGGTCGCTGGCGCTTGGCGCCTGCCTCGGCGGCAACGGTTCGCTGGTCGGCGCCAGCGCAAACCTGATTGTCGCCGGCTTCGCCGAGCGCGCCGGTCATCGAATTCGCTTCCTGCCCTTCATGTTGATGGCGTTTCCGATGATGTTGCTGAGTATAGGCATCGCCAGTGTTTACGTTTATTTTCGCTATCTCCAGTAACCGATGACAGCTGAGCTCCCATGGACGTAGAAAAAATAATGATTGCCACCGGGGTTGCCACGGCGGGCATGACGGTACGCGAAGTATTTGCGGAATGTTCGCGCGCGAATACGCCCGGCCTGCCGTTCTGCGACGCCAACGGCCGGGTCTGCGGCCGTGTCACGCTGAAAAATATTCTGAAGAAGTCCTGCCTGCCGGATTACCTGGTGGAAATGGCCAGGGTGCTGGGCGAGCAGATTTCCGGGGTGCAGGATATGGAAGTCAAGGCAAAAGAAGTGCTGGGCAAGCCGATCGATGCCTACGTTCAGACAGTGCACCTGTCGCTTAGCTCGGGTTCTTCCGCGGTCAAGGCGCTGGCGATGATGGAACAAAGTGACACCAGTTACATTTACGTCGTCGACGCGGGGCGCTACAAAGGCGTGGTAACAATCCATTGCCTGGCCGACGCGCTTGCCACCTACGACACCCTGGCCTGACTGTTCAGGGTCAGTGTCCAATGGCACTTACTTTTAAGGAGTCATCCCCGCGCAAGCGGGGATCTTAAGACAGCTGGAAAGCGCTTGCTGCAAGACCGATGCGTCGGACCGTCCCGCTTGCGCGGGAATGACCCTTTCCCGTTAAGTAAGGGCCATTGGTGTCGGTGTCGATTAATCGTGGTTAATCGATCGACAGGTCAGAATAGATTCCGGCCCGCACGATGGCTTGCCTGGCGCCGGCGCTGCTTATAAGCTCGGCGAAAACCGTTTGACAGGATAAACACATGCCGAATTCCCGCGAAGACTACACACGCGCCAATCGCCGGGCATGGAACGAGGCGGCGTCGCGCCATGCGGCGCATAACAACGCGGCGCTGTTCGAGGCGTTTAAAAATCCCGGGCACATCACTTTCGAAGGCGATATTCTGCGTACGCTTTTGCAGGTCGGGGTCGAAGGCAAGGCGATAATCCAGCTCTGCTGTAACAATGGTTGCGAAACCTTGTCGCTGCGCAATATGGGCGCCGCGCGTTGCGTCGGCGTTGATGCAGCGGACGAATTCCTGGCGCATGGCGAAAAGATGATCGGAATCGCCGGCGCCGAGGGTGAAGTCGAGTTGATCAACTGCGATGTTTACCATTTGCCCGATGATTTAAATGGCAGTTTCGATATGGTTTTAGTCACAATCGGCGTACTCGGCTGGATGCCGGATATCGAGGCATTTTTCGAAGTCGTGCGGCGCCTGCTGAAACCCGGCGGCACGCTGGTGATGGAAGAAATGCACCCGATACTACTCATGTACGAACCGGATAGGGCGGGTGGCGCTTCTTCGATTCAGTATTCCTATTTCAACAAGCAGGTATGGGAAGAAACTACCGGCCTCGATTACTACGGCAGCGAGGAATACGATTCGGCGCCAAACTACAGTTTCATGCATCGCCTCGATGAAATCCTGATGGCGGGCATTGGTAACGGTCTGAGCCTGCGCAGCTTCAAGGAGCTGGACTACGACATCTCGTTCTTTTGTTCGGATCTGGAGCACAGTCCGACAAAACCGCCGCTGGGTTTCGTGATGGTGATGGAGAATGCCGCAGGCTAGATTCAGGCTGGAACCGGTAAACCCGTCACGGGCCGCTACGGCCTGGATTTGCGCTGCAGAATCGGCAGGTTGCCGAACAGGTACTGAAAAACGTCGAATTCCAGGTTGCGGATTGCGCGCTCGGAAATCGGGTAAATTGAAGCAATCTCTCGATGCGGGGCGATCGTTATGGCAAATCCGGTCAGACCAGGTTTTTGATCTGGTGTTATGAGTAAAGCCGGCAGACGTCCTAGTCGGCGTAGTCCTCGACGTCGATCAGCGCTTCCAACAGATCCTGCACCGTGCAACGGTGCCGACCGATCAGGATGGTTTGATTCGAATTGACGTAAACTTGCTGCACAGGTATCGCACGATTGTTCCTTACCAGGTAGATGCCGTTGGTGGAACCCAGGTCGCGCAGCCGTATTTTGCCGTCGATAAACCTGATTTCCGCATGCTGCCTGCTGATGGACGAGTCGCCGAGGTAGATATGACCTTCCCGACCGACAATATAGGTCCGGCCCTCCATGGAGCCTGTGTTTTCACCTCGGGCAGTGATGTTTGAGATCTGTTCCTGATGCATGTTACAACAAAGCATAGGCCATCAGCGCCTTCAATTCTGCCAAGC
>Ga0224508_10001358_pt1 | contig 22055 bp, 18 predicted proteins | sample SF_Jan12_sed_USG_4_FD_170157 | JGI IMG/M metagenome (GOLD analysis project Ga0224508, IMG submission 170157) | Sediment microbial communities from San Francisco Bay, California, United States - SF_Jan12_sed_USGS_21 | ecosystem: Environmental > Aquatic > Marine > Sediment | place: USA... | reverse complement strand
GCGGACGAAATGGGTGGGGATGCCGATGGAGGCGAGCTTCTCCATCAGATGTTCGGAGATGCGGTTGTTGAGGACGCCCTTGCCGGTGATCACGCCTTGCTTTTGGTTGTTGAAGGCGGTGGCGTCGTCCTTGAAATATTGGATCAGCGTGCCCGGCTCCGGCCCTTCGAACAGCACTTTGGCCTTGCCTTCATAAACCTTGCGGCGGCGGTTCGACTGGCGTGACATTGGACAGATTTCCAGGGAGGGCAAGCGGGATGGCAAAGCTGCGCGCCGTCTATAGCGCAGGCTGCCGGCGAACACAACAAAACGCGTTAAAAGCGATCGGTCAGCGGTAGATTTCGCGGCGATGGCCGATTTTCATGAAAGGCGCCGCAACAGGGCTGGATACACGCTGCTGCGATGGCCAATGGTAACGATCGCTACGATGCGTTGATGGTCTTCGATGCGAGCGACAATGCGATAATCACCGACCCGGTAGCGCCAAAGGCCGGTCATGACTCCTTTCAAAGCTTGACCACGCTGGCGCGGGTGATTGAATCCTGGCAATTCATAAACAATGAAATCTAAAATCGCCTTACGAGCGCGAGCAGTGATTTTTCGTAGATCGCGGCGAGCCCTTCGCTCGACTTCAATCGTCCATCCCGAAATCCCGTTTGAGGTCGTCAAGCGAAATCCGTCCTTTGCCCTTGCTTTTCTCAAGAATCCTGACGGCTTCGAGGTAGTCTGCTCGGTCCTCTAGATATTTGAGGATCGCCTCGCGGACATAATAGCTTTTGCTGCGCCCGGTTTCTTGAGAGAGTCTCTCCAACTCTTCCGCGAGTTCGGTCGGAACTCGAAACGCTAAAGTGGATGAATGGGATGCCATGAAGCTCCTCCGTTGTCAAACATGTTATACATGTCATGCAAATATGAAATTTTTTTTCCTCCCAGTCCAGCTGAAAATGTCCTCATATTGAGGATACTGCCGCGCAGACTCTGGTCCGTCGAAAAGCTATGCCCACCATCGAAACCGACCTCTACCCACCCATCAAGGCATTCCTTGAAGGGCAGGGCTATGCCGTGAAAGGCGAGATCGGGCGTTGCGATGTGGTGGCGGTGCGCGGGGACGAAGACCCGGTGGTCGTCGAGATGAAGACGCGGTTTTCGCTGGAGCTGCTGTTTCAGGCGGTCGAGCGGTTTTCATTGACCGACAAGGTCTATGTCGCGATCGAGTATCGCCCGAAGTCACTGTTCGCGCGACGGTCCAGGGACGTTCTCAGGCTTTGCCGCCGGCTCGGCGTTGGGCTGTTGACCGTGCATGTCGAGCGCGGCCTGGTGGAGCCGCGGCTCGATCCAGGACCGCATCAACCGCGTGTGGTGAAGAAAAAACGGGAGCGGCTGCTCCGAGAGTTTGCGCGCCGGGTCGGCGATCCGACCGCGGGTGGAAGTACCAAAATGCCCGTGATGACCGCCTATCGCCAAGACGCGCTCCGCTGCGCGCGGGTCCTCGGCGAAGGCGGGCCAAAGAAGGTGGGCGAGCTGCGCGCCGCAGCCGGGGTCGAGCGGGCGGGGCCGATTCTGCTGCGCGACGTCTATGGCTGGTTCGAGCGGGTCGAGCGCGGCGTCTACGGCCTCACGCCTGTTGGCGAGCGGGCGCTCGAGCAGTTCGAAGAGGCACTCGACGCTTTATGAACGACATGTTCAGGCGGCATTCAGTTCGCTCGCTTCATGGTTTTTCCTTCGGCTGAAGGGAGACCTCTGATGTTCACAGCCTGGTTGCGACATCCATTCCTGCGGATCGCGCTGATCGCCGGCGGCCTGGCGTTCGCCCTGTCGGGCTGTCACCTGCATCACGGCTATGTCGGCGGCGGCTACGCCTATCATGGCGGTGGCGGCGGCCATCACGGCGGGCATTATCGTGGCCACCACAAAAAGCGCCACGGCCATCATCGCCGCCACGGCCATGGCGGCTGGCGCGGCCGCTACTGACGCCTACTCAGGTCTCAGCCGCTGGCTGGGCTGTAGAGGCGTTGGGGCGGGATGTGGAGGTGGACGGTTTCGCCGGTCTTGATCACGCCCTCTTTCTCGACCCAGGCGGTGACGCCGCGCTTGTTGCGGGCGTGCTTGGCAAACCAGCGACCTTTGCCGGGATGATGGCGCTCGATGATGTCGCCGGGATAGCGGCAGGGGCCGTTTTCCATATCGACCACCAGCGACGCGCCGCCATCGAAGATCGGTCGAGACGACGGCGGCAGCTCGGTCAGCTTGGGAATGCCGGAAAGCGCGAGGTTGGCGCCGACCCATTCGGGCTTGACCGGCTCGCCGAGATCCAGGGCTTCCCCGATTTCCGCCAGCTCCTCCGACGACAGGATCGAGATCTGGCGTGTGTTTCTGATTTCCGTGCCCTCTGGATATTGCAGCTTCACCCGAACACAGGAATGCCGGATGAGACCGCTGTGGCAATCGCCCTCGAAGCCGGCATAGGTGACCATGACCTGATCCAACCGGCTGGTGGTCAGGTCCCGCTCGCCGTCGGCATTGATCAGAACCGCATCGACTCGGCCGCTTTGGTTCGTGGGCTCAAGTATCGGCATGGCGCGTACTCCTGCCTGCTCGCGTCGTTGTCGATTTTGACCCTGTCCGGAAATTTAAAAAAAGCCATCAACCCAATATTTTATTCTACTATCTTGACATTAGATCACAGGTTTGGCTAGTGAATCCATTGGCTCGAAAATCGAACCTTGGCTCTTATTCACATCCGAGTATCGGAGGAACGGCTATGGCGACCGCCGGCAGATGGCTGATCGGGCTCACGCTCCTTTCCATCATTGGCCTTGGCGGTTGCGCCGGTCCGTCGTCGGAGGCGGCCAGTGCTTCCCGATCCGAGCGACTGGTCGAAGAATCGCGTTTGGTGCTGCGCGATTTCCTGGACGATGAGCAATATCAGCGCATGCGCGTCTACGTGCAGAACGCCTACGCCATCATCGTCATGCCGGATCTCTTGAAAGGCGGTTTCTTGGCGGGCGCCGAAAGCGGCACCGCGATCATGCTGGTGCGTAATCCGACGACTGGCGGTTGGGGGCAGCCGGCGTTCTACGACGTCTATGGCGGTAGTCTCGGGCTGCAGTTCGGCGTGCAGACGTCCGATGTCGTGCTGACGATCATGAACGAGGGGGCGGTCAAGCAAATGGTCGGCTCCGGGTTCAAAATCGGCGCCGACGCTTCGGTGGCGGCGGGTCGGGTCGGGTCGACCATCGGTGCGGCGACCACCACCCGGTTTGGCGAGGATCTCTACGTGTTCGCGCGCAGTCAGGGCCTGTTCGGCGGCTTCGCCATCGACGGCAGCTACATCGCCGCCAAGGATGACTGGAATGCAGCCTATTACGGTCGTCCGGTTCAGCCCTGGGAGGTGATGAGCGACTTCAACGTGATCTCCGGCACCGAAGTCGCATCACTGCACGATGCGCTGACCAGTTTCTGAACGGAACCAGTGTTAGTGGATGGCCGCCGATGAGATCGCCATGGCGTCCGAAATCACGCCGTTGAGCAAGGGCGAGATGTGCGGCCAGGCGGCGATGGCGCCGAGCGCGAGCAGGAAGGCGCCGGCAATCAGCGCTTTTCTCGGCCCGAAGCGGAAGCCCCATCGCGCTGCGGGCTTGGCAGCGGCCGAGAGCGCCCCCAGCATTTTTCCTGAAATCGGCCGATTGAGCAGCGGTGCGTAGAGGCGTCGGATGAGATCGCCCTGAATGCCGTAGTGCAAAAGGCGATTAGCGGCGTCTTCGTCATGCTCGACCAAAGCGTCGACGTCGGCCATGTGACGTCCATCGAGCTCGCCGTCGAGATATCCGTGGATTTCGATTTCTTGTGCATGCGTGCCATTGACGGCCGACCCTGCGGACTCGTCCGCCGCCAGCGTCTGACGCAGATTTATTCGAGCGCTGGCCACCATGGTCATGACCCGTTCCGTCGAAATCTGGATCATGTCGGCGATCTGGTTGTAGGTGAGATTCTCCAGCGCAACCAGAACCAAGAGCTCGCGGTCCCGCTCGTCAAGCCGGTTGATGGCCTGGGCGAATTGGTGGATTTCGAACTGATCGGCGCCGGCGAGTCCACGGCAAAGGGCGATTTCGAAAGCGCGCGCGGCTTCGGGGGAGCGCTGCGGCGCCGTGGGATCACCGAGCATCTCCTGACGACGCTGGTAGAGAAGCGTGATCAGGGCGAGGCCGAGATCGGAGGCCGGCTGAAGCGCCGACGGGTCGCCAAGGACGGTCTCGATGGTGCTCTGCACCAATTGGTCCGCCACCAGCTCATCGCCGATTTGCACGGCGGCAAAGCGGCGCAAACGGGGCACATTGGCGATGATCCCAAGCGACAGCTGTTCCGCAGACAGATCGCTGGTGTCGGCGGGCAGCGTCGACGGCGGCTGGCCGACATAGGTGTTTTGGCGTGGCGTCTGGGTCAAAAGCGGCGATAGGAGAAGATCGTCGTCCTCGGGCTCGCTTGCGGTTGCCAGTCGGGCAAGGGTCTTGGACAGGGGCAGCATGACCGATGGATCGTCGTTCCTGTCGGCCGACGGTACGTCGGTCGCGGGATCCAGGGGGGCTTGATCCGCTAATTCGAGGTCGGAGCGAGCCGCTTCCTCCATATCGCGCTCGCCGCCCAGCACATGGGCGAGGTGAGCGTGCCAGTCATTGGTGATGTGATCATCGGTCTGGTCCGCGCTCGCCATGTCGAGCGCCTCGATCTCCAGTCGCTCGATGCCGGGGGTGTCGCCTGCCGGGATATCGGCCGCCAGCAGGTCGGTGTCGAGATCGACATCGTCATCGAAGAGACGTTCTATTGGGGAGAGATGTTCTATCGGGGTGAGACGTTCTGTCGGCAAGTCGGCAAGCGCGGTGCCCGCCATGTCGTCAGCGTCTTCGTCGCCGAATGCCTGCGAGGGCGCGCCTTCCGAGCCCATCGGTTTGGACGGCTTCTTGAGTGGCGGCCTGGGCTCGGTTTGCAGTTCGGGGATGGGCTGCAGCGCGAGGCTGGTATCGAGGGCGGTGATCGGCGCTTCGTCCAGCTTATGCGCAAGCGCCTGCTCGTCGCATGCGTCGCTGCGGGCCTCTGCATCCGGAGGTTGGTCGGCGCTCGGTTGATCGGTCAACGGATCGAACGAGCTCCCGGTCAGGTCGACCTCGGCCGGCTGGTCGGTTTCGGCGATCTCATCCGCGTATGGGGGGGCGAGCGACGGCACGAATTCGTCGGCCTCGGCGAGGTTAACGGCCAAGGGTAGCGAGGCGTCGAGTTCGTCCGGTGAGGAGATGTCATCCAGGTCGATGCTCGGGAAGAACGGGGTCTTTTCGATGGGTCGCGGCTGCGCGACGTCCTCGATCGTGCCGATATCATCGAAATCGCCGATATCGTCGTCGATGTCATAAAGGTCGAAAGGCAACCCGCCGCCGTTCATCGTTTGCACCTTGACGACAGCGGTCGAAGGCGAGGTCGGCGCTTGGGTGCGCAGGATTTTCTCGTCGTCGTTCCCTTGCGGAGCGTCAGGGTCAAGCGGCGCCGTCAAATCGAGAGGGTGCTCGAGATCATCTGTCTCGGAACGGTCCGCCTGCGCCGTCGCTTGGGACGACTCATCCGAGACGTCGCTGCGTTCGTCATGCTTCTTCGAGCCCGTAAGCCAGCGCAATGCCGACGCGGCAACGGCTCCGCCCGATCCCTCCGGCGAAGACGTTTCACTCGTCGTTTCGTCCTCGGGATCGCAACGCTCAATATGGTCGTCGCTCTTGGAAATACGAAACAATGCCGTAACCTTGATTTGAGGCGTGCCGGATCAAACTTTTTTCGGCCAGACACGGACCAACCGACCAGGTTTTCTAAGCCAATATCTCTATATACGAATTTTACTCAAATGAAAATCAACTAATAATACATAACCATTTGATAATACATCGATTTTAAGTTATAGCCGCTCCGTCACTCGGCAAAACTTCCCGTTTTGCTATTGCGCGATCACGGCGTTGAGCAACGTGATCACGTCGTCGCCATCCCACTCGGCATCGCCCAGCACCCTGCCGATTTCCTGGCCGTCGCGATCGATGATCACCGTGGTCGGCAGGCCCGGCGCGCGCAAAGTGCGGCCGGCCTTGGCTGTCGGGTCGTGATAGACGGCGAGCTGCTCGACACCGACCTCCTGGTAGAAGTCCAGCACCTTGGTGAGGTCGCCGCGGTCGACCGCGAGCGCGATCACCTCGAGGTCGTCGCCGCCAAGGGTCGCCTGCAGGCGGTCGAGCGACGGCATTTCCTTTCTGCAGGGCGCGCACCAGGTGGCCCAGAGGTTGAGAACCACGACGCGCCCTTGAAAATCCGAGAGACTGCGCTCATTACCGTCTGCATCGAGAAAGGTGATCTCGGGCGCCGGCCCGGCGTCGGTGGCGACGAAGTTGAAGGCGTACGCCGCCTTGCCGATTGCGAACAGCAGGACGGCAGTCAAGATCGAGACGTGCAGCTTCCTGCCAAATGTGGAAAAAACGGCGCTGAACAAAGCTGGCATCTTCGCATCCAAAGCAAGAACGTGTGGATAGAGCATTGAGCAATCGACAGGACGACCAGTCGAAACCGTCATCGCCCAGCGCGGCCCAAAAGGGCGTCGATCCCAAAGCGGTGGATCTCTGGGGCGGGCATTTCGCTGATGGCCCGGCCCCGCTGATGGAACAGATTAATGCCTCGATCGACTTCGACAAGCGCCTCTATGCTCACGATCTCGCGGGGTCGAGGGCGCATGCGCGCATGTTGGCGGCGGTCGGCCTTCTGACTTTAGAGGAGCGGGATGCCATCCTTGATGGCCTCGATGCCATCGAAAGCGCGATCAATGCGGGGCGCTTCGACTTCGATAAGGGCCTCGAAGACATCCATATGAATATCGAGGCCAGGCTGACCGAGGCGATCGGCGAGCCCGGGCGCAAGCTGCACACCGCACGCTCGAGGAATGATCAGGTCGTGACCGATTTTCGTCTTTGGCTGCGCGATGCGATCGACCGCGTCGATCGGCTGTTGCAGGATCTGCAGCGCGTGCTGCTCGATCGCGCCGAGGCCCATCACGACTGGGTGATGCCCGGTTTTACCCATCTGCAAGCGGCGCAGCCCGTGACCTTCGGCCACCATCTCATGGCCTATGTCGAGATGTTCGGGCGCGACCGCGGGCGCTTTGCCGACGGGCGTGCAAGATTGAATCAATGCCCGCTCGGCGCGGCAGCGCTCGCCGGCACCAGCTTTCCGATCGACCGTCAGGCGACGGCGGCCGAACTCGGCTTCGATCGGCCGATGGCGAATTCGATCGATGCGGTCTCGGACCGGGACTTCGCGCTCGAATTCCTGGCGAGCGCCGCGATATCGGCCGTGCACCTGTCCCGCCTCGCCGAGGAACTGGTGCTGTGGTCGACCCCGCAATTCGGCTTCGTCAAGATGAGCGAGGCCTTTTCCAGCGGCAGCTCGATCATGCCGCAAAAACGCAATCCCGACGCCGCCGAGCTGTTGCGCGGCAAGACCGGGCGGATCGTCGGTGGTCTGAATGCTGTCTTGATCACCCTTAAGGGCCTGCCGCTCGCCTATTCCAAGGACATGCAGGAGGACAAGGAGCCGGTGTTCGATGCGGTCGCGAGCCTGGGGCTGTGCCTTGCCGCCGCCGCCGCCATGATCGAGACGTTGCGTGCCGATCGCGACGCCATGCAGGCGGCTGCGGGTGTCGGCTACACCACCGCGACCGACCTTGCGGACTGGATGGTGCGCAGCCTGGGCGTGCCGTTTCGAGAAGCCCATGCGGCGACCGGGCGTGCCGTGAAGCTTGCCGAACAAGCCGGTGTCGATCTCGCTGATCTCACCCTGGAACAGCTGCAATCGGTCGATCGGCGCCTCACATCGGCGGTTTTCGATGTGCTGTCGGTAGAACGCTCCGTGGCATCGCGTACCAGTTTTGGTGGTACCGCACCGAAGCGCGTACTAGATGCTGTAGTACAGGCAAGAACGCGTTATTTGTAGCGGTTTTCGGTCGCCTTTTGGGCGTGATGCCCCTCGACAGATCCGGCGCGTCGGTGTTCAATGCCCCCGGTTTTACGGGACCGACGGGGACCAAGGCGACGCGATCAGGCGCAACGTCGGGAGCGATTAGCCGGATAAACGCGAACGCCAGATAAACGTGAACGAAAGCGCTGCTCATCATGTCGGTATTTTCCTCCGCTTCGCCGAAGCTTGATTCAGGGCCAGGCCGGCGGCTTCCTTTGGGCGATCGCCGCCGTCTGATCCTGGCGCTCGGCGCCTGCGCGGCACTCCTCGGCTGCGGCAAGAAGGGCGATCTCGAACTGCCGCCTCCGGATGCGATCCCGGGGGACCAACCGGCCGGCGACGATAGCCGATGAACGACGTCTTTCACTACGAAAACGGCGCACTGTCGGTCGAGCAGGTGGCGCTTGCCACGATCGCTGACGCGGTGGGCACCCCCGCTTATGTCTATTCTTCGGCCGGCATGCGTACCCAGTTACGTGCACTGCAGGACGCGTTTTCCGGTCAGCGCATGACGGTCTGCTACGCGATCAAGGCGAACAGCAACATCGCGGTGATCCGCACCCTTGCCAATGAAGGGGCGGGGGCGGAGATCGTGTCCGGCGGCGAGCTGCAAAAGGCGCTGAAGGCGGGCGTGCCGGCTGACATGATCATGTTCGCGGGCGTCGCCAAGAGCCGGGACGAGATGGCGCTGGCGCTGGATGCAGGCATCGCCCAGTTCAATGTTGAATCGGTGCCGGAGCTGATCGCGCTCAGCGAAGTCGCTGCCGCCAAGAAAGCCGAGGCGCCGGTTGCGGTGCGCATCAATCCGGACGTCGCCGCCGACACCCACGAGAAAATCAGCACCGGCCGCCGTGAGGACAAGTTCGGCATCTCCTATGAACGCGCCGGCGAAGTCTATGCGATGGCGGCCAGCCTCGCCGGCATCGAGCCGGTCGGCGTGCACCTGCATATCGGCTCGCAGATCATGAGCCTGGCGCCGTTCGAGGCGGCCTATCAGCGCGGCGCCGACCTGGTCCGAGAGCTGCGCGCCCAGGGCATTGCGATCCGCCGCCTGGATCTCGGCGGCGGCATGGGCGTGCCCTACCGAGGCGATGCTCGCCTGGATGTCGCGGCCTACGCTGACCTTGTGCGAGAGATCACCGCCGGTCTCGACATCGAACTTTTGCTGGAGCCCGGTCGCTATCTGGTCGCCGAAGCCGGCGCCATGCTCGCCAGGGTTTGCTACATCAAACAGGGCCATGAGCGCCCCTTCGCGATCCTGGATGCCGGCATGAACGATCTGATCCGTCCGGCGCTCTACGATGCCTATCACGAGATTTTGCCGTTAAAGGAGCCAACGCCCGACACCGAGCTGCAGCCGACCGACGTGGTCGGGCCGATCTGCGAGAGTTCGGATATTTTCGCACGCGGGCGTGCGCTTCCGCCACTCGCGGCCGAGGATTTGGTGGCTTTTCTCGGCGCTGGCGCGTATGGTGCGGTCATGGCTTCCGACTACAATGCGAGGCCGCTTGCGGCTGAGGTCTTGGTCGATGGGGATCGCTTCTCGGTGGTGAGACCGAGGATCGAGCCGGTGGCGCGTTTCGCAGATGAATGCCTGCCGGATTGGCTCGAAATGCCGTCGTTCGAATGCGGCAGGGCCTGTTAGGTCGAAGGGAGCAGGGCATGAGCGACGTTGATCCAATAAGTCGCCGGGATCCAGGAGGTCGTGCGGATCCGAGATGTCGCTGGTTTTTCCGTTGGCGCCTTGGTGCGGCCAGGATCGCACATGCATTTGAGAAGCTCTGGCCGGCCCTTTGGCCGCCGTTGGCGGTTTTGGGGCTCTTTCTTGCCATCAGCCTTTTCGGGCTCTGGCGCTTTTTGCCAGCCTGGCTGCATGGGGTCGGTCTTGTCGGCTTCGCCCTCGCATTCGGATGGGCCCTGTTTCATGCACGCTCTGCGATGGTTTGGCCCTCCCATGATGCCGGACTCGAACGTCTGGAAGGCGTGAATGCGCTGCATCATCAACCGCTGCGCTCCCTGGATGATCGGCTTTCCGGAGGTGAGAACGATCCGCTGACCCGCTCGCTCTGGCGACGCCATCGGCAACGTTTGATCGGCATGATCGACGGGCTCAAGGTCGGTCTGCCCAGGTCCGATCTGCCCAGGCGGGACCGCTGGGCGTTCAGGATTGCGCTGGCGTTGGTTCTGATCGTCGCCGTGGTCGAAGCCGGCAGCATGGCGCCAAAACGTCTCGCTCAGGCGTTCGATCTGCATCGGCCGGACAGGCTCGCCGATCAGGCCATTCAGCTGACTGTCTGGGTGACGCCGCCCGACTATACCGGCCTTGCCGCCGAGCTGCTGGAGCTGGTCGAACCGCCGCTCGAAGACGGTTTGATCGACACCACCCCGTCGGTCAGTTTCCCGGCCGGCAGCGAGGTCTTGGCGCAGCTGCACCATGTCGATGGGCCAGTGGAGCGCTATGCGCTCAAACTGTCAGAGCAGGCCGAGCCCTTCACTGCGATCGGCGGCGAGAGCGCCGAGGCCCGCGTGACTCTCGATCGCTCCGGCGAGCTCAAGATCGGCAATCACAGCGATGTGCTCGGCGCATGGCAGGTCGACGTGGTCGAGGATGTTCCGCCGACCATCGCGTTTGCGGCGGAGCCGGCGGTCACCCAGCGTCAGGTCATGCGCTTCGCCTTCGAGGCCGCCGATGACTATGGGGTCAATAGCATCGCCCTGCATCTAAACCGTCCGGGACGGCCTGATGCTGCCGAGCGCATCGAGCTGATTCAGCCCGCCGATGGCGCGACCGAGTTGGACGATGCCGCCTATCTCGATCTGACGCCGCATCCCTGGTCCGGCCTGCCGGTCGAGGTCATGCTCGAGGCGGTCGACGGTCTGGAGCAATCCGGCGAGAGCGAGGTCAAGAAGCTGATCTTGCCGACCCGCAACTTCACCCATCCCGTGGCGCGCGCGATCGTCGAGCAGCGCCGCCTTTTGGCGGATCAACCGGATCAGCGGGAAAGCGTCGCCGCCACCATGAACGGGCTCAGCCACGTGCCCGAGCGCTTCCAGAACGACGCGATCGTGTTCATGGCGCTGCGCTCGATGGCGACGCGACTGATGTTCGGGGAGGGCGAGGAGTCGATCGACGAGGTGCTCGAGCTGATGTGGGAAACCGCCCTGCATCTCGAGGACGGCAGCCTGTCCCTGGCAAGCCGGGAGTTGCGGGAGTTGCAGGAAGCGTTGCGCGACGCGCTCGCCAACGATGCCAGCGACGAGGAGCTGCAGCGCCTGATGGACGAGCTTCGCCGCGCTCTCGACAATTATCTCGATGCTTTGGCGCAGCAGCAGATGCAGATGGCCGATCAGCCGCTGGAGCCGATGGATTCCGACGCCATGACCATCGAGCGCCAGGATCTGCAGCAGATGCTGGACAGCATGCAGGACATGATCGAGACAGGGGCTCGCGAGGCGGCGCAGCAGATGCTGGCGCAGATGCAGGAACTCTTGGAAAACCTACAGGTCGGCCAGCAAAACAGCCAGATGCAGCAGGGCCAGCAGATGCTCAACCAGCTGCAGGAGATGATCCAGCGCCAACAGGAGTTGCTCGACGAGACCTTCGGCTTGTCCCGCGAGCGGGATCAGGAATGGCAGATGAGTCGCCCTGGCGAGCAAGGGCAGCAGGGCCAGCAAGGCCAGCAAGGGCAACAGCAGGGCCAGATGGGCGCGCAGCCGGGCTCGCGGCCGGGACCGGGCGGCCAGCAGGCACGGTCCGGCCTTGCGACTCAGCAGGAGGCGTTGCGTCGGGCCCTTGGCGAACTGATGCGCTCGCTCGGCGAGAGCGGCGTGCCGATCCCGCGGGCCATGGGCGAGGCCGAGCTGTCGATGCGCGAGGCCCGCGATGCGCTTTCCGGCGGCGAGCCCGGCCAGGCGCTTGATCCCCAGACCAATGCGCTCGATCAGCTGCGCCAGGGCGGCCAGGCGATGATGCAGGAAATGCAGCGCATGATGGGGCAGAATCCGGGCGATGGACAGGAAGGCATGGGCCAGCAGTTCGGGCAAAGCCCGACCGACCGCGACCCGCTCGGCCGCTCCATGTTCAACCGGGGCGACGCCGACATGTTCGGCCCGGAAGTTCCCGACGATCTCGATCTCGGCAAGGCTCGATCGATCATGGAGGAGCTGCATCGCCGCGCCAGCCAGCGCCACCGCCCGGCCGAAGAGCTCGACTACCTCGAACGCCTCCTCCGCCGCTTCTAGGGGCGGCGCCCCTGGGCTTGACTTGGTGGCAGGGCCACCTGCCTTGACTTTAAGTGGCTGGGGATATTGACCTTTTCCATTGACGAACACCCGTCGCCCAATGTCGATGAGCGGCCTGAGGGCTGTGCGGTCGACTGTTTGGTCCTGCATTACACCGGCATGAAGACCGCCGAGGATGCGCTGGCGCGGATGTGCGATCCCGAGGCCAAGGTCAGCGCCCACTACATGATCGACGAGGCCGGCTGCATCCTGCAGCTGGTGGACGAGAGGCGCCGAGCCTGGCATGCGGGGGTGAGCTGTTGGCAGGGGCGGGAGCGGCTGAACGACTGCTCCATCGGCATCGAGATCGTCAATCCCGGCCATGAGTGGGGCTATCGGCCGTTCACCGAAGCGCAGTATCGAGCGTTGGAGCAGCTTTGTCCCGAGATCATGGAACGGTGGTCGATCCCATCGACGCGGGTGCTGGCGCATAGCGACATCGCGCCGGATCGCAAGGAAGATCCGGGCGAGCTGTTCGACTGGCGGCGGCTTGCGACGTCGGGGATCGGCGTCTGGCCGGAGGACGGCGAGGGAAGGCCTCGGGCCTTGTCGGAGGTTGTTCGGCAGCTTCATCGGATCGGCTACAGCCTCCCCGACCCTGGCGACCGTCAAGCCAGGGCGCGCCGCGTCGCAGGGTTTCAGCGGCGGTTTCGGCCGGAGCGGGTGGATGGCGAGGTAGATCAGGAGACGTTGGCGCGGTTGGACGGACTCCTGGCGCTCATCGAGAAAACCTGAACCCAAGTGAATGAAGGTCGACATTCGGCCTTGAATCCAAGTCGATGAACGGCGACATTCGGCCTGATCAGGTGGCCGGATGGCCGCTCTCGGCGACAGCCGGGGGAGGAAAGTCCGGGCTCCATGGAAACACGGTGCCGGGTAACGCCCGGCGAGGGCGACCTTAGGGAAAGTGCCACAGAGAGCAGTCCGCCCTCCGGCGTTTGGGTCTTTCGGCCTGGGCGTGGGGGTTAGGGTGAAAGGGTGCGGTAAGAGCGCACCGCGGGGCCGGTAACGGTCCTGGCAGGGCAAACCCCACCGGGAGCAAGACCAAGTAGGGACGACGGCCTCTCCAAGACTCAGGTCTGGCGGGAGGCAGGCCGGTTTCCAGGCCGGTCGTCCGGGTCGGTCGCGCGAGGTGTCCGGCGACGGACATCCCAGAGGAATGGCCATCCAGCGGCCTGTTTTCCACAGGCTGTGGACAGAACCCGGCTTACAGGCCGCCTGATCGCCTCACCCTATATTACGATACGCTTGAAGGTAGAGAGAACAAAGGTAGAACAAAGTCAAAATCTGCCTTGTTCAGATGCTGTCAGTATCACGCCATCTGTCGCGATTCCCGCAGAATTCCTCGCATTCCGTTTTTCACAATGATGATTAATGTGTTTTTTCAGTGTGTTACAAAAGTTTCTTCGAATGGGGCCTTGACTGCAAATTTGCGTAACTTTAGGGTGAATTTCCTGTGAGGTCTAATTGATCGCTGTATAGATCAAGTCAGAAATCGACATGTGGTAGCGAGACAGAGCGCGGTGACCGAAATTACCATGGATTATTTGACTGCCAACAGTAGAAGTCTTTGGCCTCACAGGTCTCGCTCGGTCGTTTGTTCTCAGTACGTTCTCATTCGCGTGAACATGGTTTGAGACTGTGAGTGGAATGCACCATAGCGCGATCGAAGGCGCGGGAGACCGCGGCCATCGGCCGGTGATGCTGGACGAGGTGCTGGCGGCCTTGGCGGTGCGCGCGGATGGCGATTATCTCGACGGCACCTTTGGCGGCGGCGGCTATAGCCGGGCGATTCTGGGCGTGCCGCCGCGGCGGCTGGTCGGGCTCGACCGGGACCCGGCCGCGGTGGCGCGTGGGCAGGCGCTCGCGCGCGAGCATCCCGAGTTCACCATGCTCGAGGGGCGGTTCGGGCAGATGGCCGAGCATCTGGCCCTGATCGACATCGACCAGCTGGATGGCATCGTGCTCGACATCGGCGTGTCCTCCCAGCAGATCGACGACCCCGAGCGCGGCTTCTCCTTCGCCGCCGACGGACCGCTCGACATGCGCATGGCGGCGGACGGCGAGAGTGCTGCCGACGTGGTCAACGGCGCCGATGAGAAGACGCTCGCCTCGATCATCTATCGCTATGGCGAGGAGCGCGCCAGCCGGCGGATCGCAAAGGCGATCGTCGAGCGCCGCGGCGAGGCGCCGATCACGCGCACCGGCGAGCTCGCATCGATCGTGCAGAGCGTTCTCGGGCGCAGTGGCAAGATCGATCCCGCGACCCGCACGTTCCAGGCGCTGCGCATCTACGTCAATGACGAGCTCGGCGAGCTCGAACGCGCGCTGGCTGCTGCGGAAATGCTCCTTCGCCCGGGCGGTCGCCTGGTGGTGGTGGCGTTTCATTCACTCGAGGACCGGATCGTCAAGCAGTTCCTGACCGCGAGAAGCGGACGAACCGCCAATCCATCCCGCCATCTGCCCGAAAGACCAGCCAGTCGCGCTGCGGCCGCAAGCTTCAGGCCGCTCATCAGACGCCCGATCACGCCGGGCGATGATGAGATCCGCATCAACCCGCGCGCCCGCTCCGCGCGTTTGCGCGCCGCCGAACGGCTGCCCTCCGTCGCCGAACCGCTGCCCTCCCTCGAAGGACGACATGAATGCTGAAGCTTGGCCTTTGCGGTCGGACCATCGCGATCCTGGCGGCCTGCGGCGTGTACGGGCTGAAGAACCGCGTGCAGGAGCTGGAGCGGGAGCTGGTTCGGGTCGAGCGCATGATCGAGAAGGAGCGCATCGAGATCAAACGGCTGAACGCCGAATGGGCGACGCTCAGCCACCCGGAGCGCCTGACGCGCCTTGCCTCGACCCATCTGGGCCTCGCCTCGGCAACGCCCGGGCAGATCATGGCGATCGCCGATATTCAGATGCGTGATGCGCCAAGCGGCGAGCCAGGGCCGGCGCTGGTCAGCAGCAACGCTTCCTCGACGGCGTCACTCCGACAATGAGCGGCGAGCCGCGCCAGGGCAAGCCTCGCCGGCGGAAGACGACCAAGGACACAGGCGTCGGCCTCGAGATTCGCCGCGCGCGCACGCGCCTTCGGTTCTTGGCGGTGGCCGGCGTCCTCGGCTTCGTGGCGCTCGGCGCCAGGCTGACCGATCTTGCGGTGCTGTCGTCGACCGGTCCGGTGACCGATCGCCACGTCGCGAGCCCCGAGGACAACCAGACCCGGCGCGCCGACATCACCGATCGCAACGGCCGGCTGATCGCCACCGACTACCCGAAGATCTCGGTGTTCGCCGATCCCAAGGAGGTGAGCGACCCCGGGGAGACGGCGAGCGCGCTGGCTGAGGTGCTCCCCAATCTCGATGCCGAGAAGCTCGGCCAACGCCTGTCGCGACAGAACGCGCGCTTTGTCTGGGTGAAGCGTCATATCAGCGATGATCAGCAGCGCAAGATCATGCGGCTTGGCCTTCCCGGCGTTCAGTTCCGCACCGAATATCACCGGGTCTACCCGCAGCGCTCGCTGACCTCCCATGTGGTCGGCTATGTCGGCGTGGAGAACCAGGGGCTCGCCGGCATCGAGCGCAGCTTCGAGGCCCGGCTGACCGAGGGCTACTACGACGGGCCGCTCCAGCTCACGCTGGATCTCGGCGTGCAAGCTGCCGTCCGCGATGAGCTCAAACAGGCGGTGGAGCGCTTTCAGGCCAAAGGCGGCAGCGGTCTGGTGATGGAAGCCGGCAGCGGTGTGCTCCTTGCTGCGGTCAGCCTTCCGGATTTCGATCCGAACCACTATCAGCGCGCGGACAAGACGGCGCGCTTCAACCGCAATACCCAGGGCAGCTACGAGCTCGGCTCGCTGTTCAAGGTGCTGACCGCCGGCATGGCGCTCGATTCCAACGCGGTCGAGATCACCGACCAGTTCGATGCGGTCAAGCCCTTCAAGATGCATCGCTATCGCATCAAGGATTTCCACGCCAAGAAGCGCCGGCTGAGCATGGCCGAGGTGATCGCCTTTTCCTCGAACATCGGTGCGGCCCAGATGGCGATGGCGATCGGCACCGAGGCGCAGACGGAGTATTTCAGGCGTTTCGGCCTGTTGGAGCGCCATCCCATCCGGCTGAACGAGGTCTCCCGACCGCAGCGCCCCAAGGTCTGGCGCGAGATCAACACGGTCACCGCATCCTACGGTCACGGCATCGCGGTCTCGCCGCTGCAGGCGATCGATGCGGTCGCATCAGCGGTCTGTGGCGGGCCGAGGCGGCCAGCCTATCTTAGCGCCGAAGCCGGCATGGAAACGCCGCTGCGACCGGCCGCGGTCAGGGATGAGACGGCCGCGATGCTGCGCTGGCTGATGTGGCTGGTGGTGGCGGAAGGCAGTGGCACCAACGGCCAGGTCCCGGGCTATCTGATCGGCGGCAAGACCGGCAGCGCCGACAAGGCGGGACCCAAGGGATATGGCGACAAGCGCCTGCTCTCGTCGTTCATCGGCGCCTTTCCGATCGACGATCCGCGCTATCTCGTCCTGGTCACGCTGGACGAGCCCAAGGGTGATGAAGAAACGCATAATCAGGCTCATGGCGGCTGGACGGCGGCCCCGACCGTCGCCAAGATCGTCAGCCGTTCCGGGCCGATCCTCGGCCTGGCGCCCGCCGAGCTCGCCGCCGAGCGCTGGTTCAAGGATCGGCTGCTGGTGGGGGAGGCGTTCAACGGTCGCTTGAAGAGGACCGAGCCGAGCTTCGCCGCGGTCGGTGATGGAGGTTGGGCGCTGCCATCGATGCCATCACGTTCCGGAGGCGAAGAATGCAGCTGCGGCGTCTGCTTGACCCCGGGGTAAGGATCGAGTCGAATATCGAGTCGAGCGTCGACCCCGAGTCGAACGTCGACCCCGAGATCTTGTCGATCACCGCCGACTCGCGCCAGGTCGAGCCGGGGGCTCTGTTTGCAGCCTTGGTCGGATCCGTGGCCGACGGCCGGATGTTCATCGACGATGCCGTCAAGGCGGGGGCGGCTGCGGTGCTCGCCGACCCATCGCTCGAAGGCCGAGCGCTCGGCGTGCCATTGGTTCTCGACCCCGAGCCGCGCCGTCGAATGGCGCTGATCGCAGCCCGCTTCTATGAAAAGCAGCCACGGCACGTGGCCGCGGTCACCGGCACCAACGGCAAGACCTCGGTCGCGACGTTCGTTCGTCAAATCTGGCAAGCGCTCGGTCGAAAGGCGGCCTCGCTCGGCACGCTCGGGCTTTCGGCTCCCGGCTTCGAGGGCAAGGCCGGGCTGACCACACCGGATCCGGTGCGCCTGCATCAGCTCCTGGCCGAGCTCGCCGACGCCGGCATCGATCATCTGGCGCTCGAAGCCTCCAGCCATGGTCTCGACCAGCACCGGCTCGACGGCGTGCGGCTGCGAGCCGCTGCGTTTACCAATCTGTCGCGCGATCACTTCGACTATCACGGCAGCGTCGAGGCGTATTTTCGGGCGAAGGCGCGGCTGTTCCATGAGCTGCTGCCCGAAGGCGGCCATGCGGTCTTGAACGCCGACATTCCGGAATTTTCGACGTTGCTTGGGATATGCAAGGCGCGTGGGCATGAGGTGACCGCGTTCGGCGAGGCGGGCGACGGCATCAAGCTCATGGCGCGGCGTCCCCGGCCCGACGGCCAAGACCTCACCCTCGCTATCCACGGGCAAGTCCATGAGGTGGCCATGCCACTGGTTGGAGGGTTTCAGGCGGAGAACCTGCTGGCGGCGCTCGGGCTGGTGCTCGCGACCACGGATCGGCCGGTCGCCGAGGTGGTGGCGGCGCTTGGTTTGGTGAGGGGTGCTCGCGGCCGGCTCGAGCGCGTCGACACCAAGGATCGTGGGGACACCAAGGATCGTGGGGACACCAAGGATCGTGGGGACACCAAGGATCGTGGGGAAACCAAGGATCGCGGGGGAAGCATTCCCGGGTTTTCGGTGTTCGTCGACTATGCCCACACGCCGGATGCGCTCGCCCATGTTCTGGATGCGCTCAGACCCCATGTCGACGGGGAACTGGCGGTGGTGTTCGGCTGCGGCGGCGATCGTGATCCGGGCAAGCGGCCGGTGATGGGCAAGATCGCGGTCGAACGTGCAGATAGGGTATTTATCACCGACGATAATCCGCGTAGTGAAGACCCGGCGGCGATCCGGCGGGCGATCATGAAGGCGGCGCCCGGCGCCATCGAGGTCGCGGATCGGGCGGACGCCATTCATCTGGCCGTCAGGAAGCTTGATGTAGGAGATGTGCTGATCATTGCGGGCAAGGGGCATGAGACCGGTCAGATCGTCGGTTCGAAGGTCCTGCCCTTCGATGATGCGAAGGTGGCGAGAGCGGCGCTGGCGGCGCGGACCGGGGGTGGTCCCGGCGATCTTCAAGCTCTCGAACGGGCCAGTGCTGTCAAGCGGGCCAGGGCTTTCAAGCGGGGAAGCGAACGGTGAGCGGAGCTCTTTGGAGCGCAGACGAGATTGCGGCCGCGACCGGAGGCAAGGCGTCCGGTGGTCACGGCGGCGGCGATTGGTCGGTGGTCGGCATCTCGATCGACAGCAGGACCGTGCTGCCGGGCGAGCTGTTCATTGCGCTGCGCGGGCCTGTTCATGACGGTCACCGCTTCGTTCCGGCGGCGCTCGATCGGGGTGCGGCCTGCTTGGTCGACAATGTCTCGGCCAAGCTTGCGGACACGGCACCGCTGATCAAGGTCGAGGACACCATGGCGGCGCTGACAGCACTCGGCCACGCGGCCAGGCAGCGCTCCAACGCCAAGATCACGGCGATCACCGGCTCGGTCGGCAAGACCGGGACCAAGGAGGCGCTGCGCCTAGCCCTCGCACCGCAGGCCGAGACCCATGCAAGCGTCGCGAGCTTCAACAACCATTGGGGCGTGCCGCTCAGCCTTGCTCGCGCGCCGAAAAACACCGTCTACGAGATTTACGAGCTCGGCATGAATGCGCCGGGCGAGATCGCCGAGCTCGCCCGCCTGGTGCGCCCGGAGGTGGCTGTCATCACCACGATCGCACCTGCGCATCTCGGCCATTTTCCATCGGTCGACGCGATCGCCGAGGCCAAGGCCGAGATTTTTCAGGGCCTGATGCCGGGCGGCACGGCGGTGCTCGATCGGGACAATCCGTATTTTGCAGCACTCAAGGAGCGCGCCCAGGCGTTCGAATGCGGCCGGGTGATCGGCTTCGGCAGGGCTGACGACGCCGACGCCAAGCTGCTCGCCTGTCGCCTGCAGGCCGACGGCAGCGATGTGCGCATGGCGCTCGATGGCGTCGAGCTGCGCTATCGGGTCGGCGCGCCTGGACGCCACTGGGTGAAGAACAGCCTGGCCGTCGTGGCGATCGCGGCGGCGCTCGGCGCCGATCCCGAACGCGCAGCCGGAGCACTCTCCGCCTTCGAGCCGCCCAAAGGCCGCGGCCAGCGTCATCGGATCGTCCGCAACGGCGGTGCGGTCGACGTGATCGACGAGAGCTACAACGCCAACCCGACCTCGATGCGCGCGGCGATCAGTCTTCTGGAGAACAGCGAGGGCCGGCGGATCGCAGCGCTCGGCGACATGCTGGAGCTGGGCGAAGACAGCGCCAAGCTCCATGCCGAGCTCGCCGATGCGCTCGCCGAGAGCGAGGTGGATCGGGTGTTCACCGTGGGCTCGGCCATGCGTCACCTGCATGCGGCGTTGCCCAAGGATCGGCGCGGCATTCATGTCGAGCAGGCAGCGAAGCTGGTGCCGATCCTGGCGAGCGAGCTGACCGCCGGTGACACCATCTTGATCAAGGGCTCGCTCGGCAGCGCCATGGGCCAGGTGGTCGAGGCTCTGTTGACTGAAAACCAGCCTGGCCGAGCTTCGGCCGAGGCGAGGAGAGGCTAGCCGATGCTGTTCAACCTCCTCGCCCCGCTCGCCGATGAGTTCGGTCTGTTCAATCTCTTTCGCTACCTGACTTTCAGGACCGGCGGCGCGGTGCTCACCGCCCTGGTGATCAGTTTCGTGGTCGGCCCGCCGTTGATCGCCTGGCTTCGGTCCAAGCAGGGTGAGGGGCAGCCGATCCGGGAGGACGGGCCGGAGACCCATCTCGCCAAGAAGGGCACGCCGACCATGGGCGGGGCCTTGATCCTCTTGGCGATCTCGCTCTCGACCCTGCTCTGGGCGGATCTGAGCAATGCCTATGTCTGGGCGGTGCTTCTGGTGACTCTGGGCTTTGGCGCGATCGGCGTGCTCGACGACTACGCCAAGCTCACCAAGCGCTCCAGCGATGGCATTTCCGCGCGCATGAAGCTGGTCTGTCAGGGCGTCATTGCGCTGGTCGCTGCGATCTGGATCGCGCAGATCACCGGCGATCCGCAGGGCACCGGCCTTGCCTTTCCGTTCTTGAAGAATTTCCTCCTGCCGCTGGGCTGGGCGTTCTTCCTGTTCGCGGCGGTGGTGATGATGGGCACCTCGAACGCCGTGAACCTCACGGACGGTTTGGATGGACTTGCGATCGTGCCGACCATGATCGCGGCGGGCTGTTTTTTGGTGATCGCCTATCTCGTGGGCAATGCGCGCTATGCGCCCTATCTCGGCATCATCTACGTGCCGGGCACGGGCGAGCTCGCGATTTTCTGCGGCGCGTTGGTGGGAGCGGCGCTCGGCTTTCTCTGGTTCAACGCGCCGCCAGCCATGGTGTTCATGGGCGACACCGGCTCGCTCGCCACAGGCGGCGCGATCGGCACGGTCGCCGTGGTGACCAAGCATGAGCTGGTGTTGTTGATCATCGGCGGGCTGTTCGTGCTGGAGGCGGTCTCGGTGATCGTCCAGGTCGCGTCCTTCAAGCTGACCGGCAAGCGCGTGTTCAGGATGGCACCCTTGCATCACCACTTCGAGCAGAAAGGCTGGGAGGAGCCGACCATCGTCATCCGCTTTTGGATCATCGCTTTAATTTTGGGATTGATCGGTCTTTCAACATTGAAGCTGCGTTGAGGCGCGATGCTGAGCCTGACCAATTACGACCAGAAGACCGCCGCCGTGCTTGGCTTGAGCCGGACGGGGCTTTCGGCTTGCCGCGCCCTGGTGGCCGGCGGCGGTCGGGTCTGGGCCTGGGATGACGATGTCGAGCGGCGAAAGGCGGCCTCTGGCTTGGGCGTGTCGATCGTCGATCTGAACCTTTGCGATTGGGACCGGGTCGAGAGCCTGGTCTTGAGCCCGGGCATTCCGCTTCACCATCCGAAACCGCATCACCTGGTGGAGCGCGCGCGCGCCGCCGGCGTTGATATTATCGGCGACATGGAGCTGCTCGCCCTGAATCAACCGGAGCGGCGAATCGTCGGTATCACCGGCACCAACGGTAAATCCACGACCTCCGCGCTCATTGCGCACATCCTCGATCACGCGGGAATTGGTACACAGCTCGGCGGTAATATTGGCTTGCCGGTACTAGATCTATTGCCTAAACCGGTAAAAGACATCTATGTATTGGAATTATCGTCTTACCAACTGGACTTAACCGAGCGCCTGAAATGTGCTGTGGCCGTGATCTTGAACCTTAGTCCCGACCACCTGGAGCGACATGGCGGCATGGCGGGTTACGTGCGCGCCAAGACGCGGATTCTGCGCAACCAGGAGGCAAATCACTGGGCGGTCATCGGGGTCGACGACGACTTCGGGCGAAAGATTTTTTCGGACCTGCGTGCGGCCAATGACCGCAGAGTGGTGCCGATCTCCGCGACCCGCCGGGTCGAGGGCGGGGTCTTTGTGGCCGATGGTCGACTG
>Ga0224508_10001357_pt1 | contig 22069 bp, 17 predicted proteins | sample SF_Jan12_sed_USG_4_FD_170157 | JGI IMG/M metagenome (GOLD analysis project Ga0224508, IMG submission 170157) | Sediment microbial communities from San Francisco Bay, California, United States - SF_Jan12_sed_USGS_21 | ecosystem: Environmental > Aquatic > Marine > Sediment | place: USA... | reverse complement strand
CGAGATGCGAACGACTCCTGCCTGACGCCACTGCATCTCCATAAGCCGCGCACCGCTCGAGCCACCGCAAAGCGCCTGGAGGAACGTGTTCAAGAGCTTTTCGCTATCGATATCCCCGACGCTTGGATGGACCAACAGTCGGACCTGCGGCTCGCACCTACTGGTTTGCTCCTCTAGAAGTTGGTAGTCGTTCGATGAACCTCCGAACCTTGAGGGCAACACCTCTTCCAGCACTTCCACAACGTCGCAGTCTAGAAAGTTGAATCCGCCGGCGGTCAGCTTTTCGAAGCTTAGGACATTCTGCACATGGGTGTGCCACCCAAGATCTTCCAACAGACAACCACACGACCGCTCGGTCAGATCAGCCTGATCCCCCAGCGAAACATTTAGCAACAGCAGCGGGGCGGTCGGCAGCAACGATGTGATCACCAGCGCCCGACGTGGCAAACCGATCTTGTCAGCGATGGCACCAGGTTGGATCACTGCGTGGCGGTCATGGAACCAGTGTTGTTGATCCGGTGCCTCGGGCTCCCGGCAGGCAAACGCTAGGATGTCGGTTTCATTAGACCCGAAACGGGGGAGCGCTCCGGCGCCGCTTTGCTCGACCACGCGGCGGCGGGCGGGCGTGGTCGGTTCGCCGCCCATGGTGAACCGAGCGCCCTCGAGCGATATCCCGGCCACTAGAGCGGCCTGACAGACCCGAACTGCAGAGCTTGAGAAAGTCCACAGATGAGGCACCCTCCCGGTGCGCAACACATCCTCCAACCATTGCGCGATCGCAAGGGGATGGTCTAGCGGCACATGCTCTGCACGCGGCAGCGGAACACCCGCGAGAGCGCTCCCCCATCGCAACGCGCACGTACCCCAGCGATAACGAGGATGGAGATCGCGAGCCATCGGATCGACCGGCGAGAACCATTTCACCGGGGGGTTCCCTCCCTTAGCGAACTCCAGCGGGTTGGTGACGGCGGTTCCGCCAGGGACACCCCAGTGCGCGTGCGCCCAATGCGCACCGCCGTGCGCCGCGAGGCCGAGATGGGTGTTCACCGCGTGATCACGGATGAAGGCTAGGTCGATGGGCACAACAGTCGGGTGTCCACCGCTGCCGCTTGTCGAAGACAGACCATGAACCACCGAGGCGGGATTCAGCAGCCTCTTCGGCCCACCCGCGAGCTCGAGACTACCGCGGCGGATTGCACACCTCCCTTTAAACTCATCCACCGAGAGATAGACGCCCTTGTGCAACAGGTTCAGCAAGGCTCCTTCGACACTTTCGTTCCGAACCAGGCGCTCTAGATCACCGTACTCGCAACCGACGCCGTGCAACAGCTCTCGATAGAGACTTTTCGGCCTGTCATAAACGCCGCTGTGAACCAGGGCGAGGAAGTTCCGGTCGCGGTGTTTAAGGCGCTCTTGCAACAGGGCCCCGGCCGCGTCTAGGGTCAACGGCGTTTTCAAGAAGGACGGTAGACTGCCAAGCAACCGCAGTCCGACCTTGACATCTTCAACAGACAATCGTGACACCGAAGCACCCCGTTATTCCCGAACCCGCTAAGTGTATCAAATGGGAAAATGAGGGATTCAGAGCCGAGAGATGTCTTGATTCACGTTCGAATTTCGACGTTCAATAATGTCGGTGGGCAACATGACGCGAACTGAAAACTTAAACCCCATCGCGCGGCGGCGCTCCTAATGTCACAATCCGACGAATAGTTCGCGAAGAACGACTGAGCCGACGCCGCGCAGGTGTTGCGGGTTGCGCTATTAGGGCATTTCCCCCCACACTCGCTATGCAACCCGTAGCCACCGATAGGGATGCATGCGCCAATGAGGAGAAATTATGGCCGGTCAAAATCGTAAGACCCTGCACGTAAGAGGATACCTTCTTGCAGGAATTCTAACAGTCGTTCCGCTGTGGGTGACCTGGATTGTTTTTGAGTTTATTTTTTCACAACTGTCGAAGTTCGGCACACCATGGGTCAGGGCGATCGCAAAGAGCTTTCACAACATCGCGCCGGTGGTTGAGCAATGGTTGCTCGCACCTTGGTTCCAGAACCTATTAGCGGTACTACTGACGCTAGTCGCGTTGTATTTATTGGGGTGGTTGGTCAGCCGAGTAGTGGGCCGCCGGCTGATCGGTGCGTTCGAATTAATCGTGAGTCGTGTGCCGCTAGCGCGAACTGTCTATGGTTCCGTTAAAAAACTCATCACCACCCTCCAGGGGAGCCTAGACGATGTGCAGCGAGTCGTGCTAATCGCGTTCCCGTCACCCGAGATGAGAACAGTGGGACTGGTGACGCAGACCATGACAGATTCAGAAACGGGCGCAAAACTTGCGGCCGTCTACGTGCCCACAACCCCGAATCCCACATCGGGATATCTAGAGATTATCCCGCTAGAAGATCTGACACCGACCGATTGGTCCATCGACGAGGCGATGACCTTCATTATCTCCGGCGGAGCGGTTGCTCCGGACACCGTGTCATTCGGAAAAATTGTCACACCGAAACAGAGTTAGGAGCTCAGCGAAATTTTCACGTCGAACTAGGTCATGTCTCCGGCAAGCACCCTCTATTTTCTACCGTAGTTAATCCCCAAGATAACCAAACACATCGGCTCCGGCCCCTTCTACCGTATCCGGTTTCTCTCTCCTCGCGCCGAAGTGGTCTACACTATGTAATACGACGCTGGTAAATCAACAAGGTCCTCACTCAAAAGCAAATAGGCGAACGGGTCTTGGGCCAGCTGAAGTCGAAAATTGGGGGTGTTATATGCTCACTGGCAAAACAGAGGCGCTTATGCGTTTACGTGAATTGTTGATCAAACGCAATGAATACGTAGGAGAAGCGTATCGAATCGGGGAATATGTTGAGTCGTTAATGCAGAAGGCAGATGAAGTTGAATTGGATCAGTTTTGTGACATCTCTCACGAGATAGAGGAAAACCGGGCACGTGTCGAGGCTATCATGAGCAAGGCGCACACAGCCAGGCCGCAGATACTCGCTGAGATCGAGCGCATTATTGATGTCTTGGGAGAAAAAGCGGTGCTTGATGAGCTTTCAAAGCATCCGTTTAATCCTATTATGTCGGTGAATTGATTTTCTGTATCTAATATGCTGCTGCGAATCTAGTTTTATTCGCTCTTGTTGTATCTCTGTTCTTCCTTGTTGGCTTCACGAGTCGCACTAGCCTTTCGCGCCCTGACGCCGATCAACACCTCGAAATCGGGGTCGGAGTAGTCCAGTTCTTTGCGCTCAAATTCCTCCGCAGCGAGGCCATGTAGCATGGCAATTGCAACCAGAACGTTTCCATAGACCTTGACGTCGACATTTTCGGCCGGAAATACTTCGCGCAATAATCGTTCCGTTGACTGCGCGGTGAAGTGCCAGTATTCACCCCACGGATCTCGACCTTCACGCCGGCCTATCTTCGCAATGCTTCCGGATGTCAGCAGCAGCACACCGCCCGGCTTCAGCACCCGGTAAACATGATGTAAGGCAGCGCGTGCGTCGTATATCATCTGAAGCGTCTGAGTGAAGATGATGCAGTCAAACGTGTCCGAGGGAACATTGTCGGCTCGCGTTAAGTCTGCCACGATCGTCGCTTTCGAATTTCCCTCCACGACATGAAGCACGTCGCACTTGCCGACACGATCAGCACCGAACTTCCTCGTATAAAAGTCGTCTCCTATTTCCAGTACGCGACCGCTAATGTCGACGCTGTGTTCCGACAGAAACTGCTCGATGTAGTAGCGGTCCACAGGCATGCCCCGGTCGAGACCAAAAACACGGCTAATCGGGGTAAGCCGTCGGAGCTCACCGAACTGCACCGTCCCCGCTCGCGGATACTGCAGGCCATACTGCCTCTGCTTTCCCCTCAACCAACTACGGGCTTTCCCGGGGACGACTGTCGTTGCTATTGCTCTGATCCACTCGAAGGACAAGGCCGCCTCCTCCCTACCCGCTAGTCGGACTTCTTCACACACAGAAAACCTGCGAAGTTATACCACTGAAAGAAAGTCTCAACGATGTCAAAGTTGTTGCGCCGGAACAATTCAAGGTTTTCGTCGATCCGGTAGGGAATGAGGACGTTCTCTAATGCTTCCCTCTTGTGGAGGATTTCTCCCGCCGAGTAACCGGTGCGCTTTTTGAAGTCGTAGTAGAAGTCGACAAAAAAGCGATTCATATGCGAATCATTGGTGAGGATTTTTTCTGTTACTATCAGAACTCCGCCCTGCACAAGCGCCTCGTGGATCCATTTGATCAATTTATCTCTTTGCAGGGGTCGAACAAACTGTAGTGTCCAGCACATCGTGACGACACTGGCATTGTCGAGCACCAGCCTCGATAGGTCACCGTTGAGATCGGCCTGCCTTAGCTCGATACGAGTGTCGAAACGACACTCTTTGATCTTTTCCCTCGCCTTCTCCAACATCGAAACGGAGTTGTCGTATCCAACGAAACTCTCCACTGAGGAGATCTCCCGGCAAAGGTTAATCAAAGTTGTCGCGGTGGAGCACCCCAGGTCGTAGATTTGGGTCCCCTCAATCCAGAACTTCTTTACGATATCGGCGATCATATGTTGCTGCTCTTGATAGAAAGGAACGCTGCGCGTGACCATATCATCAAACACTTTGGCAACTTCGGCGTTGAACTCGAAATCACTCGTTCGCGCCGCGGTCCCCCGGAATACTCGATCATGTTTCATGGCGTTTTCATCCATTAAGTGAGTGTAGATTAAGGGGCTGATCGCCTAGTATGTGCCAGTTACGGTACTGCTCGGGGTGTGCTCTGATGTACGACTCCATTAATGACACGTATCTGGATAAACTCATTCTGAAGCCACTCTCTCTATCACCATCTGGGTGCACGGGGATGGGTGATTCAATGAACAAATGCCTTTCACCATCTCTTTCTCGGATACAGAACATGGGAAGAATGGTCGCACCGGATAGTTTGGCCAGACTGACCATTCCGGTGGCAAAAAACTCGTTGTGGCCCAGAAAGTCGAAAGACATGAGCTTGTGCCCCATCTTCCCATCACCGCTCACACACACGATGCGGTTCTGCTTCAGAATATTCTTTAAGCGCCTCGCGGCAGCAAAGGAATCCGCCCGTGGGAGGTTAATGATCGCGTATACAAAATGTCTTTCACACCTATCAAAAAATCTCTTAATCCATTTCGAACGCACCCAGGTCCCCTCACTATCATCGGTCAGAAATCCTCCGAGATTATCCACTCCGTGGACCTGGCATACGGAAAACCCGTTTGCATGGAGCACTTTCTTAGCAAGGATCCGGATGCCAAAGCCGTTACTTTCCCAGAGAATGATCCCTTTTCCTTTCTCAAGCGCCTCGCGCAATTGTTCCATGCCATGGATCCTAACCTGATCAACTCCGGATCGCTTTGCGTCAGAAGGTAACCAAGAAAGCATTTCCTCCCATACTCCGTGCAAGGCTCCAATGGTGATATTGCGTAGCTTCTGCTGGCTCAGCTGCCCTTCGAAAGCTAAAGATACATTCCTCTCAATCAGCTTCCTCTTTATCCTCGAAAAGCAATAGGCAATAAACCCAATGGTGCGCACTACCAGGTCTTTAAACTTGGAGGAAGAGACCAATCCGATTAAGGACACTAATCCGATTACGACAAGATAGTAAAAGTCCTTTGCTGCTACGACCTTCATTCCCACTGCTCCAAGTGCTTTTGCACAAGTGACGCCTTTTATACAGAGTATAGAGGTCAGGGACAGTATATTTTATGCACCACAACTTTGGATCTGTTACCACCTCTAATGTGCCGGCACGGTCCGGTCAGCAGCCCAAGCACGGAGTGTATCGACATGCTCGGCCATGACCACGGATAACGGTTGGGTGCGTTCTATCTCGGTCAGGATATGGTCTGTCGATACTAGTTCATCGCGCGCATGCGCACGATAAAGCGCTGACACTACGGCTTGCTCTAGCTCCGCACCGGAAAATCCGTCGCTTGCGTGCACGAGCTTCTGCACATCGAACTCCCGGGGATTTAAAGATCTGTTCGACATATGAATCTTCAGGATGATTCCGCGGGTATCGGCGTCAGGTAAATCAACAAAGAATATCTCATCGAAACGGCCCTTTCTTACAAACTCCGGTGGCAGTAGGGACATATCGTTAGCGGTGGCGACGATAAACACCGCCGTGTCCTTCTCCGCCATCCATGTAAGCATGGTTGCAAAGATGCGGCGGCTGGGCCCATCATCGTCTTCTGCTGATAAGCCCTTTTCAACCTCGTCGATCCACAATACACAAGGCGCCATCGTATCTGCGATTTTTAGCGCTTCGCGAATGTTGCGTTCACTTTCACCATAGTACTTGTTGAACAGTGCCCCCATGTCGAGTCGCAATAGCGGCGCAGCAAAAACACCGGCCACCGCCCGAGCGGCGAGACTCTTGCCGCAACCCTGTACGCCCAGCAACAGGATGCCCTTAGGCATATCCAGATTTGCGTTGCCCTTCTTACCCATCACTATTTGGCGGCGATCTTCGAGCCAGCGTTTGAGATTCTTCAGTCCCCCTACCTGTGAAAATTGACTTGTCTCATGCTCGAAGGCCAGCGTCTGCTTCCCGCTCAACAATTTATACTTTGCTTCCATCACGTCAGACAAATCACTATGCGTAATAGCGCCGTCATAATAGATAGCATTGCGCACAAGTCTTTTTGCATCGCTGTGCGTCAAACCGGCTAGATTACGAATTAACAGCCGGGTGGCCTCCGGATCCGCCTTTACCCGTTCACCTTTGCTCTCTGATGCCCACTCTTTGGCAACCTCATGAACCAGCGAATTCAATTCTTTTTCAGAGGGCAAAGCGAGCTCGAAATCGGCGCTGAAGTGACGGAGCTCCGGGGGAAGATCTAGCTTGTAACTGAGTAGCACTACATAGCGTGCGACTTTGCTGTGGTCTAGCGCAATGTCCTTGACCAGCCGAATATGCACTGGATCGTTTATATAGTGATGAAAATCCAGCAGTACGTAGATTCCGGCTTGTCTTTCGGCTTTGATGTGCTCGAGAACTTCTTTTGGTTCGTTGTGCTGTGTGTCGCCATCGATATCAAACCGGGCGAACTGAAATCCCTCTGTTACCGACCATTTAAACAAAGGTTTGTTAAACTTCTCCCCGATTGTCCCGAGCAAATGCAGAATACGGTGCTCCTCATGGGACTGGATCACGATGATCGGGATGCGAGACCGCAGGATTAGTTCCAGGTCGTGACGATTATCCAATGGAAGATCTCGGTTTGAATCAAGAAAGGGGGCAGATTTGTTTTGTTTTTTTAGTGCCGGTCAGAGTGAGTATAGGTTTATCGTAAACAGGTCCGTCCCCTTTCAACAGTTTCCAGGCAATCGGATAACAAACATTATAGGCTTCTCGAAGCCCAATAAATGTATAGCATACCGATTCGAACATTGCGCCAGCGGTCTTCGGGGTGACGCTGCTAAATCGACTCTGCCTCCTCATATCAATCACGCTTATAATGCAACATCAACACTTCCACAATCGAGGTTACTATGAACTTAGGACAACGTGCACGCAAAGCTGCTGAAGAAATTGGCAATATCTTGTCGCCTTCACTCAAGGACAAAGAAGTTCAACGGATCGCTGGAATCATCGAAAGCGCGATGACTGACACTATTCAGGAAACTTCGCAGGTGAGCAGTGAAGCGGCCTACACCTGCTGTAGCGCGGATCGTGATATGGCACATAAGATTGCTGCAGAGATCGAGTTGGCGAAAAAGGCTCTACTGGCTAACCTAATGAGCTTGCGATAGATTGAGCCCGGGCAGAGTCGAATCCAGCATTCAATGATTTCGACTCCGACTCGGTTCGATTGAGTATGAGAATGGATTGTTGCCGACTTGGCTTTCTTTTTCGGGTTGTGTTCATCAGCGTATGGCTTGCCACCGGATTGCCTTCGATCGCGGATCTTCAGGACGGGCAACGGGCGTATCTCGAGGGTGATTACGAAACTGCATTGAGGGAATTCAAACCGCTCGCGGAACAAGGCGATGCCAATGCACAGTATGCCTTGGCCGTAATGTATGACAATGGACGGGGAATGCCGCCAGATGATTCCCAAGCTGTGAAGTGGTACCGCCTGGCCGCTGAGCAAGGCACGATCGCCGCGCAGTTCAACCTCGGTGTGATGTACGCCATGGGCGAGGGCGTGCCACAGGATGACCGTGAAGCAGTCAAGTGGTACAGGCTGGCGGGCGAGCAAGGTGACGCCGACTCGCAGTACGCGCTAGGCCTGATGTATGACAGAGGTCGTGGCTTATTGCAGGATTATGTTCAGGCGCACAAGTGGTTCAACTTGGCTGCAGCACAAGGCCATGAAGAGGCCGCAGTATACCGTACGCAAGCCGCGAAACAGATGACAGCCGAACAGATCGCGGAAGCACAACAACTTGCAAGGAAATGGGAGCCACCGGAGCTCGTTCGCACCATTCAAACCCAACTGCATGAATTGGGTTACGATCCCGGACCTATCGATGGGAAATACGGTCGAAGAACAGCCGCCGCGATTCGTGAGTTTGAACGAGACAGCGGCTTGACGTTAACCGGCAAGGTGTCAATTGAATTAAGAGACGCGCTTGATATGACCGTTGTCGAAGCTGACTAAAGCGAGGGGACAGATTTATTTTCTTTTCGTCACTAGATTCCCGTTTACACGGGAATGACCGTTGCTTCTCTTTTCTTGTCATACCCGCGAACGACTGCACGGACCTCGGTACCCCCTTGAGGGGTAAGCAGGAGGTAGAGCAATGCAGGGATAGATACATGGATGTATCGTAGTAGGGTAACGCAGGACGCTATTACCGAGCAATCGCCGAACCGGTATCTGGCCCTCTTTTAAGGAAGCTCAAATGGGGTTTCATCCAGAAACCGACGCAGCACATTCCCAGTTATGCGGGCTACGTTGTTGTCGAACTCGTTCCAGGTGAGACTGCCTATCCACGCGATCGAGCCAACCGAAAATACGGCTCCACCATTTGGTGTCTCAAAGAATGTCATGTCTGCTCGGACGTCGGAATTCTGTGATGCATCGAGCAAGGGCGATGCGTTGTTGATTTCCTCTGGACCTGGATAGTAAGTGTCGGACAGATTCTCCGAGCTCGCGACTACAAGCGCATTCGGGGGCGAACCCTTGCTGAGATCAAATCGATCCACTTCGATACCCGCGGCACCTCCACCAACAGTGCCAAAGTCACCGATGATTTCGTCATCCACGCCCTCGAAGATGAATGTGGTGCGAGGATCTCGACTCGCTTCGGTTCGGCGATAGTAGCTACATACATCGAATCCCTGCCCGGCCATGCCCACACCTACAAGTGCGTGAATGGTACGACCCATACGTTCCCACATACCGCCGTATTCACCTGTGAAACTCATGTAGTACTCGCCGCCTTCGGCGACCCAGTCTCGAATACCATCTTCACCACGGCGAAGCTCAATCACGCCGGGTAGCGTCTCGTGGTACGCAATTCGCCAATAAAATCCGTTGCCACCAAGGTACATCAGCCGACCCCCGCGTTGTAGATAAGCGCCCAACGCGTCGTGCATTGTCCTAGAGTAATACTCGGGATGACTGCCGGTGAGGAGCACTTGATATGGCTGCAGCAGAGCAACGCCTTGTTCATGCAAATCTTCGTCGGTTACCACGTCGTAATCGATGGCGTTGTGATCTAACCAATCGATTAGAGGCAAGTCAGCGTTGAACTGCCAGGGGAACGTGCCAGCGGCGCCTACCCAGGCGTTAGTCACACCGGGCCGAAAATTCAAGATGGGTCTTAGCCGGGAGCTGTAGCAAACGCCGCTACCATCGGAGTGCACGTCGTAGAGCGAGTAACCCAGATCGGGACGTTCGTTCAGCAAGAGATCTTGCGCTGAAAGTGCCATTAGATGATTGGCAAACGCTTGCAGATAACCGCCACCTTCTGCTGCGGCATGTTCGTTGGCGTAAGCCATGTAACTCCCACTGGGCAATAGCACAAGCGTCTTGGCGCTAGGCGCACCACGTGAAGGCCGAACCACGAACGGGATCCTATCCTCATTGTCTCCGGATCGAATACGCGCTGCATAGACTCCGCTCTGCATATCGTCCGGTACACGTAGGGTGAAATCCTCGTCCCAACCGCAGTCGTAGATGTCGTCATCATGAAAATGAATCGCGCCATACTGTTGCGGGGCTTGTTTCCAGTCGTAGATCTCGCCCGTCCAGCAATGTCCCTTCATGGCGCGTGCAGGCAAGTTCACCAGGTGACCGTGCAATCCGTTAGCGCTGTCGTCACAAATGCGTTCAGTGGGTGTGTCACGAGCGAAGTCCCAGGCAGCGACGATGTGTTCGTGGGCAAGCGGATGGGTCTGTGCATGTGACGCCTCACCAAACGACATCGCAGTGTCGAACACGCGTGGTGCTTCTATCTTTCCGTTGTAATGTTCGCTAGTCATCAAGCGGCATTGTGAATGGGACTCAAACGCAGCCGCAAACAGAAACGGTGCATCTACCTCGGTTACGTTCACGCCAACACTACCGGTTGCCTCAGTCAAGGTAGCTGTCGCGGGGTAGTCTGGTTGCACCAACTGCCACAGCCGCACTTCCGATCGATCTGCGACATAACTCGCCCCAACAAAGGCCCACTGCCGCGCAGCCAATGTTACTTCAGTGGTAACCCGTTGAATCTCGCCGTTGCCAAGTTTGAGACAGAGCGCACCTTTGGCGTCGAGACATAACGCGAAGCCGCGACAATGTTGCGCCATCCAACAACCCATCAGAACTTGCTCGCCGCGACCAGGCGTAGTGGGCCAGATCCAGGCCTGCAGGGTAAAGCTCTTGAGCGACGCAAGGTGTGCGCTGTGCTCTACAATGCCGTAGGAACCGGCGTTGATCGTTTGTGCGCGTGCTTTATATTGACCGGTGATCGCATTCTGCACCGACATCTCGATAAGACCACGGCCGTCGGGATGTAGATCCCCACTTCGCAGACGCACGATGTCAGCGTCATAGATATCGAGGTCTTCACAGCTCACCATGAACGACACCGAATCGCCCGATGCAACACTCAGCCGGTCGGCGTAACCAATTATGCGTTTGCGCGGTGGTTGACTGTTCATGGTTCAAGGACCTCACCAGTGAGTACTTTCCAGCGCAGTTTAAACACGGCCCACTCCGCTTGCAGCGGATCGGTGTAGACGTGGCCTTCGAGAATCTCGACAGGCTCTCCGCGCCCCGGGGCTTTTACGGCCAGGCGCCACTCATGCTGCGGGATTGTGCACACCAGAAGATAGGGTGGCAGATCGGGGTGGGTTCTCATCGCATTCAACAGGCGGCGCAGATCACCGCTGTGGCGACCGACGGGGTTGCGCTTGAACTCTTCGATCAGCTCAGGTCGGCTGGTGTCGATTTCATGCATGTGCGATTCTCCTGACGCATGTAGTTATCATGTACTGTGCGACACGATCAGAGATTCTGTATTGTACCGGTATCAACCATCGTTCCATGCGCCATTTTGTGTCAGAGCATGACGCGGAGCGACCGCAATCCTAAGGAGTCGTGATATGCAACGCTATCTTCGAAGCCAAGTCGACTGGCCGCAGCTCTAGGCACCAGAGCCCTGCACATTGCCACGGTAAGAGCTGCAAAAAGTAACCGAAGCCAAATCTATTGATGGTTACTCTTTAATTAGGCACGTCCGGCACCCAAACATAGCCGTCTGAATCGATGATGTAGGCTTCACGCAACCCGTGGGGTTTGTCCATAGCGCCTTGCAAGACGATATAGTCCAGACGGCGCGCAACGGCTTCTGCTTCATCTGGGTCGCGGCCGTGAAGCCGCAGCTCCACCCCACCGCCACGGCCTTCCAGCGCAGAGACAATTCCGATCATGGGATTATCCAGATAGGTATGGTCGGCATGTAACATCCACTCTGCACCGAACCCGTTGAGTACCGCAAAATCGGGGTCGCTGTAGATGACTTCGGCGGCGAGTACATCGCGGTGAAACGGCAACGACACATCAATGTCTTTTACCAAAAGATTGACGCTTAGACCGGACAGCGACCGGCCATACTCGTCGGCGGGCATCCAAGATTCTGTTGTGCTTTTTTTCATCGATACCGTACGTGAGGACAGCTTCAGATAGTTTGATATTCCTGTTGCTCCATCGAAGACCTCAGAATGTCGAGCAGCCGTTGTAGGGCATTAGCCAAATCATGCTGGCCTTTTTCATTCAGTTCTCGCAGTTGTTCTTCAAGGGCTCGCGCAAAATCCTCAAAATGTTTTTGCGCTTCTTCCATAGCTTCTGCCGACTGCGATTCCAACTCTTTCAACAAAGTTTCGTAGTCCCTGCCGAGACGCTCGAGACTTTCGTTGGATTCACGTGCCAATAAGTCAAGTTGCCTCTGCATCTCCTGCTTGGCACGTTCCCAATCTTCACTGTCAAAATACTCTTGAAGCCCCGTCACTGCCTGTTGCATCGATTGCGTCACCGACGCGGCGGCGCTACCCGCTTGCCACGCGAGCAACTCAAGATTGTTGTTGAGACCGTACAACTTGTCCCCATCCGTAATGGTTTCACCAGTACTCCCCGGGTTGTAAATCTCCACCCGCCGAGGTTCGGCATAGACGATCATGGCGGCGGCGTTGTGTTGAACAGCGCCCGCCTCTTCTTCATTCAGCCGCAAGTGTACCGTTGCGCCTTCAGCGTTGCGTTCCACTGCTTTGACCTTGCCGACGTCATTACGACCAAAGCGTACAACTTGGCCTGGGCTCAGCGCTTCTGCATCAGCGAAAACGACGCTGACGTCTATCGATTTAGAAGACAAACCACAGCCCGCAACAAGCGCTATCACCATGAGTGACGTGATGGCTTTAAGGCACCTATTTAGCATCGATGTGCTCCTTGATAAGGAAATGTAAGCTTATCAAGAACCGGCTGAACATTCGCTGAATTGCGGGACATCTATACTTGGCTACTGCGATTGCTCCACCATATAAGCCACCGCAGCCTTAACCTCGTCATCGGACAGATCCGGATTGCCATTCCTCGGTGGCATGTTACCGCCGTAACCTTGTATTCCGTTGACCGCCGAGTCTTCCAAATTCTCGATGCCCTTGCCGATCAACTCTTGCCACATTTCTTGATCGCCGATCTGCGGCGCGCCGGCTACCCCATGAGTGTGACAGGCGGCACAGTTGGCGTCATAGGCTGCCTTGCCCGAGGGCTCCTCAGCGCTGGCGCCACAGAGCGCACCGAATGACAGCGCTACGGTAACGACAAGCTTATGTGCGAAATTTACAGCTAGATTTTTTCTAAACTTCACCACATTCCTCCATTCCAAGGGTGCGACCTGTATTAGCTGGCAGCAGAGACAGCGGGTAGGGGCTCCTCCGGACGAATTCTTTGCACCACCCGCTCATAGATATAGAGCAAAGATGGCACCATAAGTAACACGATCACAGTGGCAAACGCCAGGCCAAAAGCGATAGAAGTCGCCATGGGTATAAGAAACTGGGCTTGTAAGGAAGTTTCAAATAATAGCGGCGTTAGTCCGGCGATGGTGGTCAATGACGTCAACAGCACGGCGCGCAATCGCAGACAAGCCGCGTTGATAATAGCCTCTCTTACTTCGACACCTTTCGCCCGAAGTTGTTTGTAGAAGACTACCAAGATAATGGAATCGTTTACCACGATTCCGGACAGACCGACGAATCCAAATAGAGACAATATAGTCAAGTCGATACCCATCGCCAGGTGGCCGAACACAGCACCCACCAAGCCGAGTGGAATTGCACTCATTACCAACAATGGCCAACCGTAGGAACCAAATACCCAGGCGAGTACTAAGTAGATCATGATCAAAGCAAACAAGGCGCCGCGACGCATGTCAGCAAGCGTTTCCGCCTGATCCGCTGCACGACCCTCGAATGTGTAGTTGAGCCCGTACTTTTCTGAGAGCTGCGGCAAAGTATTACGGTCCAAATTATCCAAGATATTGTTGGCATTGTTGATGCGCGCATCTACTGTTGCCGTCACCTCGACGGCGAGCCTGCCGTCCGCATGACGTAGGGTCTCAAACCCTCTGGTCGACACAAAAGTCACGATGTTTTCCAGCGGCACGGTCTCTCCACCCGGCGCCACCACATCCAACTGATTAAGGCTTATCAAACGATTGCGCTCTGCATCGGGCAACACTACGCGCACCTCGATCTCATCATCGCCCTCGGGAAAGAGCTGCGCAAGGTAACCGTCGTATGCCGCTCGAAGTTGATTGCCCACTTCTTCTACCGTCAGCCCTAGCACGTCTGCTTGCGGAGTCAGTCTAAATATCAACTGCTCGCGACCGAACGCCATGTCATCGGTTATTGCGGAAACACCCGAAACGGATTTGAGCACCTCAGCCAACTCCAGTGCCGCGGCCTTCAGGCTTTCTGCATCTGTTCCTGTGAAGCGCACGTTGATATCACTTCCGGGCGGGCCACCACGTTGCTCGAAGAGCGCGAGGGTTTCGATCCCAGATACTGTGGCAATTTTTTCTCCCCAGCTTTTTATGAAATCGGCGTTGCGTATTTTCCTGTCGTCGGGCTCTGTCAGTTCCACTTGAATGGAACCGAGATGATCACCCTCGACAGCACCGATATCCCCCGGTAGTTCGGTCAAGCCGTGTCGAACGACCGCAATCAATACCACATCTCCGCCATGCTCCTCGTTGGTTTCCCACAGCGCATCTTCCATATGTTCTATCAGCGCATCCACGCGGGCGGACGGTGTGCCGGTCACAAAAGACACATTGGCAAACAAGGTTGTCGCCTCGGCTTGGGGAAAAAAGTCAAACTCCATCCGACCGCCCTTGAACATACCCACTGTGAAGATGATCAGCGCGATACCGGCAGCGACAGTGGTCCAGCGGTAATCGATCACTTTGCTTACCAAAGGCCGGAATACCCGATCGCGAAATCGCTCAAAGGCACTATCCAATCTCGTCCTCAGTCGTCCCGGCTTGTAGCCGTGCATCTTGCCAAACGAATGCCGCAAATGACCTGGCAAAATTAGAAAGCACTCCACTAGCGACGCCACAATAATGCAGATGACCACCAACGGTATGGAGAACATGATGTTGCCGATAATTCCACCCACAAGCATCAACGGCAGAAAGGCGCCGAGAGTGGTCAACGACGAGGAAAACACCGGCGCTAACATGCGTCGTGCACCGCCCTCCGCGGCCTCCAAATCAGACTCGCCGGACTGGTAGTGAGTGAGCGCATCTTCGCCCACCACGATGGCGTCATCCACGATAATACCCAGCGCCATGATAAGTGCGAACAAACTCACCATGTTGATCGAACCCCCCACCGCATACAGCATTCCCAGGGTCGCCATGAACGACACCGGAATACCCACCGTAACCCACCAAGCCACGCGACCATTTAAAAATAGAAACAGAATGCCAATGATGAGAACAAGCCCGGTCCCGCCATTCTTGAGCAATAGGTCGATACGCTGCCTGAGGAACGACCAGCGTTCGTCGTAAGGATGTATCTCCACGCTTTGGGGTAGTTGTGGGACGGTCTCCTCTAACCACTCATCCAGAATCCTGGCGGCCTCGAGGCTGTCGCTCTCCTCGGTGCGTCTTAGCCGCATCTCCACCGCGGGGCGCCCGCGAAAAGTCACGGCCGCTTGTTGAGTCCGCGCCCTACGCTCGATTAACGCGACGTCTCCCAGGGTGACCAGCCGACCGTTCTCGTCTACCAGCAAAGGCAGATCCGCGAACGCCTGTTCGCCGCGTCGTTGATCCAGGAAGCGGAGTTGGCGCGCGCCTTCATCGCGGCCTGCGACACCGACGGGAACATCTCTGGAAGTCGCTGCGACGCGCTGGCCGATTTCCTGTAGCGACAGTCCGAGCGCCTGAAGTTGCACTGCCGGCACCTGGATGGCGATTTCCTCCTCGGGTAATCCGGTAATGCTGATCTTTGCGATACCACGGTCTAACAGTTCGCGCTCAAAGCGTCGCACCAAGGGTCGAAGCGTCTGCAGATCGTCGGACCCGCTGACCAAGATGCGACCGACTGTTTCATAGCGCACTGCTCGACTGATCTCTGGCTCTTCCGCGGTTGCCGGTAGATTTCGGACCAGATCCACTCTTTCTTTGACTTGATCCACCGACAGACCCGGATCCGTGCCCTCTTCAAACTCCAAAGTAATACCTGAAATGCCTTCCGTGGAAGTGGAGGTGATGCGATGCAATCCATCCACATCGCGCAGTTCTTGTTCCAACGGGATAGTGACCGCCTGTTCTATATCTTCGGCACTGGCGCCGCGCCATTCCACGCGGACACTGACGATGTCCAAGGCAAAGTTTGGAAAAAGCTGGGTGTTGAGCTGCAGCAATCCCCAGATACCAGCCAGTATCATCATGATCATCAGTAGGTTCGCGGCCACCGGGTGACGTGCGAAAATGCCTAGCATGTCGTTCTTGTGAGGAAGTGGCGCGGGCTCAGACATATTCAAAACGCACCTCAGCGCTACTGCGCTCGGCTGTCCGATTCAACGACTTGAACCCGCAAGCCATCGATGGCTGCAGGAATTTTGGATATGATGATCTGATCGCCATCGGCGAGTCCCTCGCCACGCACTAACACGCGTGTATTGCCCGATTGGTCAACGAGTTCTCCCACACGCTGGACACGCACGGCCTGCATGCGACCGTCAATCAACTCATAGACACGGTCTGTGCCATACAATGCGTCTATTGGCACGGCGACAATGTTTGCTTCCTGCGGCATCGTCAATTGCAGGCTTACAGTTCGACCCAGCTCTAATGGTATGCCTGTGTCAACCACTCGAAACAGCGCATCCACGCCACCACGCCCGGGTTCCACCCGACCCGCGATTCTATCGAGTGTTAGCGTCACTTCGTTTGCGTCGACTTGCGCGTGGGCACCGAGCTCCGACCCACCGCTCAATGCGCCGCGAACCCGCCCTAGATAACTCACGGGAATTTGGGCGCGAACTTCCAAGTAGCTTGTGTCGTAAAGGTCTACCAACGCATCACCCACCCGCACCCGATCACCCACCGCTACATGCACTTGGGTCACACGACCACCAAATGGTGCGGACACTTGGGTACGCTCCAGGTCGAGCTCAGCCTGATCAAGAAACGCTTGGGCACGAGAGCTACGTGCTTGGTACTGTGCCAGCCGCGGTCTATGGTCTGCAACGGTGTGCTCCCGTGTAGACACGGCAAGAGATTGCTGATGCACCAGCTGCATGGCATCGTCCACCCCCGATTCCGAGCCGACCTGAGTCGCCGCTAGTTGTTGCGCGCGATCAAGCGACCTTTGGGCAAGTGCTACCAGCTCGCGCTCGTGCTTAAGCGCCGCCAAGTCGGATTCATAGCGACTCTTCTCGCTCGCGATTTCGGCCTCAATTTCTGCTAACTCAGCCGTGCGTTGTGCCACCAACAAGCGTACCTCTCGGTCATCCAGCTGTACCAGAACGGTGTCTTGTCCCACACCCTCACCCTCGAGCACGGCAACCTCGATCACATCGGAGGTGATGGCAGCGGTGAGGCGGGATTCACGTGGAGACTCCACTCGCCCATACAGACGTAGAGTGGGTGAAATATCTTGTACCCGAATGGACTCGGTGGCCACATTCCACACTTTTTCCACCGGTGGAACGGGCAAGGCCTTGGGGCGTGTCGAATACAGCAATATGAAGCCACCGATACCCAGGGTCAGCAGCAGAATCGGAAGCAGAATACGAAAGAAAGCCATCGGAAGCCTTTTAATATCGACTAGCTCCTGATTCTATACGTGCTTGACACCGAGGTCCCGATCTTCACACTATTGGAAGGGTCCGAATCTGCATACTCCCTCTACGGGGACAATCGCCATGTTTTCAAACTTAGACATCCAAAGAACAAAAAAGAGCCGACTGCCTCAAGTCGATTTCGACTCGCTGGGATTTGGCAACGTGTACTGCGATCACATGTTCGTTATGCACTACGCCGAGGGTCGCTGGGGCAGGCCACAGATAGTGCCGTTCGGACCTATACCAATTGAGCCTGGAGCAGGAGGTCTACATTACGGTCAAGCGGTCTTTGAAGGACTCAAGGCATTCCGGGGACCCGACGGTGTTATACGCGTTTTTCGCCCAGATAAGAACGTTGCACGTTTGCGAGACTCCTGCGCACGATTGTGCATACCGTGCGTCGAAGACGAGGTGTTCCATGAGGTGATCAGGCAGCTCATCCTGCTGGACCATCAGTGGATCCCGCACAAGCGTGGCCAGGCATTTTACATCCGACCCATCATTTTCAGTACCGAAAGCCATCTCGAAGTTCGCCCTGCCACCAAATACTGCTTCGCCGTCATCACTTCCCCGGTGAGACAGTATTTTGACAGCAACATGCCGGCGGTAGGATTGAAGGTTGAAGAAAAATATACACGTGCAGCACCCGGTGGACTCGGCTTTGCCAAGACTGGCGGCAATTACGCGGCAAGTCTGCTGCCGAGCTTCAACAGTCGTGAGGAGGGTTATGACCAAGTGCTATGGCTAGACGGGGCCAAGCATGAGTTCGTAGAAGAAGTCGGTCAGATGAACATCTTTTTTATCATCAAGGATCGTGTGATTACACCTTCGTTGGTGGGCACCATCCTACCGGGGGTGACGCGTGACACTGTGGTCACGCTGCTGCGGGAGAAAGGTTATATCTGTGAGGAGCGACGAATTTCCATCGATGAAGTCGTCGACGCCATACACACTGGAAACCTTACCGAAGCCTTTGGTAGCGGCACCGCCGCGGTAATCTCACCAGTGGGCAGGATCAAGTATCAAGAACAGGAGCTGGAGATCAACAACAGCACTGCAGGGGATGTAACCAAGGCGCTGTACGAGGAAATCACAGCTATTCAATACGGGGATATTGAAGATCGTCATGGCTGGAACATGATCGTGGAGCTTACCGCACCTGGAGCCCGGGCTATACCTGCGACCGGCTAGCGTTCGCCTAAAGGCGAACCTACACCCCAGGATGACATCCAACTGGAAGGTGCACCTACGCGTGATGGCGTTTCGTAAGAGCAGCATCTTGCTGCGACAAATTGTTGACTCATCGCGCCTGGAAGGCACTCCTACGAGGTCGGACGGCACTCGTGCGAGGTGGCACGGATCTTGTGTCTGCAAGGCGCGTCTATGGTTAAGAAGTTAGCGTTACATCCTTTGTAGGTACGTCTTTAGGCGTACACACAATCAACTCACGCTCTACGTTGCAGGGTCTTCATAGCAGCGGGCCACTGCCAACTCTTGTCCATCACGTACTTCAGTGTACTTTTCCCAGAAGGATCGATCGATTTCACGCAGCCGTTCTGATGTGTCTTCTTTGCGGTACCGCGTGAGATGGCTAGGACCACCGTTATACGCCGCATAGGTGGCATGAACTAGATTATCTTCCCCACCGGTTCGCTGGTGCTCGCCCTTAGCCAGAGAATAATCCACCAGATAGTGGATCAGGATTTCACTACCGGCGCTGGCGTTGTATGCAATATCCTTGTGCAGTCCAGTACTATCGTAAAACCCCCGCCATACTTGTGGGACCACCTGCATGATACCCACCGCGCCAGCGCTTGAACGCAACGGCACAATCTTTTCATTGCGTTTCACAAACTGACGCCAACACGTCTCCTGCCACGCCGTAGCCAGTACCAGCGGCCGATAAAGCGGGTGATACTGCTGCTCCAGTCGAGGACCCTCTAGGGTGACATCAACGACGTGATTTAGCAGCTCGGCCACCAGGGGCAAATACGCTGCAATCTCGTCTCGCTCGGGAACCCATGTGTTGAGCCTGTGAACCAATGCCGAATCAGGGGCTTCGGCAGCCCAAATTTTGGGGATCCATGAACCACTGGTGTCCACGTCGGGGTTCGGCCGCGGTGGTGACAAGGGTGGACCGAAATCGAATAGCTCGCGCAACTCCGGATCAACCTCTAGATCATAAATCAGCGGGTCTTCCGTAGAATCGGGTGCGAGGATGCGGGCCATGCGACGCAAACCGTCTAAAGAAATCTCTAACCCCGTGTCGGGTCCTAACTCATCGATAGCGCGGAGCGCTTCTGCCGCAGTGATGAGACTCAAGTAACGCATCGCGCTCTCGCCGGGCAGATCTCCACTCAAGTGGCGTAGCACTGGTGCGAGCCGTTTCCAGGTATCGACGAAAAGTTTGCGTACCGGATCGGGGCCCGGCCGACGAGGCACCGACAGCACCTCGATCAAATCGTGGCGTGCCTTAAGTAATACATCGAAGAGCTCGGCCCGTAACTGGTGCTGACCCGTGGATGCAGCAGCGTTTTTTACTATGAACGTTAAGAACGAGTCCCAGCCGCGCCACACCATCTCCCACTGTGCTAACTCTTCCGGGCTAAGCGCAGATTCCGCTACAGATTCGGCTGCTGCTATCGTCTCCTCCAACTCAAAGCTAAGTGTCGCAGCAAGGCCATCATCCTGCAGACGCACGTCGCTCAACGTCAGGGAATCCAGCAATCTTTGGACACGTTCACTATCATCGCTGGGTACTACCAAGGGAAACAAAAAACGCAGATCGTCCAGCGCTGGGTTCAAATCCACCGCGACTGCGTCGAGGTGGGGGTGAACATAACCCTTGATCCAATCCCAAACCTTCCCTGTGCCTAGATGTTTCTCCATATCGGTCCCGTAGATGTGTGAATCCGATGTCTGCAACCGGATGATGTGGGAGTCCAAAAGCTCGGGCTGTTGTATTACCTCTACAAAGCCGTCCCAATTCAGAACGGCAACACATTTGCTAAGAATCGGCGTACCGGCCTTGGCCTGGCCTATACTAAGAATATGTATGCCGTCTTGCTTAGCCTCCACTCGAGGTTGTGAAATAGCGAGGTAATTACACTCCTTGCCGTCGTCGAATACCCTGATCGATTCATCGGACGAAGTGTAGACTTGAGTGATAAACAATTGTCTCAGGAATTCGTTGTCGAGATGAAGCACGATGCTAGCCTGTCGTGCAATACTCTGCGTTGACACGAGTAGCACTAGAACCATGAGCACAGATCGTATTCTCGGACTTAGTAGCAAATGTTCGAGCATCACGCCCCGCCGGACGACACTATCGATAACAACCATAGCAATTAGTGACTCCCAAGTGTTCTCCTTTTATCGGAATTTGATCCGCAACTGATGCGTTCGCCCGTAAAGAAAGAGGGGCACAGGTTCAGGGTGCTTAGCTTTAACATAAGAGGCGGTGGACACGCCCCTTATTACCTCGGAGCGCGACGGCCCAAGAACGGGCCAGGCATCGGTAGGATAGGGCAAGACATTCTCACACATGCGATTGATCTCGTCGGTTTGCAAGAAGTCTTTCATGTCGCAGGAGGTACCAATGGATCCCGACATCATTTGACCGATGTTTTTCGAAAAGAACGCATGGATGTTTCCTGGGGTCGCGCAACGTCGCTGGCAACACCTATTGCAGTGGGCAATATGAATGTCATCAACACGTCGATATTCGAGGTCATCGAACACAGTCAAATCGTTCTCGCCGGCAGGTTGGCGACCCTGGCCACGTTGGGTCTCAACCGCCTATTTGATTATCGCCAGAGATGCGCGCAGCATTCACTATTGCGTTTTCGAACCAACACAGGATTTTACGGTGGCTCCGCGCAGAACTGCACCCACATCAACTTCGTCAACGTCCATCTTGATTTTTCAGCGCGCCGGAGAAAAGAGGGTAGGCTGCTGTGCCAATACATCGAACGCTTCCGCGATGCGGCCGATCACACGATTCTTGTCGGGGATTTTAACGAGGAGCCTAATGGCGAGGTGGTAAATCGAATCCTGGAATGCGGCTTTCTAGATTCTATGGACGGTAGCGACTTATTGACTTTTAGACAGGCCGGCGGCGATCTCAGACTGAAACCACAGGGCTCAAGCAGACGTATCGACTATGTTTTCTTCACACCGGGCAATCAACGTGGAGGCTCGAGCACCATGGAAATGCAGG
>Ga0224508_10001356_pt1 | contig 22073 bp, 22 predicted proteins | sample SF_Jan12_sed_USG_4_FD_170157 | JGI IMG/M metagenome (GOLD analysis project Ga0224508, IMG submission 170157) | Sediment microbial communities from San Francisco Bay, California, United States - SF_Jan12_sed_USGS_21 | ecosystem: Environmental > Aquatic > Marine > Sediment | place: USA... | reverse complement strand
ATCGAGCAGGGCTTCGACCACTTCGACGTCGCGCTCTCGGTGGGGGTCCAGCAGATGGTGCGCTCCGACCTGGCCTCGAGCGGCGTCGCCTTCACGCTGGACACCGAGAGCGGCTTTCGCGACGTGGTGCTGATCACGGGCGCCTGGGGACTGGGCGAGAACGTGGTGCAGGGTGCGGTGAACCCCGATGAGTTCATGGTCTTCAAGCCCGCTCTCGAGGCCGGGCATCGCGCGGTGCTGCGGCGCAAGCTCGGCGCCAAGGAGCTGTGGATGGTCTACGCCGACGAAGGGGAGCGCGAGACCACCCGCAACCGCAGCACGCCCCAGGAGTTCCGCGAGCGCTTCTGCCTCAGCGACGCCGAGGTGCTCCTGATCGCCGAGCAGGCCGTCGCCATCGAGCGGCACTACAGCGAGCAGGCGGGCCAGCCCCGTCCCATGGACCTCGAGTGGGCCAAGGACGGGATCGATGGCGAGCTGTACATCATCCAGGCGCGCCCCGAGACGGTCATCTCGCAGCGTTCGGGCAGCGTGCTCGAGGAGTACGCCCTGACCGGCACCGGTCCGCTGCTGGTCACGGGCACCGCGGTGGGGATGCAGGTCGCGTCGGGCCGCGCCCGCGTGATCGAAGATCCGTCGCAGCTCGCCGACTTCCAGCGCGGCGAGATCCTGGTGGCCAACTCCACCTCGCCCGACTGGGGTCCGGTGCTCGAGCTCGCGGCCGGCATCGTCACGAACCGCGGCGGGCGCACCTGCCACGCCGCGATCGTCTCGCGCGAGTTCGGCATCCCGGCGGTGGTGGGGGCCGAGGACGCGACCGCGAAGATTTCGGACGGCCTCGAGGTGACGGTCTCCTGCGCCAAGGGCGAAACGGGTCGCGTCTACGCCGGCCGTCTGCCGTTCTCGGTCGAGCGCACCGAGCTCGGCACGCTGTCGCGCCCGAAGACCAAGGTGATGCTGAACCTGGCCAACCCCGAGCTCGCCTTCCGCACGCGCTTCCTGCCCAACGACGGCGTGGGGCTGGCGCGCATGGAGTTCATCATCAACTCGGCGATCGGCATCCACCCCATGGCCCTGGTCCACCCGGAGCGGGTGCGCGACGCGGGGGCCCGGAACGAGATCGCCCGGCGCACCCGCGGCTACGCGCGGCCCCGCGACTTCTTCGTCGAGCGCCTCTCCGAGGGGATCGGCACCATCGCGGCGGCCTTCCACCCGAAGCCCGTGATCGTCCGGCTCTCGGATTTCAAGACCAACGAGTATGCGGCGCTGCTGGGAGGTCGCGACTTCGAGCCCGAGGAAGAGAATCCCATGCTCGGCTTCCGGGGAGCCTCTCGCTATGCACACCCCGACTACGCCGACGGCTTCGCGCTCGAGTGCGAGGCGCTGCGGCGTGTGCGCAACGAGATGGGACTCCCCAACGTGAAGGTCATGGTCCCCTTCTGCCGCCGGGTCGAAGAGGGCGTGCGCGTGCTCGAGGCGATGGCGGCCCACGGCCTGAAGCGCGGCGAGAACGGCCTCGAGGTCTACGTCATGTGCGAGATCCCGAACAACGTGATCTCCATCGACGGCTTCGCCCAGCACTTCGACGGCTTCTCGATCGGCTCCAACGACCTGACCCAGCTCACCCTGGGCGTCGACCGGGACTCTGAGCGGGTCGCCTTCGACTTCGACGAGCGCGACCCGGGCGTGCTGGAGATGATCCGGTTGGCGATCGAGGGCTGCCGTCGGAACCGGCGCCACTCGGGAATCTGTGGGCAGGCGCCCTCGGACTACCCCGAGGTGGCCGAGTTCCTGGTCGAGCAGGGCATCGACTCGATCAGCCTGAACCCCGACACGGTGATCGCGACCACCCGACAGATCCTCGAAGTGGAGGCGAGGCGGGGGCGCAGGGGCTGATGTCGCAGCGCCCCGGGTTCTTGCCCAAGTCCTGCCTCGAGACGCTGATCGTCGCACTGCGAGAGCGGGGCCATCGCGTGGTCGGTCCCGTGGTGCGGGACGGCGCGCTCTTCTTCGAGGAGATCGAGAGCGCCGACGCGCTGCCCCGCGGCTGGCGCGAGAGCCAGGCGCCGGGCTCGTACCGCGTCGAGCGCAGCGGGGGCGAGGCGGTCTTCGACGTCGTGAACGGCCCGGGCTCGCTCAAGCCCTTCTTCTTCGCGCCGCGCGAGCCCCTGCTCGAGATCCAGATCCCGGAAGAGGGCGGCTTTCGCGCCGAGGAGACGCTTCCCGAGCCCCCGCCCACCGCCTTCCTCGGCGTGCGGCCCTGCGATCTGGCCGCCGTCCGGGCCCAGGACCGCATCTTCCTGCACGACCGCGTGCCCGATCCCTACTACGGGGCGCGCCGCCGCGACGCGTTCTTCGTGGCGGTGCAGTGCACCCGCTCGGCTTCCACCTGCTTCTGCACCTCCATGGACACGGGTCCCGCCGCGCGGGAGGGCTTCGACCTCGCGCTGACCGAGCGGGACGACGGCTTCGTGGTGCGCGCCGGCAGCCCGGCCGGCGAGGAGCTGCTGGCAGTGCTCGACGGCGCCGCCGCCAGCGACGAGCAGCTCGAAGGCGAGACCCGGGCCCTGGAAGCCTGCGCGGCGGGCATGCAGCGGACCCTCGACACCCGCGACCTGCCCGAGCTGCTCTACGACAACCTCGAACACGCGCGCTGGGAGGACGTGGCGGAGCGCTGCCTGTCTTGCGGCAACTGCACCCAGGTCTGCCCCACCTGTTTCTGCCACGACGAGCGCGACGAGCCCACGGTGGACGGGCTGCGCTCGCTTCGCGTGCGCGAGTGGAGCTCCTGCTTCGACCGCGGTCACGCCCAGGTGCACGGGAAGAACTACCGGCCCGAGGTTCGGCACCGCTACCGCCAGTGGCTCGTCCACAAGCTGGCGAGCTGGATCGACCAGTTCGGCAGCTCGGGCTGCGTGGGCTGCGGTCGCTGCATCAGCTGGTGCCCGACCGGAATCGATCTGACCGAAGAGGTGGAGGCGATCCGAACGCTTCCCCGGGAGCAGCCGCGGTGAGCGAGCTCGCGGCCACCGACCGGCGCGGCGCCCTGGCGCCCGAGCCGGCCGAGATCGTCGAGAAGCACAGCATGGGGGAGTCGATCCGCACCTACCGGCTCGCGCTGCTGGATCCCACCGCGCGGCCCCGCTTCGACTTCACGCCGGGGCAGTTCAACATGGTCTACGCGCCGGGGGTGGGCGAGGTCGCGATCTCGATCTCGTCGGACCCGGCCGAAGAGCTGCTCGAGCACACCATTCGCATCGTCGGCCGCACGACCCGCGCCATCGAGCGATTCGAGACGGGAGACGTGTTGGGTCTGCGCGGGCCCTACGGCAGGGGCTGGCCGCTCCAGGAGGCGCGCTGGAAGGACGTGCTCTTCATCACGGGCGGTCTCGGCTGCGCGCCGGTCTCGGGAGCCATCGAGTACATCTTCCGTCGACGCGCCAGCTATGGGCACGTGACCATCCTGCACGGTGTCAAGCAGCCGGGCGACCTGATCCACCACGACCGCTTCGAAGAGTGGCGCCGCCAACCCGACGTCGACGTCCTGCTCACCAGCGACCAGCCCGGCCGCCACTGGCGAGATCGTCTCGGCGTGGTGACGGAGCTCTTCGACGAGGTGGAGTTCGACCCCTCGCGCACCGTGGCCTTCCTGTGCGGTCCCGAGGTGATGATGCGCCTGGGGATCCAGATCCTGGCGCGACGCGGCCTCTCCCGCGAACGCATCTTCATCTCGATAGAGCGCAACATGCAGTGCGCCGTGGGCCTCTGCGGCCACTGCCAGTTCGCGCCATTCTTCGTCTGCAAGGACGGGCCGATCTTCCGCTTCTCGGAGGTTTCCCGCTTCTTCTTCCAGGGGGCGCTGTGAGCGAGCGGCTGCGCGTGGCGGTCTTCAAGTTCGCCTCCTGCGACGGCTGCCAGCTGCAGCTTCTCAACCTCGAGGAGGCGCTGCTGCCCCTGGCCGAGCGCGTCGAGTTCGTCCACTTCCTCGAGGTCTCGAGCCGAGTCGAGCCCGGTCCCTACGATCTCTCGATCGTCGAGGGCAGCATCGGCACGCAGCGCGACGTGGAGCGGCTGCAGCGCATTCGCGAGCAGACCGGGACGCTGGTCGCGATCGGAGCCTGTGCGACCGTCGGAGGCATCCAGGCGCTGCGCAATCGGGGCGAGCTCGATGCCATGCTCGCGTGTGTCTACCCGAGCCCGGAGGGTCTCGACGTGCTGCCCACCAGCGAGCCGGCCTCGGCCCATGTGCGCGTCGACCACGAGCTGGCGGGCTGTCCGCCCGACCCGGGCCAGCTGCTGCGGCTGCTGGTGCGGGCGGGGCTGGGCGCGACGCCCGACCCGCCCGGCGCCAGCGTGTGTCTCGAGTGCAAACGCGCCGGCCACGCCTGCGTCCTGGTCACCCGTGGTGTGCCCTGCATGGGCCCGGTGACGCGTGCGGGCTGCGGGGCCCTGTGCCCTGCGCTCGGGCGGGACTGCTACGCGTGCTTCGGGCCCTCGGACGATCCGAACCCCGAGGCGCTGGTGCGCCGCTTCCGCGAGCTCGGGCTCTCCTCCCGCGAGATCCGGCGGCGCTTCGACGGCATCGCGGGCGCCGCGCCGGCCTTCCGACGCACCGTCGACGCCCTCGCCGGGGCCGACGATGCCTGAGCGCCGCACGCTCGCCCTCGCCGGGGCCGACGATGCCTGAGCGCCGCACGCTCGCCCTCGGCGACCTGGCGCGCGTCGAAGGGGAGGGCGCGCTGCATCTCGTGGTGGAGGGCGACCGCATCGTCGACCTGCGGCTCGAGATCTTCGAGCCCCCCCGCCTGTTCGAGGCCTTCCTGCGCGGGCGGTCTGCGGCCGAGCTTCCCGATCTGATGGCGCGCATCTGTGGGCTGTGCCCCGCCGCCTACCAGATGAGCGCCGTGCACGCGATCGAGGAGGCCTACGGGGTCGAGATCCACCCCGGCACCCGTGCCCTGCGCCGGCTCTACTACGCGGGCGAGTGGATCGAGAGCCACCTGCTGCACATGCTGTTCCTGGCGGCGCCCGACTTCCTGCGCCTCGACGACGCCTTCGAGCTGGCGCGCAGCCACCGGGCGGAGGTCGAGCGCGGCATGAAGCTGCGCGGCCTCGGCAATCGCATCATGTCGCTGCTGGGTGGTCGTCCCGTCAATCCGGTGGGCGTCTGCATCGGCGGCTTCGCGCGCACACCGGCGCCCAGCGAGCTCGAGGCGCTGGCCGACGAGCTGCGTCGCGCGCGGGGCGAGGCCGAGGCGCTGCTGCGCTGGTTCGCCTCGCTGCCCGTGCCCGAGCGGCCTCAGGCCGACCTCGAGCTGGTGTCGCTGCGGCATCCCGGGGAGTACCCGATGAACGAGGGGCGGCTGGTCTCCTCTCTGGGCCTCGACGCCGAGCCCGCGAGCTTCGAGGACCACTTCGAGGAGTCGCAGGTTCCGCACTCGACGGCCCTGCAGGCGCGGCTGCGGGATCGCGGGGCCTATCTGGTGGGCCCCCTGGCGCGCGTCACACTCAACGCCGACCGGCTCGCCCCGGTGGCGCGCGCGGCGCTCGATTCGCTGGCGCCGCGGCTGCCCGCCCCGGACCCGGCGGCCTCGGTGTTCGCGCGCGGGGTCGAGGTGATCCAGGCCATCGACGACGCGGTGTCGGCCCTCGACACGCTCGAGGCGCCGCCGGGCCCCGCCGCCTGGTCGCCGCGCGCCGGCCGGGGGCACGGGGCCACCGAGGCGCCGCGCGGTCTGCTCTACGTGCGCGTCGAAACCGACGCCGCCGGCGACGTGGTCGAGCTGAAGATCGTGCCGCCCACCGCGCAGAACCAGGCCCGCATCGAGCGCGACCTGCGCGCGCTCGTGCCCGAGATCCTGACGCTCTCCGAGGACGAGGCGCGGCGCCGCTGCGAGATGGTGATCCGCGACTACGACCCCTGCATCTCCTGCGCGACGCACTTCCTGAAGCTCTCGATCGAGCGCCGCGGCGCTGCGGGAGCCGGCCGCTGAGCGCCGTCGTCATCGGCGTGGGGAGCCCCGAGGGCGACGACGCGGTGGGCCTCGCGGTGGCGGGCGCGCTGGCCCGTGGGCCGGCGCTGCCCGAGGACGTGCGCGTGCTGGCCTTGGAGCGTCCGGGGCTCGATCTGCTCGACGCGTTGCGCTCCGCCGACTTCGCGCTGATCGTGGACGCCCTTCGCGACGGCGGCGCGATCGGATCGATCCGACGCCTCGTGCCCACCGCGCTGGCGCGGGCGGCCCGCGCGCCCTCGAGCCACTCGCTGGGCGTGGCCGAGGCGCTGGCCCTCGGCGAGGCCCTGGGCGCGCTGCCGCCGCGCGTGGAGATCCTCGGGATCGAGATCGGCGGCGAGGGGGAGGGTGGGTGCGGCGCCGAGATCCCCCTGGCGCCGGCGGTGGCGGCCGCCGTGGGGCCCGCCTGCCGGGCCGTGCGCGCGCTGCTGGCGGAGCGCGGTCCCGGGCCGCCGCAGGACCACGTCGGCTGAGCCCGACCGGGGTCCAGGCCTGGGGCGCAGTGCCACAGGGCTCGCCGCTGCCGCAGCCTTCGTGAGCGCTGCGGCCCTCTCGCGGGCTTGGCGCGGATCGTGCAATTCCGATCCCGCATGGGTAGAGCCTCCTTGCTGGCCATGGCGTGTCTGGTGTCCTTCGCCCTCGCGTGCGAGGTTGGCACCCGCTCGGGGCGGGGCCTGCGACTCCCCGACGGCGACGTCGACCGCGGTGCGCGGGCCTTCGCCGAGCTCGGCTGCGGGCGCTGTCACGACGTAGTTGGCGAGCCGCCGGCCCACGCGGGCGCCCGCGCCGACACGATCGTGGAGCTCGGCGGCGAGATCAGCCGGGTGCACAGCTACGGCGAGCTCGTGACGGCGCTGGCGAACCCCACCCACGAGATCGCCGGGGGTTCCCGCGATCGCGAGGATCGCGTCGTGGACGGTGTCTCGAAGATGGAGCTCGAGGGCTTCAACGAGCGCATGAGCGTGGCGCAGCTGATCGACCTGGTGGCCTTCCTCCAGTCGAAGTACGAGAGGCGCCCCGAGCCGATCTACGTTCGTTAGGCCGGCTGCGCTCTGGCGTGAGGCCGGTTCAGCCGAGCCGGACGCTCTCGCGGTAGTCCGGCACGTGGGCCTCGAAGCCCAGCTCGTCGCGGATCAGCCGGCGCAGGGTGTCGGCGGGCACCGCCTCGCCGTGGGTGACGAAGACGCGCTTCGGCGGCGCCTCGCAGCTGCGCAGCCATGCCAGCAGGCCGGCCTGGTCGGCGTGGGCCGAGAAGATGTCGAGCTGGATCACCTCGGCGCCGATCGGAACCATCTGGCCGTGGATCTTCACACTGCGCGCGCCGCGCACGATGGCGTCGCCGCGGGTGCCGGGCGCCTGGAAGCCGGGGAAGAGCAGGGTGTTGCGCGGGTCGGGGCCCAGCGCGCGCAGGTGGTGGAGCACCCGGCCGCCCGAGGCCATGCCGCTGGCCGAGATGACGACGGCGGGCTCGGTGCTCTCGGTCAGCGCGCGGGACTCGTCGACGCTGCGCACGTATTTGGCCACGTCGCACACGGCGCCGGCGCTCTCGGCGTCGAGCCGGTGGGCCTCGGGCACGCTGCGGAAGAGCCGCGTCACGTCGGTGGCCATGGGACTGTTCAGATAGACCGGCACGCGCGGGGCGAGCCCGCGCCGGAAGATCTCGTGGAAGCAGTAGAGCAGCGTCTGCGCCCGGCCCACTGCGAAGGACGGGATCAACAGCACGCCGCCGCGCGCCGTGGTGCGGGTGAGGATCGCGGCCAGGGCGCCGAGGGGATCGAGCGCGGGATGCAGCCGGTCGCCGTAGGTCGATTCGATCACCACCCAGTCGGGGGCGCCCGGCGGCGCGGGCGGTGGCATCAGCAGGTCGTCGGCGCGGCCCAGGTCCCCCGAGAAGAGCAGCTTGCGACCGCCGTGTTCGACCTGGATCGACGCGGCGCCCAGGATGTGGCCGGCCTGCTGGAAGCGCAGGCGCAGGTCTCCCACCGCTTGGGTCGCCCCGAGATCGACGGTCGAGAGGCGCTCGATCGCCGCTTCGGCGTCGGCACCGTCGTAGAGGGGCAGCGCGGGGTGGTGCTTCGAGAAGCCCTTGCGGTTGGCGTAGCGGGCGTCCTCCTCCTGCAGGTGTGCCGCGTCGGGCAGCATGATCTCGCACAGCGCCCGGGTGGGCCCCGTGCACAGCACCGGCCCGGTGAAGCCGTCGCGCACCAGGGCCGGCAGGTAGCCGCTGTGATCGATGTGAGCGTGGCTCAGGGCGATCGCGTCGATCGAGGCCGGGTCGAGGGGGAAGTCGGCCCAGTTGCGCAGGCGCAGCGCCTTGACGCCCTGATACAGACCGCAGTCGACCAGCAGCCGGGCTCCGTCGGTCTCGACCAGGTACTTGGACCCGGTGACCGTGCCCGCCGCGCCCAGGAAGCTGACGCGCATCACGGGGCGTAGGGGGCTTCGAGGTCCCCGTCGAAGACCGACCGACCGCGCTCGGCGTACCAGGACACGATCGCATCCCAGACCTGCGCGGCGCTCTCGGCGGTGCAGAAGTGCTGGAGATCGTCGGGTTCGATCATCTCTTCGTCCACCAGATGGTCGAAGTCGATGGCGCGCCTCCAGAAGGCCTCGCCCACCAGCACCACGGGCAGCGGATCGCGCTTGCCGGTCTGGATCAGGCACAGCGTCTCGAAGAGCTCGTCGAGCGTCCCGTAGCCCCCGGGCAGCACCACCAGCGCCCGGGCGCGCAGCATGAAGTGGAGCTTGCGCAGCGCGAAGTAACGGAACTCGAAGCCGAGACCGGGACTGATGTAGGGGTTGGGGCGCTGCTCGTGGGGCAGGGCGACGTTGAGCCCCACCGAGCTCGCCCCGACCTCGAAGGCGCCGCGGTTGGCGGCCTCCATGGCGCCGGGACCGCCGCCGGTGACGATCACCAGCCGGTTGTCGTCGGGACCGTCGCCGGCCCGGCCCACGATCTGGCCCAGCTCACGCGCGATCGAATAGAAGCGGCTGCGCTCCTGGGCGCGCTTCGCGCGCTCGAGCTCCTGCCGCGCCGCCGCGTCGTCGCCTGCGCGCGCGAGCTCGCGCTCGGCGTTCTCGACGCGCTGGCGGGCGCGATCGGGATCGAGCAGCTGGGTGCTGCCGAAGACCACCACGCTGTGGTGGATGCTGCGGTCGGAGAGGCCGAGCTCGGCGTCCAGGTACTCGAGGGTCAGGCGCATCGGGCGCAGCTCGGGGCGCGCCAGCAGCTTTGCCTCGCGGGCCCCCGGCGCCGCCTCGCTCGGGCTGCGGCCCCCTGCGTCTAGGGGCTGATCCTCGGGCTGACACGGCTCGTGTTTTCGGGGAGACTCCAAGGAGTCCTCATGATCCCGATCGCAACGCTCAGGAATAGGCCGGATCAAGACTCCGGCGCCTCGCCTCGCCCCTGGCGCTCCTCTTCGAGGAACTCGCGGTGCAACAGGCCCGCGATGGCCGCCACGTGGGTGGAGAGCATCGCGGGCGGGCGCGCATCGAAGTCCATCTCGCCGACCAGATCCTCGAGCAGCTCGCAATGCTCCCGGTGCTTTCGCGCGAAGCGCGGCTCACCCGGGAGCTGGGCCTCCCAGTCGGTGTACTTTCTCAGCTGCTCGAGCAAGGCCTTTACCTGCGCCTCCAGCGGGCCCAGCAGCTGCAGGCCCTGGCGCCGGTACTCGGCAGCCAAGGCCTCGGTGCGCTCCAGCTCGCGCTGCAGCGCCTCGTGCTCCTGTCGTAAACGGGTCTGGATGGAGTGTCTTCCCGGCACGCTGCTCTCCTCCCGATCCGAGGACTTTGCAAGGGGCGGGCCGGCAGGGTGGGAGCTGGGGCCCGCGGACCGCGCCCGCGCGTGGCGCGGAGGGTTCCGACTGGGACATTGCGTCTCGCCCGCCGGGCAGCGGGGTGTGTCGTGAGCGCCGCACCCCGGGTGCAGGAGGTGCGGGTGGCGCCGGCCGCCACCGGCCGGCTCGCGGAGGTGCTGCCCGCTTCGCGCTACCAGCCCTTCGTCGAGCGCGTCGGGCGACTGCGCGAGCGCCTCGCGGGGCGCTGTGTCTGGCAGATCAATTCCACGGCCCGGGGAGGCGGCGTGGCGGAGATGCTGCGCTCCCACCTCGCCTACGTGCGCGGTGGCGGCATCGACACGCGCTGGCTCGTCATCGGGGGCACGCCGGCCTTCTTCCAGCTGACCAAGCGGATCCACCACGCCCTCCACGGCTCTCGGGGGGACGGCTCGGGCCTGGGCCCGGACGAGCGCGCGCTCTACGAGCAGACGCTCCGCGAGCAGCTGCCGGAGATCGCGGCGCGGGTGCGCAACCGCGACGTGGTGGTGCTGCACGATCCGCAGACGGCGGGGCTGATCCCGCTGCTCGATGCCATGGGTTTTAGCGTGATCTGGCGCTGCCACGTGGGCACCGAGAGCCCGAACGAGCAGGTCGAGGCGGCCTGGGCCTTCCTCGAGCCCTATGTGGCGCGCGCGCGCGCCTGCATCTTCTCGCGCCGGGTCTACGTGCCCACCTGCTGCGAGGGCATGCGCACCGCGGTGATCGCGCCCTCGATCGATCCGCTCTCGGCCAAGAACCAGGCGCTGTCGGCCGAAGTGGGTCGGGCGATCCTCGTGCACACGGGTTTCGTCGCCGGGCCGGCTCCCGCCGCGGCGCCGGTCTTCCAGCGGCATGACGGGTCGCCCCAGCGCGTGAACCGCTTCGCCGACCTGCGCCGGGCCGGAGGGGCGCCGGGGGCGGACGTCCGGCTCGCGGTGCAGGTCTCGCGCTGGGATCCGCTCAAGGACCCGATCGGCGTGATGCACGGCTTCCAACGCCTGTTGGAGACCGGCGCGCCGCGCGACGTGCATCTGGTGCTGGCCGGGCCGAACGTGCGGGGCGTCGCCGACGACCCCGAGGCGGCCGACACCTACAGGCAGGTCGAGTCCGAGTGGTTCACGCTGCCCCACTCAGTGCGGCACCGGGTGAGCCTGGCGATGCTGCCCATGGACGACGTCGAGGAGAACGCCGCCATCGTCAATGCCCTGCAGCGCCACGCCAGCGTCGTGGTGCAGAAGAGCCTCGAAGAGGGCTTCGGCCTCACCGTCACCGAGGCGCTGTGGAAGGGGAGGCCGGTGGTGGCGAGCGCCGTGGGCGGCATCCGCGACCAGATCGACGACGGCGTCCACGGGCTGCTGCTCGAGGATCCCCGCGACCCCGACGCCTTCGCCGCCGCGCTGCGCCGGCTCTGGGTCGAGGATTCCGGCCTCGGCACAGAGCTCGGCGAACGCGGTCGCGAGCGCGTGGCGGATCGCTTCGCCGTCTCGAGCGCGCTCTCGGCCTACGGAGACCTGCTGGAGGCGCTGGACGTCTGAACCGCCGCTCGGTCGCTAGGGGATCGGCGACGGCGCCTGGACCTGCTTCATCAGCTCGTCGTCCCAGTCGCCCTCCACCTGCACGTGCGCGGCGGCGCCGAGCAGGAAGGCCTCGATCAGGTTGTGGTTGAGGTAGGCGTAGAGCCCGGGCTGGCGGAAGGTGTAGAGCGCCGCGCCCGCCGAGCCGCCGGCGATCAGCCAAGTCTCCAGGTTCTGCTTGGGCGGGTCGGCGAAGGACCCTGCGGGCCAGACGAGGTCGCCGTGTCCGCCGATCAGGTGCGGCCGCGTGTCCCGGTTGGCCTGGGCGTGCACGAAGAGCACGGTCTCGCCGGTCTTCGCGCGCAGCGCCTGGTCGCCGGTGAGCGCGCCGACGCTTCCGTTGAAGACCACGTGGCTCGGCGTGAGCGTCCGCATCACCTTCATCATGTCGTCGAAGCCGGCGGAGGGGGCGGGGTAGGTCTTGTACTTCCCCTTCGCGTTCTTGGGAATGTAGAAGTCCTGCTCCCCGACGTAGAAGACGCGGTCGTAGCGCACCGGCTTTCCCGCCGCGTCCTTCAGCCCGTCGCGCGGCAGCACCATGATCGCGCCGTTCATGCCCGACACCACGTGCAGGGGCACCATCGCGCCGCCCGGCGCGCAGTGGTAGACGAAGACGCCAGGCTTGGTCGCCTTGAAGCGCAGCACCACCTGCTGACCCGGGGCGACCTTGGTGAGCTCTCCCCCGCCCATGGCGCCGGTGGAGGCGTGGAAGTCGATGTTGTGCATCATCGTGCTGGTCGTGGGGTTGACCAGGGTGAGCTCCACGTAGTCGTCCTGGTGCACCACGACCATCGGGCCGGGGACGCTGCCGTTGAAGGTGAGCGCCCAGATCTCCGCGTCGGGCCCGACCTTCATGCGCTTCTCCTCGATCTCGAAGCGCACCTGCACGACCCGAGGCGGGCCGGAGGCGACCTGGTCGTGGGCGGGGACGCCCGGCGGCGCCACCAGGGTCTGGGTGACACGCTTCAGCCCGGACACGTCGGCCAGGGCGGGAGAGGCAAGCAGCAGGCTGGCCGAGGCGAGGGCCAGCAGCAGGCTGGCGGCGAGGCGGAGCGGGGTGCCCGTTCGATGCATGGTCGAGATCCCTCCTATTGGAATGCACGGGCGGGTATAGCAAGCACCGGGCCGGCTGGGGCGGGTTTAGGCCGCCAACTTGCACCTTGGTCTGAGGCGCGATGTCCCTCCGGTGGGTATTGAGGCCACAGGCGCCGGGGCTGGGGAGCGCCGCCGGCGGCCGGCGGCTGGCACGGCGCGTGCTTTGGGAGCGCAGGGGAGGCCACTCATGCAGATCCGAAAGATCCTGGTCGCGGTCGACTTCTCCGAGCCTTCGCGGCGGGCGCTCGAGGACGCCATCGCGCTGGCCAAGACCTGGGACGCCGAGCTGCACCTGCTGCACTGCTACCAGATCCGGCCCGAGGCCATCGACCTCTACGGAATCGCCGTGCCCGAGACCCTCGACCACGACATCCGCCAGGCCGGTCTGCGCAAGCTGGGCGAGTGGCGCGAGAAGGCCCGCGCCGAGGGGGTCGCGGTGGAGGAGCACATCACCCCGCGCCTGCCCGGCGAGGAGATCCCGGCCCTGGCGAAGAAGCTGGGCGCCGATCTCGTGGTGATGGGCACCCGCGGGCACAGCGGCTTCAAGCACGCGCTGCTGGGCAGCGTGGCCGAGCGCACCCTGCGCGAATCGCCGTGTCCGATGTGGGTGGTCCGATAGACCCCGCGCGAGGCGCCGAACCGCCTTGGCAGGCGCTGGCCCGCCCAGAGGCCCTTCCGGGCGATCCCTCCGCTGCGCGCGGCGTGGAGTGGGTGCAGACCCACCTCTCCCACGTCTATCTCACCGGCGAGCGCGTCTACAAGTTCCGCAAGCCGGTGAGCTTCGGCTTCGTCGACTTCTCGACGCGGCGCGAGCGCAATGCCGACTGCCTGCGCGAGGTGCGCTTGAACCGGCGCCTGGCTCCCGACGTCTACCTGGGGGTCGCCGCGCTCGACGTCTCGACCGATCCGCCCCGCGTCGGGGCGCCCCGAGAGGAGCTGTCGAAGGACGCCGACGCGGTCGAGCACTGCGTGGTGATGCGCCGGCTGCCGGCGGGGCGGGACGCGCTCTCGCTGCTCCAGGCCGGGGAACTCGATGGCCCGATGCTCGACGCTCTGGCGGCGCGCATTGCGCGCTTCCACGCCGACCAGAAGCTGGGCGCTCCCGCCCCCTTCTCGGCGCAGGACTGGCATGCGCGCTGCACGCGGCCGGTGGACGAGAACTTTCGCAGTCTCGCGGGGCACGGGGAGGCGCTCGTGCCCCGCTCGCTGCTCGCCTCGGCCCGCGACCGCGCCGAGGCCTTTGCCAGTGCCCGTGCCGAGGCCTTCGAGGCCCGCCGTCGCCAGGGCCGGGCCGTGGACGGACACGGAGACCTGCACCTGCAGCACGTCTGGTACGAGCGCGCGGGGGCCGAGCCCATTGCCATCGACGGCCTCGAGTTCAGCGAGGCGCTGCGCCGGGTCGACGCCGCCTCGGAAGTCGCGTTCCTGGCCATGGACCTGCGCTACCGCCACGCGCCGGGGCTGGCAGAGCGCTTCCTGCGCCACTACGCGCGCGATTCCGACGACTTCGGCCTCTACACCGTCGTCGACTACTTCCTCGCCTACCGCGCCGGCGTTCGCGCCAAGGTGGCGGCCCTCGCGGCCGCCGACCCCGCGATCGAGTCGGCCCAGCGCGCCGCCGCCGGCGAGAGTGTCACGCGCCATCTCGAGCTGGCGGCGGCCGCGCTCGAGTCCCGCCCCGCGCCGTCCCTGGTGCTGGTGAGCGGCGTGGTGGGGACGGGCAAGAGCACGGTGGCCGCGGAGCTGGCCGGACGCCTGGACGCGGTGGTGATCGCCTCGGACCGCGTGCGCAAACGTCTGTTCGGGGTCGCGCCGACCGAGCGCCTCTCCGAAGGCTGGGGCCGCGGCGCCTACTCCCCCGAGCAGAGCAAGCGCGTCTACGCCGGGCTGCTCGAGCGCGCCCGGCCCGTGCTCGAGTCGGGGCGCCACGCGATCCTCGACGCCACCTTCTCGCGTCGAGAGCAGCGCTGCGCGGCCGCCGACCTGGCGCGGGCGTCGGGCGCGCGGGCCTTCGCCGTCGAGGTGCGCTGCGAGCCCGAGCGCGCCCGCCAGAGGCTGGCGCAGCGGGCCGCCCGGGGTGGCGACCCTTCCGACGCGGGGCCCGAAGACCTGGTCCGGAGCTTGCGCGGCTTCGAGCCCTGGAGCGATTGGCCCGCGGAGACGCGGGCCGTGCTGAGCACCGATGAGCCGGACTGGCCGGATCGGTTGACGGGCGTGCTCGAGCGCATCGGCGCCAAAGGAGCGCCGCACACCACGCGGGCGAAGCGAGGCGAGGCGCCGTCCTCCGTCCCGCACTGAACGCGGGCGACCGCGGCGAGGGGTCCGGCCGCTTCAGCTCGACTCGGTCTGCACGCGCCGCGGGAGTGTGGGAGGAGCGTGCTGCGCCACGCGCACCACGTCGTCGACGGTGAGCAGCTCGTCGAAGGAGCGGTCGGGAATCCAGATCCGAAAGCGCTTCTCCAGCGCCACCACCAGCTCCGTCAGATCGAAGGAGTCGAAGCCGAGGTCTTCGCGCAGCAGCGCCCCCGGCACCACCTCGCCCGGGTCCAGCCCCAGGACCTCACAGATCAGGGCCTCGGTGTCGGCGCGCGCCGGGAGGACCGCGCTCAGATCTCGAGCAGCCATCCCAGGACCCAGAGCGTGCCGAGCACGATGGCGACGACGTACACGAGCACGAGGGCGAAGCGGCCGGCCACGCGAGCCCAGCCCCGGAGCGATCCGGGGGGGTGCACCAGAGGGGGGGAGGCCTCCTGCTCCTGGGAGGGTCGGGGCTCCATCGGGGAAGGCGACGCCATGGGAAACCCTCCGTTAACAACCGTGTTCACTCGTGCAGTGCAACCGGCGTGCCGCGCCTCTGCCTGGCGCGCGACGCCCGAGGGGCCGGCAGACGTGGCGTTCGGCCCCAGGGCCTGGGGCTTCGCGGCACCTCGGCCTCAGTCCAGCTCGACGGGGCAGATGAAGTCGTCGGGCTTCACGGTGAGCAAGGAGCAGTCGAGACGGCTGAGCAGGCGCTCTGCGGTGTTGCCCACCAGCAGTCCCGCGATGCCGCCGCGCGAGACGGTGCCCATCACGACCAGATCGGGGTCGATGCGCTCGTTGCAGGCGAGCACCGCGCGGCTGGGAGAGGTGAGCCCCACGTAGTAGTGCACGTCGCCCGGGAACTTCGTCTCGGCGACCTGCTCCTCGAGCCGGCGGCGGCGCCCCGCGCGTTCGTGGCGCTCGAACTCGGCAACCGCCTCATCGCCCTGCCACTGCACGTCGAAGGGCAGCTGGAAGGAGTGGACGACGTGCAGGTCGGCGTCGAAGAGCTGGGCGACGAAGGTCGCCCAGGAGACGACGCGCACGCCGACGGGCGAGAGGTCGGTGGCCGCCAGCAAGCGACGGGGCGCGGCCGCGACACCGGGCTTGGCCACCCAGACGGGGCAGGGACACTTGCGCAGCAGCTTCATGGCGACGCTGCCGATCTTGGGGCCGCCGCTCTCGGCCTGATTGCGCTTGCCCGAGATCACGCAATCCATCGAGTCGCGCACGACGCAGCGGATGATCCCCTGCCAGGCGGGCTCCTCGGAGAGCTCGATGGCAGCCTCGACCCCCGCCGCGCGACACTCCGCGCCCACGGCCTCGAGGGCGTCCCGCCCCGAGGCCAGCAGTCCGTGGGGCGCGTCGACGTAGGCGTTCTCCTTGGCGTCCCAGGCCTCGTCGGCGGCGTTCGAGTGGAACAGGCGCAGGCGTGCCCCCGTGGCGGCTGCAACGCGCAGCGCCTGATCGGCCGCCAGGCGGCTGCCGGGGCTCAGGCTTTGGCTTTGGGCGTCCAGATCCAGGGCGAGCAGCAGGTTTCGGATGGGCTCCATGCTTCACCTCCAGCCCCCAAGGTGTGCAACACACGTGCCGGATGCAAGGACTGGCACGGCTGATGCAAAGGCTGAGGACAGGGAGGAAGCGGCGATGCAAACCGAAGCACCCGAACCCTCGGAAGACTGGGAGCCCGGCTGCTGCGCACTGTGCGGAGCCACCAGCGGGGTTTCTGCGGCAGACCGAAGCTACGCCTTCGGAATCCGGAATCAGCTCTGCTGGTCCTGCGCCGTATCCCGTGGGGGCGTCTACGACGAGGAACGCGACTGCTGGGATCGGAAGCCCGATCTCTCGGACCTGCCCGACGAGGCCTATGGCACTTCGCCCCACGAGGTGCGGCGTGGACGGCCCCGTGGCTGAGCGCCACGCGATTCGCGAACGCCTGCAACAGCAGCTGGAGCGGCTCGAACGCCGCACCCAGAAGATCGAGTCCGACCTCCAGCGCCCCGGCCACCGCGATTCGGGCGAGCAGGCGCTGCAGCGCGAGAACGACGAGGTGTTGGAGCAACTGAGCGAGGTCGAGCTTCACCAGATCGCGCAGATCCGCCGCGCGCTCTCGCGCCTCGAGGAGGGACGCTACGGGGACTGTCGGGTCTGCGGAGGCGAGATTGGCGAGGCGCGCCTCGGGGCGCTGCCCACTGCCACCACCTGCATCGACTGCGCGGACGCCGGCGAGGAGCCCGACGCCGCTCTCTGACCGCCGCGCCTATTCCGGCTCCACGTGCACCGTCACTTCCTCGGAGCCGAAGCGCTCGCGCAGGATCGCCTCGACCGAGTCGGCGATGGCGTGGGAGTCGGCGGTGGAGAGCTGGGCGTCGACGCTGACCACCACGTCGATGCGCGGCGCGCGCGCGCCCGTGCGGGAGCGCACGCTGCGGGTGGTGTGCACGCCGGGAACCGCGTCCACCGCCGCTTCGACCTGCTCGGGATCGAGGGCGATGTGGTCGACGAGCACCGGGATCGCGCGGCGGAACAGGCCGTAGGCCAGGCTCAGGATCAGCCCGGCAACGGCCAGGCTGAGCGCGGTGTCGAGCCACAGGTAGCCGCGCACCGCACCCTGCCAGCCGAGGATGACGAGGCCCGTGATCAGCACGTCCGAGAAGGTATGGCGCGCGTCGGCGCGCAGCAGTTCGGAGTCGAGCTGGCGGGCGCGCCGGTGCTCCCAGGTGGCGAGGGCGATGTTCACGCACCACACGCCCAGCATCAGGGTGAGGCTCCAGCCCTGCTGCACCACCACGCGTTCGGTCCCGAAGCTGCGCAGCGCGATCTCGATGGCCAGCACCGCCAACAGCGTCGCCAGGCCAAAGACGGCCAGCGTCTCGTAGCGGTGGTGGCCGTAGGGGTGCTCGCGGTCGGGCGGGGCCGCCGCCAGGCGGGCCGCCACCAGGGCTACGGCGTTGTTGGCGATGTCGCCCAACGAGTGCACCGCGTCGCTCATCACCGCAGCCGAGCCGGTCGCGAAGCCCACCGCGAGCTTGGCCACGAGCACCGCCGCGTTGCAGGCGCCCTCCACCCAGAGGGTGCGGCGGATCGCGCGGTCCCTCACGCCGGGCCCGCCGCTAGCTCCCCCGGATCGGCGACAGGTCGACCACCAGCTCGCCGGCGTCGAGCAGCGCCTCGCGGCGCTCGTTCACCCAGGATCCGACGCGGGCGTCCCGCTTGGCGGCCAGCAGGGTGTCGCGCTTGGCCTCCAGGCGCTGCTCCACGTCCGTCTCTTCGGCCGGGCGCTTGTCGAGGGTCTGCACCAGCGCCAGGCGCCCGCCCGCCTCGAAGGGCAGCGGGGCGCTCTGGCCGGGCTCCAGACTGAAGGCCGCGGCGAGCAGCTCGGGGGATGGACCGAGATTCGCCACCGCGGCCGGTCCGCCGCGGCGCAGCCAGCCGCTGCGCTCGAGGTCGAGGGCCTCGGCGCGGGCCACCTCTTCCAGGCTCTCGCCGGCGACGAGCCGGGCGCCGAGCGCCTCGGCGCGCTGGCGGGTCGCCTCGAGTGCGGCCTCGCGCTGGAGCAGGGCGCGGGCCAGCTCCTCGCGGGCGTCCTCGTAGGGCGTGAGCCGGGCCTCCTCGCGCTCTTCCACCCGGATCAGGTGCCAGCCGAAATCGCTGAGCACGGCCTCGCCCAGCTCGCCGGGCTCGATCGCGAAGGCCGCATTCTCGAAGTCGGGCACCATCTGGCCACGGGCGAAGAAGCCCAGGTCGCCGCCCTGGAGGGCCGATCCCGCGTCCTCGGAGACCTCTTCGGCCACGCTCTCGAAGGCCTCGCCGGCCTCGATGCGGGCGCGGGCCGCGTCGACGCGGGTCCGGGCGGCGGCCACCTCGTCCTCGCTGGCGTCGCGCCCGACCGAGATCAGGATGTGGCGGGCCCGCACCTGCTCGGGGCGGTCGTACTCGTCGGCTCGCTCGGCGAACAGCGCCCGCACGTCCGCGGCCCGCTCTTCGAGCGCCCGGGCCACGGCCGCGTCGGAGACCTCGGCCTCGGCGTCCACCTCGGGGTCGAGCACCAGGGTGGCGATCTTCACCTCCTCGAGCTCGCGGCGCAGGGCGGACCGCGCCTCGCCCTCGGAGACCTGGGGCAGGCCGTTGAGCAGCCGGATCATCTTGAGAGAGAGCAGGGCACGCCGCTGGTCCTCGATGAAGGCGGCCTCGCTGCCGTACTCGGTCTCGACGTAGTAGTCGTAGGTGTCGCGGTCGAAGCGGCCCGAATCGTCGCGGAAGGCCTGGGCCGAGAGCAGCAGTTGCTCGATCTCGCGCTTCGAGACGGTCAGGCCCAGGTCTTCGGCGGCCAGGGCGAGCAGGGCGGTGTCGACCATCTCCTGCACGGCCAGGTTGTCGATGCTGTCGCGCACCGCGGGGTTGTCGAGCTGATCGCCCAGGTTGCCCAGCTGCTCCACGCGGCGCTGGCGCACCCGCTCGAAGTCGGCCACGTCGAACTCGTAGGGCCCCACCACGACGAGCCTCGAGGTCGAGCCGGCCAGGTTCATCGGGCCCTGCAGGCCCAGGAAGAGCACGAAGACCCCGCCGATTCCGATCACGAACAGGGCGGTGAGCCAGCGCTGGCCTCCGCGCAGGATACGAAGCATGAGGACCTCTATTCTCCGGGCCCGGGATGGTCGATGAGAGCCCGTGGGGGCCGGAGGCTACGGGCCGGTCCGGGGCCCGGCAAGCGGCCGGGGCCCCACGCCGATCGCCCGGTCGGCCGCCGGGACCGTTGAACCCGGGCGGGGTGGTTGATAGGATGCAAAGCAAGCGGTGGGGCCGTCAAAGTGGTTCGAAAATCGACCACTTAGCTGAGCAAGTGCTCCCCGCGACCAGAGCGTTCCGACCCGCCTCGGCGGGTGCAGCAGGGGGAGCCCCGTGATCCTCGATCCGATTCTCGGTTGGTTCTCGAGCGACCTCGCCATCGACCTCGGCACCGCCAACACGGTGGTCTACGCCAAGGGTCAGGGCATCGTGGTTTCCGAGCCCTCGGTGGTCGCCGTGGCGCGGGATGCGCGCGGCATCGACAAGGTGCGCGCCGTGGGCAAGGCCGCCAAGGAGATGCTCGGTCGCACGCCGGGCAACATCGTGGCGATCCGGCCCATGAAGGACGGCGTGATCGCCGACTTCGAGATCACCGAAGCCATGCTGCGTTATTTCATCGCCCGCGTGCACGACCGCAAGCGTCTGATGCGGCCGCGCATCGTGATCGCCGTGCCGTCGGGGATCACCTCCGTCGAGAAACGCGCGGTGCGCGAGTCGGCGATGTCGGCGGGCGCCCGCGAGGTCTACCTGATCGAAGAGCCCATGGCGGCGGCGATCGGCGCCGGGCTTCCGGTGACCGAGCCCTCGGGCAACATGATCATCGACATCGGGGGCGGCACCACCGAGGTTGCCGTGATTTCGTTGTCGGGCGTCGTCTACTCCAACTCGGCGCGCGTCGGCGGCGACAAGATGGACGAGGCGATCATCAACTACGTCAAGCGCAAGTACAACCTGCTGGTGGGCGAGCGCACGGCGGAGCTGATCAAGATCGAGATCGGTTCGGCTTGTCACACCGATGAGAACGAATCGATGGAGGTGAAGGGACGCGACCTGGTGGCCGGCGTCCCCAAGATCCTCGAGCTGAAGTCCGAAGAGGTCCGCGAGGCCCTCTCCGAACCGGTCAACGCGGTGGTCGAGGCCGCGAAGATCGCCCTGGAGCGCACCCCCCCGGAGCTGGCGGCGGACATCGTCGACAAGGGCATCGTCCTGGTCGGCGGCGGCTCGCAGCTGCGCAACCTCGACGTGCTCCTGAGGGAGGCAACGGGCCTCCCCGTCATGCTGGCAGAGGATCCCCTCACCGCTGTCGCCATCGGGACCGGGCGAACCCTGGACGAGCTGCCCCTGTTGAGGGACGTCGCGCTCGATTCCTAGGTCGGCCGGTCTGGCGCGGGTGCCATGACCGAGATCCGCAGTCGGATGCTCCTTGTCGGCCTCGCGGCCGTGCTGATCGGTATTGCCCTGATCAACATGGTCGTGGACGGGCGCGCCCGTGCGGCCGGCGGCCGCGAGCACTCGTGGTGGAGCGGCCTGGTGCTGGACGTGGCGGTGCCGGTGCAGCGCATGGTGGCCATGCCCTTCGAGCTGGTCCGCGGCGGCTGGGAGGAGTACGTGTCGCTGGTCGAGGTGGGGCGCGAGAACGACACCCTGCGCCAGCGCCTGGCGGCGATCGAGGACGAGAACCTCCAGCTGCGCGAGGCCCTGGTCGAGAGCGGACGCCTCGAACGCATCGCCGAGATGCGCGACTCCTTCGAGATCCCGATGCTGCCCGCCACCCTGGTGGGCCTCGACAGCTCAACCTGGTTCCGCTCGGCGCTGCTCGACCGCGGTCGCAACCACGGCGTCCACTCGGGCATGCCCCTGATCTCCGAGCGGGGACTGGTGGGACTGGTCACCGCCACCTCGCGCAACGCGGCCAAGGGCATGCTGCTGCCCGACCGCCAGACCTCCATCGACGGCGTGGTGCAGCGCAGCCGCGCGCGGGGGATCGTGCGCGGCATGGGCGAGGCGCTGGTCTTCGAGTTCGGCGGCGTCGACGCCGACGTGGCGGTGGGCGACGTGGTGATCACCTCGGGCCTGGGCGGCGTGTATCCCAAGGGCCTGCAGATCGGGCGCGTCACCGGTGTCGAGATGGCCGACGGCCAGCTGGTGAGCCGCGCCGAGGTGGAGCCGGCCGTCGACTTCGACCGCCTCGAGCAGGTCTTCGTGATGTTGCGCCGCGGGCCGAGCATGGACCTGCTCTTCGCGGCCGAGAGCGGCGATCTCGGCGATCTCGACGAGCCCGGGGACGGCCCGTGAAACGCCTCGTGGCCCTGATCGGGCTGATCTTCGCGCCCCCGGTGCTGCAGGGCGCCCTGTCGCCCTTCCTGCCCGCGGCGTTGCGGCCCGACCTCTCGCTGCTGGTGGTCTTCGGGGTGGCGCTGGGCTGGCGCAACCCGGCCACGGGTCTGGCGCTCGTTGCGGCCGGGGGCTTCGTGGTCGACCTGCTCTCGGGCGGCCTGCTCGGGCAGCGCGCACTGCTCGGCGTGCTGATCTTCGGCGGCGCGCGCATGCTCTCGTTGCGAGTGGGGCTGCTCGGACCCTTCCCGAAGATGCTCTTTGCGGGCCTGCTCACCGTGGCCCACGCCGTGGGCCTGGCGGCGCTCACCTCGTTCTTTGCGCCGGGCTCCGGCGGAGAGCTCCTGCGGCTGGCCCCGCTGCTGCTGCAGGCGGTGGTC
>Ga0224508_10001355_pt1 | contig 22085 bp, 18 predicted proteins | sample SF_Jan12_sed_USG_4_FD_170157 | JGI IMG/M metagenome (GOLD analysis project Ga0224508, IMG submission 170157) | Sediment microbial communities from San Francisco Bay, California, United States - SF_Jan12_sed_USGS_21 | ecosystem: Environmental > Aquatic > Marine > Sediment | place: USA... | reverse complement strand
AATTATCATCAAATCGGAGACTATTTACAGGCCAAACAGCTATACGAAAAAGCCTTACTGAACTATGTGGGCCAGGAGCACCGGAATTTTGAGGTGGCTAATTACCTGTACCGGCCATTGGGAAATATTTACACCAGACTGGGAGCGCATCAACAAGCTTATAAGCTTTTAGAACGGTTTCGTGAAATCAGTATGGAGTCAGGTTACTTTAGCACAGCCGCTGAGGCTTTGAGTGACATTGGGATACTGTTTTTCGATCAAAGAGATTACCAAAAAGCTCAGGAAAGTTATCTGCAAGCTTTGGACCTGCCCGATGTCGACGATAAATCCAGGGCACTGGCTCTTTCCAACCTGGCAGGCGCATATATGGAACTGGACTTGTTTCAGGACGCCATCCGGGTTAGCCTGGAGTCACTAAAGCTTCTTAGTTCTTCAGAGCTCAACGGAAATCCCCGGGAAATCTTAGCTTATAGATCCGGTGTTCACAACAAGCTGGCACACGCCTATCTTGAACAATCCCGATTCGACTTGTCCAACAACCACTTTAATAAAGCTCTTGAACTATCCATTCAGGCCTACGGAACCCAGAAGCGACGGGAAACCGCCAAAATTTATTTGGGACTAGGGCAACTGAATCTTGAGTGGCTAAACCCTGATAAGGCCCTGAACTACTTCCAGCAAACCCTGAAAGCGGTACTTCCTGACCTTTCGGACGATCATAGGCAAAATCCTTCCCAAGGCAGCCTTTATGCGGAAAACTCGCTAATGGAAGCCCTGGAAGGTAAGGCACTGGCGTATCAGCAGCTATTCCAGCAGCAGCACGACCTTCGCATCCTGGACCGGGCCCTGGCCTGCTACGAATTAATTCTGGAGGTGGAAGCGGAGCTAAGGAAAAATTACCATGAATCTTCCAAATTGTTTCAGGTCAATGAAAGTCATCAGCGCAGTGAACAGGCACTAGGCCTAGCCTATGCTCTCTATGAGAACACTCCGGACTCCATGCACTTTTGGAGAGCGTTCCAGATATCCGAACAAGCCCGATCAGTGGTACTTCGAGAATCACTGCAGGATCAAAAAGCTCAAAATTTTGCAGGAATACCTGATTCCCTGCACGTGTACGAACGTGAACTCAAGATCAACCTCGGCTTACTACGCAAATCCGTGATACAGCTTGCTGCCTCACCGGACAGTTCCAGCCATGAGCTGGAAGTAAAGAAGGAAAAGGTTTTCGAATTGGAACAAGCGCAGCAGCAGCTATCCGCCCTTTTGGAATCCCAGTATCCCACTTATTACAAACTTAAATATCAGACGTCTGACCCTATTTCGATAGCCGATATAAAAGCGCATTTGCTTTCGGATTACCAGGTATTGGTGGAGTATTTCGTAGGGCAACACTCCCTTTACATATTCAAGATCGACCGCCAGGGACTGGATTTCATCAGAGTCGACAATGACTTCCAATTGCAACAACAGGTGGAAATTCTGCTCAGGGCCATTAGAGATCTCCATTCCACCCCAATTGCCACCTTTGAGTCAGTAGCACACGGACTTTTTGAAGAACTGGTGCGTCCTTTAAACCTGAAAGCCGGTCAATCCCTACTGGTGATACCTGATGGGATCCTCAGTCATTTGCCGTTTGCCACCTTATTGATGGATAGTACAGGCTCCACTAATTATAAGACCCTGCCCTATCTAATCCGGGATCACGCCATCAGCTATGGGTATTCCCTGACACTATTGAGAGATAGTCAGGCAGAAAGAGTTGAAGGCCCCCGTCAAAAACCTTTTTTGGGGGTAGCCCCAATTTACCGGAATAGCCCCAATTATGCCTTTCTAAACCATAGTGAATCAGGAATAGACCAAATTCAACAGGAGTTGGGCGGCGACAAGTTAGTATCGCATGATGCTACTAAAGAGAAGTTTATTTCCATCGCTAATAACTATCAAATGATCCATTTATCCAGTCACGCTCAAGCGCTGGACAGCCTTCCGGTATATTCCTGGATCAGCTTTTCCGATGCTGAACTACCCAATGAGGACGATCATAAATTATACCTCAGTGAGATCTATGCCCTGCGAATCCCCGCAGAACTGATCATTCTGGGAGCTTGTGAAACTGGGACAGGGCAATTGAAAAACGGCGAGGGTGTTATGAGTTTGGCCCGAGGCTTCGTACATGCCGGCTGCCGAAGCGTCGTTACCACCCTATGGCCTGTGAGTAACAATGCCACCAACCAAATCATGAATGGTTTTTACCGTTATCTGGTAACGGGATCCTCTAAAAACGCAGCGCTTAGGCAGGCTCAATTGGATTACCTTAACCACGAGTCCACCGATGTGCAAGGCGCTCACCCCTTTTTCTGGGCTCCGTATATAGCTATCGGTGATAATAAAGCGCTTCAAATACCCCCGTCACCTGGCTTTTCTAGCAGGCAATTGATCCTGCTGGCAACAGGTTTATTAGTGATTTCATTACTTTGGGTCACCAGGAGAAAAATATTGAATATGTTCTAGTAATCTGGGATTTCTCTTACTACCGTCAAAAATTCGTTTAGGATCATGGCGGTGGCACCCCAAACCACTTCATCCATTACTCCGAAATACGGAGCTATAATAGAAGTGCCCCTCACTTGGATTTCTTTGGTCATCCTGGTTTCCGGCAACATTAGTACCCGGAGGTCCACCTCTATTAGGTCCTGAACTTCACGGGGATCGGTTCGAAACTCAGGAACTTCGTCGATCATAGCCACCACCGGCAACACCTCATAGTGACTGGCCATTATGTAAAGCGGACTAAGCGTCCCCAGCACCCGATCCCGGGGAATGGTAACACCTATCTCTTCGGCAGTTTCTCTTAGTGCGGTTTGAATGATGTCCGGGTCATGGGGCTCCATTTTGCCGCCTGGCAGACTTATTTGCCCCCCATGGACCCCCTGATAAGAAGGCCTTTTCATCAATGGCATCATCCATTTGTCTTGTTGAGGATATAGTAGCAAGGCTACCCCTCCTCTTTTAGGAGGACCCGAATGTTTAAAGTCAAACCGCCTACCGGAGCTAGGCCTAGCGGACATTTGACGCTGAGCGGTTATGCCCGGTAACGGCTTCTTTAACTCCCTCTGTAAGCCCCTGAGGAGTAGTTCATTCATTGATTAGCTTTCTTTTCTATTGGTTGGAGCCTGCCATGCAGCACACCCCGCTGTATAAACCAATTAACCAGTGGTACTTTCATTGCTGATACTCAAACCCTGCCCATCCATGATTTGTTCATATTTCAATATTAAGTTGAAATTAACTTATTGGGTATCTAATAAACCCAGAAAAGTTCTGGTATACAACCATTTATTTGGATCCTTTCTAAATGGGCAGATATGGCGTATTTTGGAGTATATATAACCCATTTTACGGTATTTTACTTTGACCTTTATATGCTTTCTGTTATGTTAGTAATTGTATGATTTTAAGAAATACAAGCTAATTTATTTCCTAACGAACGTTAGGTTGTCTAATTATTAATCAAACACTTTAATATGAGAGGATTCTACAAACTATTGCTGCTGGTGGTGCTTTGCACGTTTTCTGTGCAGGGAGCGCTGGCGCAATTTACTCTATCTGGTACGGTCAAAGATGCCGCTACCGGTGAGGGTCTTGTAGGTGTCAATGTCATTGAAAAGGGCACCACCAATGGTACCATTACCGACATTGACGGCAACTACAGGGTCACGCTTACAAAAGACAACGCCACACTGGTATTTTCGTCAATTGGTTTCATATCTAAGGAGATTGTGGTAAACAGTTCCCAAAGCAACCTGGATATGGATCTTTCCGAAGATGTAACCAACCTGGAAGAGGTGGTTGTAACAGGTCTTGCTTCGTCCATTAAAAGAAGTAACCTGGCCAATGCCGTGGGTACGGTGTCCGCAGATGAGTTGATGGGAACCACCAAAGCTCAAACTGTGGATAACGCCCTGTATGGCAAATTGACGGGTGCCACCATCAAAGCAAACGGTGGAGCTCCCGGTGGAGGAAGTGCTGTTCAATTAAGAGGGATCAGTACCATTAGTAACGGCAACAGCCAACCATTGTATATTATCGATGGGGTGTATGTCAACAACACTTCTATACAAACGGGTATCAGTTCCGCCAACGGGGCTGGGGCTGGTCAAAGTGCCCGTTTGCAAGACGACATCTCCAACCGGCTGGCTGACATCAATCCTGATGATATCCAAAGTATTGAAGTATTGAAAGGGTCATCTGCTGCAGCCATTTACGGAACTCGCGCCAACGCCGGGGTAATCATTATTACTACCAAAAGAGGTGTCGCAGGAGAAACTAAGGTCACCTTCGATCAGGAGTTCGGCTTTAATAAGGCCTTGAACTTGGTGGGATTTGCCCCCTGGGATCAACAAAAGATCGATGATTTCTTCGGTGGTTCCGCCCAGCGTACCATGGATTTGGCCTCCGGAAGAAATTTTGATTTGGAAGATGAGCTTTATGGCGAAACCGGTTTCATAACCAACTCCAGTCTAACCGTATCCGGAGGAAATGATAAGACCAAGTTCTTCATAAATGGTTCCATCAAACAAGAAGACGGTATCATTAAGAACTCTGGATTTGATCGCTACTCCATCCGAGCCAATATCGATCACAAGCTTAGTGATAAATTCGATTTTAGCCTGAGTTCAAACTATTTGAACACCGATACTGATCGCAGTTTTAACGGAAACCAGAATGGCACGGGGGCCAGCTTTGGATATAACCTGAGCTTCACACCTCCCTATGCGGACTTGTTCCCCGATGAAAACGGCATCTATGGGGATAACCCTTATTTCTCCGAAAACCCTTTGGCGCTTCGGGATAAGGCTACTAACAATTCCAAGATCAATCGGTTCATTCAAGCATTTAGCTTCAATTGGAATATCCTGCAAACGGATCGATCCTTCCTGAAGTTCAGCATTCAGGGAGGTTTGGATTACCTGAATAGCAACACGTTCGTCCATATGCCTGAGGATCTACAGTTCCAAAAAAATGCTTTAAATCCCGGAGACGTATTTGAAGGTAAATCCGATCAGCTTAATACCAACCTGCAGGCATTCCTGATCTACAATACCAACGTCAATACCGTTAACTTCAACACCCAGGTAGGTGTTGTAAAACTAACGGAAGATCGACAAGGTTTAATTGTACGCGGTCAGGGACTATTGAACGGACAGACCAATGCCAATACTGCCACTGTACAAACCATCTTCCAGCAAAGCGATTTGACCGTGCGGGATGTGGGGATCTTTGCTCAAGAAGAGGTTAACTGGGAAGACAAGATCATTGCCACTTTGGGTGTGCGTTTGGACAAATCGACCTTGAACCTAGACCAGGGTAAATACTACGTTTTCCCCAAGGCATCAGTAGCCATTAACCTGGCTAATTTCGACTTCTGGAATATATCCAACATCAATCAATTGAAAATTAGGGCCGCCTACGGTGAAACCGGTGGTCTGCCCACTTTCGCTACTACTTTCACTCAATTGAACAATGTATTTATAGGAGGAACTTCCGGAAATACCCTGTCAACATCCACGGTGGATCCTAACCTGGAACCTGAAACCGCTCGCGAAATTGAACTGGGAATAGACATCGGGTTCCTGCAAGGAAAAGGACTGTTGGAGTTCACTTATTACGATAAAGATGTATTGGATCTAATTGAATTCCTGGTACCTGCCAGTTCGACAGGCATTACCCAGATCACCACCAACGCCGGCGATTTGGAGAACACTGGATTTGAAATTGCCTTGAGCGGCTCCCCTGTGAAAACACCGAACTTCGAATGGTTTGGACGTGTAAACTGGTGGACCAACGATACTGAGATCACCCGTTGGGATGTACCTCCCTCAACACGCGGTGGGTTTGGAGCCGGTTTGGGAACTTACTTATTGGAGGAAGGGTTCTCCCCTACCACTATCGTAGGTAGTCCTTTCAATGCCGAGGACAATCGATTCACCTTATACGGTGATTCGCAGCCGGATTTTCAACTATCCTTCTACAATCAGATTACTTTTCTGAAGAATTTTGAATTTTCCTTTGTGCTCCATCACAGTAAAGGAAACGACAACATCAACTTGTCGGAGTTCTTATGGGATCTCGGCGGTACTGCTCCTGATTGGAATGAATTCACCCTTTATGCTAATGAGCCCGCCACCCTGCCCAACGGAGATCCGAATCCTCTTTTTGAGCAGAACAATGGAAATGGCCGGGTAGCCGATTGGGGTAACAATGGAGCTAGGGTGTGGGTACAGGACGCATCATTCTGGAAGCTGCGTGAAGTAGGATTGTATTACACCTTCCCTGCCAGTACCATACAGAGTGCATTCAAGGGATATGTGGAGAAGATAAGAATAGGTGTGTCCGGTAATCAAGTGTGGTTAAGCAGTGACTACCGCAGCTACGATCCTGAGGTAAGTCAGTTTACTCAGGATCCTATTGCAAACTCTGTGGAGGTTACACCCTTCCCGAGTGCCCGTAGACTCATGTTCCACCTTACCATCGGCTTTTAAGCATCAAAAGAGAAAAATTATGAAAAGTAAAATATATAAATTCAGTTTGGCATTGATGCTGGTTGGTGCGGTTAGCGCATGCGACTTTTTTGATCCCGACGAGGTTACTAACCCCAACGCCGCTGATGCCTCAGTAATTGCAAGTGAAGCCTCGCTGGTACAACTTCAAGCTCTAGTAGCGGGTCTTGAATCCCGTACAAGATTGTATATAGCCACCACTTCCAGATCATTAGGCTCTTTCGGCCGGGAAATGTTAGCTTACCGGGATTCTGATCCCAGGTTTACCACGGACTGGTTAGGTCGGGCATTGCCTCCTGATCCTAACTTCTTTGCGGTAGGTAATACCTACGACGGTCCCTATCAGTGTATTAAGCAAGGCAACGTACTTATGGACGCCGCGGCTAACACCAGTGCGGTGGCCGGAGCTGAAATTAGTGGTATAAACGGATTTGCCAAAACCATTCAAGGCTATCAGTACCTACCGCCGCTAATGACCCAGTTCCAGAACGGAATCAGGATCGATGTATCCGATCCTTTGGATCCAGGACCTTTCTTAGGTTTTACGGAGGCATTAGGCGCTGTAGCCAATCTGCTGGACGACGCCCAATCCGATCTCAATAATGCGGGTGGTACTTTTGTGTTCGCCCTTACTTCGGGTTATGACGGTTTCAATTCTCCTGCAGGGATGGTTCAAGTGAACCGTGCTATTAAAGCCAGAGTGGCACTTTATCAGCAAGATTGGCAAGAAGTGATTAATGCCTGCAATGCCTCCTTTATGGATTTGGGAGGTGATATGGACACTGGACCTGCACATACCTACGAAGGAGGCGATGGAACCTTATCCAATCCTTTCAACCCCTTCTTCTATCCTTTGGATCAGTTCTCCACTCAAATTGAAGTGGTGCATCCAGGTGTGCTGGAAGATGTGGAGGCCGGCGACGCCCGAGCCAGCAAGTTCTTTGAGAGGTCTCCTGCCAACCACGTTTCTAATCAGGCCTTGCAGGAATATGTTGCTACTCACCAAGACGGAAGATGGTCCAGCAATACTCAAAATGTTCCCTACATTCGCAACGAGGAACTGATTTTAATGTTTGCAGAAGCCAGTGCGCAATTGGGTAACACCACCGATGCGGTGGATGCCATCAACGTGGTGAGATCCAACGCAGGCCTTGCCGACTATGCGGGAGCTACGGACCTGAACTCGCTGATCGATCAAATCTTATTTGAGAGGCGATATTCACTGTGGTTCGAACCACTGCCTCATCGATGGATCGACTTGAGAAGGTACAATCGACTGATTGAGTTAGAAGATGATTTCATCGCTTCCGATGAGTCAGTGTTTGACCAGTTAGCTCGTCCTCAGGCTGAATTGAACTGGGATACTTTCTTTGGCAATTAATTAAGCGATTTCAGAAATTAAAAAGGCCATCCATCTGGATGGCCTTTTTTTATAAGCTTTCGTAATACTTTACCACTTTGATCCAGTCTTCGGCAGACTTACAAAACATTTTTTTGGACAAACCAGCTAAAAGCACTAGCCACTTTTACAAAATTGCTCAAGCATGGCAGCACTACGCCGATCCCCTTGTTGCTGTCCTTTATGCCAGGTGTTACAGGCTTTTTCATGATCGCCTATGGCCTCATAGGCTTGCCCCAGGTAATACAATAAATCCAAGGGAGGGTTATTTTGAGTCATGGTTTGCGCTTGTTCCAGCAATTCAATGGTTTTCTTCGGCCTGTGGGATTTCAAATACCAAATTGCTTTATTGCGATAAGCCCAGGGGTTGTTAGGGTCCAACAGCAGACTTTGGTTAATATATTGTTCTGCTTGTGATAGGCTATCCATTCCCATATACACGTATCCCAGGTTATTAATGAGGTAGGGCTCTTCAGGTTGAATGGCCAAAGCTCTTTTGATCCATTTTAACGCCTCTAACCAATCAGAATCTTCCGTCAATAGGAGCGCCTGGGTATTCATGGCCAGAGGATGAGAACTCTCCAAGGCCAACGCCTTTTGTATATCGTATTGACTGCGAGGGTAATCACCCCTGTAGTAGTGAATATTACCCCGGTTTATCCAAGCTTCAACATTGACGGTATCGATTTCCAATGATTGATCAAAAGACCATAGTGCGGAATCCAGTCGATTTTGTTGGTAATATATCTGGCCCATCCGGAAATAAACCGCAGCGGAATCGTGGGTGGAGGATAATAAATGTAACTCTTCCAAAGCCGGCCTCCATAAGCCCTGCAGCCACAAAGCTCTGGTGCGATTAAAAGCTGCGTCATAGTCACCCGGCTCCAGGCTCAATACCAGGTCAAAATTCTTTAAGGCTTCCTGGAATTGGCCCAACTCCATATAAGCAATCCCCCGGTTGTTGATGGCCGCAGTAAATTTGGGACTTTCCTTAATGATCTGGTCATATGCTTGGATAGCCATCACGTAGCGATCTCGCTTGAGGGCAACATTGGCCCTAGCAAAATCATCCAGCAACTCCTGCTCGCTTTTCCCCCCCACACAACTCACAAGCAATATGGGAAGAAAGTATAAACACCACTTCATGGCCCTAAATTTAGGAATTCCCGGGAAGAAATCGCTGGGTTTGTACTTTAGCACCCAGGTGATGCAATAAATAATACAGTCCAAAATAGGTGCGGTTCAAATACAACCCATGCCGGGATCCACGTCCGTGCTTGGAGTTTCGCATCTGAGGTGCTTTTGAAAGTTCTGAACCCATTTCATAGATCTCTTCGAAATATCCGGAATCGCTGAAATCAAAATATTCCTGGAAAAAGGGACGACCTAATAATTCAATGCTTTCCGTAAAGGTCCTTTCAAAGAACTCCCGGTGCTGTGGTTCGTCGTCCTGGTGTAAAAATCCCAACTCTAAAAACAGGCTTTCCCTCAAGTTAGGGTGGTTCAGCTGTTGGGGATCCAGTAATTTGAAATAACTGTGATAAAAATCCTCAGGTAGTTCTTTGATGCAACCAAAATCAATAACCGCTACCTGTCCATTGTCCCTAACAATAAAATTACCGGGATGAGGATCGGCGTGTAACTGTCGAAGATGATGGATCTGATATTGATAGAAATCCCATAAGGTTTGCCCAATTCTGTTGCGAGTCTCTTGGTCCGCGCTTTTCTCCAGCCATTCTTCCAGATGACAGCCCGGCTGCCAATCCATAGTGATGATCCTTTTGCTGGACCATTGAGGATAGTAGGTGGGAAATACCAGGTTATCCAGATGGGCACAACGTTGCGATAAGTCTATAGATCTTTCCAGTTCAAGCTGATAATCTGTTTCCTCCAGCAGCTTTTCTTCAACCTCTTTCATGTACTGCTGCAGATCCTGAGGGTTCATCTTAAACAATGTTTTAGCAATGGGGTAAGCCATTTTGAGATCGGAGCTTACACTTTGGGCCACCCCCGGATATTGGATCTTTACTGCCAGAGTTTTGCCTTCTTTGGTGGCCCTGTGTACCTGACCAATGCTGGCGGCATTCACAGCATTCTTACTGAAGGTATCAAAAAAATCAGATGGGCTACAGCCTAACTCTTGACGAAAGGTGCGTACCACTAAAGGGTACGAAAGCGGAGGGGTCTGGTAGTGAGCCTCCGAAAATTTCCTGAGATATTCCACGGGTAAGGCTTGCTTATCCAGGCTGAGCATTTGCGCCACTTTCAACACACTGCCTTTTAGCTCTGAAAGCGATTCAAAAATATCTTCGGCATTACTTTGATGTAAATCGGTCTCATCGCTGTCGCCGGTGAGCACCTTTTTGGTATAATGCTTTACATAATTTCCTCCTACCTTAGCTCCCGTTGCTAAAAACCGGGTAGCCCGTCTCACTTTGCCCGTAGGAATTTTTACTTGTTCCTTCATATTTCAGTTTATTTAGACCACCAAGTCTGGTACAGAAATTTACCCATCCCTGCCAGTGAATCCAGAGCATTTTGCCCAAGTAAATCGAAACTCAGGTTTACCGCCTTCTCGATGGCGGCATCAGTATGTGTATTATCTTGACTGCGGTCTCTTTTCCAGTACATGATCACGAAATGGCACTGCAACCATAAAATATGTTTGTAGTATTCAGTAAAGGGAACACGATCCAGTATGGATTGCTCCTGAATAGCCTCCCCTACCAGCTGCTCTATAAAATTCAGATAGGATTGCCTGAACCGCCGTAGACAACCACCGGAAAAAGCCGGCAATAATCCTTTATCTAACATTAAAATACTGGCATGCCTATTCCGATCCAATACTTCCAGAAAGGTAAAATAGAAACTGAGCAATTTTTCCCTGGCAGTAAACTGTGCATAATGTTCGTCGTTTAGCAGAGCATCCTCAGTTTGTTTAAAAAATCCCATCCAGATCTCTTGTTCCAGATCATCAATATCTTGGTACTGTTGGTAAAAATCTTGGTCGTTCTTGCCAATAGCGTCGGTGAATTGATATACCCACAGGGGAGCCTGATCATCTTCTTTTAGATAATCCAGGTACCAGTTTATCCACTGCTCTTTGGCCTTTGCTTTCGATGAGGGCATATTCAGATGTTTCGATCATCCTATTAAACTGATTCTAGCCACAAAAGATTTGTCTTTTGGCAAATATTTATGGCCCGCCGAAAGGGAAAAATGACGTACCTTTATAAAAAATTCCAGGTCCTTGCATTTGAAACACAGTAAAGAGGAGATAGCTAACTACCTAACCCACGGTTTTGGGCTATGGCTGTCTATGGTAGGGTTTGTGGTTTTGCTTCGTTTGGTTTTGCACGAACCGGATTTCTGGAGACAAACCTCATTTATAGTTTACGGGATTTCCGTGATGATATTATTTGCGGCCTCAACCTTATATCATGCTTCTTTAAAACCCGCCACCAAGAAAGTTCTTCGCATAATGGATCATATCGCCGTCTACATCCTGATAGCCGGTACCTATACGCCTTTTCTACTACTACCCCTGCGTGGCAACTGGGGCTGGACTCTATTGATCATCGTATGGGGATTAGCTATAGCAGGTGCTTGCTTCAAATTATGGTTTACTGGAAAATTCAGAAAACTATCCACAGCAGTTTACCTAGGAATGGGCTGGTTGATCATTTTGGCTGTGAAGCCTATGATTGAATTTGTCCCCAACGGGAGTTTAGGATGGCTGTTGGCTGGTGGGTTGTTTTATAGTTTTGGAGTGATCTTCTACAATTGGAATAAACTTCGATATAATCACGCCCTTTGGCACTTATTTGTCTTAGCGGGAAGCTGTTGTCATTTTCTTTCTATTACCCTGTATCTATAGGCGTTTTCATGTTTTTTACGTGTTTTTCCTCCCGGATAAACTTATATTTAATATTCCATGAAGACGCCATGAGGAAATTCAGTATCATCTTGCTCTTGCTGCTTCCAGGGTCTATTTGCGCACAAACCCAAGAACTTCGCATAGATCCTACCCGAGTTTATGAAAACAGCAATGGGATCCTTTTTGAGCTCAAACCTCGTCCATCCAACCCCAGTGCGCAGTACTATTATATTGAAAAGGAATACCGCCCCGGTGATATTTACTTGAAAAATGGTAATGCCATCAGGAACTTGCCCATGAGGTACGATATCATGCGTAATCGCATGGAAATCGTTTTTGAGCAGGAGATAAAAGTTTTGTATGCCAGCCGCATCGACAGTTTTCAATGGTTTAATACTACCAACGTGGGAATATCAAGATTCACCAGGTGCAAAAATTACCCAGTGGATCCAGATATGAAAGGATTTCTGCAGATCCTAGCAGATGGGCCACTAACCCTGGCCTCTTATACCTATCTGAAAGTTTATCCTGCCACCAGTAGTGTGGCTTTGTCGGGGAGCCATCGGGAGCATAACATTTTCAAGAAAGAGGATTTTTTTATAATAAAAGGCCAGGAAATACTGGGGTTCCCAAAAAAGCGAAAACAAGCTATGCTTATGATGGCCGATCACAAAGACCAAATAAAGCGCTTCATTCGGTCACAGGGGCTGGTATTTTCCCGAAAACAAGATCTTGTTAGGATCTTTAAGCATTACAATTCCTTGAAATCCGCGAGTTAATGAGTGATGACAAAATGATCAATGGGTTCCCGCATATACCCTATGCCCGTGAATCCTATTCCCCAGAAGAAATGTTGCAGCGAGCGCAACAATACTATCAATGGCTGGATCAAAGGCGTACCGTACGGGACATTAGTAATCAACCCGTTTCCAGGGAGGTCATAGAACAGATAGTTTCCGCAGCCTCCAGCGCCCCCTCCGGAGCCCACAAGCAACCCTGGACCTTTTGCCTGGTCTCGGATTCCTCCATGAAAAAGAAGATCCGAGAGGCTGCAGAAGAAGAGGAGTACCAAAGCTATCATGGACGTATGAGTGACCGTTGGCTACAGGATCTGCAGGCTATCGGTACAGATTGGCATAAGCCCTTCTTAGAAGAAGCCCCGTGGTTGATCATAGTCTTTAAAAAAGTCTACGAGCTGGAAAATGGGGAGAAACACAATAATTACTACGTGAATGAATCCGTGGGTTTAGCCTGCGGGTTTTTGTTGACCGCCATTCATCACGCAGGATTAGTGGCGCTAACCCATACTCCCAGCCCTATGAACTTTCTCAGTAAGATCCTGGATCGGCCAGCCAATGAACGTCCTTTTCTTTTGATCCCAGTAGGATACCCCAAGGATGAAGCCTTGGTTCCGGATCTACAAAGAAAAAGCCTTTCGGAAGTGGCGGTATTCTTTGAGTAATTATTCCCGGATCAGGAAAATCCCCGCCATCATGCAACGCACACTGCCACCCCCATATTTTTCGATAGTAGGGATATCTACAGAAACGATCTGGGAGTACTGCTCGAGGGTAGTAATCTGCTTCTCCCTGAGACTCTGGTAAGCCGATTGCGACATGATGATCAATGAAGCACCCTTCTGATCCCTTACCTCCATCATATTACCGGCAAAGGCCGACATCTGGGCGTAGTCTATGTCCACAATTTCGTGTCCGGTTGATTCCAGACTTTGGACCACTTTGTTGCGGTCCGTTTCATCCCTGATAGCATTCAGGCATACCACCGCATACTTACTGGCCACACACATCAACACATTGGTATGATAGATATCCTGACCATTTTCATCAACAGCCCGAAAATGACAACATGAACAGTCCAGAATTTGACATACTTTTTCCAATAGCTGCAAATGGGTCCTTGGAGATATGTTGGCATAGCATATCTTGTGCTGATAATCTATCACCATACTACCTGTACCCTCCAAAAACAGCCCTTGACTCTCATAGTGGGATAAATCGATGATATCACTCACTACAAACCCGTAGTTTTTGTCCAATGCAGTAATAAAATCTATACGGCGTTCGGCCCGACGGCTGGGAGCCAGCATGGGATACAAAATGACTTTTCCATCCTCATGAAAACTCACCCAATTGTTTGGGAAAACCTCATCGGTGGTCTCAAATGCGTCATTTGGGGTGAAATCAATAACCTCAATATCATGCTGTCTAAGCCGTTTCAAACAGGCTTCAAACTCCAGATTGGAAGCTTTTCTGATTTCTTCCACGTTCTCTTTTCCCTGAGCCTGCTGGAAAGCGTTGGAAGATGCGGTCTCTTCGTTGTATGCAAAATGTAGGGGCCTGACCATCATAATGGCCTGCGGAGCCTGATTGTCCATCACAGTCGCCATCTGTTTTAAGAATGCCCACTAAATTAGCTAAATAGATACTAATTCAGCAGTAATTCCTTGCGCAATTTATATACCTCTCTCAAGCCACTTGCCAGCTTATGCGATTGATTGAAATTTACGGTTTGTTGACCATCGGAAAAAGCCTTGTGGGGGATCTCATGAGTTTCATAGATAACACCATCGGCACCGGCCATCACACTGGCCAAGGCTATGGCCGGTACGTAATCCCGTATGCCAATACCATGAGAGGGATCCGCTATAACCGGCAGATGGGTCTTTTCTTTAAGTATGGGGATCGCATTAATATCGAAAGTATTACGGCTTGATGTTTCATAGGTTCGAATTCCTCTCTCACAGAGGATAAGCTTTTCGTTTCCTCCGGAAAAAACATACTCTGCAGAATAAAGCAGTTCGTCGATGGTTCCGGAAATTCCTCTCTTTATCAGTACGGGTTTATCAATTTTTCCCAATTCATCCAAGAGGGTGAAGTTTTGGGTATTGCGGGCACCTACCTGGAAAATGTCCACATAGTCGTACATATCGGTGATTTGAGCCTCCCGCATTACCTCAGATATAATCTTTATACCCGCTTCCCGGGCAATTTTATGCCACAGCTTAAGCCCTTCAAGCCCCAGCCCCCGGAAGGAGTAGGGCGAACTGCGTGGCTTGTAAACCCCACCCCTCATGATTTGTATCCCGGATTCCACCAAATGATCAACGGTTTTTCGGATTTGATCCTCGTCCTCAATGGAACAGGGTCCCGCCATTAAAGTGAGGGAGCCCTTGCTGATAGTCACTCCGTCGCCCAGATCTACGGTTGTGGGATCCACTTTCCACTTTCTGGAGACCAGCTTGTAGCTGTCGGAGACCTTATGGATGTCCTTTACACCGGGCATAAATCCCACCGTGCGGATATCGAACTCCCTTTTCCCGATCCCTACTAAATAGGACCCTTTTTGAGTGGTTACTTGTTTGGTCTTGTACGATATCTGATTCAGAAAATCTTGTAGATCCCGCAGTTCCTGAGAGGAGACTTCCGGTTGTAGTTGAATGATCATGTTTGCGAAGATTTTATGGATTTTACAAAGTTGTTGACCGTTTCGGTCAGTTTGTGACCTTTCGACAATATTTTGATAAAAGCGCTACCAATTATCGCGCCCTGAGCAAATTGACAGGCTTCAGAAAATGTCTGGTAGTCGTGAATACCGAAGCCAATCAGAAATGGGTGGTTTAACTCCAAGTTCCTCAACTTTTCAAAATACGTCTTTTGTGCACTACTAAGGTCTCTGGTGGAACCTGTAATACTTGCATCAGACACCGCATAAATAAAGCTTTGGCTATGGCGGTCAATCCATTGGATGCGTTCCGGGGTTGTTTGAGGAGTAACCAGAAAAATATTGTGCAAATGATACCTTTGAAAGACCTGTTGATAGTGATCCAGGTATTCCTGCATGGGCAAGTCCGGGATGATGAGCCCGTCCACACCCCGGATTTGGCACTCCTTGCAGAATTGTTCTACGCCATACTGGAGAATAGGGTTGAGATAGCCCATGAGTATTACCGGAATATCCGTTTTAAGACGTAGCGACTCCAGTTGGTCCAGCAGCAACTTAAGGTTCATGCCATTTTGCAGGGCGATGTGATTACTGCCTTGAATGGTAGGGCCGTCGGCCACAGGATCGGAGTAGGGTATTCCAATTTCAATCAGATCGACCCCTGCGGCTGCTAATGAGCAGGCTATGGGCAAGGTATCCTCTAGGTTGGGATATCCAGCAGTAAAATAAACCGATAGAATACCTTGCGGTACTTGGTTCAAAAGTCTACTGATCCTATGGGTCGGCATAATTTCTTCCAAACTTTTAGTATTTACCTTCCCGGATATATGTTTCCAGGTCTTTGTCGCCTCTGCCAGAAAGGTTAATCACAACCAGGTCAGTGGGGATTAATTCCAGTTTCTCTAAAGCGGCCAGTGCATGCGCGCTTTCCAATGCCGGGATAATACCTTCCAGCTTACTCAGTAATATCCCCGCCTTCAGGGTTTCTTCATCGGTGGCATGAAGGAACTGGGCCCGTCCGCTGTCATAAAGATAAGCATGCAAAGGCCCTATGCCCGGATAATCCAGGCCAGCTGATATTGAATAAGGTTCTACCACTTGCCCGTCATCGGTTTGCATCAAAATAGTCTTGCTGCCATGCAGCACCCCAGGACGACCCAAAACGGTAGTTGCCGCAGAATGTCCGCTGTTTATTCCCTTTCCAGCAGCCTCCACCGCCACTAACTGTACTTCCGGATGCTCATTGAAATGATAAAAAGCACCAGCGGCATTACTGCCGCCTCCAACACAGGCCACCACATAATCTGGGCGCTGCCGTCCCTCACGCTCCTGTAACTGGTATTGGATCTCTTCGCTGATCACGGACTGAAATCGGGCCACCATATCGGGATATGGGTGTGGTCCTACTACCGATCCGATTATATAATGAGTATCAACGGGATTGCTTATCCAATGCCTCATGGCCTCGTTGGTGGCATCCTTAAGGGTCCTGCTGCCGCTGTAAGCCGTGCGGACTTCCGCTCCCAGAAGCTTCATCCGTTCCACATTGGGCCGTTGACGTTCGATATCGATTTCGCCCATGTATACGATGCATTGCATACCCATCAAGGCACAAACGGTAGCAGTGGCTACTCCATGTTGCCCGGCTCCAGTTTCGGCGATGATATTACTCTTGCCTAGCTTACGGGCCAAAAGGATCTGTCCTACGGTGTTGTTGATCTTGTGAGCCCCGGTATGATTGAGGTCCTCTCTTTTCAAATATATCTTGCAGCCGAATTGCGAGGACAACCGCTCTGCCAAGAAAAGTGGAGTTGGCCGGCCCACGTAATCCTTCAGCAGGTATTGGAATTGCCGTTGGAAGTCTGGCTCTTGAATGATTTGCAGATAATTTTTCTGGAGTTCTTCCACGTTGGGATGTAACATTTCAGGGACATATGCCCCTCCAAACTGATCGCCATAATAGCCGGACTCGTTGATAGGGAAACTCATATTGTATCTAATTTTCGCTTTAACTCTGACAGCTTCGCCACATTCTTAAAACCAGGCTCTCGTTCAAAACGGCTGTTAACGTCAATAAACGCCAGGTTCAAATTGGATAGCCGCGAGAGTTGCGGTACCATTTCCAGGGAAATGCCACCGCTTAATATCATAGGGATATCGTTATCATAATCATTCAATATCTTCCAATCGAAGGCTCTGCCACTACCTCCGTAACCCGGGGTTTTGGTGTCTAATAAAAAGTACTGCACCCAAGGTTTATAGGCTTCCCATCCCTTTAGATCGGCCGCTGTTTCTACAGGGAAAGCCTTGATAACAACTTTCCCCATTTCGGAAAGTTCACGACAATAGTCCGGGGTCTCATTGCCGTGCAGTTGCCAGAGGTCAAAAGGAAACTTTAACCATTTCGACATCAGTTGGTCCATAGATTCATTGACAAACACCCCTACTTTTTTGGTAGATTCCGGGAAGTCCTGGGGGATGCCCTTCCAGTTATCCCCTACATACCGTGAGGAGCCCGCATAGCAGATGAAGCCCATATAATCTGGCTCCAGATCTAAAACATCACGGATGTTATCTTGATACTTCATTCCGCACACTTTCCATTTCATAACATCGGGGCTAAGGTGTTGCGTTGTTCGTTTGTTGGCGAAGTTGTGCGATAAACTCCCGGCATTTCTTTTCCGGGCGACTGTGCTCCATGAAGTTTTGGCCAATTAGGAATCCCTGATACCCTAATTCTCTCAGGCCAAGGACAGTATCAACCTCAAAAATTCCACTCTCTGAGATCTTAACAAAATCCGGGGGAATTTTAGCCGCTAATTGCTTGCTGGTTTGCACGTTAACATCAAATGTTTTTAAGTCTCTATTATTGACGCCGACCACATCCACTTCCGGGTTGATATGGCTATCAAGCTCCTGGCCATTATGCACTTCCAAAACAACTTCCAACCCCAGTGAATGTGCGAATACTGCCAAATCGTGGGCCTTTTGAGGTTCAAGCGCCGCAGCGATCAACAAAATGGCATCTGCACCGATGCTCTTAGCCTCCAGAACCTGATACTCGTCAATTATAAAATCCTTACGCAATATGGGGCATAAATTGTAGTTGCGGGCCGTAATAAGATCTTCATTGCTCCCGCCGAAAAAAGGGCCATCAGTCAAAACGGAAAGTGCCGAAGCTCCTGCCTGCATATAACCAATTGAAATGCGCTCCACCGATACCTGATCATTAATAACCCCTCTGCTGGGAGACTTGCGCTTTATTTCCGCAATAATTCCCCATCGGTCAGGTCGCAGTAAATATTTTTTAAGTGACACTGTAGGAGTTTCAAAATAGATACTCCTTTCCAAAAGCTTGATGGGAAACAAACTCTGCCGGTCCGCCACCTCCTTTAACTTATGATCTAAGATTTCTTCAAGAATAGGCATTATTCACTAGTTTAAATTCCCGTTAATTTTTTAAAACATTCCAGGGCCTTACCCTCCAACAAGGAGTTTCGGGCGTGATCCAATGCTTCATCTCGGGTCCGATTGGGCTGGGCGCAGTGTAACGCCAATCCGGCATTGGCTATCACCACATCGTGCTGTGCCGCAGTGCCTTTTCCCTGTAGCACATTCCAAAAAATTTCGGCTGCCTCCTCAATGGAGTTTCCCCCTGAAAGCGCCTCAGGTTGGTATTGAGGTAGTCCCAGGTTTTTAGGCCCCAGTACCTCTTCGCGGTCATTGGTAATAAGCTTAAAGTCACCCGTCAGGCTCACTTCATCATAGCCGTCCAGTGCGTGCAGAATAGCATAATTCTTGTCTGATTGTTGATACAGATACGCGTATAAGCGGGCCAGTTCCAGGTTAAACACCCCTACCAGCTGATTCGGTGGCTGAGCAGGGTTTACCATGGGACCTAACATATTGAAAAATGTTTTCACGCCTAACTCTTTGCGTATAGGTGCCACATGTTTCATAGCTGGATGGAATAATGGAGCGTGTAAAAAACAGATCCCGGCATCCTCGAGACTTCTGATCAACTGGTCTTTGTCATTGGTAAACTCATAGCCGAAATGCGACATTAGATTTGAGGATCCACAAATGGAAGAAACTCCGTAATTGCCGTGCTTGGCTACTTTTTGTCCGGCCCCTGCTACTACAAAGGATGCCAAGGTGGAAATATTGAAGGAATCCTTGCCATCGCCTCCGGTACCGCATAGATCAATCACTTGATATTCATCCAGTGATAAAGGCAAACACAACTCCAGCATAGCGTCGCGAAAACCCGCTAACTCTTCCACGGTAACCCTACGCATAAGAAAAACCGTAAGAAAGGCTGCCACCTGACTGTTGTTGTAAGCTCCTTTGGCCAAATTTATCAGCACTTCCTTGGCCAGTGTTCGGTCCAGCGAATTATATGCGGTTAGGTGATTTAATATATCTTTCATTAGTTTTCTACCCAGTTCTTAATTATCTCTTTGCCCAAAGGAGTGAGTACAGATTCCGGATGGAACTGTAATCCCGCCACATCGTAGTGCGTATGACGGATCGCCATAACTTCCGGTTGTTGGGCCCTGGCAGTTACTTTTAATTGTGCGCTAATAGAATCTGCTACTACCGCCCAACTGTGATAACGACCCACCTCCAATTGAGGAGGTATACCTTTAAATAAGACCTCTTGAGGATCTTCCACGGTGATTTGTGAGGCCACACCGTGCAAAACTTCATTCATATTATAGAGCTTAGCACCATAAACTTCAGCGATTCCCTGGTGTCCCAGACAAATCCCTAAAATACTTTTTGTAGGACCAAATGACTCGATAAGCTTCAGCATTATCCCGGCCTCCGAAGGAATTCCCGGGCCTGGTGACAACAGGATCTTGTGGTAGGCCTCTATTTGCTGCAGATTTATTTGATCATTGCGGTGTACCTCTAGTCGTTCCCCGTAACCCAGTTCCCGCAGGATGTGCACCAAATTATAGGTAAAAGAATCGTAGTTGTCAAACACCAAGATCTTCATGATATGCTTTGATTGTTGCCAATATTACTGGCAAATTCTATGGCCTGTCGCAGGGCCGCCAATTTGTTCTTTACTTCCTGCAACTCACTGGAGGGCACTGATTTTGCTACTACCCCGGCGCCTGCCTGGTAGTGTAGGGCACCATCCTTACTTAAAAAAGATCGGATCATGATAGCATGATTGAAATCCCCATTGAATCCCATAAAGCCAATGGCACCACCGTAGTACCCTCTTTTTACGTTTTCGTAGCGATCGATTAGCGTCATAGCCATGTGCTTGGGGGCGCCAGACAAAGTTCCGGCCGGAAACGTATCCGCCACTACGGTTACCGGTGATGCCTGGGGGGACAACGTACCCTTTACTTTAGAAACCAGGTGTATCACATGAGAGAAATATTGGATCTCCTTAAAAGAGGCTACTGTAACCTCATCGCTATTTCTGCTAAGATCATTGCGAGCAAGGTCCACTAACATCACATGCTCAGAGTTCTCTTTGGTGTCTGCAAACAGCTTCTCGGCCTGTGCGGCATCCCCAGCATCATTTCCGGTACGGGCAAAGGTTCCAGCAATAGGATGTATAACCGCTTCCCGGTCCTTAATGACGATTTGCGCTTCCGGCGAAGAGCCAAAGATCTTAAAATTGCCATAATCGAAATAGAACAAATAGGGAGAAGGGTTTATGGACCTGAGCGCCCGGTATACATTGAACTCATCTCCTTTAAATTCTTTTCGAAATCTTCTGCTCAACACAATCTGAAAAACATCCCCCCGCAAGCAATGATCAACTCCTTTGGCCAATGCTTCCAAAAACTCCTCATCAGTAAAGTTCGACACCTCGGAATCCTGGGCATAAAAAGGGTAATCTGCATAGTTGCGATTGTTGATCAGGAGTAAAACCTCATCCAATCTCGACTGGGATGCATTATCCAGTTGAAATTCAAATAAATGCATTTCATTCTTAAAATGATCGATAGCAATCACAAAGCGATATACACGGTAAAGAATATCCGGGATCTGATATTGATCGTGCTGGTTTGGATCGAGATCGATATCTTCGAAGTACCTTACGGCATCATACGCCAGGTACCCAAACAGCCCGTTACTGATAAACTTGAAATCCTGGGAGTCAATATCAAAACAGCTGGCAAACTGTACCAAATTGGCAATCACATTGTCTCTACTGGCGGGTAATTCGGATTGGTCACCGTCAGGAAAACTCATATGAATTTTATCGTTGCTCACTTCAAAACCAGCAATGGGTTCACAACATAGATAGGAAAAGCTGTTTTCACTACCGTGATAGTCCGAGCTTTCCAGAAGCATGCAATTGGAGAATTTATCCCTCAACTTTAAATATATACTTACCGGCGTTTGGGTATCCGCTAATCTTCTTACGTAAGTGGTATTCAGATGGTACTTTTTCAAGGTTCAATATTTAATTTGGTCCATAAAAAAACCCGCCAAACAGCGGGTTTCTTGGTTTCTTTCTAAATATAGATGGGCTGTTCAGAGATCGGAGATCGCTATTGCCACCATATATTTATTTGAATTTTCCTAGTCATGGAATTTTAAAGATAGAGTGTGAATCATAATTTTTCAAATTTTTCCAAACTATTTTGAGCTCTTTTTAGTGGTAGAGCTGGATTTGGCAGTTGTTTTGGCACTGGTCTTTTTAGCCGTTGTCTTAGAGGCGGTGGTCTTAGAGGCCGTGGTCTTCGCCTTGGTAGTGCCGGTTTTGGTTGCCGTTGATTTGGCTGTAGTTTTAGAGGTGGCGGTTTTGGTA